>BNJS01002444.1_pt1 | contig 41929 bp, 37 predicted proteins | sample 8540461 | NCBI WGS metagenome assembly BNJS01 (sample SAMD00202454, study PRJDB9452) | human saliva metagenome | isolation source: human saliva | place: Japan
GCGTTAAAGTTGTCGACAACATAGCACGAGCCCTGCACATAAATACCGTACACCAGATATTTCATAGTGCACATAAACAAGCATCCGTACCGTACATAAAATATGAACATCAACATATTAGGCGGCTGGCGCGTACCCAGCAATATCAAATACATTACGGTCGCACATATCATATCAACGCAACGCAAACACAATATTTTTGCCTGCTACGAACAAACACAAAACCATACAGTTGCTCGCACATAAAATGAGTCAGCGCCCGCGCGTTACATTCTGGCGGCCGTACAAAATACTGGCACCCGTGCCACGCCGCGTCGCACAGCGAAGGTTATCAAACATATTTCGCACATAAAATAGCGCGTCATCAGATATGCGTACATGGGGTCATTGCGCGCCCGAACCATACACAGTAGCGTTAGCAATATATGAACACATCAACATGCGGATAGCGTTGGTTAAAATATGAATGCTTATCAAACAGCAGATTATATACTGCACACAAAATATCAATGTACCTCAAATATATTTTACTTCACATGAAATAAGTTAACAAACCATATTATACCGGTACACAAAAAGTCCCGCTGCATATGCCTGTCGCACAAAAATGGTCAGCACCAGCGTCGGTTATATACGCTGGTAAAATACATCAAACACATATTTTGGCCCCGCACACAGCCGTCAACCATACCGCACATATTTATAGCGTACATAAATAGCGGTCATCAAACCGCGGGGCCTCGAGCAGGTCGCGTTTGTTAAAATATGAAATAATATCAACACATATTGGTGCGGCTATAAAATGTTAGCAGCCATCAAATGCGATTATATAATGCGGTTACAAAACACGTGCCCGCGCGATACTACGAAATAAACACAAACCATGTATTATATACTGCACATAAAATATCAGTACTGGCGTACACTTATACCGTGTCAGTCGCACCAGCATGGCTGATATACTGCACACAGGCCGCAGCACATCGCCAGCAGCTTATTCTGCCACAAAATAACAGCAGTCATCAGATATATATCAGTACATAAAATATTGGAAAGGTTCGAAATTGGCGATTATACCGTGCCAGAAAACATGAACACATCAAACATGTTTTGCGCCAGGCGACAGCAGTCACGAGTACATCAAATATGGGTATCATATACCGCACATTAAACAGCGCCTCAAACATATGTTTTACACGGCATGAACATCAAAGTTCACAAACCGGCGTTATTATGAGCACGTAACACAATCGCGCCCGCAGCGCTCATACCGTGCCGCATCAACAGTATCAAAAGCGAATATGGTCGTATAAAATATGAACATCAAACATATTTTATTCGCACATAAAACAGCACCGAGATGGTTATTGAGTCTCTGAGGAAGCGCGGTTGACAAACAAAGACCAAAACATAACATTGCAGCCGCACATAAAATGAACACATCGCGCGACAGGCACACGCCGAAAGCGATCAACAGCGATTGCGTTGTCGCACATCATACCAATGCACGCAAACAGCTTGGCGCTCACATGAAACAAACACAACCATAAGGTCATATATCAGTACATAAAATAGTCAGCACTACAGGTCGCACAAAATATCGTTAGCCCAAAGCACGTATTATAGCATCAAAAATATAAACATGAAAGCACATCAAATATGGTTTATCGCACATAAAATATGCACACCAGATATAGCAGCCCATAAGGCACATAAAATATCAGCACCAACCACACATTATATACAGCAATATAAATGAATTGTTATCAAATACAGCATATATTAGGGCAGCAACAGAATGCGTTGAATATATACGCACAAACATCATCGTACCCCAAACATATATGTTTATACCATGAAATACCGTTAACGAACCATATTATGGCCGCACAAAGTCCCCGCGCATATTCTATACCGCACAGGCCGTGCGGCTCAGCACGTATTACATGTCAGCACATGCGCGAAAAGGTTATCTGGAACAGCAGCTCATTCCGCACACAAAACATCCGACAACAGCAGAGTTCATAGCGTATCAGCACACAAAACTATAACATATATCGTTATGTGGTTTGAATACATCAACAGAGTTAGGCAATATAAAATATGAAGGTTGTCAAATACAGATTACAGGTCGCACATAAAACAGTCAATGTGGCCCCAAATATACATTTATATTTCACATGAAATAAAATTGAAATCACGTATTATATACCGTACATAAATATCAAGTATCATGCATATGCTCGCACAAAAACAGCATGAAAGCACGTGCCATATACGCACATAAATGAAAGGTTATCGAACATACAGTTTTATTTTACACAACAGCAGCCACCAGATACAGCGTTTTGCGCGCACATAAAATACCAAAGCGTTCAACCATAAGAGTCATAGCGGTCGCGGTTACAGGAAAATATGAAATCGGTTATCAAACGCGCCTATTAGGGCAGCAAACATGAGCATGAGTCAAATATAGATTACCGTACAGCTAAATGTCAGCGCCTCAACAGCAGTTTTATATTGCACATGAAATATCGTGTTCGCCGTAAACCATATATTATATACTGCACAGCACATCAGCACCAAGGCTTCATCGCGGCTGCGGCCGTCGGTGCAGCCGCATAATAGGTCATTACAAAATATGTCACATCAAACATAGTTAGCTTATTCTGCACATAAAATCAGCAATAACAGACATAGTTTCATAGCGTAATATAATGTCAGCACCAGTCCACATTGCGTCGCAACAAACAGCGAACAGCATAGTTTTTACATTAGGCACATAAAATATGAAAGCAATATCAACATAGATTATATCGCACAGCCAAATGTCAGTACTCAAACATAGCTTTATGTCGCAATACGAAATAAACAGTTCACAAACTGGCGTTATTACAGGCTGCGCGAGGTTCGTCAGTACCAAGGTACAGCGCTCTACCGTGGCCGCGGGTCAGTCAGCACCATACTGCACATAAACAGCACATCAAATACATTTTATTCTGCACATAATATATCAGCACACCAGACAAGGCCCATAGCGTACATAAAATGGTCAGCGGTCAGTCCATATTATGGCGAAATCATATCAAACAGCCAGGTGTTAACGCGAAAGCACATCAACAGATTACATCGCAACATAAAATGGTCAATGCGTCTCAAATACAGCATTTCATAATATGACATGAAATATCGTTCAAACCACAGTCAGGTTATCGCCACAAAATAAGTACCATACCCATACCGTATTGCAAAATAGTCAGTACCAGCTACGGTTATACTGCAATATGTACGAGCACATCGCAGCTTTATTCCGCCGCACATAACACAGTGTCACCGCATTACAGCATTCGATAGCGCATAAATGAACAGCACAAAACTACAAGATTATAGCGGTCGCGCCGATAAAACAGAACAGCAACACATTATAGTAAGCGCAATACAGCGAGTATTATCAAATACAGATTATATCGCGCAGTCAACAGTCCCCAACAGCAGCTGGCAGGTTTACGAAATAAACAGCACCGCCGTAAACCATATATTGTTATCGCGGCGACAAAATATATCAGCGGTTCGTTGCATAATGCAGAAAAGCAGCTCAGTTAATGGTCATATACCGCATATAAAACATGAAAGGTTATCAAATACAGAGTTTTACCCGCCAAATGGTCAGCACACCAGATACGAGGCGCACATAAACAGCAAACCATAAATATATACCGTAACAAAATGAAATTGGTTATCAAACGTAGTTATTAGGCAACAGCAATGATGCGTTGTCAAACAGCAGATTGGCGTCGCGACAAAATAATAACGCGGCCCCGTACCAGCATTTATATCGATGAACAGTTCACAAATCATATATTGCAGCAGCTGCATAAAATACGGCCTGCGAATATATTTCGATATCGTGCCAAAATAGTCAGTGCAGCTCAAAGCATGTATTATACCGTTTCGGTACGCGAGTGTATCGTTATTTTGCCTGCGGCCATAAAATACACCAGATACATGAAGCCTTATAGTGTACATAAAGTCATACCAAACTATACATGGCGGGTCGCGGCCATAAACAGCCTCACATCAACATATTGTACATACATGCAGCATCAAATATGATTGGCATGTCGCACACAACATACCAACATGTTTTTATGTCATTACGGGTATCAAGTTCACAAATCATATATTAGCAGCACCGCAATATTGTCAGTACCGCACTTATACCGTACAAAATGTCAGCAGCCTGCTATTATATACAGCACAAAATACAACAACAGCTTTATTCAGTACATAAAACAGTCAGCACAATTGCGATACATATTCTGATAGTACATAAAATGTCAAAGTTATCAGTCCGGCACCGGTATACTGCACATAAAATGAGCGAAATATCAACATATATAGGCACATAAACAGAAAGCCACATCGTCATAAGATTACACGTACATAAATGATTAATGGCCTCAAATATATTTTATACCACATGAAATATCGTTCACAAACCATATTGTTACAATACAAAAATAAAGGCCCGCGTACAGGTTTTCATCGTACAGTCAGCGCATTAAAGCATGGTTATACCGTATAAAATATGAACACATCAACAGAATTTATTTCGTACACAAAACAGCACAACAGACATAGAGCGTGTTACGTCAGCGCTCAAACCATACTGCACATAAAACAGAATACATCACCATACAGGCCAGGGCATAAAATAGAAAGCATGGCGTATTGAGGTTGGCCGCACATTAAATGTGCGCGCTCTCAAATATATAGTTTTACAGCCGCATATTTAGCCGGTCAGTTCACAACCATATAGTTATAGCACGCATAAAATGTCAGTCCGCCCGTTGCAGCATAGTTTCATACCGTAGAAAAATATCAGCAGCTCAAAACATGAATATATACCGCATGATAAATGAAAGTGGCGTCATCAAACACAGTTTGTTTCACACAGGTCAGTCAGCACACCAGATACATTTCATAGCGTATAAATAGCTGCGCGGTTTCAAATTCATAACATTTTATAGCCGCACATAAAGTCATGAATTGTCAACAGCATGTTAGGCAATATAAAATATGCGCGGTTATCAAATACAGACAGTTACCGCGTTATGCGTTCAAACAGCAGCATTACAGCCTGGCGAACAGTCGTTCACAGTCCGTTATTATATACCGGTAATACAAAATAAGCCCTCATACCTGGCCGTGTGAAAAATATCAGTACGTATTATATGGTCGTGCGGCGGTGCCAGGCGCGCTGTCGCGTTTTGAGCGTCAGCACACAGATATACCTCTATAGCGTACAGTCAAAGCAGCTGCAAAACTACAACAGGAAGGTACATAAAATGGCGAAATGGTTACCGTCAGCACAGGCACAAACAGCGAAAGGTTGGTCATTGGCAGATACGAGGCCGTACATAAATTAACGTACTCAAACATGGTTTTACCATAGTCATCGTTTCATTAAAACCATATTATATACTGCACATAAAATATCAGTACCTGCGCATATATTTACACATACAAAATACTGCGCAGCCCAGCATGAAGATATACCGTATTTCCAAAAATAGGCATCATTTTTATTTCAACAGCAAAAATATGCACACCAGATATATGCCTTATAGCGTACACAAATATCGCGTTCAACGGCGTTATTATAGCACGTACATAAAATATGAATACATCAAATATATATATTAGGCGTTAAACATGAAAGGTTGTCAAACACAGATTGGCGGTGTCATTAAATACCGCGCCCCCGTTAGCATTTTATACCGCACATAGTCAGTTCAAAACCATATTATAACCGCATGTCAGCATATACTTACCGTACAAAAATAACAGTGCGCACGGTGCCACGTGTTACAGCACGCACATAAACAGTAGGGGCACAACATACATTATTTGCACATAATACAGACATATTTTCTGGCAGCGTACATAAAATGTCAGCACAAAATTGCCACATTACAGCGTCAACATAAAATAAGCGAAATTGTTACGAACAGCAGTTGTGGCACATAAATATGAAAGCGTTATCAAAATATGATTGAGTACACCGCGGTTGACAAAATGCCTCGCGCGGCCTCAAATAAGGTTTTATACCATACATGAAATATCGTTCACAAATCACATATTGTATACCGCGCCAAAATATCAGTACACAGCGTATACAATTTATACCGCACAAAAATAGTCAGCACCAAAGCACGTATTGCACGGCACATGAAAGGTCAAACATATGCTCGGTTCACAGGCGCTGGTCATCAGCACACCAGATACATATTTCATAGTGCACATAAACAAAGCACAACAAACCACACATTACAGTACCGCACATAAAATATGAACACATCGGTCAGGCACATAAAACAGCGAAAGTACATCAAATACAGACATATACTGCACATAAAATATCAATGCACCAAACACATATTTCACCACTTCGAACAAGTCTTCGGCCGAAAACATATTGTATACCGCATAAATACAGTACCCAGCGTATAGCCCATACGGCCAAAATGTCAGCGTTACGGAAATATGCTGGCTCGCGTTGGTTAAAAATATGAAAGGTTATCAACATATTATTCCGCGCCATAAACACACCAGATAAGACCTATATGCATAAACAGTCAGCACAACCATAATATTTATGGTCGCACATAAAATACAACACAGCATAGAAGAGGTAGCGTTATCAAACAGCGATTATACGTACATTAAATAAACAGCAACCCCAAACATACATACTTCACATGAACAACCACATATACCGTACATGGGCCAGTACTTTACCGCAAGACAGCAGCTCAGCATGCATATATACCGCATATAAAATATGAAAGGTCAACACAGCCTTTATTCTGCGCCAAAACAGTCAGCACACCAGATATTCTATAGCGCGCCATAAATAATAAAGGTTAAAACTACAATTATATACTGTAAATAAACATGAACAGTATCAAATGGGCAACATAAATGAAGGCACATCAAATAAAGATTGCATACCGTACATAAAATAGTCATCGTACCTCAAACATACGCATATCGACATAGTCATCACGTCCGCGCACAGCAGGTCGCGCTACGTATCAGCAGCCCGCGAAGGTCATCGTACTCAAACAGAGTAATATCAACAGCACGGAGTTCTTCGCACATGTATCGTCAGCGGTTACCAGACACAGTTTCATAGCGCAACATAAACAGCGTTCGAACCAGCCATTAGCGGTCAGCAAAATATGAATTGCCATCATATATATTAGGTACACACATGAAAGGTTATCAAACATATTAACAGCACCCGGATGAGCATTGCACATGGTGCGTTCACAAACCATATACCGCACACATAATATCAGCGGCCTGCTGCCCCATACCGCACAAAAATATCAGCACTGTTACGGTTATACAGCACATAAAATTTAGCATCAAATACATTTATCTCAGCACATAAAATATCGCGCGGCCAGACAGGTCAGCGCACATAAAACAACAAACCATAACATATGGTCAATATAAAAACAGAACACATCACCGATATATTAGCGCTGAACAGCACATCACAGATTATATACGCAAACATCATCGCCCTCAAACATTTTGTTACTCACATGAAATATCGTGTTCACAAACCATATATACCGAAAACATAAAATAAAGGTTCAAGGTACATATTCTTCAACAGTACCAGCACACATACCGCATATAAAATCATGAAATTGGTTATGTTTTATTCTGCACATAAAATGTTAACACCAGACGAGTTCGGTACATAAATATCAGCACCAAATTATACATTATATATCGTACATAAAAATATGAATTACATCAACATATTATATTAGCAATATAAATATGTAATATCAAACAGCAGATTATACCGCATGAGCTGGGGTCGTCAGCACCTCAGCTTGCGTTATTTTTATACCGTTACGAAATATCGAAACACAACCATATTAGCATACCGTACATAAACAGTCAACTACCTGTACCGCAGAAAAATATCAGCACCAAAACATGTATTATATACCGTACTAAAATGAAAGGTTATCAAATACATACTATCTGTACATAAACAGTCAGGCACACCAGACATATTTCATAGCGTGGTTACAAACAGTCAGCAATTAAACCATACATTTACCGTACATAAAATATACCATCGCAGCATAATAGGCGTATTGAGCGTCGGCGAAAAGCACATCAACATAGATTGCGAATATTCTGCGGTCATTAAAATATCAGTACCCCGAACATACAGCCATATACCGCGATGAATATCGAAACACAAACCATAAAGTCCCGTTGCGCAATCTGAGCACTGCAGAAAAAAATGTTAAAGTACGTATTGTTACCGTATAAATATAATATCAAATACAGTTTTATTCTGCACATAATAAGGTCAGCACCAGACATATATTCCAGCGCACAGCAAAATACCAGCACAAAAACTATAACTATAGCACGGTACATAAAATATGAATGGTTATCAACAGCAGCATTAGGCACATAAAGCGAGCACATCGGCAGACAGCGGTCACATGTGCTCAATGTACCCCGCAAGAGCTTCATACTTCGCTGGCGAAAGACAAAAGCTCACAAAATCATAATGAATGTTAAAATAGTCAGCACACAGGTATATGTTTCCTATACCGTACAAAAATAGTCAGTACTAAAGATGGCCATATACCGCAATATAAAAAACAGAAAGTTATTGTCAACATATTTATTCCGCAGGTCAGTGTCGCCTCGATATGTCTTTACAGCGCACATAAACATTGGTGTTAATAAACCATACATTATAAAAACAGAATACTCAAATACAGCACATATAAGGCACATAAATATAGCACATATACTGGTTAAATAAAGAACCCCAACATATAGAGTTTTGCATTTCCGCTACGAAATATCGTTCACAAAACTGCGATATTGAGTGAGCGATTGCGGCTGATAAAATAGTCAAGTACCCGTACATATTCTACTGCGGCCAGTAAAATAGTACCAAAGCATGTTGCTACCGTATACAAAATAGAAAAGCACATCGTGCATAGTTTTATTCCCCGCACACAAAACAGCATACCGGTATACCAGCGGCATAAAACAGTCGTTGCCGAAAACCATAAATTGTCGGCACATAAACAGCGAATTACATCAAACATATACAGGGTGTAAATAAAATATGAAAGCACATCAAATGATAAGATTATACAATGCGCTGTCAAATGGTCAGCACTTCGGCGCTTTATACCGCACATGAAATATCGTTCACAAATTATACGCATACCGTACACATAATACCAAGGCATATATTTTATACGTATTATATACGCACATAAAATATAGGGGTGCACATCACGAGCCCTGCACATAAAATATCAGCACAGATACAGTTTATGCGCACAAAATGGGTGGTCGGTTGAATTATAGTCATAATATAAAATATGAATTACATCAACACAGGTATTATAAATGATGAAGGTTATCAAATATATTATACGGACATAAAGATCATCGCACACCAACATATATTTTATACTACGAACAACAAAGTTCTGGCTGAAACCGATGAGCATGAGAGCGAGCCTCGGTGCCGATGGGGTGGCCGAGTCAGTGGCTCCGAAGCGGTATGAGCAGCTCGAGTACCGCAGTATCAACATCAGTACCAGCATGTATTACACGCACATAGCAGCACATCAAATACATATTTTATTCGCACACAAACAAGCGTCATCAAGACAGCCCGGCAGTGTACATAAAATAGCCAGCGTTCAAACCATGTTGAAGGTCGCACATAAAAACATGAACACATCAAACATATATTGCCAGCGTTAAACATGAAAAGTTGTCAGCCGAAGGATTACACTGCACATAAAACAACAGCGCTCCCAACATATATTACAGGTTTCACATGAAATGGTCGTTCAAACTGGCGTTGGTTACATACCGCAACATAAAACAGTCGCGCACCGTTAAGGCCCTTATAACGCATGTGTCAGTCGGTGCGCCCCTCAAAGCGCGTATTATAGTCGTACATAAAACAGAATTGTTATCAACATATAGCTTTGAGCCCCGCAATACAAAATCGCGGTCACCGCATATATTCCAGGCGTGCCATAAAATATCAAAGTATTGTCAAACCATAACATATACTGCACAGCAAAACAGAACACATCAAACAGGCTGGCGAGCCAGGCACATAAAACAGCGAAAGCGTTTATCAACATGGGATTACATAATGTTGGTTAAATGTCAGTGCCTCAAACATACAGCTTATACCGCGGCTGATGAAAATAAAGTTCAATAAAACTGGCGATATTTTGCTCCCGCAATATCGCGTTCAAGGTACAGCTCTATACCGTACAAAAATATCAGCACCCGTTACGCATTGCGCTACCGTATATAAACGGCGAAAATAACTACAGAGTTTGAGCCCGCACATAAACAGTCATGCTACTATAGCGCATAAAATGGTCAGCACAATAAACTGGCGGGGCTCATATACCGCAATATAAACAGAACAGCATCAAATATGGTTAGGCACATGAGAAAGCAATATCAAACAGCAATTATACACGTACATATACGTCATCGGGTTCAAATATAGTTTGAGGTTTCACATGAAATAGTCAGTTCGTCCGCGCTGACAGCAAGCCGCACATAAAATATCAGTGTTCAAGGCAGCGAGTTTATACTGCACAAAAATCAGTACCAAAGCGACGTGAGTTATAGCGGGCTCGCGGTTGAGCAAATATGAAAGAAGAGCCCAAATATAAGCAGTTTTATTTCGCGCTGAGCGCAAAATAGTCAGCACACCGCATATAAGGCTCTGGCGGCGTACATAAAATGTCAGCACACAACCGGCGCGACAGCGTCGCATATAATTTTAGGGGCCTCGTTATCGTCACATATTAGCAATATAAAATATGAAGCACATCGCAGGATTACAGCTACCGCAAGACAATGTTTAGTGCTCCCCAAACATAGCATATTTTGCTACCGTACATGAAATTAAACCACAAACTGCGTTATTAAGAAACACACAAAACAGTCAAAAGTGCCCGTTATGTTACTGCACAAAAATACTGCGCACAGTTGCGTTACCGTAATACAAAATATGAGCAATATCAAATACAGTTTTGAGCCCTGGCACATAAACAGCGTCAATTGGTATTGGCGCGATTATAAGCGTACATAAAGATTGTGTTGTTATTATTTACTGTACATAAAATATGAGGTTACATCAAATAGTAGTTATACATAAATATGAAAAGAGTCAAATATAGATTGCACATAAAATATTATCGTGCCTCAAATATATATTTTATAGAGCTTATTATTGAATATTAAAATATTAAACTTTGATATTTTATACTCTAATATAATATATAATTTGGTAATTTTGATATTTATGTACAGTATATAATATATAGGTTTTGTGAACTTTGATATTTCATGTAGAGTATATAATATATATTTAGGTACATTGATATTTTTATGTACAGTATATAATCTATATTTTGATGTACTTTCATATTTTTATGTACCTAATATATATTTGATGTAATTTCATATTTTATGTACTAGTATATAATGTATAGTCAGTACTTGATATTTTATGTATCACTATAGAATATATATCTGGTGTACTTGATATTTTATGTACAGAATAAAATATATATTTTGATGTACTTTCATATTTTATGTACAGTATATAATACATGCTTTTGGGTACTTTTGATATTTTTTGTACAGTATAGAATATATACCTTGGGTACTTTTGATATTTTTATGTACAGTATATAATATATGGTTTGTGAACTTTGATATTTCATGTACAGTATAAAATATATATTTGGGGTACATTTGATATTTTATGTACAGTATATAATCTATATTTGATGTACTTTCATATTTTATGTACTAATATATATTTGATGTAATTTCATATTTTATGTACAGTATATAATTTATAGTTTAGGGTACTTTTGTTATTTTATGTACACTATAGAATATATATCTGGTGTACTTTGATATTTTATGTACAGAATAAAATATATATTTGATGTACTTTCATATTTTTATGTACAGTATATAATACATGCTTTGGGTACTTTGATATTTTTTGTACAGTATAGAATATATACCTTGGGTACTTTGATATTTTATGTACAGTATATAATATATAGTTTGTGAACTTTGATATTTCATGTAGAGTATATAAATATATATTTGGGGTACTGATATTTTATGTACAGTATATAATCTATATTTGATGTACTTTTCATATTTTATGTACCTAATATAATATATATTTGATGTAATTTCATATTTTATGTACAGTATATAATGTATAGTTTGGGTACTTTGATATTTTATGTACTACTATAGAATATATATCTGGTGTACTTTTGATATTTTATGTACAGAATAAAAATATATATTTGATGTACTTTCATATTTTATATACAGTATATAATACATGCTTTGGGTACTTTGATATTTTTGTACAGTATAGAATATATACCTTTGGGTACTTTGATATTTTTATGTACAGTATATAATATATAGTTTTGTGAACTTTGATATTTTCATGTACAGTATATAAATATATATTTGGGGTACTTTTGATATTTTATGTACAGTATATAATCTATATTTGATGTACTTTCATATTTTATGTACCTAATATAATATATATTTGATGTAATTTCATATTTTATGTACAGTATATAATGTATAGTTTGGGTACTTTGATATTTTTATGTACACTATAGAATATATATCTGGTGTACTTTGATATTTTATGTACAGAATAAAATATATATTTGATGTACTTTCATATTTTTATGTACAGTATATAATACATGCTTTTGGGTACTTTGATATTTTTTTGTACAGTATAGAATATATACCTTGGGTACTTTGATATTTTATGTACAGTATATAATATATAGTTTGTGAACTTTGATATTTCATGTACAGTATAAAATATATATTTGGGAGTACTTTGATATTTTAATGTACAGTATATAATCTATATTTGATGTACTTTCATATTTTATGTACCTAATATAATATATATTTGATGTAATTTCATATTTTTATGTACAGTATATAATGTATAGTTTGGGTACTTTTGATATTTTATGTACACTATAGAATATATATCTGGTGTACTTTGATATTTTATGTACAGAATAAAAATATATTTGATGTACTTTCATATTTTTATGTACAGTATATAATACATGCTTTTGGGTACTTTGATATTTTTTGTACAGTATAGAATATATACCTTGGGTACTTTGATATTTTTATGTACAGTATATAATATATAGTTTGTGAACTTTGATATTTCATGTAGAGTATATAAATATATATTTGGGGTACTTTGATATTTTATGTACAGTATATAATCTATATTTGATGTACTTTCATATTTTTTATGTACCTAATATATATTTGATGTAATTTCATATTTTATGTACAGTATATAATGTATAGTTTTGGGTACTTTTGATATTTTTATGTACACTATAGAATATATATCTGGTGTACTTTTGATATTTTATGTACAGAATAAAATATATATTTGATGTACTTTCATATTTTATGTACAGTATATAATACATGCTTTGGGTACTTTTGATATTTTTTTGTACAGTATAGAATATATACCTTGGGTACTTTGATATTTTTATGTACAGTATATAATATATAGTTTGTGAACTTTGATATTTCATGTACAGTATAAAATATATATTTTGAGTACTTTGATATTTTATGTACAGTATATAATCTATATTTGATGTACTTTCATATTTTATGTACTATAATATATATTTGATGTAATTTCATATTTTATGTACAGTATATAATTTATAGTTTGGGTACTTTGATATTTTATGTACACTATAGAATATATATCTGTGTACTTTTGATATTTTATGTACAGAATAAAATATATATTTGATGTACTTTTCATATTTTTATGTACAGTATATAATACATGCTTTAGGTACTTTTGATATTTTTTTGTACAGTATAGAATATATACCTTGGGTACTTTGATATTTTATGTACAGTATATAATATATAGTTTGTGAACTTTTGATATTTCATGTACAGTATAAAATATATATTTGGGGTACTTTTGATATTTTAATGTACAGTATATAATCTATATTTGATGTACTTTCATATTTTATGTACCTAATATAATATATATTTGATGTAATTTCATATTTTTATGTACAGTATATAATGTATAGTTTAGGGTACTTTGATATTTTATGTACACTATAGAATATATATCTGGTGTACTTTGATATTTTTATGTACAGAATAAAATATATATTTGATGTACTTTTACATTTTATGTACAGTATATAATACATGCTTTAGGGTACTTTTGATATTTTTTGTACAGTATAGAATATATACCTTGGGTACTTTGATATTTTATGTACAGTATATAATATATAGTTTGTGAACTTTGATATTTCATGTACAGTATAAAATATATATTTGGGGTACTTTGATATTTTATGTACAGTATATAATCTATATTTGATGTACTTTCATATTTTATGTACCTAATATAATATATTTGATGTAATTTCATATTTTATGTACAGTATATAATGTATAGTTTGGGTACTTTGATATTTTATGTACACTATAGAATATATATCTGGTGTACTTTGATATTTTATGTACAGAATAAAATATATATTTGATGTACTTTCATATTTTATGTACAGTATATAATACATGCTTTGGGTACTTTGATATTTTTTTGTACAGTATAGAATATATACCTTGGGTACTTTGATATTTTATGTACAGTATATAATATATAGTTTAGAACTTTGATATTTCATGTACAGTATATAAATATATATTTGGGAGTACTTTTGATATTTTATGTACAGTATATAATCTATATTTGATGTACTTTCATATTTTATGTACCTATATATATATTTGATGTAATTTCATATTTTTATGTACAGTATATAATTTATAGTTTGGGTACTTTTGATATTTTATGTACACTATAGAATATATATCTGGTGTACTTTTGATATTTTATGTACAGAATAAAATATATATTTGATGTACTTTCATATTTTATGTACAGTATATAATACATGCTTTTGGGTACTTTGATATTTTTTGTACAGTATAGAATATATACCTTGGGTGCTGATATTTTATGTACAGTATATAATATATGGTTTTGTGAACTTTGATATTTCATGTACAGTATATAAATATATATTTGGGGTACTTTGATATTTTATGTACAGTATATAATCTATATTTGATGTACTTTCATATTTTATGTACTAATATATATTTGATGTAATTTCATATTTTATGTACAGTATATAATGTATAGTTTGGGTACTTTGATATTTTATGTACACTATAGAATATATATCTGGTGTACTTTGATATTTTATGTACAGAATAAAATATATATTTGATGTACTTTCATATTTTATGTACAGTATATAATACATGCTTTGGGTACTTTGATATTTTTGTACAGTATAGAATATATACCTTGGGTACTTTGATATTTTATGTACAGTATATAATATATAGTTTGTGAACTTTGATATTTCATGTAGAGTATAAAATATATATTTGGGGTACTTTGATATTTTTAATGTACAGTATATAATCTATATTTGATGTACTTTCATATTTTATGTACCTAATATAATATATATTTGATGTAATTTCATATTTTATGTACAGTATATAATGTATAGTTTGGGTACTTTGATATTTTATGTACACTATAGAATATATATCTGGTGTACTTTGATATTTTATGTACAGAATAAAATATATATTTGATGTATTTCATATTTTTATGTACAGTATATAATACATGCTTTGGGTACTTTTGATATTTTTGTACAGTATAGAATATATACCTTGGGTACTTTTGATATTTTTATGTACAGTATATAATATATAGTTTGTGAACTTTGATATTTCATGTACAGTATAAAATATATATTTGAGGGTACATTGATATTTTATGTACAGTATATAATCTATATTTGATGTACTTTCATATTTTATGTACCTAATATATATTTGATGTAATTTCATATTTTATGTACAGTATATAATTTATAGTTTTGTGTACTTTGTTATTTTATGTACACTATAGAATATATATCTGGTGTACTTTGATATTTTTATGTAGAATAAAATATATATTTGATGTACTTTCATATTTTATGTACAGTATATAATACATGCTTTGGGTACTTTGATATTTTTGTACAGTATAGAATATATACCTTGGTACTTTGATATTTTATGTACAGTATATAATATATAGTTTGTGAACTTTGATATTTCATGTACAGTATATAAATATATATTTGGGAGTACTTTGATATTTTATGTACAGTATATAATCTATATTTGATGTACTTTTCATATTTTATGTACCTAATATATATTTGATGTAATTTCATATTTTATGTACAGTATATAATGTATAGTTTGGGTACTTTGATATTTTATGTACACTATAGAATATATATCTGGTGTACTTTTGATATTTTATGTACAGAATAAAATATATATTTGATGTACTTTCATATTTTATGTACAGTATATAATACATGCTTTAGGGTACTTTTGATATTTTTGTACAGTATAGAATATATACCTTGGGTACTTTGATATTTTATGTACAGTATATAATATATGGTTTGTGAACTTTTGATATTTCATGTAGAGTATAAAATATATATTTGGGGTACATTGATATTATATGTACAGTATATAATCTATATTTGATGTACTTTCATATTTTATATACAATAATATATTTGATGTAATTTCATATTTTATGTACAGTATATAATTTATAGTTTAGGTACTTTGTTATTTTATGTACACTATAGAATATATATCTGGTGTACTTTGATATTTTATGTACAGAATAAAATATATATTTGATGTACTTTCATATTTTATATACAGTATATAATACATGCTTTTGGGTACTTTGATATTTTTTGTATAGTATAGAATATATACCTTGGGTACTTTTGATATTTTTATGTACAGTATATATATATATAGTTTGTGAACTTTGATATTTCATGTAGAGTATAAAATATATATTTGAGGGTACTTTTGATATTTTTATGTACAGTATATAATCTATATTTGATGTACTTTCATATTTTTATGTACCTAATATAATATATATTTGATGTAATTTCATATTTTATGTACAGTATATAATGTATAGTTTGAGTACTTTTGATATTTTTATGTACACTATAGATATATATCTGGTGTACTTTGATATTTTATGTACAGAATAAAATATATATTTGATGTACTTTCATATTTTATGTACAGTATATAATACATGCTTTGGGTACTTTGATATTTTTGTACAGTATAGAATACATACCTTGGGTACTGATATTTTATGTACAGTATATAATATATGGTTTGTGAACTTTGATATTTCATGTACAGTATAAAATATATATTTGGTACTTTGATATTTTATGTACAGTATATAATCTATATTTGATGTACTTTCATATTTTATGTACCTAATATATATATATTTGATGTAATTTCATATTTTTATGTACAGTATATAATGTATAGTTTGTGTACTTTTGATATTTTATGTACTATAGAATATATATCTGGTGTACTTTGATATTTTATGTACAGAATAAAATATATATTTGATGTACTTTCATATTTTATGTACAGTATATAATACATGCTTTGGGTACTTTTGATATTTTTGTACAGTATAGAATATACCTTGGGTACTGATATTTTATGTACATATATAATATATGGTTTGTGAACTTTGATATTTCATGTATAGTATAAAATATATGTTGGGGTACTGTGATATTTATGCTACGATATATAATCTATATTTGATGTACTTTCATATTTTATGTACACTAATATATATTTGATGTAATTTCATATTTTATGTACAGTATATAATGTATAGTAGGTACTTGTATATTTATGTACACTATAGAATATATATCGTGTACTTTGATATTTATACTAGACTAAAATATATATGTTGATGTACTTTGCATACTTTTATGCATGTATATAATACATGCGTTTGTGGTACTTTGTATATTTCTGCTCGATAGTATACAGTATATATTTATGGGCGTGACAATGATATATATAACAGTCTCAAATCTATTTGTGATCGTGCTTTCTATATATTTTATCAGTACCTAATATATAATTTGATGTAATTTCATATTTTATGTACAGTATATAATTTATAGTTTGGGTACTTTGATATTTTTATGTACACTAGAATATATGTCCTGGTGTAGCTTTCTGATATTTATGTACGAAATACATATATATTTGATGTACTTTCATATTTTATATACAGTGATATAGTATCATGCTTTTTGGGTACTTTGATATTTTTGTACAGTATAGAATACTCTGCCTAGGTACTTTGATATTTTTATGTACAGTATATAATATAGGTTTGTGAACTTTGATATTTCATGTAGAGTATATATATATTTGGGAGTACTTTGATATTTTTATGTCAGTATATAATCTATATTTGATGTACTTTCATATTTTATGTACCTAATATAAAATGATTTGATGTAATTTCATATTTTATGTACAGTATATAATGTATAGTTTGGGTACTGATATTTTATGTACACTATAGAATATATATCTGGTGTGCTTGATATATTTATATACAGAATAAAATATATATTTGATGTACTTTCATATTTACTATACAGTATATAACACTATGCTTTAAGTACTTTGATATTTTTGTACAGTATAGAATATATACCTTGGGTACTTTGATATTTTTATGTACAGATATATAATATATAGTTTGTGAACTTTGATATTTCATGTAGAGTATATAATATATTTGGGGTACTTTGATATTTTATGTACAGTATATAATCTATATTTGATGTACTTTCATATTTTTATGTACACTAATATATATTTGATGTAATTTCATATTTTATGTACAGTATATAATGTATAGTTTGGGTACTTTGTTATTTATGTACTATAGAAATATATCTGGTGTGCTGATATTTTATGTACAGAATAAAATATATTTGATGTACTTTCATATTTTTATGTACAGTATATAATACATGCTTTGGGTACTTTTGATATTTTTGTACAGTATAGAATATATACCTTGGGTACTGATATTTTTATGTACAGTATATAATATATAGTTTGTGAACTTTTGATATTTTCATGTAGAGTATATAATATATATTTGGGGTACTTTGATATTTTATGTACAGTATATAATCTATGTTGATGTACTTTCATATTTATGTACCTAATATAATATATTTGATGTAATTTCATATTTTATGTACAGTATATAATGTATAGTTTGGGTACTTTGATATTTTATGTACACTATAGAATATATATCTGGTGTACTTTTGATATTTTATGTAAGAATAAAATATATATTTGATGTACTTTCATATTTTATATACAGTATATAATACATGCTTTGGGTACTTTTGATATTTTTGTACAGTATAGAATATATACTCTTTGGTGCTTATTTTTGTACAGTATATAATATATAGTTTGTGAACTTTGATATTTCATGTAGAGTATAAAAATATATATTTGGGGTACTTTGATATTATATGTACAGTATATAATCTATATTTGATGTACTTTCATATTTTATGTACCTAATATAATATATTTGATGTAATTTCATATTTTATGTACAGATATATAATTTATAGTTTGGTACTTTTGATATTTTATGTACACTATAGAATATATATCTGGTGTACTTTGATATTTTATACAGAGATCAAAAATATATTTGATGTACTTTCATATTTTATGTACAGTATATAATACATGCTTTGGGTGCTTTGATATTTTTTGTACAGTATAGAATATATACCTTGGGTACTTTGATATTTTATGTAATGATATATAATATATAGTTTGTGAACTTTTGATATTTCATGTAGGTATATAAATATATATTTGAGGGTACTTGATATTTTATGCATAGTATATAATCTATATTTGATGTACTTCTTCATCTTTGTATCTTTATGTTTATTTATGCAGTATATAATAGTCTGTATGTACATATAAATATAGTCTAAGTCTTTGATATTTTATGTAATAATTATAGTATATACTTTGATATTTTATATGATACGAATATAAATATCATACTTTGATACTTGTTTTGTACAGTAATAGAATATATACTTGCATGTAGTACTTTTGTATATATATGTATATATATATATGCACGTATATAATTTAAGTTTGATATATGTACAGTATAGAATACATAGTGTGCTTTGGATATTTTATGTACAGAATAAAATATATATTTGATGTAATTTCATATTTTTATATACAGTATATACTATTTTGGTACTTTTGATATTTTTGTACAGTATAGAATATATACCTTGGGTACTTTGATATTTTATGTACAGTATATAATATATAGTTTGAGAACTTTGATATTTTCATGTACAGTATATAATATATATTTGGGAGTACTTTTGATATTTTATGTACAGTATATAATCTATATTTGATGCTATTTCATATTTTATGTACCTAATATAATATATATTTGATGTAATTTCATATTTTTATGTACAGTATATAATGTATAGTTTGGTACTTTTGATATTTTATGTACACTATAGAATATATATCTGGTGATTTTGATATTTTTATGACAGAATAAAATATATTTGATGTACTTTTCATATTTTATGTACAGTATATAATACATGCTTTGGGTACTTGATATTTTTGTATAGTATAGAATATATACCTTGGGTACTTTGATATTTTATGTACAGTATATAATATATGGTTTGTGAACTTTGATATTTCATGTAGAGTATAAAATATATATTTGGGTACATTGATATTTTATGTACAGTATATAATCTATATTTGATGTACTTTCATATTTATGTACTAATATATATATTTGATGTAATTTCATATTTTTATGTACAGTATATAATTTATAGTTTTGTGTACTTTGTATATTTTATGTACACTATAGAATATATATCTAGTGTACTTTGATATTTTATGTACAGAATAAAAATATATATTTGATGTACTTTCATATTTTTATATACAGTATATAATACATGCTTTGGGTACTTTTGATATTTTTGTACAGTATAGAATATATACCTTGGGTACTTTGATATTTTATGACAGTATATAATATATAGTTTGTGAACTTTGATATTTCATGTAGAGTATATAAAATATATATTTGGGGTACTTTTGATATTTTATGTACAGTATATAATCTATATTTGATGTACTTTCATATTTTATGCTACTCTAATATATATTTGATGTAATTTCATATTTTATGTACAGTATATAATGTATAGTTTGGGTACTTTGATATTTTTATGTACACTATAGAATATATATCTGGTGTACTTTGATATTTTTATGTACAGAATAAAAATATATATTTGATGTACTTTTCTATATTTTTATGTACAGTATATAATACATGCTTTTGGTACTTTGATATTTTTGTACTAGTATAGAATATATACCTTGAGTACTTTTGATATTTTATGTACAGTATATAATATATAGTTTGTGAACTTTGATATTTTCATGTATAGTATAAAATATATATTTGGGGTACTTTTGGTATTTTAATGTACAGTATATAATCTATATTTGATGTACTTTCATATTTTATGTACCTAATATAATATATATTTGATGTAATTTCATATTTTTATGTACAGTATATAATGTATAGTTTGGGTACTTTTGATATTTTATGTACACTATAGAATATATATCTGGTGTACTTTTGATATTTTATGTACAGAATAAAATATATATTTGATGTACTTTCATATTTTTATGTACAGTATATAATACATGCTTTGGGTACTTTGATATTTTTTGTACAGTATAGAATATATACCTTGGGTACTTTGATATTTTATGTACAGTATATAATATATGGTTTGTGAACTTTGATATTTCATGTAGAGTATAAAAATATATTTGAAGTACTTTGATATTTTATGTACAGTATATAATCTATATTTGATGTACTTTCACATTTTTATGTACCTAATATATATTTGATGTAATTTCATATTTTATGTACAGTATATAATGTATAGTTTGTGTACTTTGATATTTTATGTACACTATAGAATATATATCTGGTGTACTTTGATATTTTTATGTACAGAATAAAAATATATATTTGATGTACTTTCATATTTTATGTACAGTATATAATACATGCTTTGGGTACTTTGATATTTTTGTACAGTATAGAATATATACCTTGGGTACTTTGATATTTTTATGTACAGTATATAATATATAGTTTGTGAACTTTGATATTTCATGTAGAGTATATAATATATATTTGGGGTACTTTGATATTTTATGTACAGTATATAATCTATATTTGATGTACTTTCATATTTTATGTACCTAATATAATATATATTTGATGTAATTTCATATTTTATGTACAGTATATAATGTATAGTTTAGGGTACTTTGATATTTTTATGTACACTATAGAATATATATCTGGTGTACTTTGATATTTTTATGTACAGAATAAAATATATATTTGATGTACTTTCATATTTTTATGTACAGTATATAATACATGCTTTTGGGTACTTTGATATTTTTGTACAGTATAGAATATATACCTTGGGTACTTTGATATTTTTATGACAGTATATAATATATGGTTTGTGAACTTTGATATTTCATGTAGTATAAAATATATATTTGGGGTACATTTGATATTTTATGTACAGTATATAATCTATATTTGATGTACTTTTCATATTTTATGTACCCATATAATATATATTTGATGTAATTTCATATTTTATGTACAGTATATAATGTATAGTTTTGGGTACTTTTGATATTTTATGTACACTATAGAATATATATCTGGTGTACTTTTGATATTTTATGTACAGAATAAAAATATATATTTGATGTACTTTCATATTTTATGTACAGTATATAATACATGCTTTTAGGGTACTTTGATATTTTTGCATAGTATAGAATATATACCTTGGGTACTTTGATATTTTATGTACAGTATATAATATATAGTTTATGAACTTTGATATTTCATGTAGAGTATAAAATATATATTTGAGTACTTTTGATATTTTAATGTACAGTATATAATCTATATTTGATGTACTTTCATATTTTTATGTACCAATATAATATATATTTGATGTAATTTCATATTTTATGTACAGTATATAATGTATAGTTTGGGTACTTTGATATTTTTATGTACACTATAGAATATATATCTGGTGTACTTTTGATATTTTATGTACAGAATAAAATATATATTTGATGTACTTTCATATTTTTATGTACAGTATATAATACATGCTTTGGGTACTTTTGATATTTTTTGTACAGTATAGAATATATACCTTAGGGTACTTTGATATTTTATGTACAGTATATAATATATAGTTTGTGAACTTTGATATTTCATGTACAGTATAAAATATATATTTGGGGTACTTTTGATATTTTATGTACAGTATATAATCTATATTTGATGTACTTTCATATTTTATGTACCTAATATATATATTTGATGTAATTTCATATTTTTATGTACAGTATATAATGTATAGTTTGGGTACTTTTGATATTTTTATGTACACTATAGAATATATATCTGGTGTACTTTTGATATTTTTATGTACAGAATAAAATATATATTTGATGTACTTTCATATTTTATGTACAGTATATAATACATGCTTTGGGTACTTTGATATTTTTTTGTACAGTATAGAATATATACCTTTGGAGTACTTTTGATATTTTATGTACAGTATATAATATATAGTTTGTGAACTTTGATATTTCATGTATAGTATAAAATATATATTTGAGGGTACTTTGATATTTTTATGTACAGTATATAATCTATATTTGATGTACTTTCATATTTTTATGTACCTAATATAATATATTTGATGTAATTTCATATTTTATGTACAGTATATAATGTATAGTTTGGGTACTTTGATATTTTTATGTACACTATAGAATATATATCTGGTGTACTTTTGATATTTTATGTACAGAATAAAATATATATTTGATGTACTTTCATATTTTATATACAGTATATAATACATGCTTTGGGTACTTTGATATTTTTGTACAGTATAGAATATATACCTTAGGGTACTTTGATATTTTATGTACAGTATATAATATATAGTTTGTGAACTTTGATATTTCATGTACAGTATATAAATATATATTTGAGGGTACTTTGATATTTTATGTACAGTATATAATCTATATTTGATGTACTTTTCATATTTTATGTACCTAATATATATTTGATGTAATTTCATATTTTATGTACAGTATATAATGTATAGTTTAGGGTACTTTGATATTTTATGTACACTATAGAATATATATCTGGTGTACTTTTGATATTTTATGTACAGAATAAAATATATATTTGATGTACTTTTCATATTTTTATGTACAGTATATAATACATGCTTTTGGGTACTTTGATATTTTTTTGTACAGTATAGAATATATACCTTAGGTACTTTGATATTTTATGTACAGTATATAATATATAGTTTGTGAACTTTGATATTTCATGTAGAGTATAAAATATATTTGAGTACTTTGATATTTTATGTACAGTATATAATCTATATTTGATGTACTTTCATATTTTATGTACATCTAATATATATTTGATGTAATTTCATATTTTATGTACAGTATATAATTTATAGTTTTATGTACTTTTGTTATTTTATGTACACTATAGAATATATATCTAGGTGTACTTTGATATTTTATGTACAGAATAAAATATATATTTGATGTACTTTCATATTTTATGTACAGTATATAATACATGCTTAGGGTACTTTGATATTTTTGACAGTATAGAATATATACCCTTGGGTACTTTGATATTTTATGTACAGTATATAATATATAGTTTTGTGAACTTTTGATATTTCATGTAGAGTATATAATATATATTTGGGGTACTTTTGATATTTTATGTACAGTATATAATCTATATTTGATGTACTTTCATATTTTATGTACCTAATATAATATATATTTGATGTAATTTCATATTTTATGTACAGTATATAATGTATAGTTTGGGTACTTTGATATTTTATGTACACTATAGAATATATATCTGGTGTACTTTGATATTTTATGTACAGAATAAAATATATATTTGATGTACTTTCATATTTTATGTACAGTATATAATACATGCTTTGGGTACTTTGATATTTTTTTGTACAGTATAGAATATATACCTTGGGTACTTTTGATATTTTATGTACAGTATATAATATATGGTTTATGAACTTTGATATTTCATGTACAGTATAAAAATATATATTTGGGGTACTTTGATATTTTATGTACAGTATATAATCTATATTTGATGTACTTTCATATTTTATGTACCTAATATATATTTGATGTAATTTCATATTTTATGTACAGTATATAATGTATAGTTTGGGTACTTTGTTATTTTATGTACACTATAGAATATATATCTGGTGTACTTTGATATTTTATGTACAGAATAAAATATATATTTGATGTACTTTCATATTTTATGTACAGTATATAATACATGCTTTGGGTACTTTGATATTTTTTTGTACAGTATAGAATATATACCTTGGGTACTTTTGATATTTTATGTACAGTATATAATATATAGTTTGTGAACTTTGATATTTCATGTACAGTATATAATATATATTTGGGGTACTTTGATATTTTATGTACAGTATATAATCTATATTTGATGTACTTTCATATTTTTATGTACCTAATATAATATATATTTGATGTAATTTCATATTTTATGTACAGTATATAATGTATAGTTTGGGTACTTTTGATATTTTTATGTACACTATAGAATATATATCTGGTGTACTTTGATATTTTATGTACAGAATAAAATATATATTTGATGTACTTTCATATTTTATGTACAGTATATAATACATGCTTTGGGTACTTTTGATATTTTTTTGTACAGTATAGAATATATACCTTGGGTACTTTTGATATTTTATGTACAGTATATAATATATAGTTTTGTGAACTTTTGATATTTCATGTAGAGTATAAAATATATATTTGAGGGTACATTGATATTTTATGTACAGTATATAATCTATATTTGATGTACTTTCATATTTTATGTACCTAATATAATATATTTGATGTAATTTCATATTTTTATGTACAGTATATAATTTATAGTTTTAGGGTACTTTGATATTTTATGTACACTATAGAATATATATCTGGTGTACTTTGATATTTTATGTACAGAATAAAATATATATTTGATGTACTTTCATATTTTTATGTACAGTATATAATACATGCTTTTGGGTACTTTGATATTTTTGTACAGTATAGAATATATACCTTGGGTACTTTGATATTTTATGTACAGTATATAATATATAGTTTGTGAACTTTGATATTTCATGTAGAGTATAAAATATATATTTGGGGTACTTTGATATTTTATGTACAGTATATAATCTATATTTGATGTACTTTCATATTTTATGTACCTAATATAATATATTTGATGTAATTTCATATTTTATGTACAGTATATAATGTATAGTTTGGGTACTTTGATATTTTTATGTACACTATAGAATATATATCTGAGTGTACTTTGATATTTTATGTACAGAATAAAAATATATATTTGATGTACTTTCATATTTTATGTACAGTATATAATACATGCTTTGGGTACTTTGATATTTTTGTACAGTATAGAATATATACCTTGGGTACTTTGATATTTTATGTACAGTATATAATATATAGTTTGTGAACTTTGATATTTCATGTAGAGTATAAAATATATATTTGAGGGTACTTTGATATTTTATGTACAGTATATAATCTATATTTGATGTACTTTCATATTTTATGTACCTAATATAATATATATTTGATGTAATTTCATATTTTTATGTACAGTATATAATGTATAGTTTGGGTACTTTTGATATTTTATGTACACTATAGAATATATATCTGGTGTACTTTGATATTTTATGTACAGAATAAAATATATATTTGATGTACTTTCATATTTTTATGTACAGTATATAATACATGCTTTGGGTACTTTGATATTTTTTTGTACAGTATAGAATATATACCTTGGGTACTTTTGATATTTTATGTACAGTATATAATATATAGTTTGTGAACTTTGATATTTCATGTACAGTATAAAATATATATTTGAGGGTACTTTGATATTTTATGTACAGTATATAATCTATATTTGATGTACTTTCATATTTTTATGTACCTAATATAATATATTTGATGTAATTTCATATTTTTATGTACAGTATATAATGTATAGTTTGGGTACTTTGATATTTTTATGTACACTATAGAATATATATCTGGTGTACTTTGATATTTTATGTACAGAATAAAATATATATTTGATGTACTTTCATATTTTATGTACAGTATATAATACATGCTTTGGGTACTTTGATATTTTTTGTACAGTATAGAATATATACCTTGGGTACTTTGATATTTTTATGTACAGTATATAATATATAGTTTGTGAACTTTGATATTTCATGTACAGTATAAAATATATATTTGGGGTACTTTGATATTTTATGTACAGTATATAATCTATATTTGATGTACTTTCATATTTTTATGTACCTAATATATAATTTGATGTAATTTCATATTTTATGTACAGTATATAATGTATAGTTTGGGTACTTTGATATTTTTATGTACACTATAGAATATATATCTGGTGTACTTTGATATTTTTATGTACAGAATAAAATATATATTTGATGTACTTTCATATTTTATGTACAGTATATAATACATGCTTTGGGTACTTTGATATTTTTTTGTACAGTATAGAATATATACCTTGGGTACTTTGATATTTTATGTACAGTATATAATATATAGTTTGTGAACTTTGATATTTCATGTACAGTATATAAATATATATTTGGGGTACTTTGATATTTTATGTACAGTATATAATCTATATTTGATGTACTTTCATATTTTTATGTACCTAATATAATATATATTTGATGTAATTTCATATTTTATGTACAGTATATAATGTATAGTTTGGGTACTTTGATATTTTATGTACACTATAGAATATATATCTGGTGTACTTTGATATTTTATGTACAGAATAAAATATATATTTGATGTACTTTCATATTTTTATGTACAGTATATAATACATGCTTTGGGTACTTTGATATTTTTTTGTACAGTATAGAATATATACCTTGGGTACTTTGATATTTTATGTACAGTATATAATATATAGTTTGTGAACTTTGATATTTCATGTACAGTATATAAATATATATTTGGGGTACTTTGATATTTTATGTACAGTATATAATCTATATTTGATGTACTTTCATATTTTTATGTACCCTAATATAATATATATTTGATGTAATTTCATATTTTATGTACAGTATATAATGTATAGTTTAGGGTACTTTTGATATTTTATGTACACTATAGAATATATATCTGGTGTACTTTTGATATTTTTATGTACAGAATAAAATATATATTTGATGTACTTTCATATTTTATGTACAGTATATAATACATGCTTTAGGGTACTTTGATATTTTTTTGTACAGTATAGAATATATACCTTGGGTACTTTGATATTTTATGTACAGTATATAATATATAGTTTGTGAACTTTGATATTTCATGTACAGTATAAAATATATATTTGAGGGTACTTTGATATTTTATGTACAGTATATAATCTATATTTGATGTACTTTCATATTTTTATGTACCTAATATAATATATATTTGATGTAATTTCATATTTTATGTACAGTATATAATGTATAGTTTGGGTACTTTGATATTTTATGTACACTATAGAATATATATCTGGTGTACTTTTGATATTTTTATGTACAGAATAAAATATATATTTGATGTACTTTCATATTTTTATGTACAGTATATAATACATGCTTTTGGGTACTTTGATATTTTTTTGTACAGTATAGAATATATACCTTGGGTACTTTGATATTTTATGTACAGTATATAATATATAGTTTATGAACTTTGATATTTCATGTACAGTATAAAAATATATATTTGGGGTACTTTGATATTTTATGTACAGTATATAATCTATATTTGATGTACTTTCATATTTTATGTACCTAATATAATATATATTTGATGTAATTTCATATTTTATGTACAGTATATAATGTATAGTTTGGGTACTTTGATATTTTTATGTACACTATAGAATATATATCTGGTGTACTTTGATATTTTATGTACAGAATAAAATATATATTTGATGTACTTTCATATTTTTATGTACAGTATATAATACATGCTTTGGGTACTTTGATATTTTTTTGTACAGTATAGAATATATACCTTGGGTACTTTTGATATTTTATGTACAGTATATAATATATAGTTTGTGAACTTTGATATTTCATGTACAGTATAAAATATATATTTGGGGTACTTTGATATTTTATGTACAGTATATAATCTATATTTGATGTACTTTCATATTTTATGTACCTAATATAATATATTTGATGTAATTTCATATTTTATGTACAGTATATAATGTATAGTTTGGGTACTTTGATATTTTATGTACACTATAGAATATATATCTGGTGTACTTTGATATTTTATGTACAGAATAAAATATATATTTGATGTACTTTCATATTTTATGTACAGTATATAATACATGCTTTTGGGTACTTTGATATTTTTTTGTACAGTATAGAATATATACCTTGGGTACTTTGATATTTTATGTACAGTATATAATATATAGTTTTGTGAACTTTGATATTTTCATGTACAGTATATAAATATATATTTGGGGTACTTTGATATTTTATGTACAGTATATAATCTATATTTGATGTACTTTCATATTTTATGTACCTAATATAATATATATTTGATGTAATTTCATATTTTATGTACAGTATATAATGTATAGTTTTGGGTACTTTTGATATTTTATGTACACTATAGAATATATATCTGGTGTACTTTTGATATTTTATGTACAGAATAAAAATATATATTTGATGTACTTTCATATTTTATGTACAGTATATAATACATGCTTTTGGGTACTTTTGATATTTTTTTGTACAGTATAGAATATATACCTTGGGTACTTTGATATTTTATGTACAGTATATAATATATAGTTTGTGAACTTTGATATTTCATGTACAGTATATAATATATATTTGGGGTACTTTGATATTTTATGTACAGTATATAATCTATATTTGATGTACTTTCATATTTTATGTACCTAATATAATATATATTTGATGTAATTTCATATTTTTATGTACAGTATATAATGTATAGTTTGGGTACTTTGATATTTTATGTACACTATAGAATATATATCTGGTGTACTTTTGATATTTTTATGTACAGAATAAAAATATATATTTGATGTACTTTCATATTTTATGTACAGTATATAATACATGCTTTTAGGGTACTTTGATATTTTTTTGTACAGTATAGAATATATACCTTGGGTACTTTTGATATTTTTATGTACAGTATATAATATATAGTTTGTGAACTTTGATATTTCATGTACAGTATAAAATATATATTTAGGGGTACTTTGATATTTTATGTACAGTATATAATCTATATTTGATGTACTTTCATATTTTTATGTACCTAATATAATATATATTTGATGTAATTTCATATTTTATGTACAGTATATAATGTATAGTTTGGGTACTTTGATATTTTATGTACACTATAGAATATATATCTGGTGTACTTTTGATATTTTATGTACAGAATAAAATATATATTTGATGTACTTTCATATTTTATGTACAGTATATAATACATGCTTTTGGGTACTTTGATATTTTTTTGTACAGTATAGAATATATACCTTGGGTACTTTGATATTTTATGTACAGTATATAATATATAGTTTGTGAACTTTGATATTTCATGTACAGTATATAAATATATATTTGGGGTACTTTGATATTTTATGTACAGTATATAATCTATATTTGATGTACTTTTCATATTTTATGTACCTAATATAATATATATTTGATGTAATTTCATATTTTATGTACAGTATATAATGTATAGTTTGGGTACTTTTGATATTTTTATGTACACTATAGAATATATATCTGGTGTACTTTGATATTTTATGTACAGAATAAAATATATATTTGATGTACTTTCATATTTTATGTACAGTATATAATACATGCTTTTGGGTACTTTTGATATTTTTTTGTACAGTATAGAATATATACCTTGGGTACTTTGATATTTTATGTACAGTATATAATATATAGTTTGTGAACTTTGATATTTCATGTACAGTATAAAATATATATTTGGGGTACTTTGATATTTTATGTACAGTATATAATCTATATTTGATGTACTTTCATATTTTATGTACCTAATATAATATATATTTGATGTAATTTCATATTTTATGTACAGTATATAATGTATAGTTTGGGTACTTTGATATTTTATGTACACTATAGAATATATATCTGGTGTACTTTGATATTTTATGTACAGAATAAAATATATATTTGATGTACTTTCATATTTTTATGTACAGTATATAATACATGCTTTTGGGTACTTTGATATTTTTTTGTACAGTATAGAATATATACCTTGGGTACTTTGATATTTTATGTACAGTATATAATATATAGTTTGTGAACTTTGATATTTCATGTACAGTATAAAATATATATTTGGGGTACTTTGATATTTTATGTACAGTATATAATCTATATTTGATGTACTTTCATATTTTTATGTACCTAATATAATATATATTTGATGTAATTTCATATTTTATGTACAGTATATAATGTATAGTTTGGGTACTTTGATATTTTATGTACACTATAGAATATATATCTGGTGTACTTTGATATTTTATGTACAGAATAAAAATATATTTGATGTACTTTCATATTTTATGTACAGTATATAATACATGCTTTTGGGTACTTTGATATTTTTTTGTACAGTATAGAATATATACCTTGGGTACTTTGATATTTTATGTACAGTATATAATATATAGTTTGTGAACTTTGATATTTCATGTACAGTATAAAATATATATTTGGGGTACTTTGATATTTTATGTACAGTATATAATCTATATTTGATGTACTTTCATATTTTATGTACCTAATATAATATATATTTGATGTAATTTCATATTTTATGTACAGTATATAATGTATAGTTTTGGGTACTTTGATATTTTTATGTACACTATAGAATATATATCTGGTGTACTTTGATATTTTATGTACAGAATAAAATATATATTTGATGTACTTTCATATTTTATGTACAGTATATAATACATGCTTTGGGTACTTTTGATATTTTTTTGTACAGTATAGAATATATACCTTGGGTACTTTGATATTTTATGTACAGTATATAATATATAGTTTGTGAACTTTGATATTTCATGTACAGTATAAAATATATATTTGGGGTACTTTGATATTTTATGTACAGTATATAATCTATATTTGATGTACTTTCATATTTTATGTACCTAATATAATATATATTTGATGTAATTTCATATTTTATGTACAGTATATAATGTATAGTTTGGGTACTTTGATATTTTATGTACACTATAGAATATATATCTGGTGTACTTTGATATTTTTATGTACAGAATAAAATATATATTTGATGTACTTTCATATTTTATGTACAGTATATAATACATGCTTTTGGGTACTTTGATATTTTTTTGTACAGTATAGAATATATACCTTGGGTACTTTGATATTTTATGTACAGTATATAATATATAGTTTGTGAACTTTGATATTTCATGTACAGTATAAAATATATATTTGGGGTACTTTGATATTTTATGTACAGTATATAATCTATATTTGATGTACTTTCATATTTTATGTACCTAATATAATATATATTTGATGTAATTTCATATTTTTATGTACAGTATATAATGTATAGTTTGGGTACTTTTGATATTTTATGTACACTATAGAATATATATCTGGTGTACTTTGATATTTTATGTACAGAATAAAATATATATTTGATGTACTTTCATATTTTTATGTACAGTATATAATACATGCTTTTGGGTACTTTGATATTTTTTTGTACAGTATAGAATATATACCTTGGGTACTTTGATATTTTATGTACAGTATATAATATATAGTTTGTGAACTTTGATATTTCATGTACAGTATAAAATATATATTTGGGGTACTTTGATATTTTATGTACAGTATATAATCTATATTTGATGTACTTTCATATTTTTATGTACCTAATATAATATATATTTGATGTAATTTCATATTTTATGTACAGTATATAATGTATAGTTTGGGTACTTTGATATTTTTATGTACACTATAGAATATATATCTGGTGTACTTTGATATTTTTATGTACAGAATAAAAATATATTTGATGTACTTTCATATTTTATGTACAGTATATAATACATGCTTTTGGGTACTTTGATATTTTTTTGTACAGTATAGAATATATACCTTGGGTACTTTGATATTTTATGTACAGTATATAATATATAGTTTGTGAACTTTGATATTTCATGTACAGTATAAAATATATATTTGGGGTACTTTGATATTTTATGTACAGTATATAATCTATATTTGATGTACTTTCATATTTTATGTACCTAATATAATATATATTTGATGTAATTTCATATTTTTATGTACAGTATATAATGTATAGTTTGGGTACTTTTGATATTTTATGTACACTATAGAATATATATCTGGTGTACTTTTGATATTTTATGTACAGAATAAAAATATATATTTGATGTACTTTCATATTTTATGTACAGTATATAATACATGCTTTTGGGTACTTTGATATTTTTTTGTACAGTATAGAATATATACCTTGGGTACTTTGATATTTTATGTACAGTATATAATATATAGTTTGTGAACTTTGATATTTCATGTACAGTATAAAATATATATTTGGGGTACTTTGATATTTTATGTACAGTATATAATCTATATTTGATGTACTTTCATATTTTATGTACCTAATATAATATATATTTGATGTAATTTCATATTTTATGTACAGTATATAATGTATAGTTTGGGTACTTTTGATATTTTATGTACACTATAGAATATATATCTGGTGTACTTTTGATATTTTTATGTACAGAATAAAAATATATATTTGATGTACTTTCATATTTTATGTACAGTATATAATACATGCTTTTGGGTACTTTTGATATTTTTTTGTACAGTATAGAATATATACCTTGGGTACTTTTGATATTTTATGTACAGTATATAATATATAGTTTGTGAACTTTGATATTTCATGTACAGTATATAAATATATATTTGGGGTACTTTGATATTTTATGTACAGTATATAATCTATATTTGATGTACTTTCATATTTTATGTACCTAATATAATATATATTTGATGTAATTTCATATTTTATGTACAGTATATAATGTATAGTTTGGGTACTTTGATATTTTTATGTACACTATAGAATATATATCTGGTGTACTTTTGATATTTTATGTACAGAATAAAATATATATTTGATGTACTTTCATATTTTATGTACAGTATATAATACATGCTTTTGGGTACTTTGATATTTTTTTGTACAGTATAGAATATATACCTTGGGTACTTTTGATATTTTATGTACAGTATATAATATATAGTTTGTGAACTTTGATATTTCATGTACAGTATAAAATATATATTTAGGGGTACTTTGATATTTTATGTACAGTATATAATCTATATTTGATGTACTTTCATATTTTTATGTACCTAATATAATATATATTTGATGTAATTTCATATTTTATGTACAGTATATAATGTATAGTTTTGGGTACTTTTGATATTTTATGTACACTATAGAATATATATCTGGTGTACTTTTGATATTTTATGTACAGAATAAAAATATATTTGATGTACTTTCATATTTTTATGTACAGTATATAATACATGCTTTTGGGTACTTTTGATATTTTTTTGTACAGTATAGAATATATACCTTGGGTACTTTTGATATTTTATGTACAGTATATAATATATAGTTTGTGAACTTTGATATTTCATGTACAGTATATAATATATATTTGGGGTACTTTGATATTTTATGTACAGTATATAATCTATATTTGATGTACTTTCATATTTTATGTACCTAATATAATATATATTTGATGTAATTTCATATTTTTATGTACAGTATATAATGTATAGTTTGGGTACTTTGATATTTTATGTACACTATAGAATATATATCTGGTGTACTTTTGATATTTTATGTACAGAATAAAATATATATTTGATGTACTTTCATATTTTATGTACAGTATATAATACATGCTTTTGGGTACTTTGATATTTTTTTGTACAGTATAGAATATATACCTTGGGTACTTTGATATTTTATGTACAGTATATAATATATAGTTTGTGAACTTTGATATTTCATGTACAGTATAAAATATATATTTGGGGTACTTTGATATTTTATGTACAGTATATAATCTATATTTGATGTACTTTCATATTTTATGTACCTAATATAATATATATTTGATGTAATTTCATATTTTATGTACAGTATATAATGTATAGTTTGGGTACTTTGATATTTTATGTACACTATAGAATATATATCTGGTGTACTTTGATATTTTATGTACAGAATAAAATATATATTTGATGTACTTTCATATTTTATGTACAGTATATAATACATGCTTTGGGTACTTTGATATTTTTTTGTACAGTATAGAATATATACCTTGGGTACTTTGATATTTTATGTACAGTATATAATATATAGTTTGTGAACTTTGATATTTCATGTACAGTATAAAATATATATTTGGGGTACTTTGATATTTTATGTACAGTATATAATCTATATTTGATGTACTTTCATATTTTTATGTACCTAATATAATATATATTTGATGTAATTTCATATTTTTATGTACAGTATATAATGTATAGTTTGGGTACTTTTGATATTTTATGTACACTATAGAATATATATCTGGTGTACTTTTGATATTTTATGTACAGAATAAAAATATATATTTGATGTACTTTCATATTTTTATGTACAGTATATAATACATGCTTTTGGGTACTTTTGATATTTTTTTGTACAGTATAGAATATATACCTTGGGTACTTTTGATATTTTTATGTACAGTATATAATATATAGTTTGTGAACTTTTGATATTTCATGTACAGTATAAAATATATATTTGGGGTACTTTGATATTTTATGTACAGTATATAATCTATATTTGATGTACTTTCATATTTTTATGTACCTAATATAATATATATTTGATGTAATTTCATATTTTATGTACAGTATATAATGTATAGTTTGGGTACTTTGATATTTTATGTACACTATAGAATATATATCTGGTGTACTTTGATATTTTATGTACAGAATAAAATATATATTTGATGTACTTTCATATTTTATGTACAGTATATAATACATGCTTTGGGTACTTTTGATATTTTTTGTACAGTATAGAATATATACCTTTGGGTACTTTGATATTTTATGTACAGTATATAATATATAGTTTGTGAACTTTGATATTTCATGTACAGTATATAAATATATATTTAGATACTTTGATATTTTATGTACAGTATATAATCTATATTTGATGTACTTTTCATATTTTATGTACCTAATATAATATATATTTGATGTAATTTCATATTTTATGTACAGTATATAATGTATAGTTTGGGTACTTTGATATTTTATGTACACTATAGAATATATATCTGGTGTACTTTTGATATTTTATGTACAGAATAAAATATATATTTGATGTACTTTCATATTTTATGTACAGTATATAATACATGCTTTGGGTACTTTGATATTTTTTGTACAGTATAGAATATATACTTGGGTACTTTGATATTTTATGTACAGTATATAATATATAGTTTGTGAACTTTTGATATTTCATGTACAGTATAAAATATATATTTGAGGGTACTTTGATATTTTATATACAGTATATAATCTATATTTGATGTACTTTTCATATTTTTATGTACCTAATATAAATATATATTTGATGTAATTTCATATTTTATGTACAGTATATAATGTATAGTTTGGGTACTTTTGATATTTTTATGTACACTATAGAATATATATCTGGTGTACTTTGATATTTTATGTACAGAATAAAAATATATATTTGATGTACTTTCATATTTTATGTACAGTATATAATACATGCTTTTGGGTACTTTGATATTTTTGTACAGTATAGAATATATACCTTAGGGTACTTTTGATATTTTTATGTACAGTATATAATATATAGTTTGTGAACTTTGATATTTCATGTACAGTATAAAATATATATTTGGGGTACTTTGATATTTTATGTACAGTATATAATCTATATTTGATGTACTTTCATATTTTTATGTACCTAATATAAATATATTTGATGTAATTTCATATTTTATGTACAGTATATAATGTATAGTTTTGGGTACTTTGATATTTTATGTACACTATAGAATATATATCTGGGTGTACTTTGATATTTTATGTACAGAATAAAATATATATTTGATGTACTTCTCATATTTTATATACAGCATATAATACATGCTTTTGGGTACTTTGATATTTTTGTACAGTATAGAATATATACCTTGGGTACTTTTGATATTTTATGTACAGTATATAATATATAGTTTGTGAACTTTGATATTTCATGTACAGTATAAAATATATATTTGGGGTACTTTTGGTATTTAATGTACAGTATATAATCTATATTTGATGTACTTTCATATTTTATGTACCTATTATAATATATATTTGATGTAATTTCATATTTTATGTACAGTATATAATGTATAGTTTGGGTACTTTGATATTTTTATGTACACTATAGAATATATATCTGGTGTACTTTGATATTTTATGTACAGAATAAAATATATGTTGATGTACTTTCATATTTTATGTACAGTATATAATACATGCTTTGGGTACTTTTGATATTTTTGTACAGTATAGAATATATACCTTGGGTACTTTGATATTTTTATGTACAGTATATAATATATAGTTTGTGAACTTTGATATTTCATGTACAGTATATAAATATATATTTGGGGTACTATTGATATTTTATGTACAGTATATAATCTATATTTGATGTACTTTCATATTTTATGTACCTAATATAATATATATTTGATGTAATTTCATATTTTATGTACAGTATATAATGTATAGTTTAGGGTACTTTTGATATCTTTATGTACACTATAGAATATATATCTGGTGTACTTTGATATTTTATGTACAGAATAAAATATATATTTGATGTACTTTCATATTTTATGTACAGTATATAATACATGCTTTTGGGTACTTTGATATTTTTTTGTACAGTATAGAATATATACTTTGGGTACTTTTGATATTTTATGTACAGTATATAATATATAGTTTGTGAACTTTGATATTTCATGTGCAGTATAAAATATATATTTGAGGGTACTTTGATATTTTATGTACAGTATATAATCTATATTTGATGTACTTTTCATATTTTATGTACCTAATATAATATATATTTGATGTAATTTCATATTTTATGTACAGTATATAATGTATAGTTTTGGGTACTTTGATATTTTATGTACACTATAGAATATATATCTGGTGTACTTTGATATTTTATGTACAGAATAAAATATATATTTGATGTACTTTCATATTTTATGTACAGTATATAATACATGCTTTTGGGTACTTTGATATTTTTTTGTACAGTATAGAATATATACCTTGGGTACTTTGATATTTTATGTACAGTATATAATATATAGTTTATGAACTTTGATATTTCATGTACAGTATAAAATATATATTTGAGGGTACTTTTGATATTTTATGTACAGTATATAATCTATATTTGATGTACTTTCATATTTTATGTACCTAATATAATATATATTTGATGTAATTTCATATTTTTATGTACAGTATATAATGTATAGTTTGGGTACTTTGATATTTTTATGTACACTATAGAATATATATCTGGTGTACTTTTGATATTTTATGTACAGAATAAAAATATATATTTGATGTACTTTTCATATTTTATGTACAGTATATAATACATGCTTTGGGTACTTTGATATTTTTGTACAGTATAGAATATATACATGGGTACTGATATTTTATGTACAGTATATAATATATAGTTTGTGAACTTTGATATTTCATGTACAGTATAAAAATATATATTTGGGGTACTTTGATATTTTATGTACAGTATATAATCTATATTTGATGTACTTTCATATTTTTATGTACCTAATATAATATATATTTGATGTAATTTCATATTTTATGTACAGTATATAATGTATAGTTTGGGTGCTTTGATATTTTATGTACACTATAGAATATATATCTGGTGTACTTTGATATTTTATGTACAGAATAAAATATATATTTGATGTACTTTCATATTTTATGTACAGTATATAATACATGCTTTTGGGTACTTTGATATTTTTGTACAGTATAGAATATATACCTTGGGTACTTTGATATTTTATGTACAGTATATAATATATAGTTTGTGAACTTTGATATTTCATGTACAGTATAAAATATATATTTGGGAGTACTTTGATATTTTAATGTACAGTATATAATCTATATTTGATGTACTTTCATATTTTATGTACCTAATATAATATATATTTGATGTAATTTCATATTTTTATGTACAGTATATAATGTATAGTTTGGGTACTTTGATATTTTATGTACACTATAGAATATATATCTGGTGTACTTTGATATTTTTATGTACAGAATAAAAATATATTTGATGTACTTTCATATTTTATGTACAGTATATAATACATGCTTTGGGTACTTTTGATATTTTTTTGTACAGTATAGAATATATACCTTGGGTACTTTGATATTTTTATGTACAGTATATAATATATAGTTTGTGAACTTTGATATTTCATGTACAGTATATAAATATATATTTGGGGTACTTTGATATTTTATGTACAGTATATAATCTATATTTGATGTACTTTCATATTTTTATGTACCTAATATAATATATTTGATGTAATTTCATATTTTATGTACAGTATATAATGTATAGTTTGGGTACTTTGATATTTTATGTACACTATAGAATATATATCTGGTGTACTTTGATATTTTATGTACAGAATAAAATATATATTTGATGTACTTTTCATATTTTTATGTACAGTATATAATACATGCTTTGGGTACTTTTGATATTTTTGTACAGTATAGAATATATACCTTGGGTACTTTGATATTTTATGTACAGTATATAATATATAGTTTGTGAACTTTGATATTTCATGTACAGTATAAAATATATATTTGAGGGTACTTTGATATTTTATGTACAGTATATAATCTATATTTGATGTACTTTCATATTTTTATGTACCTAATATAATATATATTTGATGTAATTTCATATTTTTATGTACAGTATATAATGTATAGTTTGGGTACTTTGATATTTTTATGTACACTATAGAATATATATCTGGTGTACTTTGATATTTTATGTACAGAATAAAATATATATTTGATGTACTTTCATATTTTATGTACAGTATATAATACATGCTTTTGGGTACTTTTGATATTTTTTTGTACAGTATAGAATATATACCTTGGGTACTTTGATATTTTATGTACAGTATATAATATATAGTTTGTGAACTTTGATATTTCATGTACAGTATAAAAATATATATTTGGGGTACTTTGATATTTTATGTACAGTATATAATCTATATTTGATGTACTTTCATATTTTATGTACCTAATATAATATATATTTGATGTAATTTCATATTTTTATGTACAGTATATAATGTATAGTTTGGGTACTTTTGATATTTTTATGTACACTATAGAATATATATCTGGTGTGCTTTGATATTTTATGTACAGAATAAAATATATATTTGATGTACTTTCATATTTTATGTACAGTATATAATACATGCTTTGGGTACTTTGATATTTTTGTACAGTATAGAATATATACCTTGGGTACTTTGATATTTTTATGTACAGTATATAATATATAGTTTGTGAACTTTGATATTTCATGTACAGTATAAATATATATTTGAGTACTTTAGTGTATAATGTACAGTATATAATCTATATTTGATGTACTTTCATATTTTTATGTACCTAATATAATATATATTTGATGTAATTTCTGTATTTATGTACAGTATATAATAAATAGTTTGGGTACTGATTTTATAACACTATAGAATATATATCTGGTGTGCTTTGATATTTTGTGTCAGAATAAAATATATATATTTGATGTACTTTCATATTTATGTACAACATATAATACATGCTTTGGGTACTTTTGATATTTTTGTGATAACAATACGTAACTG
>BNJS01002352.1_pt1 | contig 41912 bp, 53 predicted proteins | sample 8540461 | NCBI WGS metagenome assembly BNJS01 (sample SAMD00202454, study PRJDB9452) | human saliva metagenome | isolation source: human saliva | place: Japan
CGGCGGCTCTGGTGCGGCCATGCGGCCCTGACGCCAAGATGGCTTCGCGCAAGAGTCCTGGGCGGGTCTGCCGTACTCCTGAGGCTCCGTGGTCCCCCGGCGTGCATCTGGTCAGCGGCATCCGTCAGGGCTGGGGTGGGGCTCCGCCGCCTTCCACACTGCTCGGCGATGACCGCTGCTCACCACCGCCCCCGTCTCGACGCCCGCGGCCTGCCGCGCACCTACCACGTGCGCACGCTCGGCTGCCAGATGAACGTCCACGACTCGAGCACATGGCGGGACTGCTGGAGAGCCGGCTACCTGCGCGTCGAGGACGTGCCCGAGGCCGCCGCCCGCGCCACCGACGCCGGTGACGGCGGGGCCGACGTCGTCATCATCAACACCTGCTCCGTGCGCGTAGAACGCCGCCACCCGGCTCTTCGGCAACCTGGGCCAGCTCGCCGCGGTCAAGCGCGAGCGCCCCGGCATGCAGATCGCCGTGGCCGGGTGCCTGGCCCAGCAGATGGGGAGGGATCGTCGAGCGGGCCCCTGGGTCGATCGTCGTCTTCGGCACCACAACCTCGACGTCCTGCCCGCCCTGCTCGAGCGCGCCCGACTGCAGCTCGGCGGCCGCCGTCGAGCTCGAGGAGTCCCTCAAGGTCTTCCCTCCACCCTGCCCACCCGCCGCGAGTCCGCCTACGCCGCCTGGGTCTCCATCGCCGTGGGCTGCAACAACACCTGCACCTCTGCATCGTGCCCTCCCTGCGCGGCAAGCAGCGCGACCGCCGGCCCGGTGAGGTCCTGGCGGAGGTCGAGGCCGTCGCCGCTCAGGGCGCCATCGAGGTGACCCTTCTGGGGCAGAACGTCAACTCCTACGGCGTGGGCTTCGGCGACCGTGGCGCCTTCGCCAAGCTGCTGCGAGCGACCGGCTCAGTCGAGGGCATCGAGCGCGTGCGCTTCACCAGCCCCCACCCGCCGCCTTCACCGACGACGTCATCGAGGCCATGGCGGCCACCGAGGCCGTCATGCCCAGCCTCCACATGCCCCTGCAGTCCGGCTCGAACCGGGTGCTGCGCGCCATGCGCCGCTCCTACCGCACCCAGCGCTTCTTGGGCATTCTGGACAAGGTCCGGACCGTCATGCCCGAGGCCGCCATCACCACCGACATCATCGTCGGCTTCCCCGGAGAGACCGAGGAGGACTTCCAGGCCACGCTCGACGTCGTCGAGAGGGCCCGCTTCGCCTCGGCCTACACCTTCGAGTACTCCCCGCGCCCAGGCACCCCCGCCGCCGACCGCGACGACCAGGTCCCGCTCGAGGTCGTCAAGGACCGCTATCGCCGGCTTGACGCGCTCGTGCGCCGGATCGCCCACGAGGAGAACGAACGGCAGGAGGGACGCGTCGTCGAGGTCCTCGTCGCCGAGGGTGAGGGACGCCGCGACTCAGTCACTGCCCGCATCTCCGGGCGCGCCGCTGACAACCGGCTCGTCCACGTCGCCCTGCCCGAGGGCCTGGCCGAGGGCGACTACGCCGGAGGGGCCCCGCGCCCCGGCGACATGGTCAGCGTGCGCGTCACCCACGGGGCGCCCCACAACCTCATCGCCGACTCCGCCCGCTGCGGGAGGGAGCTGGACCCGGTTGCCGCGGCCGCCAATGAGGCGCTCAAGCCCGGTGACCGCCTCTGGCTCGACGACGGCCCCGCCCTGTTCCAGGTGCGGCGCACCCGTGCCGGCGATGCCTGGGAGCGCCGTCAGGCCGAGGCCTGTGCCACTCCTGAGCCCGACACCGCCCCGGTGAGCCTGGGTCTGCCCACCCTGCGCGTGGGCGCACCCGTCTGACTGAAACTCGCGTGAGCAATTCTCAGTGGACCACTGCCCTTGTGTTCTGTACCTAGAGGTATGTACAGTTTTGGTATGGGAATCAGAAGAGAGCAGATCCGGGCGGCCGCCGTGCCTCCCAGGGGTACGTCATAGCGAGGTATGTACAGTTCTGGCGTGGACTCGAGAGAGAAGCTGGTTGAGGCGATGGCTGAGCTGATGTGGGAGCGTGGCTACAGCGCCACGAGCCCGCGGGCGGTTCGCGAGCTTTCCGGTGTTGGTCAGGGGAGCATGTACCACTACTTCCCGACCAAGCGGGATCTCGGGCTGGCCGCCCTGAATCACAACTGCCAGGTCCAGCTGGATTCCTGGAAGGCCGCGCTCAAGGACCTCGAGGATCCGCTCGAGATCCTCAGTGCCTACCTCACCCTTCCCCGTGATCCGCTCAAAGGCTGTCGAGTCGGTCGGATGGCGCAGGACAAGGCGGTGGTGGCCGACGACGGTCTTCGTGAGCCGGTCGCCGAGGCCTTCGCCCGGCTTCACGAGATGCTGGTCGTTGTCATCGGTACGGCCAGGTCGCAGGGGCGCCTGCCGGCAGACCTTGAGCCGGATCATCTGGCTCGCACGATGGTCGCTGTTGTTCAGGGCGGTTACGTCCTGGCTGTGGCTGAGCAGGACAGAGCCCCGTATGACGCAGCCTGTCAAGGCGCCCTTGAGCTGCTCCGTGTCGCAGCCGGGGCCGCTGGTGCGGCTCCTGGTCGCGATGGGTCCGCTTCCTCCTGATCCTGACAAGTCGGCGTCGGTGTCCTCTGACGCCTCCATTCACCGAAGGAGAAGGATCATGACCATTCGTATCGGCATCAACGGCTTCGGACGTATCGGGCGCACCTATCTGAGGGCCGCGCTGGCCGGCGGGGCGGACGTCGAGGTCGTTGCCGTCAACGACTTGACCGACGCGGACACGCTGGCGACCCTCCTGGAGTGGGACTCTGTGGCCGGCCACCTCGACGGAGTCGCCGTCAACGGCAAGGACCTCGAGGTGGCCGGTCGGACCATCAGGGTCTTCTCCGAGCCGGACCCGGCCAAGATCCCCTGGGGTGAGGTCGGGGCCGACGTCGTCATCGAGTCCACCGGTTTCTTCGTTGACCGGGACAAGGCCGCTCAGCACCTCTAGTGGCGCCAAGAAGGTCATCGTCTCCGCGCCGGCCAAGGGTGACGTCCCCACCTTTGTCCTGGGGGTCAACGACAGTCAGTTGGATGTCTCCGCCGCCGACGTGTTCTCCAACGGGTCGTGCACCACGAACTCCCTGGCCCCGCTCGCCAGAGTCCTCCACGACGCCTTCGGGATCGAGAGCGGTCTCATGACGACGATCCACGCCTACACGGGGACCAGCGGCTTACGACGCACCTCACGAGGACCTGCGTCGGGCGCGTGCGGCTGCCGCCTCCATCGTTCCCACCTCCTCAGGGCCGCCCGGAGCCATCGGTCTGGTCATCCCCGAGCTCGAGTGGGCGCCTGACCGGCGCTGCCATGAGGTTCCGGTTCCCGGTCGGCTCGATCACCGACCTCACTGTGGTCACCTCCCGTCCCGGCGACGGTTGAGGACGTCAACGCGGCCTTCCGTGAGGCTGCCGATCACGGGCCGCTGGCCGGCTACCTGCAGTACTCCCAGGCGCCGATCGTCTCCCGACGATTGTTGGCAACCACTCCTCGATCTTCGACGCGCCTCTCACCGAGGTGATCGACGGTCGAGTCAAGGTCTTCGGGTGGTACGACAACGAGTGGGGCTTCTCCAACCGCCTCGTGGAGTTCTCCCAGAGGATCGGTGAACAGCTCTGACACATGCGGCGTGGCTTGGAGGCGGTGCGGTGCGGGCTCAGTGCCGACTCCGGCCGCACCCCGCACCCTCCGCGTCCGACGGTGAGTGATGGGAAAGGATGGGGGGGAGCCGTCTGAGAATCCCATCTGTTTTGCGCTGACGGTGGAGCGGGCCGGGATGCGGTGGGGAGCAGACCGCTTGCCCCCGCTGAGGTGGGAAGCATGCTCAGCTTCGACGCCAGCTCTGCTGCGCCGCCACGGTCCCCTAGGGCCCGTGGACGTCGACCGTATCCACGAGTGCGTCAAGCGACTGGGGCTGCGTTACTTCATCGACGACGAGGGCGACATCGGCATCCCATGGCGCTATGTCACTGTCCACGCCATCTTCCAGGACACCCGAGCGGTTCAGATGCGCGGGATCTGGCACCGCATCGCCGACACCGATCACCTGGCCCAGCTGCGCGCCCTGGTCGAGGACTGGAACACGACCCGCATCGGTCCCAAGGCCTACCTCACTGTCGCCGACGGCGGGTGGTGCGCCTTCACGGCGAGTACACCTACCCTCTCGAGGCGGGGATGACCGACCGGCAGCTCGAGGACTTCGTCTTCGGCGGCTGCCGGCTCATTGTCGCCCTCATGCACGAGGCCGAGGAGCAGTTCCCCGACGAGCTGCGCGGAAGCCTGGAGCCCTGATGCCGCGACTGCAACGCCTCACCGACTTCATCGCACGCCTCCTGGGCAAGGAGTGGGACGTGCGGGCACTGGACCATCAGCGAGACCACCGTCCGGGCGGTCATCAGGACAACCAGCCGAGTCCGCCGGTCAGCCGGCAGCGCCATCAGGACAGGTACCCGGCTGCCCCAGCGGACTCAGTGGATTCAGCGGAGACTGCGGACGCGGCAGACGCAGCGGGACCGGATGACTCGCCGTTCCCCCCGGCGTCGGAGAAGACCGTGGAGTCGGTCGGCTCCGCCGACCCACCTGATGCTGCTGGGCGATCGGACCGTTCGTCGGAGCGGGCCAAGGCGACTGCGTCGGCGCAGACCTCCGACGCCTCGCGCACCTGGTCGAGCAGATCGGGGCGGCCAAACGATCACCTCGCCAGCAGCGGCGTCGTCGCCGATGGTTCTCGCGGTGAGGAGTGGAGCGAGGAGTCGACCGAGCCACTCACGCTGGCGAGGATCGAGTCCATGCTCACCGGTCCCATGGAGTACCACGTCCAGCTGGCCGATGACCGTGAGCACCCCTGCCTCCTGGGTACCTGGGACTCCTTCCCCTTCGTCATTGAGATCCCCGAGGGGCACGACGGCTGGCTCCTGGTCTCCGGGGACTGGGAGGAGGCCGCCCCCGTCTCGCAGCGTGACGAGATCGCCGCCAGTGTCAACGACTGGAACCGGGACAAGTTCTTCCCTACGGTCGGTGTCGTCGACACCGCCATTGGGCCCGCTGGTGCGGGCCACCTACCTCACTCGACCTGTCCGCCGGGGTCACTCGACGCCCAGCTGCGTCTCCACCTGGATACGGCGCTGTCCGCCTGCACGCAGGCCCTCAGCCTCGTGGGTCCGCTCCTACCGGAGATCTGAGCGCAGTGAGCTCAGCAGCTGCGAGCGTCCCCCGTCCGGTAAGGGTCGCCGTGGTGGGCCCCACCGCCACCGGTAAGTCCGACCTCGCCCTCGCTCTCGCCGAGCAGGCGCAGGCCGGTGGACTGTCCGAGGGCGCTGAGATCATCAACGCCGATGCCTCCCTGCTCTACCGGGGGATGGACATCGGCACCGCCAAGCCCTCCCCGGTCGAGCGGGTCCGCGTCCCCACCACCAGATCGATGTCCTCTCCGTCAGGGACCGGGCCTGCGTGGCCGCTTTCCAGCGGGCCGCCCGCAGTGACATCGAGGGCGTCGAGTCCCGGGGAAACCTGGTGATCATCGCCGGTGGCTCCGGCCTGTACGTGCGCGCCCTGACCGATGGGCTCGACTTCCCCGGCACTGATCCGCAGGTACGCACCGGCCTGGCCGAGCGCGCCGAGCGTGAGGGCACTTCCGTCCTCTACGCCGAGCTCACCGGCCTCGATCCCGTGGCGGCCGAGCGGATCGAGGCCTCCAACACCCGTCGGATCGTGCGCGCTCTGGAGGTCATCGAGATCACCGGGCGTCCCTTCTCCGCATCCCTGCCCCGTTACGAGGACGTGGTTCCCACTGTCCACATCGCTCTGCGCTGCGAGCGCCGGCTCCTGGACCTGCGTATCAATGCCCGCGCCCGCGCCATGTTCGAACGCGGCCTCGTGGAAGAGGTCGAGACCCTCATCGACCAGGGCATCCGAGAAGGGGAGACCGCTCCACGCGCCATCGGCTACGCCCAGGCGCTCGCGGTCATCGACGGGACCATGAGCGTGCCCGAGGCGGTCGACTCCACGGCCCTGGCCACCCGCCAGCTCGCCTCCCGCCAGATCAAGTGGTTCCGCCGCGATCCGCGAGTGCGCTGGATCGACGTCGAGCTCACCGAGGACGGTCGTTGCACCGACGCGGAGCGCTCCCGGGTGACCAGGCAGGCACGGGAGCTCGTTCTCGCCGTCGACGGCGTCGCTTAGGCTAGGGGCCATGCCGTACTCGACAGGTCTCCGTGGTCGTGAGCTCATCAAGGGCCACGCGACCCTCAACGACTTCCTCATGCTGGTCGACCCCAGCTGCGAGGTCGCTGTCAGCGGCGCCGATATCGCTGCGGTCTGCGACCGCCACGGCGGCATCGGTGCCGACGGATTCGTGCGCGTCGTACGGACCGCCGCCCTTCCCCGAGCCGGGGCCTTCGCCGCGGCCGTGCCCGAGGCCGAGTGGTTCATGGACTACTACAGCGCCGACGGATCCGTGGCCGAGATGTGCGGCAACGCCGCCCGCCTGTTCGCCCACGTCCTGGACAGTGAGGGCCTGCGTCCCATCGCCGACGGCGAGTCGGTCGTCATCGGTACCCGAGGTGGTGCGCGCACGGTCACCCGCCTGGGCGACGCTGTGGACCGTGGACATGGGGCCGGCCCGCCTCACGCGCCCTCGTCAGGCGCAGGACGAGGGCTGGGACACGACAGTCGTCGTGCCCGGACTGACGGGCGAGCGAGCAGCCCTGAGTGTTGAGATGTCCGCCCCCCACGCCGTCGTCGCGCTGGGGAGGAGAGTGAGCTCGAGGCGGCCGCTCGCACCGGGCTGACGACCGCTGCGAGTCGTCTACGACCCCGTTCTCGAGGCCGGCACCAACCTCGAGCTCGTTGTGCCGCTGGGGAGGAGACCGACCCCGACACCGCAGTCACCGGTGGGTGCATCGCCCGCATGCGCGTCCTGGAGCGCGGCGTGGGGGAGACCCTCTCCTACGCAGCGGGGTGCTGCGCCGTCGCCGTCGCCCTGCATGCCTGGACCGGTCCGGGCGCCCCCGAGGACTACCGGCTGCTCGTTCCCGGCGGAGAGATCGGGGTGCACGTGGCGCCAGACCCCCTGGGTGAGGACAGCACTGTGCTGCTGACCGGACCGGCCACGATCACCGGACGGGTCACCATCGCCTGAGGCCCTTCGGACCTGCCGCCATCCACACTGCTCCCGGACGTCGCACTGACGCCGCATCCGAGAAGAGAAACCAACCACCACTGTGTCCCAGCCATCCAGTCGCTCCGCCGTCGGCACCATCCTGCCGACCGGTCTGATGCTCTTCGCCCTGTTCTTCGGGGCCGGCAACCTCATCTTCCCGCCCCTGCTGGGGGCCGCCTCGGGCAGGTCCTTCATCCCGGTGATGGCGGGCTTCCTCGCCACGGGGGTGCTCATGCCCCTCATCACCGTGGTGGCCGTCTCCACCTCCGGCGAGGGCATCCTCGGCCTGGCCCGCAGGGTGGGGCCCCGATTCGGCCTGGTCATGCCGCTGGCGGTCTACCTGGCGATCGGCCCGCTCTACGCCATCGCCCGCGTGACCACGGTCGCCTACGAGCTGGCGACCCGTCCCGTTCTTGAGCTGTGGGGCTTCCACGACTCCCGCCTGGCTCTGCTGGCGCACGTGACGGTCTTCATGGGCGTCGCCTTCGGCATCGCCCGCAGCCCGAGCCGTCTGGCCGACCGCGTCGGGCGCTGGCTCACGCCCGCGCTGCTGGCCCTGCTGGCACTGCTGTGCGGGGTCACCCTGGTGATGGCCCCCGGGGTGGAGCGGGAGGCCATCGAGCCCTACGCGAGCGCGCCCCTGACCACCGGGCTGACCCAGGGCTACCTCACCATGGACGTCCTGGCGGCCAGTGTCTTCGGCATCGTGGTCATCACCTCCCTGCGCGAACGCGGCCTGACCTCGCCCAGGAGACTGGTACGCGGCACCATCCTGTCCGGAGGCATCGCCGCGGCGCTGCTGGGGCTGGTCTACATCGGCCTGGCCGTGCTGGGCACCCGCACCCGCGGGCAGATCACCACCGACACCAAGGACGGTACCGAGCTGCTGCGCAACGCGGCCTCCTCGACTCTGGGGACCTCCGGCGTCGTCATCTTCGCCGCCATCGTCATCCTGGCCTGCCTGACCACCGCGGTGGGCCTGCTGGCCTCCTGGGCCGGCTACGCCTACACGGCCTGGCCTGCGGTCTCCTTCAACCGGCAGCTCGCCGCCTGCGCCATCGTCTCCTTCACCCTGGCCAACCTGGGACTGAGCGCCATCCTCAAGATCGCGGGGCCGCTGCTGAACCTGCTCTACCCCTTCGCCATCGCCCTGGTCGCCGTCACGCTCGTCGACGCCCTGGCCCCCGGGCGGCTCCGGGCCGCCTACCAGTGGTGCGTCATCACGGCCGGGACCTTCGGATCCGTCTCCGCGATCACCGCCGCCGGTTGGGACGGCCCCAGCAGGCTCCTCGCACGCACCGGCCTGTGGAGCGACTCCACCGGCTGGATCCTGCCGGCGCTCATTGCCCTGGGCATCGGGATCGCTCTCGACGTGCGCTCAGGTGCGTGGTCCACGCCTGTGGCTGGGGAACCTCCCAGCCAGGTCCAGCACGACGTCGAGCACGCGGCGGCCTCACAGCTCTGAGAGGCGTTGAGGGGTCCTGGGCGGCTCTGAGCGACACTGTGCGCGGTAGCCTCTGGGTGTGCCCAGCTCACCACCCCGAGCCCCGCTGAGTACTGAGTACGAAGCACCAGCGGCTCCTGCCGACACTGCTCATCCCCGCCTTCGTCACACTGCTGGCCGTCTCCTCAGTCAACGTCATCCTCCCGGCCGTCTCCCAGGACCTGAGCGCGGGCACCGCCGGGCTGCAGCTCGTCGTCTCCGGCTACTCCCTCGTCTTCGGCGTCGTCCTCGTCCCGGCCGGTCGCGCCGGTGACGTCATGGGCAGAGGCCGGATCTTCGTCATCGGCATGATCCTGTTCGGGGTCGGCTCACTGGCCTCCGGGCTCGCCCCTGACGTCGTCACCCTCAACCTGGCCCGCGTGGTCATGGGGGTCGGCTCGGGCCTGCTCAATCCGCAGGTGGCCGGCATGATCCAGCAGTACTACAGCGGGGAGTCCCGCGGCCGGGCCTTCGGACTCTTCGGTGCCGTCATCGGGGTCTCGGTGGCGGTGGGGCCGGTGCTCAGCGGCGGGCTCATCGGCTGGCTCGGAGATGACTGGGGCTGGCGCGCCTCCTTCCTCATCAACGTCCCGCTCGTCCTGCTCGGCGTCTGGGCCGCGCACCGCTACCTGCCGAACTCCGCCTGGCACAGGCAGGACGGTGGCAGCGAGCGCCGGCCGGGACCGGGTCGACCTCGACCCCGGTGGGCATGGTGCTGCTCGCCGCGGGCACGCTGCTGATCATGATCCCCTTCATGGAGGCCTCCGCGGGCGCCTGGGTCTGGGGCCTGGAGGCGGCCGGCATCGGCATCGTCTCAGCCTGGGTGGTGTGGGAGAGACGCTACCGGGCCAGGGGCGGTGCGCCCATGGTGGATCTCAGCCTCCTGGCCATCCCGTCCTTCGCATACGGCAGCCTGGCCATTGCCGTCTACTTCCTGGGCTACACCTCGGTGTGGATCATCGTGGCCCAGTACGTCCAGGCCGGCCTGGGATCGACTGCTCTGGTCAGCGGCGCCGTCGGGGTCCCCGCTGCCCTGGCCGGATCGGTCGCTGCCGCCGTCGCCGGCCGGCGCGTCATCCGGGTGGGGCGTGTGATGGTTCTCGGCGGCATGGCTGCGGGTATGGCCGGCCTGCTGGCCAGCGTCGGCATCATCCACATGCACGCACGGGCCGGTTGGAGCCCCTGGTGGCTCACTCTCACGCTCCTGCTGCTCGGCGTGGGGCAGGGACTCGTGGTCTCCCCGAACCAGACCCTCTCCCTGGTCGACGTCCCTCTGGAGTACGCCGGCGCCGCCGGCGGCATCCTCCAGACCGGTGAGCGCATCGGTACCTCCATCGGCATCGCAGCCATTACGGGACTGACCTTCCGCGTCTCACACTCCTCAGGCTGGGACGTCGCCGCCCAGGTGGGACTGCTGGCCGTTGTGGCCGCCATCGCCGTGTCGGCCGCGATCGCCGCCGTCGACCTGCGCCTGGCGGCCCGACGACGCCGGTAGCCGCTCAGGCTGCGCGCCGATCGTTCAGCCGTCCACCGGCCCATCCGGCCCGCGGCGCACCCGTAGCACGCGGAAGCCCTTCGACGATGCCTGCCGGCTGACGTCCCAGCCCTGACCGGTCAGCCACGTCGCCAGTGAGTCGGCGCCCAGGTTCTTGAGCACCACCAGCCAGGCCTCGCCGTCGGCTGATAGGAGCGCCAGCCAGGACAGCAGGAGCTCGTGCAGAGCGTCCTTGCCGATGCGCACCGGCGGGTTGGACCAGATGAGGTCCACCGGCGTCGAGGTCTGATGCAGCTCGGCCAGCAGCGCCTCGGCCTGGGGGTGCGCACGTTGTCCAGGCCCGCGGCGGCCGCGTTGCGGGCGGTCAGGGCCAGAGAGCGCTCATTGACGTCGGTCGCCAGGACCGTGGCCCCAGGGGCGGCCCCGGCCAGGGCAAGCGTGATCGGGCCCCAACCGCATCCCAGGTCGAGGAAGTTCCCGGTCTTGGGCGGATCGGGGACGTGGTCGAGGAGGACCTGGGTCCCCTTGTCGAGACGATCGGCGCTGAAGACCCCCGAGGCCGTGACCACCGCGTGCTCCACGCCGCGGATCGTGAAGCGGTGGGCGCGCTCCTCGGCCTCGACGGCGGGGGAGGCGGTGGTAGTGCTCGCTCACACCCGCCAGGCTACCCGCGTACCCTGACGGGCATGAGCGCCCCGCCCAGCTCCGCCAGCAGTCCCTCGCTCCGGGCGCTGTTCAGCTCCCGAGCGGGGCACCTGGCGCTGGCGGTGCTCGTCGTCGAGCTGCTGGCGGGCATGCAGATCTACCTCAACCAGACCGTCCTGCCGCTGCTGGCAACCGAGATGGGGGCCCGCAACGCCTACGGGCTGGTGACGGCCGCCGCCCAGGTCCCCGCCTTCCTCACGATGCCGCTGGGCGGGGCCATGCTCGCCCGGTGGCGGCCGGACCGCCTCATGACCGCGCTCACCGCCCTGCTGGTGGTCGGCGCCGTCGTCGGAGCCCTCGCCCCGAACATCGAGGTCTACGTCCTCGGGGAGATCCTGCGGGGTCTGGCCGCCGGGGCCCTGGCGACCGCGACCATGGGAGTCATGGTCGCCGGTCTGCCCGATGCCTGGAGGCGACTGTGCCTGGCGGGAGGATCGGGCATGTGGGTCGTGGCGGCCCTGGCCGGCCCCGTCTACGCCTCCGGTGTCAGCGCCTCCTGGGGCTGGCGCTGGGCCCTCGTGGTCTACCTGCCCGTGCTCATCGCGGCCCGCGCCGTCATGGCCGGTCAGATCCACGACCTCAGGCTGGACGAGGAGACGGATCACGATGAGACGGTTCCGTGGCTGCCCGCCCTGGCCATGGCCGCGGGCGTGGCACTCATCGGGGCGCTACGAGCATCCAGCCCCTGGTTCTGGCCCGGCGTCGGCGTCGGCACTGGGCTGGTGCTCTGGTCCTGCTCATGCGTCCTGCCGGATGGGACCCTGCGCCTGGTGCCCGGCCGGCGCGCGGGCATCGCCACCCTGCTGTGGGTGTGCGCCTTCTTCCTGACCCTGGACTACCTGGTGGCCCCCAGCGCCCACGACGTCCTGGGCCTGACTGACCCAGACCCGGCTGGGCGCTCACCGCAGGCGGCATCGGCTGGTCGGCCGTCGCGATCGCCTGCGGGGCACGTCCGGCGCGTGAGCCGCAGGCCTACCGGCGTCGCACCATGCTGGCCGCGGTCTTCTTCGTGGTCGGAACCATGCTCATGGCGGTCACGGTCCTGGAGAAGGCGGACTGGTGGGGGCTGCCCGTGGGCTACGGCGTGGCCAGCATCGGCATGGGCCTGACCCACCTGGACACCATGAACCGCATCGTCACCGATCCCGCCGAGCCCGACGGCATCACCCACGCCCAGGCCGCCACCGCCGTGACGATCGCCGGCGCGGCCGGCGGCGCCGTCCTGGGGACGGCCACCACGGCCTTCGTCGCCCCGGCAGCGGCCGGCGTCGAGCCGAGCCGGTTATGGCCGACGCTCGTCCTGCTCGCCGTAGGCCTCCTCCTCACCCCGCTGCTGGCCCGACGCGCCGCCTGAGGACGCGAGTGGTCACACCGGCCCGCGGGCAGTAGCATCGCCCCCATGTGGATCCTTCGTATGCGCTGAACCGGCGGCAGAGGCCGCCCCCGGACGAGTTATCGCGCCCCATCGAAGGGGCGCAGGCATACGATGAAGGACTTCTTGTGACCCAGCACCACTCCAGTACTCCCTCCACTCCCGACGACATCAGTGACACTCAAGAAGGTCGCGACGTGCGCGACGTCGTCGCCCGGGTTCTCTCCCGGACCGGAACCGCCCTGGCCTCCACCGCCGCCCAGCACCGGCAGCAGGCCGACCACTACGACAACGCCAACGCCGATGAGCGCGCTCTTGAGCGCGAGGCCCGCGCCGCCCGCCGCCGTGTGGCCGGCTTGTCCACCGAGCTGGAGGACGTCAGCGAGGTCGAGTACCGCCAGGTCCGCCTGGAGAAGGTCGTACTGGTCGGTCTGGAGCTGCCCCGCCCCCATGGGGCCGCCGCCCCGGGAGGCGGCGCTCTGGAGGCGCGCGACGTCCAGGACGCCGACACCTCCCTGCGTGAGCTGGCCGCCCTGGCCGAGACCGCGGGAAGCCAGGTCCTCGACGCCCTCATCCAGAGGCGCGACCACCCCGATCCCGCCACCTACCTGGGCAGCGGCAAGGCGCGTGAGCTGGCCGACGTGGTGGCTGCGGCCGGAGCCGACACGGTGATCGTCGACGGCGAGCTCGCCCCCTCCCAGCGCCGCGCCCTGGAGGACGTCGTCGGCGTCAAGGTCGTCGACCGCACCGCCCTCATCCTGGACATCTTCGCTCAGCACGCCAAGTCCCGTGAGGGCAAGGCCCAGGTCGAGCTCGCCCAGCTCGAGTACCTCCTGCCGCGCCTGCGCGGGTGGGGCGAGTCCATGTCCCGCCAGGCCGGGGGCCGAGTGGCCGCCGGTCAGGGCATCGGCTCGCGCGGCCCCGGCGAGACCAAGATCGAGCTCGACCGGCGCCGCATCCGTCAGCGCATGGCCCGCCTGCGCCGCGAGATCCAGGCCATGGCGCCCTCGCGGGAGACCAAGCGCGGCTCACGTCGACGCGGGGCCATCCCCTCGGTGGCGATCGCCGGTTACACCAACGCCGGCAAGTCCTCCCTCATGAACCGTCTCACCGAGGCCGGCATCATGGTCGAGGATGCCCTGTTCGCCACTCTCGACCCCACTGTGCGGCGCGCCGAGACCTCCGAGGGACGCACCTACACCCTCACCGACACGGTCGGCTTCGTGCGCAACCTGCCCCACGAGCTCATCGAGGCATTCCGCTCCACCCTGGAGGAGGTGGCCGGAGCCGACCTCGTGCTCCACGTCGTCGACGCCGCCCACCCCGACCTCCTCAGCCAGGTTGCGGCGGTGCGTACCGTCCTGTCCGAGATCCCCGGAGCCCTGGACGTGCCCGAGCTCATCGTCCTCAACAAGGTCGACCTCGCCGACGCCGTCACCCTGGCGGCGCTGCGTACCCGCCTGCCCTCAGCGGTGGCGGTCTCGGCCCGCACGGGGGAGGGGATCGAGGAGCTGCGCGCTCGCATCGAGCAGATGCTGCCCCACCCGCAGGTGAGTATCGACGTCGTCGTGCCCTACTCGCGCGGCGACCTCGTCTCCCGGGTCCACGCCGAGGGTGAGATCGACACCGTCGACTACGTTGAGACCGGGACCCGCGTCGTGGCCCGCGTCGGTGCCGCCCTGGCGGCCGAGATCGAGGGCGCCGCCACCAGCGCCTCCGCCGGCTAGAGACCGTGACCCGAACCGAGCCGGACCAGTCGGGCCGGCCTGACCTTGACGGCCCCGGTGACAGGATGGTCCTGGACATCCTGGACGCCGCGGTGCGTGCCATGGGCGGCAGCCCCCGCCTGGGGCAGGTCACCATGGTGCGTGAGGTCGCCCGATCAGTGGCCGACGGCACCCACCTCCTGGTTCAGGCCGGCACCGGAACCGGAAAGTCCTTGGGCTACCTGGTGCCCGCCATGGCTCACGCCGTGCAGACCGGAGGCCGCGTCGTGGTCTCCACCGCCACCCTGGCCCTTCAGAGGCAGGTTCTCACCAAGGACGCGCCCCTGGCGGCCGACGCCGTCGAGCGGGTCACCGGTACCCGTCCCGAAGTGGCTCTGCTCAAGGGCTGGCAGAACTACCTGTGCCGCCACCGTCTGGCCGGCGGCTACCCGCAGGACGAGGACGAGGCCGCGCTCTTCGGCGTCGGCGACGCCATTGCTCAACCGACAGCGGGCCACGGGGCCGACGTGAGTCTGGGGGAGCAGGTGGTGCGCCTGCGCGAGTGGGCGGCCAGGACCGATACCGGCGATCGCGACGACCTCGTCCCCGGCGTCTCCCAGCGCGCCTGGGCCCAGGTCTCCGTCTCCCGGGCCGAGTGCCTGGGGCAGTCCTGCCCCCTGAAGTCCGAGTGCTTCCCCGAGCTGGCCCGCGCCGCCGCGTCCCGGGCCGACCTCGTGGTCACCAACCACGCCATGCTCGGCGTGGTCGTCGCCGGCAACCCCGGCGTCCTTCCCGACCACCAGGTCCTCATCGTCGACGAGGCGCATGAGCTGGCCGACCGTGTCCGCTCCCAGGGCACCATCGCCCTGTCAGCGGCCGCCGTGGCGCGCACGGCTGCCACCGCTCGTAAGCACGCCTCCGTGCTGGTCAGCGAGCTGGAGGCCGCTGGGCAGAGCCTCCAGCTCGTTCTGGCCGAGCTGCCCGACGGCAGGCTGGAGGCGCCGCTGCCGGCAGCCCCTGCATGATGCGCTCGTGGTCCTGGCCGGGGCGGCCCGACAGGTCGCCCTCAGACGTACGAGACCAGGCCCGCGCACTGGGCCGTGACCGCTCCGGCGAGGCGGTCGGGGCGCTGGCGGTCGCCCGCACCGCCGTCGGTGACCTGGTCGATGCCCTGGACCGCATGACCTCCGACTCGGTGGCCCAGGGCCGGGACGTCGCCTGGATCGAGCGGCTCCCGCATGGGGCCGAGCCCCCGCGGCTCCTCCCTGGCCCCCATCGAGGTCGCCGGCTCGGTGGCGAGCCATCTGCTGGGCGGTCGTGCCAGCGTCATGACGTCGGCGACCCTCGCCCTGGGGACAGCTTCGACCCCATGGCCCGCGCCCTGGGGCTGTCCCCGGCCGAGCAGCCCTGGAAGGGCGTCGACGTGGGATCCCCCTTCGACTACCCCCGCCAGGGCATCCTCTACGTGGCCGCCCACCTGCCCCTGCCCCCGGCGCCGGCATCTCCGAGGCCGCCCCTGGATGAGATGCTCGCTCTGGTCGAGGGCCTCCGGCGGAGGCATGCTGGGCCTGTTCTCCTCCCGGCGCGCTGCTCAGGAGGCCGCCGAGGTGCTGCGAGGGGCCACCGACCTGCCCGTGTACGCCCAGGGGGACGATCAGCTGCCCACCCTGGTGCAGGCCTTCACCGACGACGAGGCCGCCTGCCTGGTGGGTACCCTCTCGCTGTGGCAGGGGGTGGACGTGCCCGGGCGAACCTGCCGGCTCGTCGTCATCGACCGCATCCCCTTCCCTCGCCCCGACGACCCGGTCGCCCAGGCCCGCACCGACGCCGTCGTGGCCGCAGGAGGCAACGGGTTCATGAGCGTGTCCGCCACCCACGCCGCTCTGCTCCTGGCCCAGGGGGCGGGCCGTCTCATCCGTCGCAGCCAGGACCGCGGCGTCGTCGCCGTCCTGGACTCTCGCCTGCGCACCGCCCGCTACGGGGGATTCCTCACCCGCTCCATGCCCGCCCTGTGGCCGACGACGAAGCCCGACGTGGTCCGCGCCGCCCTGCGGCGCCTGTCAGTTCGCACCGGCGTCCCGAGAGGGGAATGAATCCGTCGGCTGGGCCCTTAGGTATGTGCCCCTCGGGAGGATGTGCACGTAGGCTTGGCGCGAGCGGGTGCTCGCGCCCTGCGGTCCTGCCCAGCAGATCCCATTGAGGAGAAGAACGTGTCAGACCACATCACCACCACCGCTGAAGGCTCCTACCCCACCAACCGTTCCGGTCGTCCCTCCAAGGTCGCCGTCATCGGCGCCGGGGCCGTCGGCTCCACCCTCGCCTACGCCTGTGTGACCAAGGGCGTTGCCCGCGAGGTCGTTCTGCAGGACATCGTCAAGGAGAAGGTCGAGGCCGAGGCTCTCGACATCGCCCAGGGAATCCAGTTCACCTCCGCAGGCTCCGTCTCAGGCTCCGACGACCCCGAGATCTGCCGCGATGCGGACGTCATCGCCATCACCGCCGGTGCCAAGCAGAAGCCCGGACAGTCCCGCCTCGAGCTCGCCGGCGCCACCGTCGGCATCATGGAGAAGATCCTTCCCAAGCTCGTGGAGGTCGCTCCCAACGCCATCTTCGTCCTCGTGGCCAACCCGGTGGATGTGGTCACCTACTGCGCCAAGAAGATCACCGGCCTTCCCGAGAACCAGGTCTTCGGTTCCGGAACGGTGCTGGACACTGCCCGCATGCGGTACCTCATCTCCCTGGAGACCGGCACGGCCGTGCAGAACATCCACGGCTACATCGCCGGTGAGCACGGCGACTCCGAGGTGCCGCTGTGGTCCTCCACCGAGATCGGCGGCGTGCCGATCACCCAGTGGGGAACCACCCTCGATGGCGGCGTGTTCGACGAGGCCAAGCGTGAGCGCATCGCCCACGACGTCGTCCGTTCCGCCTACCGCATCATCGAGGGCAAGGGGGCGACCAACTACGCAGTCGGTCTGGCGGTCCAGCGCATCATCGGCGCCGTCCTCAACGACGAGCAGCGGGTGCTGACCATCTCCCCGCTGCTGGACAACTGGCACGGTATCTCCGATGTGTGCATGGCCGTCCCCACGATCGTGGGCCGTGAGGGCGCCGGGCGCCGCCTCGAGCTCCCTCTGACCGCTGAGGAGGAGGAGCGCCTGAACGCCTCCGCCGACCACCTGCGCGAGGTCGCGCGCGGTCTGGGCTACTGAACCACTGACCTGAGTCTGAGCAGAATCTGAGCAGAATCAGAATCACTGAAGGCCCGCCCCGGTCACCGGGGCGGGCCTTCAGGCGTAGGACTGCGAGCGGCTACAGGGAACGCAGGACCGTGACCACCTTGCCCATGATCGTGGCCCGGTCGCCGTCGATCGGGGTGTAGCTGGAGTTGCGGGGGAGCAGCCACTGGTGGCCGTCGCGACGCGAGAGCACCTTGACCGTCGCCGAGGCGCCATCGACGTCCTCGACCATGGCCGCCACGATCTCGCCGTTGGCCGCGTCTGGCTGTGAGCGCACCACCACCCAGTCGCCGTCGCAGATGGCGGCCTCGATCATCGAGTCGCCGTGCACCTCCAGCATGAAGAGCTCTCCGTCGCCAGTCAGGCGACGGGCAGAGCCATGACGTCGGTGACGTCCTGCTCCCGCCAGGATGGGGGTCCCGGCCGCGATGCGACCCACCAGCGGGACGGCGACCGCGTCCCCGTCCTCAACGCCTGGGATCCTGGGAGCCTCGAGCGAGGGGGCTCGGCTGGAACCGGCAGACGCGTCCGCACGGGTGCCGGTGTCACCGGTGACGACCTCCATCGCCCGAGGACGATTGGGGTCTCGGCGCACCAGCCCCAGTCGCTCGAGCTTGTCCAGCTGGTGCTTGACGGAGGATGGGCTGGTCAGGCCCACCTGCTCGCCGATCTCCCGCAGCGAGGGCGGGTAGCCGTGGGCGGCGACGGCCTCGCGGACCGCCTCAGACCGCGCGCGCGAGCTATCGTTTGTCGAGGCCGCCGATGCGCCTCGGCGACCGTTTCGGAGACGTCTGCGCCGGTGCGTGGGGCCGACGCCGGTGAGGCGCCCGGGTCTGCTGTGGTGCTCATGGTCCTGGCCCTTCCTGCCGGACAGCCCTTGGGCCCGTAGGCGTTAAGGGTGCGGAATAGATGTCGGTGCTCCGTGATCGTCTTGAATGCAACAAGCCTAACGGCGAGACGACCACGATTCAAACACATGTTCGAAGAGGTGCTGGACGTGTCGCCCGTCGGGCGCTAGTGTGTCGAACAAACGTTCGTCGAACATGTGTTCAGGAGGTAACTATGAGTGCCATCGCCGTCCCGCCCTCGCCTCGCTCGACGTCTCGGTCTCAGAGCCGCAGGCGCGCCGCCGGGCAGGCCTCCTGCCGTCCTCGGCTGCAGCTGGTCACGGAGGACTTCGTCCCCGAGGTCCGGTCGCGTCTCGAGGGTGACGAGACCGGACCGCGCTCGGCGCCGCCTGCCTCCCCGTCGCCGACGCCGCCGATGCGTCGTCCTTCCACGCCTGCGGCTCTGCGTGATCGTCGCTCGGAGCTGGAACGGCTGGCTCCGCAGCACCCGGCAGTGCGGGCCGCCCGGCTGCGCGAGGATGCTCGGCGAGGCGCGGCTGCGCTGAGTGCTCAGCAGGACGCCCCTTCCCCGTCGCAGCGGGATGGGAGGGTGGACCGAGCGGCTCGTCCTCGGGTGGTCCTGCACCTCCTGCGAGGCGGCTCCCTCGGCGTCGCGGCAGCGATCGCGCTCGCCTGCTGCGGGACTCCTGGTCGGTGTCCTGATGGGAATGGCCTCCCCGAGCTCCGCTGCGCCGGCCGCTCAGGAGTCGGCCGGCACGACCACCACGGTGGTTCGTCCAGGGGAGTCGCTGTGGGAGATCGCCGCTGCGAGTGGTACCGCGGACGTCTCGGGGATGGTGACTCGGATCGTCGAGCTCAACGACCTTCGGGACACCACTGTTCATGCCGGGCAGACCCTCGAGATTCCCGCAGCGTGATGAGAGCCGGTGCGGGCCGCACTGTGAGGCAGGCTTGCGGGGCGGCCCGCCGGGCGTTTACTCTCCGATGAACTGACAGGTAGTCCAGTGAGATCGGAGGTCGGAGGCGTGCACTGCCCCTTCTGCCGTCATGACGGCTCCCGGGTCGTCGACTCCCGGACCGCGGAGGATGGAACCTCGATCCGTCGTCGCCGTGAGTGCCAGCAGTGCGGACGCCGCTTCACCACCTTGGAGACCGCCAGCCTGTCGGTCCGTAAGCGCTCCGGTGTCGTCGAGCCCTTCAGCCGGGACAAGGTGGTGGTCGGGGTCAGACGTGCCTGCCAGGGACGCCCCGTCTCCGATGACCAGCTCGCGTTTCTGGCGCACAAGGTTGAGGAGGCGATCCGAGCGGGCGGTCAGGCCCTGGTCGACTCCCACGACGTCGGACTGGCGATCCTCGGCCCGCTGCGAGAGCTGGACCAGATCGCCTACCTGCGCTTCGCCTCGGTCTACTCCTCCTTCGACTCCCTGGAGGACTTCGAGCGCGCCATCGCCGAGCTGCGTCGCGCCGAGGTCGTCTCCTCCTAACACTCAGGAGTGCGCCTGCTGCGGCAGGCACTGGCTGCGGACAGGCATGGCAGACTTGGGGTCATGCGCGTTCTCATCGTCTCCGACTGCTACGCGCCCAGGCTGGGCGGCATCGAGACCCAGGTGCGGGATCTCGCCCGCAACCTGAGGCTGGCCGGTCACGAGCCCGCCGTCGTCACTGCGACACCGGTCGGCGACAATCGCGGTCGCAGCGTCGAACGGGTCGACGGCTTCCCGGTCTTCCGCACCTCCGTGCGTCTGCCCAGTGAGCTGCCCGTGCACCCACGAGCCGGGCGTGAGCTCGATGATCTCGTGTACCACTTGCGTCCCGACGTCGTTCACGCCCATGTCGGCATCGTCTCCCCCTTCGCCTGGTCCGGCATCGCCGCGGCCCACCGAGCGGGACTCCCTCTGGCCATCACCTTTCACTGCGTGCTGGGGCCGTGGGCCCCGGTCGCCGGGGTGCTGGGGCCGGTCAGCCCCGTGCGAGGATGGCAGCGCGGCGGCGCCGACCCTGACGGCTGTCTCCTCCATGCTCGTCGCCGAGGTCCGACGCGCCGGTGCCCACGATCCGGTGACCGTGCTGCCCAATGGAATCACCATCGATGACTGGCGTCTGGAGCGCCCCGGCCCTGAAGGACGCCGACCTCATCGGCCGGTGACGGTGGTCGCCTCCCTGCGGTGGATCGAGCGCAAACGCCCTCTGCAGGTCGTGCGCGCCTTCGCGCAGGCAGTCAGGAGCACCCCGGGCTGTGACGCAGTCCTGGCGATGTACGGGGACGGTCCGCTGCGCGACAGGCTCGCCCGGGAGGTCGCCGACTCCGGCCTGGCCGAGCGCATCAGCCTCGTGGGGCGCGTTGAACGCAGCGAGCTCGCCCGGGCCTTCACCCACGCCGACATCTATCTGCAGACCTCTCCCGCTGACTCCTTCGGCATCTCCACCCTCGAGGCCCGTAGCGCGGGACTGGCGGTGGTCGCCCTGCGCTCCAGCGGGGTCAGTGACTTCGTGACCGACGGCGTCGACGGTCTCCTCGCCGACGATGACGCCGGCCTGGCCCGGGAGCTCGCTGCGCTCCTGGGGGATGACGAGCTGCTCGAGCGCATCAAGGCGCACAACTACGAGATCGCCCCGCTTCCCGAGTGGGGCCCGTAGTGCAGATGAACATCGAGGCCTACCGTCGTGCCATCGACCTGAAAGGCGCTCGCTGACTGCGGGCGAGCCCGGGGAGATTCGAAGGCTGGGGGTGGGTGTCAGGCCGCGCCGGTGTCGCTGAGGACCTCGGAGAGGCGGCGTGCCGCCGCCATCACCACATGACCGTGTGCGCGGCCGGGCTGACGCCCCATCCGCTCGATGGGGCCGGAGATCGACATCGCGGCGACGACCCTGCCTCCTGGCCCGCGTACCGGTGCCGACACCGAGGCGACGCCCGGTTCGCGCTCTCCGACGGACTGAGCCCATCCTCGGCGTCGGACCGCCGAGAGCATGGTGGCGGTGAAACGGGCTCCCACCAGGCCGCGGTGCAGCCGGTCGGGCTCCTCCCAGGCGAGGAGCACCTGGGCCGCGGAGCCGCCCTGCATGGACATGGTGGCGCCCACGGGGATGGAGTCGCGCAGCCCGATGGGGCGCTCGGCATTGGCCACGCAGATGCGTACATCCCCCTGACGGCGGTAGAGCTGTGCCGACTCGTGGGTCTTGTCCCGCAGTGCCGTCAGCACCGGTCCGGCGGCGGACAGGAGGTGGTCCTCGCCCGCGGCGCTGGCCAGCTCGGTGAGCCTGGGGCCCAGGATGAAACGCCCCTGGGAGTCACGGGCGACCAGACGGTGGAACTCCAGGGCGACCGCGATGCGGTGTGCCGTGGGGCGGGCCAGGTGGGTGGTGGACACGAGCTGGGCAAGGGTTGCCGGGCCTGATTCCAGCGCGCTCATCACCAGGGCCGCCTTGTCGATGACGCCGACGCCGCTGCTGCTGTCGTTCTCTAAGGAGCCGTCCATAATCTGATACTGACATTTCAAGGTATGAGATTTCAAGTTAGGGTCATGTATGGAAGCGGCACAGTGTCAGCATCCTGAGGTCAAGGCTCCGGTCGGTGATTTCAGGCGCGGCGCGGCCGCCTCTCGCGGTTGCTGCGAGGCCCTGGATGCTCCTGGCTCGATGCGATCGCGAACACCTGTTTCTGAGAGGATGAAGTCGATGGGAATGACTCTCGCCGAGAAGGTCTGGCGTGATCATGTGGTGTCCAAGGGTACCGATGGTGCTCCTGACCTGCTGTACATCGACCTTCATCTGGTTCACGAGGTCACCAGTCCCCAGGCCTTCGAGGGGCTGCGTCTGGCCGGACGCACGGTCCGTCGTACCGACCTGACGATCGCCACCGAGGACCACAACACCCCCACCGTGGACATCGACCTGCCGATCGCTGACGTCACCAGTCGCGCTCAGATCGAGACCCTGCGCGCCAACTGCGCCGAGTTCGGGGTGCGTCTGCACTCCCTTGGGGACGCCGATCAGGGGATCGTCCACGCCGTCGGCCCGCAGCTGGGGCTGACTCAGCCCGGCATGACCGTTGTCTGCGGCGACTCCCACACCTCCACCCACGGCGCCTTCGGGGCGCTCGCCTTCGGTATCGGAACCTCCCAGGTCGAGCACGTCCTGGCCACCCAGACCCTGCCCATCGCCCCCTTCAAGACGATGAGCGTCACCATCGACGGTGAGCTGCCCTCGGGCAGCGGGGCCAAGGACATCATCCTGGCGATCATCGCCAAGATCGGTACCAACGGGGCTCAGGGGCACGTCATCGAGTACCGTGGACGGGCCATCGAGCAGCTCTCGATGGAGGCCCGTATGACGATCTGCAACATGAGTATCGAGGGCGGGGCGCGGGCGGGCATGATCGCCCCGACCAGACCACCTTCGACTACCTCAGGACCGGCCTCACGCCCCAGTCGGTGAGGACTGGGACGCGGCCGTGGAGTACTGGTCCAGCCTGCGCACGGACCCCGACGCCGTCTTCGACACCGAGGTCGTCCTCGAGGCCAAGGACATCGAGCCCTTCGTCACCTGGGGCACCAACCCGGGGCAGGGGCTGCCGCTGTCCGCCACGGTTCCCGACCCCGAGGACATCGCCGACGCCACCGAGCGGCTCGCCGCCGAGCGGGCCCTGGAGTACATGGACCTCGTACCGGGAACACCTCTGCGCGACATCAAGATCGACACCGTCTTCATCGGCTCGTGCACCAACGGTCGTATCGAGGACCTGCGGGCCGCCGCCGAGGTGGTGCGCGGACGCAAGAAGGCCGAAGGGCTGCGCATGCTCGTGGTACCGGCCTCTGCGCGAGTGCGTCTGCAGGCCGAGGCCGAGGGGCTGGACCAGGTCTTCAAGCGATTCGGGGCCGAGTGGCGCAACGCCGGCTGCTCCATGTGCCTGGCCATGAACCCGGACAAGCTCTCCTCCGGTGAGCGCGCCGCCTCCACCTCCAACCGCAACTTCGAGGGGCGTCAGGGCAAGGGCGGGCGCACCCACCTCGTCTCGCCCGTCGTGGCCGCAGCGACCGCTGTGCGCGGGGCCCTGTCCGCCCCGGGGGACCTGCCTCCGCGGCCCGCCGGCTGGGAGGAGGCCGACGCCGTCGGCGACTCGGCTCCGAACGCCCCCGGCATCCCGGTGGTCACGGCGGTTCCGCCGGCCTCCGGTGTGCTCCCGATGACCGTGCTGTAGCGGTCCGGTACCGTGAATGAGACGAAAAGACGTAAGGCAAGGAGCTGACAAGGGCTGTGGACAAGTTCATCCGGCACACGGGAATCGGTGCCCCGCTGCGGCGCAGTGCCGTCGACACCGACCAGATCATTCCAGCGGTCTACCTCAAGCGCATCACGCGTACAGGCTTCGATGACGCCCTGTTCGCCTCCTGGCGTGCCGGTGAGCCCGACTTCATCCTCAACCAGGAGGCCTACAAGCGGGCCTCGGTGCTCGTGGCGGGTCCTGACTTCGGCACGGGTTCCTCGCGTGAGCACGCCGTGTGGGCGCTCAAGGACTACGGGTTCAAGGTCGTCCTGGCTCCACGTTTCGCCGACATCTTCCGTGGCAACGCCGGCAAGCAAGGGCTGGTGGCCGGGATCGTGACCCAGGAGGACTGCGAGCAGCTGTGGAAGATCCTTGAGACCGAGCCGGGCACCGAGGTGACGGTGGATCTGGAGAACCGCACGGTCGAGGCCGGCTCCTTCCGCTGCGCCTTCGCCATCGACGACTACGTGCGGTGGATTCTCATGGAGGGGCTCGACGACATCTCCCTGACCCTCACTCAGGAGGACGCCATCCGCAGCTATGAGGAGGCGCGTCCGACCTTCAAGCCACGCACCCTTCCGGCCAAGCACCTACCCGCCCAGGAAGTCGTCTCGGCCAGGGCCGCGGAGATGCCTCAGCCCTGAGAATCACCGGCACCTGCCGGAGCCGTTCCGATCTGTCCAGGTCGCGGTGGCTTCGTTGGATTTCATTGGAGTTTCCACGGGTCTTCTATATATTGATCGGGATCCTCTGTGAGTCGAAGGCCACCTGAAGCAGACCTGAAAACGGTCCTGCCGAGCCCGCCGGTGCGCTTATGCTGGGACGGCCTCGCGCGCCCGCGCGAGGGTGGGTACCCGGCTCACGCGCACGGCATGCCCAGATGATGTCATGGAGGTGCGCATGGTCGACGGTCTGCTCCAGGTCGAGGGTGGTCGCCCGCTGACTGGTGAGATCACCGTCCGCGGAGCCAAGAACCTGGTTCCCAAGGCGATGGTGGCGGCCCTGCTGGGGTCATCCCCCTCGGTGCTGCGCAACGTCCCCCTCATCCGGGATGTCGACGTGGTCTCGGGGCTGCTGAGCCTGCACGGCGTGAGCATCGACTACGACCAGCGTGAGGGCGTCCTCCAGCTGGACTCCTCCAAGGTCGAGTCCGCACACATGGCCGACATCGACGCGCACGCCGGCTCCTCGCGCATTCCGATCCTCTTCTGCGGCCCGCTCCTGCACCGCCTGGGGGAGGCCTTCATCCCCGACCTGGGCGGCTGCCGCATCGGCGACCGCCCCATCGACTTCCACCTGGAGATCCTGCGCCAGTTCGGCGCCACTGTCGACAAGCAGGCCCAGGGTATTCGGCTGACGGCGCCGGATGGCCTCAACGGCACGGTCATCGAGCTGCCTTACCCCTCAGTCGGCGCCACCGAGCAGACCCTGCTCACCGCCGTGCGTGCCCGCGGGCTGACCGAGCTGCGCAACGCCGCCGTCGAGCCCGAGATCATGGACCTGGTCGATGTTCTGCAGAAGATGGGTGCCATTATCTCGGTGGACACCGACCGCACCATCCACGTCGAGGGCGTTGACGAGCTGTGCGGCTACACCCACTCGGCCCTGCCGGACCGTATCGAGGCCGCCTCCTGGGCCTCGGCCGCCCTGGCCACCCGTGGGGACGTGTTCGTGCGCGGCGCCCACCAGAGCCACATGACCACCTTCCTCAATACCTTCCGCAAGGTGGGCGGGGCCTTCGACGTCACTGACGAGGGCATCCGCTTCTACCACTCCGGAGGAGACCTGAGCTCGATCGTGGTGGAGACCAATGTCCACCCCGGCTTCATGACCGACTGGCAGCAGCCTCTCGTCGTGGCGCTCACCCAGGCCCAGGGCCTGTCCATCGTCCATGAGACCGTCTATGAGAACCGCTTCGGATTCACCGGTGCGCTCCGCAAGATGGGGGCCACCATCCAGGTGTACCGCGAGTGCCTGGGTGGGACCGAGTGCCGCTTCGGACAGCGTAACTTCTACCACTCCGCGGTCATCTCCGGGCCCACGCCCCTGACCGGGGCCGATATCGTCGTGCCCGACCTGCGTGGTGGGTTCTCCCACCTCATTGCGGCCCTGACCGCCGAGGGCACCAGCCGGGTCGAGGGTGTCAACCTCATCGACCGCGGCTACGAGCACTTCATGTCCAAGCTCGAGTCCCTCAACGCCGCCGTCACTCGTCTGGCCTGACCGGGTCCGGCGCGGTCGGCTGCGCGTCGGCGATGTCGGGGCGCGCGAGCGGGGCCCGGATACGGCACCGAGAACCTCGCTCGGCCCTGAGAGCGGATAGAGTTCGTTCGTGCCTGCAACACGCCCCATGACTCCGTTCTACCGCTTCGCCGCGCGCGGGGCGATCATCCCGTTCCTCAAGATGGTCTCCAAGCAGAAGGTGACCGGCCTGGAGAACATCCCCCGTGAGGGCGGCTTCATCGCCGTGGCCAACCACCTGACCGACCTCGACTCGCTCACGGCCATGCGCGCGCTGGTGGATGCCGACGTCCCCGTCTACTCCCTGGCCAAGTCCACCCTGTTCAAGGTACCGGTCCTCGGCTCCATCCTGCGCGCCGGTGGCCAGATCCCGGTCCAGCGGGGCACTCAGAACGCGGCCACGGCTCTCAGCGCCGCCAGTGACGTCCTGGCCGACGGCGGAGCCATCATGATCTTCCCCGAGGGCACGCTCTCCCGTGACCCCCTCAAGTGGCCGATGGTCGCCAAGACCGGGGCGGCCAGGCTGGCCATGACCAGCGGGGCGCCCGTTCTGCCGATGGGGCAGTGGGGGGCCCACGAGATCCTGGACACCTACGGGCGCTCCTTCCACCCCTTCCCGCGCAAGGACGTGCGTGTCACCATCGGTGAGCTCATGGATCTGTCCCGATTCGGCTCGGACACCCAGGACCGTGAGGCCGTGCGCGCCTGCACCGCTGAGATCATGCGGGCCATCACCGCTCTGGTCGAGGAGCTCCGGGGTGAGAAGGCTCCCCGGCCCTTCGACCTGCACTACGACGGCGACCCCGGCAAGGGCAGGATCGGCGTGCGCCGTCCCGATCCCTTGCCCGAGGCCAACACTCAGGAGGACGGTCAGTGAGCGGAGTCGAGCGCGCAGCGAACACGCCGGTGCGGCGGGCTGCCGTCATCGGTTCGGGTGCCTGGGGCACCACCTTCGCCAGTCTCCTGGCGCAGGCCGGCACCCCGACGACCATCTGGGCGCGGCGTCGAGAAGTGGCCGACGAGATCAACGCCGGGACCAACGAGCGCTATGTCCCCGGCCACCGCCTGCCATCGGGACTGAGGCCACCACCGACCTGACCGGAGCCGTCAAGGGGCCGGCGTCGTCGTCGTGGCCGTGCCCTCCCAGGAGGCCAGGGGGGTCCTGGAACCCGTCCGAAGCACGCTGGCTGATGACGCCGTGGTCGTCTCCCTCATGAAGGGCATCGAGCTGGGCACCGGGCTGCGGATGAGCGAGGTCCTGGCCGAGGTCCTGGACATCGACCGCTCCCGCGTCGTCGTCGTCTCCGGGCCCAACCTCGCCGACGAGATCGCTGCGGGGCAGCCCACCGCCACCGTGGTGGCCGCCGATGACGAACAGGGTCGCGGCCCGGATCGCCTCCTGTGTGCCACGGGACCTTCCGTCCCTACACGAACACCGACGTCCTGGGCGTCGAGCTGTGCGGAGCGGTCAAGAACGTCATCGCCCTGGCCGTCGGTGCCGCTGCCGGCCGGGGCCTGGGAGACAACTCCAAGGCCACGATCATCACCCGGGGTCTGGTGGAGATCACCCGCCTGGGGCTGGAGCTCGGCGCCCGCCCCGAGACCTTCTCCGGGCTGGCCGGCATGGGGGACCTGGTGGCCACCTGCTCCTCGCCCCTGAGCCGCAACCAGACCTTCGGCCGTCACCTCGGCGAGGGCATGAGCGTGGCCGAGGCCGCCGCAGCCTCCCGGGGCGTGGCCGAGGGCGCCAAGTCCGCCCGCGCCGTCCTGGACCTGGCCCGCTCGCACGGGGTGGACATGCCGATCACCACCGGCGTCGTCGCCGTCGTCGAGGGCGCCGCCAGCGTCGCTCAGGTGACGGACACGCTTCTGGCGCGCCCTCGGAAGGCCGAGGGCGTGCACGCAACGCCCTCGGAGGGGTAGAACGGATCGGCCCCGTGCTCCGGACCGGATGACTCAGCTGTGGGCGATGTCGACGACCAGGCGCGTGGGGTTGGTGAGGCTGAAGATGCGGTAGGTCTTTGAGCCGGTGCCCACGACCACCTGGAACTCACCCTCGAAGCCGGGGTCGATGTAGGCCGCGTCGATGCTTCTGTCATCGTTCGCCGAGTCATCGAGCGTGACTTTCCGATGACCGCTCACCCTCTGCCCGTCCGGAGGGACAGCGGCGACGCCAGAGCCCCGGATCACCATCGTGTGAGTCCCCTCGACCTCGATCGGGTCTCCCTTGCCCATGGTCGAGGCCGGCACATCCCACTGCGGCTGGCTCCAACCGGGCGCACCCTGACCATCGAACTCCACCACGAACCGGCTGTAACCCTCATCCGGATGGTTCCCGATCCTGACGTCGGCGACCGTCAGCGTGCTGTCCTCGGCCGCCTGCTGGCCTGGGAGCCGGATCCCCAGTCCGGTACGTCGGAGCTGTTGTGGCTCGGGTGGACGGGCGGTGTCGTGCCCGTGGCCGCCGGAGCCGCTTCCGGTGGCCCGGTACTGGAGGATGTGGAGGTCTGGGAGGCGGACGGCGACGAGGTGCTCAATGAGCAGGCGCTTAGTGCCAGGGCCGCACTGAGCAGCATGGCGAGTGATGCGATGGAGCGGCAGTGCATCAGGCAGTGCATCATTGCCTCACTTCCACAGGGCGCCACCAGAGCGACGGGGACGCCGGGTTTGTTCCGAGTTGTCCGTGCGTTAACAGCATAAAGGGACCTGCGCGGTAGCGTGGGACTATGACAGACCTCCAGGAAACCGGCCCCTCCGTTCCCAGTCCCGACAAGTCCAAGGTGCGCGTCGCCGTCGTCTTCGGCGGCCGCAGCGGTGAGCACACGATCTCCTGCGCCACCGCCGCCGGGGTCCTGTCAGCCATCGATCGCGATCGCTACGAGGTCCTTCCCGTGGGCATCACACCCGAGGGCCAGTGGGTGCTCGTTGAGGACGACCCGGCCGCCCTCGAGCTGAGTGACAGCCGGCCGCCGGTGACGATCACCGCCGACGGGCTGGGGCAAGGCGTCCTCACCGCTCCGCTGGGAGGCGGTGAGCTCACCGTGCTCGGCCCCACGGGTCCCCGGGTGCTCGGCCAGGTCGACGTCGTCCTGCCGCTCCTGCACGGACCCTACGGTGAGGACGGGACGATCCAGGGCATGCTGGAGATGATGAGCGTGCCCTACGTCGGCTGCGGTGTGCTGGCCAGCGCCGCGGGCATGGACAAGCAGGTCACCAAGGTGCTCCTGGGTGCCGCCGGTATCGCCACGGCCCCGCACGTCGTCGTCGGCCCCCATGCCTGGAAGCGCGATCCCGAGGCGATCCTCACCGCCTGCCAGTCCCTGAGTTATCCCCTGTTCGTCAAGCCCTCCCGTGCCGGATCGTCCCTGGGCATCAGCAAGGTCGAGCGTCCCGAGGACCTGCCCGATGCCATCGAGGCGGCCCGCGCCGTCGACCCCAAGGTCCTCGTGGAGAGCGGCATCGTAGGACGCGAGGTCGAGGTCGCCGTCCTTCAGGGCCGTGGCGACGACGCCCCTCGGGTGGCTGAGCCCGGCGAGATCGCCATGGATACCTCCCAGGGGGCCGGCGAGTTCTACGACTTCGAGACGAAGTACCTCGCTCACGACGCCGTCGCCATGGTCTGCCCGGCGCGCATCGGCCCCGAGGAGCGTGCGCTCATCATGGATACCGCCGCTCGGGCCTTCGAGGCCGTCGGCTGCGAGGGCTTGGCCCGAGTCGACTTCTTCCTCACCGAGACCGGCGAGGCGGTCGTCAACGAGATCAACACCATGCCCGGCTTCACCCCCTTCTCCATGTACCCCTACATGTGGCAGGTCTCCGGCCTGGGGTACACCGACCTGGTCTCCGAGCTCATCGAGCTGGCCCGGGTCCGTTCCACCGATGTCAATCGCTGATCCGGCTCCTCCCGGCGGCCGGGCCATGCGGGTCGGGGACCTCAGCGAGGAGGAGCTCCTCGCCGTCATTACCCCGCTCCTGCCGCGTGGCCCGCAGACCCCGGTCGGCACCGGGGACGACTGCGCCGTCCTGTCCTTCCCCGACGCGCGCACGGCGGTGAGCACCGATGTCCTGGTCGAGGGGCACCACTTCCGCACCGAGTGGTCCACAGGGCGCGACGTCGGCGCGCGGGCCGCCGCCCAGAACCTCGCCGACGCCGCCGCCATGGGAGCCCGCCCGGTTGCGCTCGTCATCGGTCTCGTCATGCCGCCGACGACCCCGGTGGCCTGGGTGCGGGACTTCGCGCAGGGACTGGCGCAGGGCTGCGAGCCCTGCGGCGCCGGCGTCGTGGGCGGCGACCTCAGCGGCGGTGAGTCCCTGGTCGTGGCCGTCACGGTCCTGGGTGATCTCGAGGGCCGGGCACCGGTCCTGCGAAGCGGTGCCCGGCCCGGTGACCTGGTCGTCCACGCCGGAACCCTGGGGCGCAGTGCGGCCGGGCTGGCGCTGCTCAGTGCCGGACCGCAGGTCATGGCCGGTCTCGAGCGGGCTGAGGACGTGCCTCAGGTGCGAGACTGCCTGGCCGCCTTCCGCGCGCCCGAGCCCGGCCCTGGCGGCCGGTCCGGCCCTGGCGGCCGCCGGCGCCACCTCCATGATGGATGTCTCCGACGGGCTGCTGCGTGATGCCGGACGGATCGCACGGGCCAGTGGCGTCGTCATCGGCCTGGACGATCCGGACGATCTGCCTGATACGTCCTTCCTTGAGCCTGTCGCGGCGCTGGTGGCCGACGACGCGGGACCGGCAGCGCGCGCCCTGGCCCGCAGCTGGCTGCTCACCGGGGGAGAGGACCACGGGATGCTCGCCACCTTCCCGGCAGACGCAGCAGAGCGTCTACCGGAGGGCGTCCGGGTCATCGGTCGTGTCCTGGACCTCGAGGCCCCGCAGTCTCGCGCTCTGGGACATCGACCGGGTGTCCTCCTGGGAGGAGAACCGGCTCAGGAGAGCGCCGGCTGGGACCACTTCGCCGGGGGATGAGCCGCCTGGGGTCTGTCTCAGGTCGCTGCCCTGGAACAGCGCGTACGCAGGAGCACGACAAGATCATGACAGGATCACGGCAGGCGCATGACAAAGGCCGCCGGCTGCGAATGCAGCGGCGGCCTCACGCTCGAAGGACTCGAGGTAATGCGTCAGATGTTGCGCGTCACCTTGCCGGCCTTGAGGCAGGACGTGCACACGTTGAGGCGCTTGGGGGCGCCGTTGACGAGAGCACGCACACGCTGGATGTTGGGGTTCCACCGGCGGTTGGTCCGCACGTGGGAGTGCGAGACGCTCTTGCCGAAGATGGGGCCCTTGCCGCAAACGTCGCACACAGCAGCCACGGTCTCACTCCTGATCTTCAATGCTTCAACGCTCAGGTCGGTGCCTGGCGCCAGGTCTTACCGCCCAAGCGCGGAGCGTTGGGCAACCCGAGAACAATAGCGGACCGATTGGCGCCGTCCCAAGCCGCGGGGGCGTGGGTTCGGGCACACGCCGGCCTGACCGGGGGTGTGTGGTCCGTTGTGAACGTGTTCGATCTCACCGTATGGCGAACGTTTGCCCTCGCGGGTGCGGTGGTAGGCGGTTTGACCAGCGTGTCAGTGGTTCGGGCACCTAATCGGCTCTCTGTCGCCCAGAACAGGCCGTTGTGGACGGTTCCCGCTCCGGTGGGAGGAATGTGTGCGGGCGGGTACTCTGAAACCATCATCAATCCAGAGGCTCGGCCTCACCGTCAACCAGGCTCGCTGAACGCCAGCACATATGCAGATCATGCAGTGGAACAGAAGGTGTTCGCAGCGTGAGATGCACGGTGTGGTGGTCGTAGCCGGGACCCAGGGGAGGCGAAGATGGCGCAGTCGCAAGGACACCGCCCCGCTACCCCTGTCTCCGGGGCCCGTGTGCTGCACGGTCCCGCAGTGCGGCGCTGGATCGCGCTGGCAGAGATCGTCGCCGATCAGACACGCGATCTCGTCGACGTCCTCAACGTCTTCCCCGTGCCGGATGCCGATACGGGAACCAATGTCCTGCTCACCCTGCGCTCGGCCTCCGACGCTCTTCACCGCCTGGGGTGGGCCGCCGACGCCGCGCAGGTGGCACGGGCTGCAGCCGATGGCGCTGTGCGTGGCGCGCGCGGAAACTCGGGCCTTCTGGTCTCCCAGGCTCTGGCTGCCTTCGCCGACGTCTGCGCAGACACCCCCGACCCCGCCGGCCTGCGCCCCGTTGAGCTCGTGCACGCCTACGAGACCATGGCGGACACCACGTGGGCCGCGGTCTCGCGCCCCGTGGCGGGCACCCTGCTGTCGGTGGCCAGGGACGCCGCCACGGCCGCCCGCGCCGCCCTGGAAGAGGCGACGGCGAGCTCGCCGGCGACCCTGAGCGTCATCGCCGCCGCCGCCGCATTCGGGTCCCAGGAATCCGTCGTCGAGACCGCGGGCCTCGGACACGGACCGGTGGATGCCGGGGAGCGGCCTTCAGTGCTGCTGCTGACCTGCCTGTCGGACACCATCGACGCGGTCCAGGACGCAGACCCCGGGGCGGCTCCGGAGCTGCGTCAGGGCGACGAGGACGCCGACGAGCACGCCCCGTATACGGCCGTCGCCCGCCAGATGCTCACCGATCTGGCCAAGGGCGGGGTTCCGCACAGCGTCGGCCCCGAGCCGCTGGGCATGTCCACCGGCGAGTTCGAGGTCATGTACCTGCTGGAGGCCACCGCGGTCCAGGCCGGCCAGCTGCGTCGCGACCTGAGCTCATCGGTGACTCCGTGGGAGTCGTCGGCACCCCGGACGCCTGGGTGTGGGCCTACCGGGTCCACGTCCACACCGACACGCCGCGGGCGGCCCTGCCCCATGCGGGCCGCGCCTGCCAGATCTGCATCCACCACCTCCACCCCACCGCCCTGGTGGCCTCCACCGATGAGCCCCCCGTCCCCGTGGGGCTGCTCGACTCCGATCCCATGGGCCACGTGGTCTCCTTCGAGCGCCTGGCCGCCCGCCGGGCTGAGCGCAAGGCCAAGTCGGTGCGAATGCATCCCTCCCAGGCAGCCGTGCCCCAGCCCGCTCCGGTGGAGGGACCTCGCCTGGCCGCCCGCTCGCGGGAGGCGGGGGTCGGGGTCATCGCCTGCACCCGGGCCCCCGGGCTCATCGAGCAGCTCGCCCGCTCCGACGCCGCCGTTGTCCTCAATCCTGACCGGGAGGGGATCGCCCGTGCCGCTGCGGACCTGGGGTCCTCCCAGGTCATCGTGCTGCCCTGTGACGCCGCCTGCACTGAGGCGGCCCACGATGCCGCCCGCTTCCTGGCGGCCCGCTCCGCCGTCTCCACCGTCCGTCCTCCGGTCGGGAAGCGGAACGCAGGAGCCGCTCGTGAGACCGCTCGCGCCGGGATGCAGGCGGCGGCTCCGTCGGAGCGCTACAAGTCCGAGGGCATTCAGCTCCTCGTGTGCGACACCGATGACGAGGCCCGGGTCCTTGCAGCCACCGTCGCCCTGGCCGGACGGAGCGAGGAGGATGAGCTGGCCGATCTGGCCCGCCGCGCCTGGAGCGCCGCAGCAGGTCTGCGCACCATCGCCCTCAATGGGGCCCAGGCCGACGCCGACGCCGTGGCCCACGCCGTGGCATCGGCTCTGCGGCCCTCCGACGAGCTGCTGACCGTCATCACCGGTCGCAACGCCGGCCGTGACGTCGGGGCCCTGGCCGCGAGCGCAGCGGTGGGCGCCCGAGGGCAGGTGCTCGGTGAGGATGTGGAGGTAGCCGTCCACGCGGGTGGCCAGGAGCGCCCGGACGTCCTCATCGCCATCGAGTAGTGGCACGGTAGGCCCCTCAACGTCACAGGACAGTCGTCGGCATAGGGTGGGTACCGTGCCCAGCTCGCCTGATCGCTCGACCCACGCGCCTCGTCCCGGCAGCGTCGGGCTCCTCGGGCGTCCCGTGACCCGGTTCGTGGGTAAGCGCACCGCCGCCCAGCTCGCCAAGCGGGGGTGGAGACGGGGGCGACCCTACTGCGCCTTCTGCCCCGGCGTTACGACACCTGGGGACCTCACCGACATGCGCACGCTCGTCAAGGGCGAGCAGGCCACTATCCAGGCCCAGATCGTGCGGGCATCCTCCCGCCGCACGCGTTCGCGCCGGGCGCCGGCCCTCATGGAGGCCACCGTCACCGACGGCGTCTCGACCATGGACGTCGTCCAGTTCGGCGCGGCGGGCCAGATGCGCGCCCGCGCCAGCCAGCTGGCCCCTGGAACCACTGTTCTCATGAGGCGGCAAGGTGGGGCTCCACCGTGGACGCAGGCAGCTGTCCAACCCGCGCCTGTACGTCCCTGACGAGCTTGACGAGGCCGAGCGCGAGGGCCCTCTCCTGGCCCGTCCCATGCCCATCTACCCGGGCACGGAGGCCCTCCCGTCCTGGTCGGTGGGCAAGGCGGTGCGGACCGTGCTGGACCAGCTGGAACCGGGAGACGTCCCCGACCCTCTGCCCGAGGGCCTGCGGCGCCAGGCCGGACTCATCGACGCCTACACCGCCTACCGGTGGGTCCACCGACCCGATGACGCCCACCAGTGGAAGGCCGCCCGTACCCGGCTGCGCCACGAGGGAGGCCCTTGTCCTGCAGGTGGCCCCTGGCTCAGCGGCGGGCGCACCACGAGGCGACCCGGACGGCGGTTGCCTGGCCCGAGCCGGAGGCGACCGGATCCCTGCGAGCCGACCTCGATGCCGCACTGCCCTATGACCTGACTGCCGGGCAGGTGCGAGTCGGGCAGGAGATCACCACCGACCTGGCTCGCACCGTCCCCATGCAGCGCCTCCTCCAGGGCGACGTGGGCAGCGGCAAGACCCTTGTAGCCCTGCGTGCCATGCTCCAGGTGGTCGGAGGCGGCGGTCAGGCGGCCCTGCTGGCTCCCACCGAGGTGCTCGCCGCCCAGCACCACTCCTCCTCGAGGCGGTTCTCGGCCCCTGGGCCCGCCTGGGATGCCTCGGTGGCGCCGAGCGCGCCACCCCGGGTCCATCTGCTGACTGGCTCCACCCCGGCGGCCCAGCGCCGCCGGGTCCTGGCCGACCTGGCCGCGGGCGAGCCGGCCATCGTCGTGGGAACCCACGCCCTGCTGTCGGAAACGGTGCAGATCCCCTTCCTCGGACTGGTCGTCGTCGACGAGCAGCATCGCTTCGGTGTCGCTCAGCGCGATGCCCTGCGTGAGCGCGGCGGTGTCACCGACCCGGTCACCGGTCAGCGTCACACCCCCCACCTGCTGGTCATGACCGCCACCCCGATCCCGCGCACTGTCGCCATGACGGTCTTCGGCGACCTGGTCACCTCCGTCCTGGACGAGCTGCCCGCCGGGCGCAGTCCCGTGACCACCCACCTGGTCCCGTGGTCACGCACCTCCTGGGTCGAGGGCATCTGGCGGCGCGCCGCCAAGGAGGTCGCCGCCGGAGGGCGCGTTTACGTCGTGTGCCCACGGATCGAGGGGGGAGACGACGAGCCCCAGCAGGGGGATGCAGCCGCTTCTGATGCAGACATCGATGACGAACGGGCCTCAGGGCTGCTCTGCGCTCGAGGGGCCCGCCCCGCGTCCCGACCGTCCGCTGGCCTCCGTCGAGGAGTGGAGGCAGCGGCTGGAGGCCGAGCCCGCCCTGGAGGGTATCGGCGTCGGAGTCCTCACCGGCCGTATGAGCAGCGAGGACAAGGCCTCCGCCATGATGGGATTCGCCTCCGGCGCTACTCCCCTGTCCCTGGTGTCCACCACCGTCATCGAGGTGGGGGTGGACGTGCCCGAGGCATCCATGATGGTCATCCCTGGACGCCGACCGCTTCGGCCTGTCCCAGCTCCACCAGCTGCGGGGGCGGGTCGGACGCGGTGGGCGGAGTCGAGTCTGCGTGGCGGTCACCGGCGTGGAGGTCGGTACCACCGCTTCCACCGCCCTCAAGGCCTTCGCCTCTACCACGGACGGATTCGCCCTGGCTGAGGCCGATCTCGACCTGCGCAGCGAGGGTGACGTCCTGGGGGCCTCGCAGTCAGCGCACCTCCGGCCTGGACCTGCTGCGCGTGACCCGCGACGCCCGGCTCATCACCACCGCCCGGCGCCAGGCCGAGCGGATCGTGGACGACGATCCGCAGCTGCGCGAGCACCGGGCCCTGGCCGCGGCGATCGTTGAGCGCCTTGACGAGGAGGCTCAGGCCTTCCTCGAAAGAGCGTGACAGGTCGGGGTCAGGCAGGGACTGGTGGACGCGACGGGATCGGTGGTCGGCTCGGCGAACCAGACCGTGGTCTCGCCATAGCGCTTGTCCGCGAAGCGCGCCAGTCCCGCCGGCCAGGCGGGCTCCGCTGAACGCGTCGAGCGCTCGACGACGACGACGGCGCCGGGAGCCAGCCACGGGTCCTCGCCGCGGGCCAGGGGAGTGAGGATGCCGGTGAGCTCCTCCTGGGTCAGGTCGTAGGGCGGGTCGATCATCACCAGGTCCACTGGTGCTCCCGCCGCTCCGGTCAGGAACGTGGCCGCCTTCGCGGTGACCGCGGTGACCTCGTTCAGGCCCAGCGCCCGGATGTTGCGCCGACAGGTGTCGGTGGCCGTGCGCGAGGAGTCCACGAGGGTGACGTCACCGGCCCCTCGGCTCGCCGCCTCCAGGCCCAGGGCCCCCGAGCCCGCGCACAGGTCCAGCACCCGGGCGCCGTCGAGCACCCTGCAGTGGTCCAGTCGGGCGAAGAGCGCCTCGCGCACCCGCTCGGAGGTGGGTCGCGTCCCGGACCGGGGCACCTCGATCCTGCGCCCGCCCATAGCTCCGGCCACGATCCTCGTCATGAGGCAGACCCTACCCGGACTGTCCCCGCCTCTGTTCCAACGGGGCGCTCAGCCCTCCTCGGCCGGGGCGTGCTGGCCGTATCCGGTGTCCCGGATCTTGCGTGCGACCGCAGCGATCTGCTCATCGGAGAGGATCTTGGGGCTGCCGACGGCGAGCGTGCGCAGGTAGAGCTCGCAGACCCACTCCAGCTCCTGGGCCAGGACGTAGGTGGCGGCCAGGTCGGGGCCGGTCACCACGGGAGCCGTGGTTGCTCATGAGGGGCCGCCGTGCGCCCCTCGAGCGCCCGCTCGACATTGGCCGCCAGCTCGGGGGAGCCGTAGATCGCGTAGTCCGCCACCCGTACGTCGCTGCCGCCGAACATGCAGATGTAGTAGTGCACTGCCGGAAGCACGCTGACCCCCTCAAGGCTGGCCACGGCGGTGGCGGCGTAGGAGTGGGTGTGCACCACGGACATCTGGCCGGTCGCCCGCAGCGCGGTCAGGTGCAGGTCGAGCTCGCTGGCGGGCTTGAGCGGCCCCTCGACCTGCCTGCCCGTGGCGTAGTCGACCACGGCGACCAGGTCGGGGCGCATGTCCTGGTAGGGCAGCCCCGAAGGGGTGATGGCGACCAGGTCGCCCTCCCGGACGGACAGGTTGCCGGCGGTGCCGACGACCAGTCCGTCGTCGGCCAGGTGGAAACAGGCCTCGGTGATCTGCTGGCGAGCGTTGTTGAGAAGCATCATGGGCTCTTTCCTCGGGGCGTACCGCTGCACGCCCCGTTGCGTCAGAAGTGGTACCGACGAATCATCGCATGTTGGCGCTCTCATGTCCATGGCTGCGACTGTTTTGCCTTAATGCTTGACATTACCGATTGGTTAGAGCCATGCTTTGTTTGCGCTCACATTCGTGTGGGCCCTGGTCATCGTCGCCCAGTGAAAGGAACCTGTCATGCCTACTGCGTCCTATCCCGCCATCGGAATCCGCCCCCTCATCGACGGCCGCCGTCGCGGTGTGAGGGAGTCCCTCGAGGACAAGACCGCTCAGCTGGCCAAGGATGTCGCCGAGCTCATCTCCTCCCGCCTGACCTACCCCGACGGCAGCCCGGTGCGATGCGTCGTCTCCGAGACCGCGATCGGGGGAGTGGCCGAGGCCAACCGTTGCAAGGAGCAGTTCCGCACCGAGAACGTGTGCGCCGACCTGACCGTCACCGCCTCCTGGAACTACATCACCGAGGTCCTCGACCTCGACCCCTCGATCCCGCACGCCATCTGGGGCTAACGGCACCGAGCGCCCGGGGCCGTGACCCTGCCGCCGCGGCCGCCGCCTACAACATGCTGGGCATCCCCTGCTTCGGCATCTACGGACACGACGTCCAGGACGCCGACGACTCCGGCCTGACCGACGACGTCGTCGAGAACATCCTGCGCTACGCGCGCGCAGCGCTGGGGGTCGGCCTCATGAAGGGGCGCAGCTACCTCTCGATCGGGACCGTCTCGATGGGGATCGCGGGCTGTCGCGTCCCCGAGCAGTTCTTCGTCGACTACCTGGGAATGCGCGCCGAGTACATCGACATGATCGAGATCGACCGCCGCATCGCCCACGGCATCTACGACCACAAGGAGTACGAGGCCGCCCTGGCCTGGGCCCGGGAGAACCTCACCATCGGGGAGAACCGCAACCCCGAGGCCAACCGCTTCACCCAGGAGGAGTACGACGAGCAGTTCGACTACTGCATCAAGATGCTCCTCATCGGTCGCGACCTCATGGAGGGCAACCCCGCCCTGGCCGAGCTCGGCTTCGTCGAGGAGGCCGACGGGCACGACGCCATCGCGGCGGGCTTCCAGGGCAGCGCCAGTGGACGGACTACAAGCCCAACGGCGACATCCTCGAGACCCTTCCTCAACACCACCTTCGACTGGAACGGCAAGCGGCCCGAGAAGGTCTTCGCCACGAGGGCGACGCCGGCAACGCCGTCGCCATGCTCTTCAACTCCGTCCTGACCCACCGTCCCCAGCTCTTCAGCGACGTGCGCACCTACTGGAGCCCCGAGGCCGTTGAGCGGGTCACCGGGTACAAGCTCGAGGGGACGCGCCGAGAACGGGTTCATCGACCTGCGCAACTCCGGGGCGACGACCCTCAACGCCACCGGTGAGGAGAAGGACGCCGAGGGCAACCCCATCATCAAGCACTGGTGGGAGATCACCGAGGCGGACATCGAGGCCGACCTGAAGGCCTCCACCTTCCACGCCGCCACCCGCGAGTACTTCCCCGGAGGCGGCTTCTCCACCCACTTCACCACCGCCGGCGGCATGCCCGTCACCGCGACACGCCTCAACTTCGTGGCCGGTCAGGGGCCCGTTCTCCAGATCTCCGAGGGTTGGACCCTGGAGCTGCCCGACGACGTGCGCGACCAGATCGTCTACCGTACCGACCCAACGTGGCCGACGACCTTCTTCGTCCCACGCCTGACCGGCCATGGCGCCTTCACCTCCGTCTACGACTGGATGGCCAACTGGGGCGCCAACCACACGGCCACCGGCTACGGACACTTCGGCGCCGACCTCATCACCCTGGCCTCGATGCTGCGCATCCCCGTCTACATGCACAACGTCGAGCGCGAGAGGATCCTGCGTCCCAAGGCCTGGGTGCCCTTCGGCACCGCCGAGCCCGAGAGCGCCGACTTCAGGGCCTGCGCCACCTTCGGTCCCCTCTACCGCTGAAGGACCGACGCCATGACGAGCACCGACGAGCACCACGCACTCGCACTCGATCTCGGATCCAGCTCCGTACGAGCGGTTCTGGGAAGCTACCGTCAGGGAGCCATCAGCACTGAGGAGGTCTTCCGGCTCCACCACCAGGCGGTGGATGACCACGGCACCCTCACCTGGGACCTCGAGCGCATCATGGACGGTGCTCGTCGGAGCATCGTCGAGGCGACTGAGCGTCTGGGGCGGGCTCCTGACAGCATCGGCATCGACACCTGGGGCGTCGACTACGGCCTCCTCGACGCCCAGGGAGAGCTGCTGCGCGCCCCACGGGCCTACCGCGACGGGCGCATGGCCCGATGGGCTACGGACCTGGACCGGGCCATCTCCCCGGAGGCGGCCTGGCGAGCGACCGGCATCCTGCCCCAGCAGATCAACACGGTCTACCAGCTCTACGCGGACCTGAGGCAGGAGCCGGACCTCGTTGATCGGGTCGACCGCTTCCTGCCGCTGCCCGACCTGGTGGCGCACCTGCTCGGCGCTCCGGTCGAGGCAGGGCGGGCGATCGCCTCGACCACCGGGCTCGCCTCCCCAGGGGCGAGGCACTGGGCGTCTCAGGTCCTTGAGGCCACTGGGATCCCCGAGCGGTGGATGCCCCCGCTCGTCGACGATGCCACAGTGGCCGGGATGACGCCGGAGGGGATCACCATCGTGCGCCCCGGTGGACACGACACCGCCTGCGCCGTCCACGCACTCGGGCTGAGGGGGCACGAGGTTCGCCTGTTCATCTCCTCAGGATCCTGGAGCCTCATCGGGGCTGCCGTTCCCAGCCCCATCCTGGACGGAGCGGCGCTGCGGGCCGGACTGACCAACGAGGTCCGTACCGACGGAGGTATCCGGCTGCTGCGCAACCTCACCGGCTTCTGGCTGCTCCAGGAGTGCCAGCGCTCCTGGAACGAGCCCGATACCGGCGCGCTGGTCGAGGCGGCGGGGGAGTGCGCCTCCCTCGGGGTCGTCATCGATCCCGACGACGAGCTCTTCGCCAGTCCCGGCGACATGCCGGACAAGATCGCCGACTGGTGCCGCCTCCACTACAAGGTGGCTCCCTGAGGACCGGCGCAGACGGTCCGGCTCATCCTCGAGTCGCTCGCCTGCGCCCATGCCGCCTACGCCCAGGGGCTGCAGGACGTCGTCGGCGACCAACTGGACCCGGCGGCACCGATACACCTGGTGGGAGGCGGGGCGCGCAACAGCCTCCTGCCGGCCATGACGGCGGCGGCCTGCCACCGTCGGGTTGTCGCTAAGACACACCGGAGGCCAGTGCCCTGGGCAATATCCTCGCCCAGCTCGAGGGCTGCCGACGTCCTCGACCCCAGTGCGCGCGGTGAGTGCTGCGCCGCAGCATCCAGCTCGTGGAGGTCGACTCCTCCGGGGCCATTGCCGATCCCGGTGCCTTCGACGCCATGCGGGAACGGCTGGACAACGCCACCGCCGACTGACCATCAGCCACATCGACCACAACCACGACATTCAACTCAACACCCACCACATGAAAGGAGCAACGATGCTCCGCAACATTCCCGCCAACCTGTCACCCGAACTCGTCAAGATCCTGCTCGAGATGGGCCATGGGGATGAGATTCTCCTGGCCGACGCGAACTTCCCCGGGCACCATCCACCCCCACCACGGTGCGGGCCGACTGGCCTGGGGATCCCCGACCTGCTGAGGTCTATCCTCACGCTCATGCCCCTGGACCGCTACAGCAGCTACCAGGTGGCCCTCATGGAAACGGTTGGCGACGACCTCGGCCTCCGGTGTGGGACGTCTACGAGCAGATCTGGAACGAGGCCGAGAAGGATGCGCGGACGGTGAGCGTCAAGACGATTGAGCGCATGGCCTTCTACGACTACACCCCCAGCGTCTACGCCGTCGTCCTCACTGGCGAGACCGCCCTGTACGGCAACCTCATCCTCAAGAAGGGCGTCCTGTGATGACTACGATCCGCGACTCCGTGACTGAGGCCCCCGTCCAGGAGGGACGGCCAAGCTGGGGCTCTCCTGTATCCCGGCATGGTGCTGCCCTTCTGTCTGCTGGTCTCCTGCTCGCCGCCTGGGAGCTGGCCGGACATGTACGGATCCCTGGTCAAGGTCTTCCGCTCCCGTGTTCTCTATGACGAACCTGCAGTCTCGCTGGTGCAGTCGGCCTACTACAGGGGCCTACTTCTGCCTGGCGACCCGGCGGCCTTCATCAACAGCCGCCTGGGCTACAAGGGCGGTGTCCTCATCGGGCTGGTGCTGGCGGGAACCGGCGGGCTGCTGTTCATCCCCGCGGCCTACGTCATGACCTACTCGGTGTTCCTGACCGCCCTGTTCACCCTGGCCGCCCGGTCGTCCATTCCTGGAGACCAGTGCCAACCCCTTCGTCATGTCCATGCCGGAGCACAGCGCCGCATGCGCCTCAGCTTCGCGCATGGCCAGTCAATCGTGGTTCGATCTCGGGAACTGCTGCTGGCCGCCCTGCTGATCCTGCCTAAGGTGAACCCGGCCACTGCCGAGCGGCGTGCGGCCGCTGGGCCGGGAGACTGCTGCTGGCACACCCAGGGCGAGGAGCTCCAAGGCGGTCATGGGCCCTAATGTCGCCCTCGGGCTCCTCTACCTCCTGCCGCCTTCATGATCAGGTCGGGTCAAGGTCGATGGGCAGCAGATGGACTGCCACTGCGGGTGACAGTGGCGGGCCGGGCAGGAGCTCATGCGCCTGCTACGGAATAAGCGCTACAGCTTCGGAGTGGTGGCACGCAGTACTTCAACAATGTCTGCTCGGACCTGCATCTGGACCTACACCCTGCACTATGTCACGAGTGCAGCTTGTGTCGGACAGGTCGCCGGATACGTTGCAGGCGAGTCTCATCGTCTTCCTGGTCTTCCGTTTCCTCATGGTGGAA
>BNJS01000690.1_pt1 | contig 41887 bp, 51 predicted proteins | sample 8540461 | NCBI WGS metagenome assembly BNJS01 (sample SAMD00202454, study PRJDB9452) | human saliva metagenome | isolation source: human saliva | place: Japan
ACACATGGTGTTAAGGCTTAACACGAGTGGTGTTGAGGCTTAACCACATTATAATATACTGTTTACAGAAGAGGATATTGACATTTGAAAGGGTTTATATTGCCAATAAAAGCAATTGACCTACAACTAAAGTGAGTGATTCTTTGCTCTTTAGTTGTAGGTCAATTACTTTTATATAAATAAGCTACTGAGCTATTAATTTATGTCTATAACCTTTCTATTTGAATTTACAAAAACAAAGATTAAAATCCTAATAGCCTATACCAAGCCTTATCCTATTTGCCTCCCCTCCTTTCGGAGGGGTCGGGGGAGGCTTTTTCTCATCAGAAATGTATCCTAAAATCTACACCCATCTGGAATGGGTTACCCCTCTGCGCAAAGGTGTAGCGTGTACCAGTAGCAGCACTCTGAACAGCAAAGGTGTTATATTTTGTATCTGTCAGATTACGCACCCAGAGGTTAACATGCAGCGGACCAAAATCAGCATCGGCATGAGCCCCTAAGACAGCATAGAAGTTCTGACCGATAGAGTTCTGCTCATCCCAGTAAGTCTTGCCCTGCGCTGAGAGGTTTAATCCTACTGTAACACTGCGCAAATGGAAACGATTTGATGGGTTGAGTAAGGCTGCTGGGTCAACATCTATTCGATAATCAGCATTGGCACCCAGTGTATGCTGTGGTACGAAAGGAACACGTTTATCCTTATAATCAGCCATACCTACTCCAGCGATTGAGTCCTTATACTCATCAAACTGAGCACTTGTAAAGCCATAGCTAAGACCGTATGTCAGTTTATTGTCCAGCGCAACACCACGGAGTGTTGCTTCCAAGCCACAAGAATGACTACGACCAGCATTCGTCATCACACGCCCGAAACCATAGTTACCAGCCATCACAGAGAGTTGCTGATTACGAATCTGCATATAATAAGCAGCAAGGTCAAGATGAAGTTGGTTGTTCAAGAGATTAAGATGCGCTCCCACCTCATAGTTCCAGCTCGTTTCTGGCTTATATTCAATCGTCTTTGCAATACGCTCATAGTAAGCCTCATCATGTGCAACATCCACATCAGCACGTGCCTTATTAGCTGCTTGTGAGGTTTCAGCCTGAAGCACATCAGAGAACATCTCGAAGTTGTAACCGCCTGCACGATAGCCCTTTGACCATGTTGCATAAACATTACTACCATTCTGTAGACGATAGGTCAAGCCAAGTTTTGGAAGGAACTGCTTAAAGCCATCATGCTCGCTATGCTTCAATACAGAAGTAATAACTGGATTAATATTTATACCCATCACACCTCTCCTGCAACGCCAAACGTGCAAAAAGTCTCGTAATCAATACTTACGCGTGAATAATCATAGCGTAAACCCAAAGGTCGCCATCAAGCGATCAGAAAGTTCAACATTGCTCTCATGAGTAAACACCCTAAGTTGAGGGTTGGCGTACGGAAGATACCTGGAACAGGGTCCATTGTCATATTTATATTGATACCTCCTGCCGCAGCAATAGCTGCAGCCGTGCTTGCACGTGCCGTTTTGTTGGCAAGTTCCTCTGACATTCCACCTGCAATCAATCTCTGTGCCATACCCTTTGCCATTGCATTGAGCATACCGTTATAAGCATAGTCCGTAATCTTCTTAGACAGATAGCTATTCATATCTTGGTCGAAATAAACAGGAGCTGTCGTCTTCAACCACTGATAAGAACCAAAAGCACCGAAAGTCCAATGCCATTTGCTATTGATACGGCTCTTGATAGAAAGTTCCTCTGTCACAGTATTCCCCAACTGACGCTGAGTAAGATGCATATAATCCTGCGGACGGTAATCAATATCCATGAGCATATAGTCACGAAGGAACTGCCAAGAAGTCATCGAGTTGATATCAAATCCGTTTCCTACATACTTAATACCCAGTCCCGTATTAATGATATTACGACGATAATTTGACTGACGATTTTGGTTAGGCGATTGTGTACCAGCCTTCATCCCATAAAGCGGTGAAGTGATTGTAGCAGAAGAAAGTTCGTCTTCTGTCACCACCTGACCGTATGGAAAACCATTCTGTCGAGTGTATTGATAGTCTGCAATGAAGTCAAAGTTCAGTCTATCCGTTGGACGCCAAAGGAAACGGCCCTTACCACCAAACTCATTGATAAGGTCGGCACGTGATCCATCATACTGATTACGGAAGAATCCATTCTGTCCTCCATAGAAGCCAGCTACCGAATAAGCCATCTTATCATTCAGTTTCTCATAATGACTTGCCTCTATCTGACGATGTAGTTTCGTACCAAGCGAGAGTTTTACGTCCGTTCCCTGATACTGGAAAGGATTACGACTATAAAGACGAATCAGTCCGCCCTCAGTATTCATACCATAAAGTGTACCCTGTGGACCATGCAACACATCAATACGATCAATATCGTATGTATGGAAATTAAACGCACTCTTATTCAAGATTGGCATACCATCTACATAAATACCCACAGCTGGCGAGTAGACACGTGAGCCGATTCCACGCATATATATAGAAGAGGTGTAACGGCTTCCATACTCAGGCATAGAGAATGAAGGGACAAACACAGAGAGGTTGCGAACATCCTGCACATTGAGTCCACGAATCAAATCACCATTAAAAGAAGTACTGCTCAATGGCTGCTGACGTAAGCGAAAGGCTTCCTTTGGTTGATCAACGACGACAACCTCGTCAATATCATAGACACGAGAAGTGTCGTTGTTTTCGATAATGTTGTTAGCTTGCACTCCCATTGGCAAAGATGACGCCAGTAAAAGAGCAAAACTCAGTTTAAACTTAATCATATAATCTTATTTCTAATGTTTTTATGTATCGTTAATGATGGCAAAGGTAAAAAGAAAAATCATAATAAACAATCCTAATTTATTAGGAATATAACAAACATTCTGTTGAGAGACAAGCACATAAGGAGAATAAGATAAGAATTAAAAAAGAGCTTGTTCTATCAGCTACCTCACACAAAAACGTCAATATTTTATCATATCTTAAAAATCAATACATGATAAATTAGACTCGAATAGATGCTCTTTAATCCCTAAAAGATGCCCTTTTAAGCTCTTACTAACGCTCTTTTGAAGTTCAACTAAGCATCTATTAGATTACTACTTTGTAACAAATTGAATACATGACACTTACACGGGCAATAAAAAATAGCCGTTTCTACCCTAAGAATAAGGTAAAAACGGCTATTATATTGTAAATAAAATTCCAATCAAACAAGCATCTATTTTAGATATAAAGCTTGTTGGAAATGCTATCTAACAAGTGCTTTTGCTATTCATTTACTGCTCCACACTGTGGACATCTTCCTTTTCTGTGTAGGCGTACACCACAATTACCGCAGTAATAAGTCTCGCTACTCTTACGTAGATAGACACGGAAAGCATAATAGATATAGGCAATAAGAAGTGGATAACCTATATAATATAAGGTAAGCACTGAGAAAATAATATAGTTTACTGCGCATACTGCACCTAAACCACTAAGATAGAGCAGTGTTTCGCCCGACTTCAACAATCTTCGCACATCGTCAATCGTGGCAAGACCAATAATGAGCATTGCCCACAAGTACCAAAAAGATATTGAGTAATAATGGCTGTGAGAAGGGATTGAGCGAAGGATGGAAGTAGAACTCACGCCATGTCTCAGGCGCAAAGAGCTGTATGCTGGCATAGAAAGCTGCAGAAAGTGCGACGATAACAGCTAACAATGTGGGATAAAACGAACTAATATCATTAAAATGTACGATATGTGCGTTCTTCTTCAATATCTTACGTGCCAAATAACCTACACCCATGATTGAGAAAACAATCAAATATGAGTAGGTGAACATTTGAGAAAGTAGAAATAAACTGTGAAATAGGATCTGCTGGATCAACCTGTTTCAGCAAACGAGACTCGTGAATCCAACCAAAGGCATAATCCTCTGTTGCGATTTGCACCCATACAGAATCCTGCTTATCAATCGGAAGAATACGAATATCAGCCACAACAACTTCCTTTCCTTTCTTTACAGCAAAGGAGTCTGTCGTCATTTCATTGACAGCCTCTTCTGGTTGTTGACGAAGAAGCATCAGTGAATCAGATGTAACAATAAAATTAAATCCTTGCGAATAATGATGTTTTACACGAAAAGATAATGAATCTTCTTTACTTCCGTGTACCACTCCACTCTATTTCGTTATTCTCTTTTTGTTTCAATATTGAGTCACCCCCAGCCTCTAATCGACGAGATATCTGTGCCTCCTGAATGCTATCGGGCAAGCGGAAAGACGAAGGAGTCTTCTTATGGTAACAGCCTGTAAACAAGAAACTAAGCAATAAAAGGAAGAATACTCCTACTATGCCACAGCGTTGTACATAGCAACTACCAGACTTCTTTGTTACTGAAGTCTGTGCAAGTTCTTGCTCCTTGACCTTTCCTTTATTCGTAATCATAATGAGAAACGATGGATTATGAATTTCTATTACGTAACGTTACACACATTCATCTGGCAGTTCTTACAATCGAATTCTAAGCGGAAACGACGCTTATCAGGCAGTTCGAGGAAGAGCGGCTCACGCCAAGTTGGCTTCTGTCCACCTCGCTTCACACAATATCCGAGCGAGTAACGAATGCAATGACGGCACTGCATCAACAAGTGAGAAACAGCTTCTTTATCTCCCTTAATAGAGAACGACTTACCAGATGGTTCAGAACCATTAGCGACACCTGTAGGATATTGAATCTCAAAAGCAGGTTCGGCTTTGGTCAGTCCCTGCTGTTCATAGAACTTACGGGCAGCATCATTGGAGATATTGTACAGATAAGGTAACTGCTGATATTGAGAAGGATTTACCATAGAGAACTGTGGTTTAGGCTCTGACAGTTTACTCTTAGTATTTCGATAAATCGTCATACGCTGCATATTCATTACCTGCTTGTCAAGCTCCTCTATCACCATACGACGAAGTTCAGCAAGCATACTGCTCGGGATGAAGTACTTATCAGCTCCGTCAACTATCTCAACCTCAGCACATTCATATACCGTATTACCCAACTTCGTGAGCTGACGTATGATGTTATCACGTTGAGGTTTTTGGGCAAGTTGGAGACCTCCCCCGACCCCTCCAAGGGGAGGGGAGAGCCTAACGGGATGTTCGTTGGATATTCTTTCGTTAAATATTTGATTTGGAGTAGAGCTCCCTATCACCTCTGCTTTTGCCCATATTGTCCCACGACTATCCGTTAGGCACTCCCCTCCTTTGGAGGGGTTGGGGGAGGTTTCAGAGGAGGTCCCAAACCATATCTTTATGGCAATCTTACGTTCTGCGGTCTTACCACTTAACTCTTTGTCAAACGCTTGGTCTTGATTACGATACAAGCCCATACCTGGTTTTAAGCCTTTTGGCATTTTGAAGGGATAGAGCCTATTACCAACGGCACGGTTCACTCGGAATCCTTCAAGACGTGTTGACTGACTATCAACATCACGTGAGAGGAAACACAGACCGTCACCATTCGCAAAGTTTGCCGTACTGGACACGTTAAAAGCTATCTCGTCTTATCTCCTTTACCCGACCAACAAACTCGCCCAATGCCTTCGGCGTATCGGGTGAAAAGATATCAGCTTGCCTTCCCTTGAGGAAATAATTAGTATAACCACGATTAAAAGTCTTCTTCAAATCAGGTGTAAACGAATAGCGAACACATCCCAAAGAAGCACGACGGAACTCACCCGGATGCTTACTGATAATCTCGTCAATACGTTTACTATAAGCCGAAACGACATTCTTCACATAGTTAATATCCTTCAGTCTTCCCTCAATCTTAAAGGCACAAGCCCCTGAACGCATCAGTGTTTCAAGGTTATCTATCTGACTCATATCCTTCAATGAGAGAAGATGGCGCTGATGTTCGATGGTCTTTCCGTCTGAATCCTTCAAATCGAACGCCAATCGACAGAACTGTGCACACGCACCACGATTGGCAGATCGACCGAAACTATACTGGGAAACATAACATACACCACTATAACTTACGCACAATGCTCCATGCACAAAGGCTTCCAATTCAAGCTCTGGCAAACGCTTATGAATTTCATTTATCTCTTCAGCGGACAGTTCACGGGCAAGTACAACACGATCAAAACCCTGCTGGCTTAGCCATTGTGCCTTTTCCCAAGTTCGTGTATCACACTGTGTACTGGCGTGAAGAGCTACTGTATCAGGAACTATCTCCCTCACCTTACTCATCAATCCCATATCCTGCAAGAGGAAGGCATCCACACCAACGTCCACCAATTCGCGCACCAATGCAAGCGTATCGTCAAACTCATCATTATAGATAATCGTATTGATAGTCACGTGAACTGTGGCTCCATAGCGATGGGCATATTCGCATAGCTTACCGATATCCTCCACACTATTGCCTGCGGACTGACGTGCTCCGAATCGGGAAGCACCGATATATACGGCATCAGCTCCGTGTTCAATAGCAGCTATACCACATTCCAAGTTCTTGGCTGGGGCAAGGAGTTCGATTGTGTTGGGTGTTGGGTGTTGGGTGTTGGGTGATGATGAGTGCATATTGTTGGGTGATGGGTGTTGGGTGATGATGAAGTGTTTATAGGATGGTGAGTGATGAGTGTTAATTGTTGGGTGATGATGATTACATTTTGTTTGAGTGATAGATGCTAAGCAAAACAACCATTCATCATCACCTATCATTTACCACCTAACACCCAACTCACCCAATTCATAAACAGTAGGTTAGCGTGTGAACGCCAAGTGACAAGCGGACCCTTGGCTGGATCATCCTCACGGTAATAATACTTCGGGATCTCAACGTCGTCACGCTTACCAAGGTCACGGTGATACTCCGTGTCGAGTGTGTCGGGGGCATACTCCAGATGGCCTGTAATAAAGAACTCACGTCTACTGCGTGACCTTACGATAGCTACCCCACTCTCCTCTGATTCAGCAATGATTTCGAGGTCGTCAACCCGTTCTATGTCCTCACGTCTAATCTCTGTATGACGGCTCTGAGGCATACGGAAGACGTCATCAAAGCCACGGAAGAGGGGCAGGTCGGGTTTTAGAGGAATCGTAGGGAAGATGCCAAACATCTTCTTAGGTAAAGGATATTTTGGAATATCATAGAAATGATAGAGTCCTGCCTGAGCCGCCCAACAGATGTAAAGCGTTGAACGCACATTCTCACGGACCCAATTGAATATCTCCTGTAGTTCTACCCAATAGTCCACCTCCTCGAAAGGCATTCCCTCGACAGGGGCACCAGTGACTATCAAGCCATCTATCTTCTCCCTGCTGAGTTCCTCAAGCGTATGATAGAAACGGTCCATGTGTTCTGCAGGAGTGTGCTTAGAAGCATGACTTTTGAGCTTCATAAAGCTGATATCCAACAATAGCGGACTATTGGAAAGAAGGCGTATGAAATCGGTCTCAGTCGTAGCTTTGAACGGCATAAGATTGAGTATGACAATACGGAGCGGACGCTTATCGTCCTCTTTGACAAGCATTTCTTCGATGTTGATATTCTCACGCTTCAGTATATCAATAGCGGGAAGCCCGTCGGGCAATCTTAATGGCATATCCTGTTTCCTTTATCTTTTACGGGGTCATACAAGCATACGACCCTTCTTTTCTCTGCTTTAAAACTAAGATACAAAGATAGTAAATTATAACAGATTCCACAAGTCTTACCTATATAAAAGTATGAATAGAAATAGGATAAGGCGCACACATTTCCTAATCAATACAATGACCCTATATCAAAACAAACACAAAGGGCCCACTCTAAACATTCCTATCAGCATTAAACCTGACAGAAATGCTTAGCCGTGAGCCTTTGTTTTTATAGGTTTATCGGTATGGGAAATATCGAACGATAAGTGTAATGATCAGCAGACTATCAAGCCATCAACACCTAACGCCCAACATTCATCACCCAACACCCATCACTTACCAAAGCTTCAGACGCTCATTCTCTGGGATGAAGAGCTTATCACCTTCCTTCACGCCGAATGCCTTATACCATGCATTGATATGAGGCAGAGCACCATTCACGCGCCACTCGCCAAGAGAGTGAGGGTCACTCTTCACACGACTACGAATCTCGGCCTCCGTGATATTGTTTGCCCATACACCTGCATAAGCGATGAAGAAACGCTGTTCTGGTGTAAAGCCCATAATAACCTTACCCTTCTTAGCCTCTGGTGTCTTCTCGAAAGCATTGAAAGCCACCTCAAGGCCACCGTGGTCAGCAAGGTTCTCACCTAATGTGAGCTTACCATTTGCATAGAGGTCAGGCAATACCTTAATAGCACTGAAGAAGTCAGCATACTTACCCGTACGGGCCTCGAAGTTCTTGCCGTCCTCTTCTGTCCACCAGTCAGTCATATTACCATCCTTATCATAATGGCGTCCCTGGTCATCGAATCCGTGAGTCATCTCGTGACCGATAACCACACCGATGGCACCATAGTTAAAGGCATCATCAGCCTTAGGGTCGAAGAATGGATACTGAAGGATACCTGCAGGGAAGCAGATCTCATTCGTCGTAGGATTATAATAAGCATTCACCGTCTGAGGAGAGTCATCAGCCACTTATCCTTGTCTACTGGCTTACCAGCCTTCTCCTTGATAGCATCCTCTGCCCAGAACTTCTGACAGGTCAGCACGTTCTCATAATATGACTTTAAAGGGTCAATAGTAAGCTGGCTCAAGTCCTTCCATTTGTTAGGGTAACCCACCTTCACATAGAAGGTAGAGAGTTTCTCAAGTGCAGCCTTCTTAGTAGCTTCACTCATCCAGTCCTGTGCCTTGATACGCTCAGCAAGACTCACCTCAAGGTTCTTGATGAGGTCTTCCATACGCTTCTTGCTTGTAGCAGGGAAGTAACGCTCACAATAGATTCGTCCGAGCGCCTCACCCATCTGCTTCTCCACCTGCTGTGTGGCACGCTTCCAACGAGGATAGTCCTCCTTTGTGCCACGCATCGTCTTACTGAAGAAGTTGAAGTATTCCCACGCACATCATCGCTCAGATAGTTAGCTGATGCAAGGATTGCGCTCCACTCCATACGTGCACGGAGTTCCTCAGCAGTCTCTGTAGATGTCAGCTTGTCAACACCAGCAAGGAAGGCTGGCTGACATACGACCATTGTCTGAATATACTCGCTCTTGACACCTTCAGCGTTTGCCAACTGCTCAAGTGGGATATTAGGATACTTCTCCTTGAACTCGCTGAGCGTCATCTTATTATAGTTAGCCTCCACATCACGCAGTTCCGTACGGCTCTTTGAAATCAGTGCCAGCATCGTCTCATAACGCATAACGGCATCACGCTTAGCCTCAGCCTGAGCATCAGAGAATCCGTAGAGACGGAACATATTAGCAATGAACTGGCGGAAGGCATTACGGATGTCAGTCGTAGCCTTATCATTATCAAGATAGTACTCCTTCTGTCCGAGGCTCAGTCCGTCCTGATAGATAAGGAGGATGTTCATCTTCGCATTCTTCTCATCAGCCTCAAAGGAATAACCCATTGGCACACCATATCCGAAGCTTGCATACTTCAGTTGAAGGGCACGAAGGTCAGACAGACTCTTTGCGTTCTCCATCTCGTCGAGCAGGGGCTTGACAGGACTCACACCCTCCTTATTACGGCGTACAGAGTCCATAGCAAGCTTATAGAAGTCGCCTAACTTCTTCTCTGTGGCACTCTGCTTGCCCTGCTTCTTGAGCAGGTCAGTGAGGATGGTATTGACACGCTTGTTATTGTTCTCCTGTAGCTGGTCGAACGAGCCGAAGCGTGAGAAGGCACCTGGGAGTGGATTGAGTTTCTGCCATCCACCTGTGGCAAACGTGAAGAAGTCGTCAGCCGGACGTACCGACTTGTCGAGATTCTCAGCCTTGATACCTGCCTGTCCTTGTGCCATAACGGTAAAGGGAGCTGATGCAAGGAGCATCATTGGTAATAGTTTTTTGATACGCATAGTAAAAAATATTTGGTTTAATTCATAATTCAAAATTCATAATTCATAATTATGATTACCTATGTAGGCAATGTTCAATGTTTAAAGCTCAAAGTTCAAAGTTCAATGTTCAAAGTTCAATGTTCAATGTTCAATGTTCAATGTTTAAAGCTCAATGTTCAAAGTTTAAAGCTCAATGTTCAATGTTCAAAGTCTCCAACTCTTCCGACAGTATGAGCCATCTTTCGTTTTCCTCATCGAGTTCACGCTGAAGGTTGGTATATTCCGTCACGAGGTCCATGTTTGAGGCATTCTCAGGGGCCATCAGGAGTTCATCAAGTTCGCTCTTACGTGCCTCGAGTTTCGCTATCTTAGCCTCCGACTCTTCCACAGCACGCTGAGCCTTACGAATCTTCTTCTGTTGTTCTTTTGCGTTCAGCGTAGGATAGTGCCTCACCCCCCGCCCTCTCCTGCAGAGAGGGAGCTGCACATTTGCTATCAGAAGATGATAATTTACTACTATTCCCACCTTTCAGCGAACTGTTTCCAGCACTCCCCCTCTCTGTAGGAGAGGGGGTAAGGGGGGTGAGGCTTGAGTGGAGGGGGCTCCTCAACCAGTCATAGATACCCCCTAAATGTTCTCTGACCCTTACCACCACCGAACTCATACACCTTGCTCACTAATCCGTCGAGGAACTCACGGTCGTGACTCACGATGATTGCCGTACCGTCAAAGGCTTTGATAGCCTCTTTCAACACTTCCTTTGAAGCGATATCGAGGTGGTTCGTAGGCTCATCGAGGATAAGAAGGTTTACTGGCTCAAGCAATAGCTTAATCATCGCTAAGCGTGAACGCTCACCTCCCGAAAGCACTTTAACATACTTCTCCGACGTCTCCCCGCCAAACATAAAGGCACCGAGCAGGTCGTTTATCCTCAGACGCATATCGCCCGTGGCAACTCTATCAATGGTTTCATATATCGTGAGATTCTCATCTAAGAGCTGTGCCTGATTCTGTGCAAAATAACCTATCTGTACGTTATGACCTATCTTCAGCATACCGTCAAAAGGTATCTCACCCATTATACCTTCACGAAGGTAGACTTTCCCTCACCGTTCTTACCGACGAAAGCCACTTTCTCACCTCGCTTAATAATAAGGTCGACACCCTCAAAGACCGTCTGTCCCGGTCCGTCACTATGCAATCTACTTGGATAAGTCTTCCCCAATCCCTCTGCAATAACAGGATAATCCCCACTTCGCAGACACGGAGGGAACTTCAAACGCATAGCCGAATTGTCAACCTCATCCACCTCTATTGGCACAATCTTCTCCAACTGGCGAATACGTTGCTGTACCTGTACGGCCTTTGTGGCTTGATAGCGGAAACGCTCAATGAACGCCTTTGTATCGGCAATCTCCTTCTGCTGGTTCTCATACGCACGGAGCTGTTGTTCACGACGCTCTTTCCTAAGGACGAGATACTCGTCATACTTTACACGATAATCCTCCACGTGTCCACAAGTAATCTCCAGCGTACGGTTCGTTACATTGTTGACGAACGCACGGTCGTGACTCACAAGGACAACGGCCTTAGCACTCTGAGAGAGGAATTGCTCAAGCCATTGAATAGACTCAATGTCAAGGTGGTTCGTCGGCTCATCCAACAAGAGTACATCAGGACGACGGAGAAGAATCTTCGCCAACTCAATACGCATACGCCATCCACCAGAGAACTCACGTGTAGGGCGATCAAAATCCTCACGTGTAAAACCGAGACCCGTCAGCGTGCGCTCAATTTCAGCCTCATAGTTCTCGCCTCCCATCATCATATATCGGTCGTGCTCAGTCGTAAAGCGTTCCACTAACTCAGCGTATCCCTCACTCTCATAGTCGGTACGCTCAGCCATTTCCTGCTCCATTTTCTTGAGCCTCTCCTCAATCTTCGTCTTGTCAGCGAAGGCCTTACGCGTCTCCTCCTTCACGGTCGTATCGTCAGAAAGCTTCATCACCTGCGGAAGATAGCCCACAGTCGTATCATTCGGTATGGAGACAACGCCCCCCGTAGGTCTCTGCAATCCACAGAGAATCTTCAGCATCGTCGACTTTCCAGCTCCATTCTTACCCACTAAGGCAATCCTATCTCGCTCATTGATGACAAATGAAACATCCTTAAACAATGGCTTCACGCCAAATTCCACCGTCAGTCCGTCTATTGATATCATTATATTTTTCTTTTCCTAAATGTTCTTTGCAAAGATAATATTTTTATTTTGAATAGGAGATAAGCTGGCTGGAATAATAAAGAAGGAAAATCTTCTATTTTCACCCCAACCAGCTTACTTTTTACATTACTGAATACTAAGCATGATTATTTCATCTCTATCAAGCGCCTTCGTCATAGCACGGATAAGCGGAAGAAGAACAGCACGAGAAGTGACAAGTTGTCCTTTGATTCTGTTTCTTCCTACAAGGATACATCCTCGTGTGTCAGAAGGAATATTACCTGCGTGTATTCTGATGCCTTCAAAACCAGGCACTCCAAAGATTAGGGGGAGCCACTCTTTAAACTTACGGCTTTGTTATCAGCACACGATAGTTTCCTGTAGGGATAGCCGTACGCCCCTTACTGCGTTTTATTTTCTCAATCTTTTCGGGCGACATCTCTTTTGTCAAGCCACGATCAGCAGGTTCGAGTGTGTCGCAATAATATTTACCGTCTATTGAGAGTCGTCCAATAGTATAGTTAGCTTTCCTCGCTATTCTGTTTACTGTAATCTGCATAACATCTTTATTGACTAAACGTAACGTGTAACCACGTAACATGTAACTATTAAAAGTAAAATCAAACCTTAAAGGCCACCCACTTTTTTCCATCTCTCTCCGTCCTTCTCTATCCATCCATTATTCTTCCATCTGAATAGAATTACACGTAGGTTTCCTGGCGTAATCTCTGGACGTAACTTCTGAACATCGTGACTGACGAAAGATGCTGGGAGTTCCTGAAAGACATTTTGATTCACCGAAGTGCGCTCACTTGTCTCGCTATTTCCTGCCACCTGCTCCAATAAGATCTCCCCAAAGACGTGACACTGACCCGCCAGTACATAATCGGCCATCATTCGTGCAAAAGCCAGACAAGTTTTTGTTTCCTTACCAGCAAGAAGTCTGAAAATAACCCCACACCGAAAGCCTATTACTGCTGCACGTTTACGATAGGTGTCCATTACCATATCGGCTTTCTGCAAGGCTTCCAGTCTTTTCTCCTCTACCCATTGCCCAATGGTTTTACGAAGGCGAGGCGTATCGACGAATCCTGTCGAAGTTCGAAGAATACTCACGGCATTGTCAATAGCCTCTCGCTGACGATCGGTAATATCCTCATAAAACTCCATCGGAGCAAATGAATTATCAGGCATCTCTGAGATGATGACACGAGAAGAAAGTCCGTTCTCTACATTATCTCGTCCGAAACACTTGCGCAGGGCACCATACGTGCCAAGTATAGACCAGTTATAAGCCACGGGAACAAGACCCGACTCAGCCTGATCAGAATTATAATCCTGCCCCCATCGACCATTATCGAAGGCAAGACGATAGATGTCATATTTTGACGACCATGAACCAGCACCATTCGTCTTACGAAGCGTATCGAGTTCTTCTCCAAAAGAAAAAAGCACGTGACCACGAGAATGCTTGAAACGTTTCAAAAGTGTTGAACATGAAATCGTTACAGGAACATTACGAATCAGTACCTGAGGGTCGGCAGGTGCTTTCTCGTTGGCTTTACGATTCTTGCGTTGTTGACGCCATTCCTCTTCTCTACGGCGCGCTCTGGCATCATCCTCGTCCATCTGACGAAGCCAGACATCAATGACTTCTTTACAAGCACTCTTTCCTGAGGCTTGTGGACCAGCAATGACTGACATCAGACCAAGACGCATGCGCTTGCCGTCACAATATCTCACTTCGACCCCATCGGCATAGGCACCAGCAAGTGGAAGGATAGCAGAGAGTACTGGGAAGCGCATCTTCTCGGGTACACTCTGAATACTCTCGCGAAGCCCTACTGCCCCCTTTAGGCTTTCAATATTCAACATCATTGAAACGGGATGAGTGTTTGAGCGTAATGATTTCTCCAACTCCGTTCTCTCCTGTGCACTTATATCATGTTCAAAGGTAGAAAGAGATGCTTCACGTATGACCTCACGCATCAATCGTGAGATTCCCTTGGGTTGTTCCTTGCAGGCTGAGAGAACGATGCTTCTCACTTCTTCATCAGACAAACCACAAGTAGGCATTATATGACATATAAGTTCGGGATTGTTATCGCATATCGTACGAATATTCACAGCAAGAGAATACAGCCTTACGTTACGCTCACCCTGCTGGGGCTCTCCACCTGTATGCTCCCACCACACCTGAATGATTCGTGCATAGGGAATGCCACGGAAAGAAAGAGAAGCCCTCTCGACTCCCCGAAAGGGGAGAGCCCCAATTCGCTCAGAGGGGGATAAGCAAGAACATGGTTGTAAATCTTCAGCAAATAGGGCTCTCCCCCCTTCGGGGGAGTCGGAGGGGGCTTTAAATAACTTTTCCTCGTCCATATATAGGATATAATCCTCAGGTACAGCGAACGAACAGCGAGCATAATCCTTCACACACTCGTCATAATCACTGATACCCAACTGATCTGCAAACCATTTCTGTCCCTCTGCTAAAGACATTCCCTGAGGCAGGCGAAACACAAAACGGAGTCCCTCACACGATGGAGATATGTGAATAAGAGCAATCGGTGACGATGAAGAGAAAAGAGAGGAAGACTCAAGAGAGCTTTTACCGATACACCCTCTCTCTATCAGAGATTCTAAGACTTTTGAAAGCGTCATCCCTCGCCCAAGGGCTTCTGTCTCCACAGTATCAGCAGATTCGAATAAAGGGAGGGAAAGAGAACTGATATGATCGAGGTCGAATATAGACAACCCTGAAGGGATAGCATCAGCACTAATCCTCCGACCCTTTGGGAAATGAGCGTGGAAAAGAAAAAAACGGGAAAGTCGCTTCTTATGTTCAGACTTAAAGGTATCGAAAATCCTCTGACGACATTTCACCACGCATCTTCATCTCGTGGGCATCAGCTATCTCGGCACAAATCCCTACCCACCTTCTCGCTTCTACTACCTGATTAAATAGCTCGGGCGTGCAATCTACTACGCCCCTGACTTATACTTGAACTATAACTCAAACATTTTATCAATTTTACAAATTAAAAATATATAATTACATCGTTATTCTTTCGTGTCTGATAATTGTCTGAATAACCACCAGAAAAAAAGCCCCTACCCCGACTCAAGCCTCACCCCCGCCCTCTCCGAAAGGAGGGGAGAAGCCCTCCAACTCCCCGAAAGGGGAGAGCCTTATTTGCTGAAGATTTACAATCATTTTCTTGCTTATCCTCCTCTGAGCGAGTGGGCTCCCCTCCTTTCGGAGGGGTTGAGGAGGCTTTCTCCCTCCTTCGGGGGAGTCGGAGGGGCTTTTCTTAATAGCCTATCATGTTATCAAAAACATCGTAGACAAAGTCGCTGGCTTGCTGACTTTCACGGTCGATAACGTCATAAGGGCGCACCTCTTCTGTACGGTCGATAGAGAGCATCAAACGTGTACGTTGATTGTTAACATAAGCCTTACCATGGCGCAGATGTATCATCTTACTCTCACGTTCATCGGGATTCCATTCCTTCCAAGCATTGAAATTTCCCTCTGTCGGACTGACCAGTCCTATGCTTCCTTTAACACGCTTATCGCTTAATACCATTCGCTTGTAAACCTCGTCTGAAATCTGAATCTTTATTTCCATTGTTATTTTTTTCTTTATTTTTATAATGAAAGCAGACTAAGGTTCTCTCCCGGGATGAAAACAAAAAGCCTGCAGACTCCATTCTGGAATCCACAGGCAAAGGTAAACCTGAAAACATAGTTATAACTGGTAGTATAACCAGTTACAGATTTACTTCGTTAACACTTATTTAACACAACCTCTTATAAAACTACCCTATACGTTAACAGAATTAATAATTAATTTTTTATATCGCTTGCTAAATCGCTCAAAAGTTTATTCACCTCCTCAACATACTTTCCGTGCGTACGCTTATTCAAATCCAGCCCATTATTAAAGTTCTTCAGAGCATTTTTTTCGCTTGTTCCGAGAATAAAAGCCACCAAGCGGCAAACCTTCGTATTGTCGTGAATATCAGTTCCTAAACTACATTTCTTAAGAATCTCATTGAGCACCAAGTGTCTAACTCTCAACGGGGCAATCTTACCGTCAGAAGAATCTTCCTCGACTTCCTCCTCATCATTGAATGCGCTTTCTATTTCCTCCGACAGATAGAGGGTATTGTCTACTGACATAAACTCAGTCACCCAAGACTCCAGACTGTCCTTCAAAAAACGAGCCTGATAAATGGTTAGCTTGTTCAGCACTTCAGGGCGCTTTGAAGCAAACTTTTCCTCTGCCTTCACCATTAAGATTCCTACAAGATAACTATGACGGGGAGAGAGAATAAGACACAACATCAACAAGGTCTGAACGACGCACGTGGCAAGGTCTAATTCTTCCTTATTAATACTCTCAGTTTTTCTCGACAAATCACTCCACGTAGCGTCCCACATTCCTTCACAGACTTCATTCAGCAAGGAGGGATCATCGTCGTTCTCCTTCACCTTGTCAATACAGTTAGCCGTCTGTATAAAGAAATCTTCCACGCAAATGCCCGTCTCTATCAAATTTTGCTCATACGCTCGACACGCGCCCGTAGTCAGGCGATAAAGAGGATGATCATGAAACACGGCGGAGAGTTTTTCTCTTTCTACGTTTTTCTCTTGGTTTTTCATCTTCATAGTTTTCTGTTTCACACTTAATTTTTTCCAACCATTCGAGAAGTTCGAAGGTATCTCCCTCACCATAGTTGACAATTTTTAGACACTGGAAATCCGTTAACACCTGAGCATCTAACTCGCTCCAAGCGTTTATCGTATCTTTACTTTTGTAAACACCCATCTGACGGAAGTGAACGGATATATTATAACCATAGCGACAGCAGACATCGACAATATGTGTCATATCTTCTTCTGCACGCTCCAACCTCAGACTCGTTCCTGGCGAAGCCGAAAACAACATCTGATAGTCTTTTGCATTTGTCTGTTTGGCAAGTTGTGAAAATAATCTAAGACGATTAACAGCTTCAGGGTCGCCTGCGAGCGAAAGTGTCCTTTCAGGGTCGGGGAAGTCGAGAACTATCTTCTTTATCGTGTCCTTAGCATCATTCACCCGCTTAGAAACCATATTCCAGAAATCAGTCACCTGAATCTTTCGTTTTATGACGATTTCAAAGCCCCCTTCCCTGAATATACGGTTTAAGGCTTCCTGCAGAAGGTCGCGTATCTTATCAGTTTTTCCCTCAAAGACATTCGACTTATGTTCAATAGCTATCTGCTCATAACCAGAACGATGGTCAATGACAACAGCACAAAACGGCTCATTGTCCTCCATGTGTTCCTCGAAATTCTTTACACGCTTACGTAGAATACGATCACAGAATCTGAGATAGGTAACTCCTTCGTTCGTGCGTTCTATCTGGTTCGTGTAAAATCACAGGAGTACCGTCTTTTTTCACCTTGTAAACGTTCAGGCATTTCTCATCCAACAGCTCTGAAAGTCGTTCAAGAACTCGATTGAAAGACCATTCCTCTTTTTCTGCAAAGAGGTTGTTTGTTTTCTGAAAGCAATACTTATAGATTGTAAACTTCATCATAGGCGTTATATTCTTGATAGATATTGAGGTTATGTTGTCAATTAAAACTCAATTGCAAATGTAATAAAAATTTTACACATTTTTTTGCAGCAGACAAAAAAATTTTAGTCAAAAAAACATAAGTAGGATTAGTTACACATTACAACGTTACACGTTACATTAAGACACTTAACCACTTGCTTTGTTAAAAAGAATTATCTGCAATGGTTATAAGACTTTTATAATTTATTATTATATATATAATATATTATAATAATAAACTTTCATCCCTACCATGCGTGAATATAAACACGACCTTAAATGTAACATGTAATTACGTAACGTGTAACTACTAAAAAGTTAAAGAGGGACATAAGAAGGAAAAAGAAAACTAATATCACACTAACTATCAACCGATTACAAACTTAGCAACTTTTTCTAAGGAATCTCTCCCCGTCAACCACCCTCATTTCCTTGTCTTTCGCAGAAAAGCTTCGTACCTTTGCATAAGAAACCTTTGACAACGTTATCATTGTTTACACCAACACCTAACACCCAACACCTAACACCCAACACCCTATGTTACACTACAAATTACATCAAGACAACAGAAAGACCTCTAAACGAAAAGGCTTTTGGTATGGTCGCATCGTTACGCGCAATACGTACAACATTGAAGACCTGGCACAGTATATGGCCAATCACAACACTCCTTTCTCCAAGGGAACCATAAAGGGTATTCTCACCGACATGGTGGCCAGTATCCGAGAACTGACACTATCGGGCAACCCTGTCAAGATTGACAACCTCGCCATTTTCTCTGTGGGATTCAATTCCTTAGGAGTAGAAAAAGCCAACGACTATTCCCCAAAAATCTGTATCACACGATATAGACTCCGTGCAAGACCTACTGGATTGCTCTCGGCAAAACAATTGGAAAAGCAGATTCGTATTGCCGAAGCTACTGACTACAAATCGCCAAGAACTCCACAACCCTCCTCTCCGCACAACAGTGGAAAGAAACACTCATCGGAGCCTTCACCTGGCCCTGAACCAGGCGAGGATGCTCACACCACTGAAACTCATTAAGTGATGGGTGTTGGGTGGCAGGTGATAGGTGTTGATGATTACTATAATCTACACACCATCAACACCCAACACCATCAACACCCAACACCTATAAACCATAAATCATCAAAATTATGAAAAAGAAAGAAACCTGGAAATTTATCATTCAAACTCTTCTTGCTATCCTTACAGCTATTGGAACCACGCTCGGTGTCACGTCCTGTATGTGAAAATAGCTTAGTTTTCTAACAAAACCATCAACACAACTTTAGGAGTTAAGACAATATCCCCTTGCATCTATGTGAACAAAACATTTGGGCGGTATTATCTTAACTCTTTTCTTCTTACCAAATCTTTTTACCCATCATCAACACCCATCACCCAACACCTATCACCCAACAATAATCACCCATTAATTTCATAATCTCAGTTTTTTTATGTAAGTTTGCGGTAAAATAGGTGTTGGGTGGTAGGTGATAGGTGTTGATGATTACTATAATCTACACACCATCAACACCCAACACCCAACAATATTATGAACATGAAACAGAACCTCAAAAATGTCGTGCTTGCCGCAGGACTTGCCTGCACAGCACTCACGGGTCAGGCACAGAACGCAAGACCTAAGACCACACAGACGGTCACGAATTCGCTTATGAAACAGAGTACATTACCCTTTAATGCTCCTGACTTCAGCCGTATCAAGAGTGAGGACTATCTGCCTGCTATCAAACAGGCTATCGCTCAGCAGAGGGCGGAGATAAAGAAGATTACCGATAACAAGCAGAAGCCTACCTTCGTAAATACTATCTTGGCATACGAACGAAGCGGAAAGAACTTGGAACGTATCTCAAATATCTTCTATGCGCTCGCCTCGGCTGATAAAACTCCTGAGATTGAGAAGGCACAGGGAAGTATCGTACCACTGATGACGGAGTTTGAGAATGAGGTTAAGTTTAATCAGAAGTTCTTCCAGCGCATCAAGTATGTCTACGACCACGAATACAAGACACTCAAGGGTGAAGACAAGAAGTTATTAGAGGTTGTCTACAAGGACTTTACGCACGCTGGTGCTCTCCTTCCAAAGGAGAAGATGGCTCGTATGCAGGAGATTAACAAGGAATTGGCAAAGCTTCAGCAGGACTTCGGCAATATGCTTCCTAAGGCCGCTAACGAGGCAACAGTATGGGTCAGTGATGTAAAGGAATTGGCGGGTCTTAGTGATACCGATATCGCTCAGTGCAAGAAGGATGCTGAGAGTCGTGGTGGTAAGGCGCCTTATTGTATCGTAATTACAAATACTACTCAACAACCTATCCTCGCAAGTCTTGAGAATCGTGCACTTCGTGAGAAGGTCTTCAACGCTTCTATTCATCGTACAGATGGCACGGGTGCTTATAACACCTTCCCTATCATCGTGAAGACGGCTCGCCTGCGTGCGGAGAAGGCTCAGCTGATGGGTTATAAGAACTATGCTTCTTACTCGCTATCAAAGACGATGGCGAAGAATACGGATAACGTCTATGCCTTCTTACGTCAGATGATTGAGGCTTATAAACCTAAGTCGGAGGCTCAGACAAAGGCGATTGAGGAGTATGCTCAGAAGACGGAGGGTGCTGACTTCCGCCTCCAGCCTTACGACCGCTTTTATTATTCGGCTAAGATGAAGAAGGATCAGTATAGTTTCTCTGACGATGATGTGAAGCCTTACTTCAACCTTGACTCAGTGCTTGTAAATGGTATCTTCTATGCCGCTCATCGTGTCTATGGACTCAGCTTCCGCGAGCGTAAGGATATTCCTACTTATCACAAGGATATGAAGGTGTTTGACGTGATAGATGCTGACGGTAAGCAGTTGGCACTCTTCTATTGCGATTACTTCCGCCGTCCTACAAAGCGTGGTGGTGCTTGGATGAGTGCCTTCCTCAAGCAGAGTGGTGACCGTCAGCAGAAACCTCTGATTTTCAACGTTTGTAACTATGCTAAGGCTCCAGAAGGTCAACCAACCCTCCTTACTTGGGATGAGACACAGACGATGTTCCACGAGTTTGGACACGCCCTGCACGGTATGCTTTCTAACTGTAAGTATAACACGTTGAGTGGTACTGCCGTATCACGTGACTTCGTGGAGATGCCTTCACAGTTTAATGAGTCGTTCGCAAGCATTCCAGAGGTGTTCAATAACTATGCGCGCCATTACAAGACCAATGCGCCGATGCCTGATGCCCTGCGTGAGAAGATGCTCGGTTCGCTCAACTTCCTTTCAGCTTACTCATTGGGCGAGAACCTTTCAGCTACAAGCGTAGACTTGGCTTGGCATTGCCTCTCACCATCTGAGGTTCCAACAGCTGAAGAGGCACCAGCCTTCGAGAAGAAGGTGCTGGCGGATATGGGTCTGTTGAACAATCAGATTCCTCCACGTTACTCTACTTCTTACTTCAACCATATTTGGGGTGGTGGATATGCAGCTGGTTATTACAGCTATCTGTGGAGTGAGGTATTAGCCGCAAACATTGCTGATTACTTCGAGGCTCATGGTGCACTGACACGTAAGGTGGGTGATGACTTCCGCCAGAAGATTCTCTCACGTGGTAATACACGCGACCTGATGCAGATTTTCTCTGACTTCACTGGCCTCAAAGCACCTGATACAAAGGGATTGCTGAAGGCAAGGGGGATGTAAGAAGCGAACCGACAGGACAACAATCAGCTCCCTCCCTCACCCCTCCCCCATAGGGAGGGGAGTGATTACCGTCACTTGCAAAAATAAGAACAGCAATGAAAAAGCAAAACACAATCAAAAAGGGGAGAGGCCGCTTCTTCTTTTTCTTTCTTCTCTCTCTTCTAATCCTCAACTTTGGGGTAAAAGGCTATTGGAAGTTAAAGTCCTATTCATTCCAAAGCCATTTCAAAGATGTATGGGAAATCTGTCACGAAAAGGGGTATAACGAAGACTATTGCATCCTCGTAGACTTTTCGCGCCCATCGGGTGAGGACCGAATGGCTATCATCGACCTGAATACGTTGTCCGTACTCGACACTGGTCCTTGCGCACACGGTAGAGGAAAGGGCAACAGTGCATGGAAACCTGTTTTCTCAAATAAGGAAGAAAGCAGATGCTCAAGTCTCGGAGCTTTCAAGATTGCAGAGAAAGGCTATTCCACTACTGTCGGGTTGCGTTTTGCCCTTGATGGGTTGGATGCATCAAACAACAATGCAAGACGAAGAAACATCCTCATCCATAGTTCCCGATACGTGGGCATTATGTACCATCTCACCTCCTACCTTCCACTCTCCGATGCTTCGTGGGGATGCTTCACTACAAGCCCTGCTATGCTGAAGAAAATCGAAGCCCTTTGTGACAAGAGCAAGAAGCCTATCCTGCTTTATGCATATAAATAATCTTGAACAAAAAGATTATAATGGAACTGAACCTGAAAAGAATCCTGACCTGTATAATCCTGACTGTGCTCACCACTCTCAGCACACATGCGCAGACCTTATGCGTCATTGACGGCACACCCCTACCCGACACCCTTCTGCACGTTACCATTGACGAGATGCGGTCGGATTCGGCTAAACAGATTGTGGCAAAAAGACTGGGATTTATTCCGCCCTATGCCATCGAATCCATACAGACATTCTCAGTAGAAGAGCAGATAAGGCAAGGGAAGAACATCACATTCTGTAAATCACCCAAAGATATCATCCTCATGCGAACCAACTCGCTTGCAGAACTACAATGGGTAATAAACGGTAAACTAAGGAAACCACGAAAGAAGTTGACTATCATTGATTACAAACTCTCACCCCAACGTATAACGGAGGCTTTGCCAAGGCGTATTAAGCCCACGGACATCCTCTCTGTCAACATCCTTACTTATATAAACGATCCACGACAAGAGAAACATCCGACAATCGTGATTAAGACAAAACGCACTGACCCTTCCAAAAACAAAAGGCACTGATTCTTCCAAGAAAACACAGGGCACTGACCGTAAAAGCAATGGAAGGGAAGTAGTCAGATTCCACAAAAATAAGACATAAACCAGTATCTGAAAGATGATTAAACAAACACCATACAGCAAAGATAACGAGCCTAAGAATAATAGCGAACACTCAGCAAATAGGGCGCTCCCCCCTTCGGGGGAGCCGGAGGGGGCTTACGCTTCCTTCATCTCCCACTCGCTTTCTCTTCCCCTCCAAAGCGTATCGGCAGTTCTCACCTTACTAAACGAGGGCTGTACGATTCCCTTCATCTCCCGCTATCGTAAGGAGCGGACGGGGAATCTTGATGAGGTTCAGATAACTGATATCAGCGAACTTTATGACCGTTTGAAGGAACTCGGAAAACGTAAGGAGACCATCCTCAAGACTATCCGTGAGCAAGAGAAACTCACACCAGAATTAGAAGCAAGAATCCACGCTTGTATGGATTCCACAGAGTTGGAGGACATCTACCTACCTTATAAACCCAAACGCCGTACACGTGCGCAGATTGCTCGTGAACAGGGATTGGAGCCGTTAGCGTTGGCGATAATGGAGGAAGCCTCCCCCAACTCCTCCGAACCAACGGTCACTGACCGAAGGGAAGTAAAGAGGGAGCAGCCCCACCCGACCTCCCCGAAGGGGAGGAGACAAATTTGCAAGTATTTTTGCAGAAATATCAAGGAAGAGCCAAAGAATCTTTATCCTCTCGTGTGCGCATAGGCACTCCTCCCCTTCGGGGAGGTCAGGTGAGCTCCTCTCCCCCTTTCGGGGGAGTCGGAGGGGCTTTAGACATCATCGCCGAGATTGTCTCCGAGAACCAGCAGGCACGCAATACCGTCCGCACGGCTTACCAGCGTGGAGCCGTCATCACATCAAAGGTTATCAAGAAGATGAAGGATACCGAAGAGGCGCAGAAGTTCGCTGATTACTTCGACTTCTCCGAACCTCTCCGACGATGTAATAGCCATCGACTTCTTGCCATGCGTCGTGGTGAGGCACAGGGCGTGCTACGTGTAAGTATCACGATTGATAGCGAGGAATGTATCTCACGCCTCACCCGCCAATTCGTGCGTGGACACGGAGTGTGCCAGACCCTCGTTAGCCAAGCCGTTGAAGACTCCTTCAAACGTCTTATCAATCCGAGCATTGAAAATGAATTTGCTACCTTGAGCAAGGAGCGTGCCGACGAAGAAGCCATCAAAGTCTTTACCGAAAACCTCCGCCAGCTTCTCCTCTCTCCCCCACTCGGTCAGAAGCGTGTCCTCGCCCTCGACCCTGGTTTTGCCAACGGATGTAAGATAGCTTGCCTTGATGAACAAGGTAACCTCCTCCATCACGAGATTATCTATCCACATCCACCACGCAATCAGGTAAGACAAGCCACGGAAGCCCTGCAAAGGATGATAAACACTTATAAGATTGAGGCTATTGCCATTGGCAATGGTACGGCAAGCAGGGAGAGTAAGGAGTTTGTGGAGAAGACAAGTAGCCCCTCCCTCACCCCTCCCCGAAGGAGGGGAGTGATTACCGTCACTTGCCTAAAAGCAAACAGCAATTTACAGATAATGCATCTCCCTAACTTTGCAAAAGCAGACTGATAATTACCATAATCCGAATAGCAAAACCACAATCAACAAGACATATTACTCCCCTCCCTACGGGGAGGGTCGGGGAAAGGAGCCAGTTGAGTCCGCTTCTTCCTTATTTATCTTCCTCGTCTCCGAGGATGGTGCTTCCATCTATTCTGCTTCTCCAGTGGCTCGTGAGAGTTCCCCAATGAGGATGTGACCACACGTGGAGCCATATCTATCGGTAGACGACTGATGGACCCACTCGCTGAACTCGTGAAGATTGACCCGAAGAGCATCGGTGTTGGACAATATCAGCACGATGTTGACCAATCAAAGCTTAAGCATTCACTCGACCAGACGGTGATGAGTTGTGTCAATCAGGTGGGAGTCAACCTCAATACGGCTTCTCTTCACCTGCTCACCTACGTCAGCGGACTCGGTCCTGCCCTTGCCCGCAACATCGTTGATTACCGACGTGAGCACGGTCCTTTCACCTCACGTGCCCAACTCAAGAAGGTGAAGCGTCTGGGTGATACTGCCTTCCAGCAGTGCGCAGGCTTCCTCCGTATTCCCGATGCCAAGAACCCGCTCGATAACTCTGCCGTTCATCCCGAGAGCTATCACATCGTTGAGCAGATGGCGAAGGACTTGAAATGTACGATAAAGGATCTCATTGGCAATAAGAAACTCTTGGCAGAAATTGATGTCAAAAGGTACCTCACCCAAAACAACCAGCCTCACCCCCCAACCCCCTCTCCTTCAGAGGGGGAGAAAAGCTCTCCCCAACCCCTCCGAAGGGAGGGAGTGCCTATGCGCACACGAGAGGATAAGGGCGCTTTAAATCTTTCCCAACACCTCAGCGAAGTATCTGCAAGTTTGTCTCCTCCCCTTCGGGGAGGTCAGGGTGGGAGCTCCTGCCCTCCACGACATCCTCACCGAACTTGAGAAGCCAGGGCGCGACCCACGTGGAGAGGTTGAAGTGTTTGAATTCGAGAAGAACGTCCACACCCTCAACGACCTCATCATAGGAATGGAACTCCCCGGTATCGTTACAAACATCACCAACTTCGGAGCCTTCGTCGATATCGGTGTTCATCAAGACGGACTCGTCCACATTTCTCAACTCTCCGACCGCTTCGTCACCGACCCCACACAAGTCATCCGCCTTCATCAGCACGTCCGCGTCCGTGTCGTCGAAGTGAGATATGCGTCGCAAACGTATCGCATTGAGTATGAAGAATATCAAACAATAAAAATATATGAATCAGACAAAGAAAATCTTTGCCTACTTAGGTTGTATTGCGTTTACCGCCTTGGGCGTATGGCTCCTTACCATAGAAAACCCCACCACAACTTATCCACTATGGACAATAAGATTTGCTGGCATTCTCTCCATTATCTTCTTTGGTGGTGGCGGTTTGTTTATGGCTTATAAAAAGGTAAAACTTCTCATAAACCATAAGAAAGAAATAGAATTTACCGATAGAGGTATCTCTATCTGCGGAGCTGAGGAAATATTATGGAACGAGATAGCCGACTTCTCCCTAATACGTTTTAAAGGTAACAGGTTGATAACCATTCAGATGAAAGACGCTGAAAAGGTTATCGCAAACGAATCTTCATGGATAAAACGCAAGACTATGGAGTATAACCTCAAGACTATCAACGCCCTCTACTCCTTCCCTGCCTATATGATGGATGGACGAGCTGAAGAAGCACTTACACTCTGCAGACTGAACATGGTAAAACATCAAAAGCCATAACAATTAACAACTCCCAACAGTTAGTAATAAGCTCAATAATATGGATGAAGATATATTACTATACATCAGCTCTATTATCAGCATACTCCTCACTATCTACCAGATATTCAATTGCCAGAAAAGAGCAGGTGTCTTATCAGCTATTGTATTATTAGGTTACTCTCTCCCACTCTATTACCTCTTCTTCTTTCATTCAGAATATGGAGCAGGTCTCACATGGTGGTTTTATCTTCTTGTGCTTAATCTCATATACATCCTCTCAACAGCAATACACCTCATTTTTAAGTATATCAAGGGAAAATAGCTCTTTTCCCTTAAAAATAATCAAGACAAACTATGGGAATACTTTTTGTTCTTATTTTCTGGGCAATCGCTCTTATAATCCTATCCCTCATATTAGGACTGATAACGTTACCTTTCTCTTACTTTCTTTGCAAAAGGCAAAGGAAGAGGAAGATGGTTCTATCATTCCTCACACCAGGAATATTTATTGGGATATACACTGCAAGTAGTTTAGTGTGTATGATTATCATTGCTATCATTCTTGGTTCTGACATTGGTATAGGTGATAGCTGGGTTGTCCCACTAAAGAATGGTTATGAACTTACCTCAGTTGATACGCCTGAATATGCTAACATCAATCGCAGAAACGATCCGTTGAACGAAAACCTTATTGATGGGATTACACATATACAAGTGGTTGGAGACTCTGTCATAGGAAAAGGGGCTAATGGAAACTACTTCATCTTCAACCTACAAAATGGTGACAAGGAAGACAACCTAAGCTATCAAAATCTCACAATAAAAATGAAATCAAGACCCATTACACTCGTTAATAATAATACCTACTATTGGGAACAACGCAAAGTACCCTATATAATTGCAGGCATCTTTTGCCTTCTTATAACCATTTTAGCAATAAAAACTCTTTGGCGAATAGGTCTAATTTACTAAGCTTTTATTTCATATTAGTATTCACCATTTACTACATTTAAATCAGAAAAAGTATAAGCAACGACCTTTAATTTTAAGATTCTTTCTATATTATCATTTGACAATCTCAATCAGCGTAGCTTTATATCTTCCTTTCGGAATCCTATCTATCACCGCTTCTTTATATCCAGTAGGTAGAAGTCCACCTGGAAGCCATAGCACATTCGCTCCGACTTCGTTACCCGACGGCATCCTCAACCTGAGTTTCTTTGGCTTGGGGATGTCAATCCTTACTAATACCCGATGTTTCCACGCACCAGCAGGGATTCCCAATTCATGTTCGATGCGCGACAAGTCGCCATGACTTCGCATCAATACACTATCCATCTCCGACTTCATCATGATAAACTGACTATTATCAGCCTTACCGATAGAGTCGCCATGATGCCGTTCTAACAATTCTTTCGAAACGATACACGATGCACCTGCCTTAAAATTCTTCAGATGTCGCCTTATATATCTTCGTTTCAAATAGGTTTCGGGTGCAGGTCGTTTACCCTTAGGAATCATCAGTATGCCCTTTCTCGACATACCCCTGCGAAAGTATTTGTCAATAAGACTTACAGTATCAGCACGATAAGAACTCCTAAGCTGTCCGTCAACCTTCTGCCCAAAACTATCCGACAACAAAGAATCCTGCTTCGTCAGACACCTCGTAGTCTCATTCGTTATCACATATTGCGCATACGCCCCCTGCCCCACTCCTACAACGAGCAGCAGAATCGAAACAATGTAATGGATTAAGAGCCTCACCCCCAGCCCCTCTCCGAAAGTAGAGGGGAGTAAATAGCGAGATACCCCTATGTTCAGGGACTTCTTCTTTGCTTTTTCATTTTTACCACAGAATCATCTAATATATAGAAATAACACGCTGTTCACTCCCCTCTCCGAACCAACGATTACTGACCGAAGGGAAGTAATGGAGAGAAGAGTAATTAGCAAAATACCCCTATGTTCAGGGACTTCTTCTTTACTTTCTTTCATTTTTAACCACAGAATCATCTAATTATATAGGGATAACACGCTGTTCACTCCCCTCTCCTTTCGGAGAGGGGCTGGGGAGTGAGGCTGGGTTGGGGGTGAGGCTGAAAAAGCTGCCACCCTTTCAGGCGACAGCTTCCATTCCGTTATAACGAGTGCCCACGTTCGTGAGCGTCATTAATTTACTTTACCTTGTCAACAATAGCCTTGAAAGCTTCCTGATTGTTAACAGCGAGGTCAGCGAGCACCTTACGGTTAATCTCGATACCAGCCTTGTGCAATGCACCCATCAACTGGCTGTAGCTCATATCATAAAGACGAGCAGCAGCGTTGATACGCTGAATCCACAATGCGCGGAAGTTACGCTTCTTGTTACGGCGGTCACGATAAGCATAAGTCAAACCCTTCTCATAGGTATTCTTTGCTACCGTCCAAACATTTTTACGGGCACCATAGTAACCCTTAGTCTGCTTCAGAATTCTTGTTCTCTTTGCTTTTGAAGCAACATGATTGACTGATCTTGGCATAGTTTTTCTTTCCTTTTAATTTGTTTGACTAATGAATTAACGAAGTCTGAGCAGGTCGCGTACCTGCTTCAGGTCTGAACCATCCACGAGCGTCTGGTGAACAAGATTTCTCTTCTGTTTCTTTGTCTTCTTAGTCAGAATGTGACTGTGGTAAGCGTGATGACGTTTGATCTTACCAGTACCGGTGAACGTGAATCTCTTCTTTCGCGCCGGAATTTGTCTTCTGTTTTGGCATTTTTGTAAAATTTAAAATTATTATTTATATTCATCTGTGGCAACGTATATACCAGGACGTTACGCACAGGCTGCCCATGTCGCCCCTCATAACGAGGAGACACCCAACGGGCGTTAGTCAATATTCAGTTTCTTCAATGCGTCAGCACCATTCTTAGCGTTGGCAAACAAACCGCCATCCGTCTTTGGCTCCTCGCTGACGCCCTCAGCACCAGCCTTCGCACCAGCCTCTGCCTCCTCACGGTCGCGCTTCTGCTGACTCTTCTTGGCAACACCTGCCTTCTTAGGTGCAAGATAGAGGAACATCTTCTTGCCCTCAAGCTTCGGAAGTTGCTCTACCTTTGCAAGTTCCTCAAGATCGTTGGCGAAACGAAGCAACAGCACTTCGCCCTGCTCCTTAAACAAAATCGAACGACCACGGAAGAACACGTATGCGCGTACCTTATTACCTGCATTGAGGAACTCCTGCGCATGCTTGAGCTTAAACTTATAGTCATGCTCATCCGTCTGAGGACCAAAACGAATCTCCTTCACCTCCTGCTTAACCTGCTTCTGCTTCATCTCCTTCTGATGCTTCTTCTGCTGGTAGAGGAACTTAGAATAGTCGATGATACGACAAACCGGTGGCTGTGCGTTAGGAGAAATCTCCACAAGGTCAACTCCCTCTTTCTGAGCTAATTCCAACGCTTTTCGCGTAGGCATAACCTCAGCTCCATCATCACTTACCACACGTACTTCCCGAACGCGAATCTGCTCGTTCACGCGGTACTTCATTTTTCATTTTGTCATTCTTCATTCAACTATTTTTAAAGTGTCTAAATTCGCTAAACGCGTGCAAAAGTTACTATTTTCCAAACCGATTATCCAAGCATTTTTTTAGTTATATTTTTCACAGATAGAGCAAAAATAAAGGAGGAGCCCCACCCAGCCTCCCCTGAAAGGGAGGAGGAGCCTCCCCCAGCCCCTCCGAAGGGAGGGGAGTGCCTATGCGCACATAAGAGGATAAGACTCTTTCTGACATTTCAGCAAAATACTTGCAAGTTTGTCTCCTCCCCTTTCGGGGAGGTCGGGTGGGGCTTCACAAACAGCTCGACATACCCAGCGTTGTAGCAATGGCAGTGAGCACAGAGATAATCACATTAATGATGGTTTTCCATTTTTCGTGTTTCATAAGGCAACTATTTTAATTTTGAACTTTGAGGTTTGAACTTTGAACTTTATGATTTCAACTATTAACTTTGAACAATTACCGACTACGAATTTCTCTAATTACGCTAATGCATATTACGATGTAATTCGTGCAATTCGCGTAATTCGTAGTTAACTTTATGATTAGCACTACGAATGGCACTAATGTCACGAATCATTATTGCTAATTAATTTGTGCAATTCGCGTAATTCGTAGTCCCTTTTGACCCTTGAATTGAACTTTAGGGGTATCTCGGTAATCACTCCCCTCTCCCTTCGGAGAGGGGTTGGGGGTGAGGCTGCTCCTCCCCTTTCGGGGAGGTCGGGAGGGGCTTCTTTTCTACGCGTGCCCAACCTCGCTCGATACAGGAGCATCGCCAGGCTCAGGTCCCGAAGGAGTAGCCCCACTGGCTGGGTGCTTACCCTTCTTACTACCCTTCCTACTATCCTTGAGCGATTGGTCGTACTTATCGTACTCACGCAGGCGCACAGAATGCTTCAAGCGAGCCGTCATCAACGAACCAGAAGCACGAGCACGCAAGTGAGGCTGATAGATATCCCTTGTCGGAGTAAAGTCCTCCAACTTCTCCACACCAAGGCTACGGATTCCCGCTGAGAAGATTGCCAAGTCAGGGATTTTCACTGCCACACCCTCCAGTACCAACTCGCGGATGCAAGCCACCATATCGGTCAGCACACCAGCAATAGCACCCTTAGAATAAGGCGTGTTATGGGCAGACATATACTCCGCCAACTTCTCCAAATCGTAGGTCTGATCGACCACCGCCCGCGCATACCAATATCCCTTACGCTTACTGGTCTTGCGCTTGTCCTGATAAATTTTGTAATGAATCATAGTACTTTTTAAAAACTTTGAACTTTGAATATTGAACTTTGAACTTTGAACTTTATGATTTGTAATATTAACTTTGAGGTTTGAACTTTGAACTTTGAATGAATTAGTAGAACAACAAACAAGCAGCCCTCCCCTCGCTCCCTCCCCATAGGGAGGAGTAAAGCACCGTGATACCCCTCCAACTTTCTGCGTGCCACATTTCAGCACTCTTTTTACTTTCGAGAAAGGGTGAGTTGTTTTTCTTTTCTCATCCCTCCCATATAGCAGTCGCAATTTGAATTCTGACGTACTGATGAGAACTCCGTTCGAATAATTCTGAATTATAGCAGTGATCATAATTATGAATTTTTGAATTATGAATTCTATTTGAATTATGAATTCCCAAAACGCTATACTATAAGTTTGAGAGCACTAATCTTTACGTTTAAGAGCGCTTACCTTTGCGTTTAAGAACTGCTACCATCACGATAGGGGTATCTCGCTAATCACTCCCCTCTCCCTTCGGAGAGGGGTTGGGGCTGAGGCTCTCTCCTCCCCTTTACTTCCCTTCGGTCAGTGACCGTTGGTTCGGGGAGGTCAGGGTGGGGCTTTTTCCTGTTTGCAAAGTTACCCATGATTACCTAAAAAAACCAGCATTTTTCGGGCAACGCGGACTGCAAGTTCTGCATCCTACCTTGTAACAATCTAATTTACAGCGTGTTTACAGCGTGTGAACTTACCACGAAGGATCGCCCCCCACAGCCTGTCTACCTTCGCAACAACTAAAGGGACGAGATAACAAAAAGAGGGGTTACGTAGGGGGCATTACTCACATTGCAGGGGCAACAATCACACCAATCATAAATCATAAAATCATAACAAGGAATTGCAACATAAAAGAAAGGGATTACATATAATATAATACCTTATTAATAAATAATAATCTATAATGAATCGTTCTGATAGCAGTAAAACACGAAGGTCCTTAATATGACTGCGTGATTACATGATTGTGATTTTTCTTCCTCTTTATTAACAATTTGTAAATATTTATTCGTAAGTTTGCAGATGCAATCCTGAGAAGTCATCAGAGAAAAGCACAGCCGTAACTATTGTCTGACGATTTACAGAACTGTAAAAACTGTTCATAACAGAACTAATATCTTTACCGAAAACCATAAAATACGACATAACGGAAATGAAATTTTTTGCCCTTTACAACTACATGTTCGAGAAGTGCATCGACACTGACGACATTTTTAACGACGAAGAACGACTGCAAGAAGTAGAAGAAAACTATGCCCGACGACAGGCGTGTTTTGACGACGTGCTTGTTGACGACTACACCAAGACACACCGCATTCAACTTCACTAACGCAAGAGGTACGCAGTATCTCCACCACTTCCTCCTCGAGCCTTTCAAAGAAGAAGGCGTCTACGTGCTGAGAATTCTCAAGAACTGCCGTGGCACACGACACGATGAAAACTTCAAGTCGATTTCCTTCGACGACTATCGCAGTTGCATTATCATCATCGACAATCGTCCTGGCGTACAGGCAATTGCAATTGAGAATTCAACCTCCGCCTTCCAGTCGCTCAAGACCATCGAAAACATTGTAGAAAGAACGCTCTCACACGTTATGCAACGACGTTTCTCGCTCAAGATGAGCCTCAAAAATCTCTACAACTCATCCCGCTTCTGGAATATTGTACAGGACAAGAAGAGTTTTCCAAGTGGCTTTCGAAAGGTAGAATTCACATGGCCAAAGCCCAACCTCGAACGCCTTGCCAAGCGATTCGAATTCATACAAGGACTCCGCAAAAGCACTGAAGGTGCACTGACACTTGCTTCCGATGCAGGGGCAGGAAAATGCGTAAAGTTAGACCCTGAAGACCAGTGGACAAAAGACATTGTAGAGGCGGCAAGCGACATAGGTGGCGAGGGCTCAATCAGTCTGACACCCAACGGCAGCAGGCGCAAAATAAGCGTTGGAAAGGACAGCTACAGATATATTAATTTCAAAGATGCTACCTTCACCAACATGAGTCCCGACAATCCACACCTCTTTCCGAAAGACCACCTCGCAATATTCACAAATGAAATTGAGAAACACGTACTGAAAAATGGAGATTCTGACAGACCGTGACAGCGAAATCTATAGAACGCAGGTGCTGAACTCGCCTGAAGCGTCAATCTTCAAGCAGTGGGCATCGCCACTAAACCGCCTACAAAGAGAGGCGGGAGAACTCTCAGCAATGGACATCTGGCAAACAAGTACGCGCTGCATTGATGAGCTCAGAAAGCAGGGAGCAACAAGTTAGAAGAAGTTTCTTTCATCTATAACTCGCTGATAGATGACTGCGAAACCATCAAGCAAGGAAGGCACACCATCGCCCGCACAAGGGCTGAGGCAGAAGCTTCAGCCCAGCTCATCATGACCGTAACCGCCACGAGAAGCCTTAACTACATCGAAGTAGGACATGAGCAGGACCCAACGAGCGAGAACGACGGTATCATGATGACTATAATGGACGAAATCGGGGATAACGCTTTCATCCGATACGCCAACCTCTTCTTTGCAAAGAAAAGAAATGTTTACGGAGAGAATATCGTCATCGAACCCCACAACCCCTTGCCGACACAGACGACACCGACTCCCCTGCCCCTACAGAAAGAAGCGCGCCAGAAAGCCGTCCTGACAAAAAGTCCTGACCAACACACAAGGACTAAGAAAGCTACTGAATAAACCCGACTACTACGACCTAACGCAATGTTTCGAGACCATCTGCCGTGACGACGCCCTCCTCTCCCGCTTCGAAATGATAAAACCCAACGGCAACAGCTGGGGCATAAACCGCAAGATGGCACTCAACATCATCGCCCTCTTCGTAAAGCTCCGAAAGCTAAACATCCCCATGAACCAAATCAACACAACCATCGGCGGAAATAACAACAACACTTACCTCGTCCACCACCGCCCTAACAACGACAACCGCAACGCCTTCGGCATCACCACCGAAGATTATGATGCCATCGTAGGAATAATTGAGGGGTGTGAGGGGTGAGATGCACCACGTAAAAGCGTTACAAAAAGAGAGAATAAAACACAAATCATCGGGGGAATTGACTGCGTCCCGTCCCTAAACTTTTACTAACAAAAAAATATTCTGCAGACAGCAATGATATTTTTGTTTGTTATTTTAGTAACAAAAACAAAAAAATTTTAGTATCTTTGCAACATAGATAGACATTCAACAAAATTGAATGTCAAAAAAACTTATCATTATGACTGACGAAGAAAAGAAAGAATATTGTTGGAATCATGCCCAGATTGTAGAGGGTTATGATAAAGACTCTATAAGAAAAGATGCATGCGGTGCGTGGATCTTCAAGGCTCATTATGGGATGAGAGATTCTGTCTTCGGATGGGAAGTTGACCATGTTTTTCCCTGTTATTCTGGGGGTGATGACTTTAAAAGAAACCTTAGAGCTATGCAATGGAAAAACAATGTATCCAAAGGAGATGATTATCCGGAGTATATGTCTGCAATCCAATCAGAAGGCAACAAGAATATCGAAAAAGAAGCAAGCTATACAGTGAACGACTCTCTTCAACAAGAGTTAAGTGAATATTATAATAAATAAACCATGCAAAATTTCAAGACTACAAATCAAAAACCTTTACGACCAATATAACTATGATATAGATTTCAATAGCGAAGAGAAAGAGCAGATAACTATTCTCACAGGTCCTAATGGATATGGCAAAACTACCATTCTACGCATTTTAAAATCCCTTAATCCTAAGTCTTTATATTATTTCTATGTTATTAAATTCAGCGAAATAATAATCTCTTTTGATAATAATACTATATTAAATATCACTCAGAATTATAAAACAGAAGTAGAAAGTAGATCTGCTATTGACTATAAGGACGAGTTGGAAAAAGAGGTCAGATTTATCTGGAACAAAGCTACGGGAGAACCACTCACTCATTGCGTATATAATAGAACAAACATTGAAAAAGCACGCCGTTCATACAATTTCTTTAAAGGAACATATAGTAGACATAGGGCGTTTGACGATTTGCCCAATAGAGAAAAAGAAGAAATCTTATTAGATAACGAAGAATTCAACGAATATATTGCCAAAGCAAATGGACAGGAACAGTTCTTGATGCAGCTTGAAACGTTACGTTCCTGTTATATACCATCAAACCGTATCTATAATGAAGCTCATGAAGAGAATGAAAAACTTCCAATAGAGAAAGTTCGTGAGGCATTGAAGCATAAAATGAGAAAAGCCAGATTTAACTATCTGATACATTCACAAAGAATCGATTCAATTTTTATCAAAAAAGTATTAGGTTCAATTTATGAAGATTGCTCACTATCTTCATACAATGAGTTGAAGGCTGAAGTTGAGAATCAGATGAACACAGCCGCTGAATATAAACTTGCAGAAAAAGTAGAAATTCCAGAATATAACGAAGAAAACAAAGCAGTACTCTTTGCTTATCTTAAGGGGCTCAAGGAGAAGTTCAGCAAATTTTCAACAATATTAGAAAAGACAAACTTGTTTCATAAAATACTGACTTCTAAGGGGTTTGCAAACAAATCTGTTGAAACATCTACTCAGCATGGGTTTAGAATCAAATCGAACAATGGCGATATTATAGACGAATATAAACTTTCAAGTGGCGAACAGAATGAAATCATAATGCTGTATCGTTTAATATATGAGGTGCCTGACCAAGGTTTATTGTTGATTGACGAACCAGAGAACTCACTTCATGTCGCATGGCAGAAGACAATCGTAGATGATATGAAGGAAATAGCATCTGTCAAGCATCTACAGATTATCATCGCTACTCATTCGCCAAGCATTGTAAGCAGAGGTCTTAGTATGACCCAAGACCTTTATTACTTAACAAAAATGTATGACTAAAAACCTTTATTACCTAACAAACAAATAACCTGATGGAAAATTCCGTATTGCAGGAAAGCGAACCCCTATCTTGCGTAGAAGATAATAAATCATTGGGGAACACCGTATTGGAGGCGACCGACCCCCCAAGTATTGTAGAAACAATAAGAGGAATTATACAACATCCTAATCATAAGGATGTAGTAATTGTCATTGAGGGCGAAGACGATAAAAAAGCTTTGAAAAAATTCTTTAATGTGCAGGCTGTAGAATTCTATTGTACTGGAAATTGCCTAAAAGTAAAGAATATCATGCAGATTGTAAGCACAGATAAGCAGCTCAAATATTGCGTCATAGGCATAAAAGATGCTGATTTTGATCATATAAATAAAATCAGTCATAATATTGCCAATCTTATGATAACTGACGCCCACGATATGGAAACAATGATGCTGACCTCAAAGGTCTGTGAATGTATTTGTTGGGAGACTATTAAAGAAGAATATCCAACTTTGTCGTTCGACGCAATGACCTCTCTAAAAAACCTGTCATATCTCCGTTATTATAATGACAAAATGATTTTTTCTGGGGAAGATTCTAATAAAGACGGAATTAGCTTCAAAAAGACTAAAATATGTGAATTAATCCCCAATAATCAACCTGTCAGTGTAGAGGACGTACTTAAACATGTAAAAGAGAAAGGAAATTATAACAAAACATCATTTCCAGACTTGAATACAATGAACCAGTTTATACAAGAGAACCCTATCAATGATGGTGACCTTGTTTTATTCACAAATGGACATGATTTAGTTTCTGCGATTTGCAATATACTTCATTCTAAAGCTAACAAAGCAAAAGATTATGGCAAAATAGCTATTGCAGCCCTCATCAGAGCTTATTTTTAGCAAAGAGGAATTTGAAAAGACTGATCTGTACAAAAGCATAGACAACTGGAATAATAATAGATTCAACCTTTGGGTTGTATAATAATAAAAAGCTACAGCAAATAGCTTGAATCGTATAGAGAGTAATGCGGGATTGCCTTTCAACAGGTAGTTCCGCATTCTTTTTATTCATCGGATGACGATGAAGAACAACCACAACTAAAATGAAACGCACACAGGGATTTGTAATGGCAATATAAACATCTCAAGGAAGCAAACGAAAATTATAAACTTTCTATAAACAAATTATAAACTTTCTCATAACCTGCTGACTATCAGTTTATAATTTTTGATAATTAAAAAAATAACTTTTTATAAGCCGTCTGCAAGGCTGAGATTCTTGCAAATGACTCTGCGCTATAACTTTGCACCCACGTCACGGTCAGAACGAACCTTGGCGTGGGTATTCTCTTCCGATTAGGTGCGGAGTGATGGTCAATTCCACTTGTTCCATGCGCTGCACAAAGTGCCAGACACAAGGCGCAGAGACGAGAAGGAAGTAAAGCCCACTGAAAATAAAGAATGTTTCACCCGAGCGGAGTGGGCAGGAGAAATCTCATGAGGTAAAGCTGCGCAGCGTTTCCCGTGCTTTCTCTTCTCACAACACTTGGGAGAATGAGGAAAAAGCATTACACACGACAACGTGTGCAGCAACAGCGCAAAGCAAAGCGTAGATACCCTTTTGATGAGAACACAATGATATGCGAACTGTTCAGACCGCAATATTTCAAGCGTTTGGACGAGCTAACCAATCAACTGCGACCCTATCTATCCAATGACGTGAAGACATTGCGGAGAGAGAAAGGGTTGTTCTTGTCGGTAGAGGGTAAGAAGAAGATAAAACGCACATGGTTCTATGCCCTTATTGCCTTGACAATAGCTCCAGGAGAGCAGCAAGAGAGTCCACTGAAAGTGGCTAAAAGCATCTTCTTCAGATACCTCGTTAGCAACGATCATAGTAATATCAGTCTTTCTGAATTAACGTTGAAAGCCTCTGTAAACAAGGCATTTGACAAAGAGATTTAAGAGATTTTAAGAAACTACTGATTGTTTCAGAAAATTGCATCAGCTGCAGAAGCGAGATAACTTGCAAAACGTAAAACAAACCGATGGCACTGTTGCCTGAGGAATAACAAAACAAAATTATGAACAACATTTTTAAGATTATCGGACTCGGAGAAATCCGCCCGTACACCAACCAAAAAGGAATCACCTCACACTGCCGTGACATTCAGTTGCAACAGCTTGGAGGGAAGTTTGCCGACCGCTTCACATCGACTCTCTTTGATGCAGAGGCTGAGAAAGAACTCGAAGTGGGTGCGCTCGTTGCAGCACAACTCTACTTCTACACAACGGAATATAACGACCGTATGTTCCAAAACGTAAGTATTCCTGAAATTGAAATCATCAACCATAAATCATAAGAATATGCAGATCAAAGTAATTATGAGTGACGCTGACTACCAGCGCATCATCGCAGCCAACGGTAAGAGAATAAGAGGTTCTATCGCAATGAACTCACCGCAGGAATTTGACTTCCGTGCCTTTGCTACAGAAACGCCTTCAACGGCAACGCCCAACCGCATACTGAACATGAAGCACGGACGAGCAACAGTGGCACCCGACCGTGTCAGGCTCTATATCATGGTGAAGCGAGCAGACGAGGCGGCGCCAGTTGACATTGTCTTCGACGAAAGTCAGCAGGCAATTAACTTTATGGAAGGAAGCCTACTTGCATAGTAATTATTCCACACGTGGGGCTGTCCCTTGTACATCAGCTACAAGCAGCCCCCCACGCTTTTACTTAACCATAAAAGATAAACAAAAATGTTCGACTATATACAAAATATCCGAGCCCAGCACACGGTTCCTTGCACGGCTGACATCTTAGATGTGGTAATACATTCGACCATAGTAAACAACATCTGTGCTGAACTTGCCGACTACCGCGAACAAATGATGCGTGGTGATATGAGTCGTGACGATTTCGCAACAAAGAAAGCGGAGTTAAAACGACGTTTACCAGCCTTCTGCTTTCACGCACACTTCAAGAATGGTCGTCGACTCAATGCTGAGGCAATTCCCTCAGGACTGTCTATTCTCGACATCGACCATATCCCTTCGCCCGAAACCTTCTACAACGAAAAAGTAAAAGAGCGTACGAAGGAGTTGGGCATCGTATTGGTGCACATGACGCCATCGGCAGAAGGACTGCGCATCGTCTTCACGCTCCCACAGAAGATGACTTTGGCAGAGGGGCAGCAGTGGCTTGCAGGAAAACTGGGGCTGAAAGATTTTGATGAAGCCTGCAAGGATTACGCACGCTGCTCCTTTGCCGTGCCAGCCGATTACATCTTCTTCATCGACAAGAAACAGTTGTTTGCCACACCAACGCCACAGAAGACAGATACGAAAACAGCTGACACCGATGCCACACCTACTATCAACCAGCAACATCCACAGCCTACGGAGGAGACAGCCGTCACAAGCAACGAAGCTGTTGACATCGACCCCAACACGGAGTTACTCTTCGACGCCTTTGTGGCAGCATCAGGCTTGGCACCCGCTGCACTCAACAGCAAGGGGTACACGTCATAACTCACTCGTCTCGCTGCTCTCTATGGGTATTTGCCGACTCATACCGCAGGAGCAGCTCAGGGCTATCATCGCATGCCGAATGCCAGCATACGCACGAGAGAGCGACTGTCAACAGCTGATTAAAGACTTCTATGAGAAATACACCAACACCAACCGCCCTATGTCGTTCCAACTGAGGAAGATATACACGGAATCGCTCAGGAACAAGGCTGCCACGGCAACGACCTCAGAAAACGACATTGAACAGTTTGAAGCAAAAAGAGAAACAGAGCAGCAAGCGCAAGCAGCCTGCACCAACAACATCCTCAACACGCTGCCACCTGTATTGCGCAAGACGCTTGAGGGAGTCCCCGCAAATATGCACATGCCCGTTCTCTGCTCCATCCTCCCCCTTGCCGCTGCCTACGCTGACGGAGTACAGGTAAGATACTGTGATGGACAACTACACAGACTTAACTTAATGTCGGTTATCGTCGGTCCACAAGCATCAGGAAAGAGTGTATGTAAGTCAAAAGTCGACCTGTGGATGAAGCAGATGCTTGAAGACGACGCACGTGCACGTGAGATTGAAGATAAATGGAAACAAGAGAAGAAACGACGCAAAGCCAACGAAAAAGCGCCCGAAGACCCTTGTGTGCTAATACGTTCAGTTCCCCATCACGATCAGTTGCTCTACGCTATTGAGACGCTTCAAGAACTCACGCGGACACACACTCTTCTCTTTTGGTGAGGAACTCGACACGCTGCGCAAAACAAATGGTGCAGGCTCGTGGTCGCAGAAGTATGACATCTATCGCCTCGCCTTCGACAACGGAGTATGGGGACAAGATTACAACTCAGATCAAGCAGAAAGCGGAGTAGTCCCTGTGGCTTATAACTTCTCAATCCTCGGCACGTATGGTGCACTGAAAAGATGTTTCAAGAATGACAACGTTGAGAATGGACTCTCCTCGCGCATCTTTATCGCTGAAATGCCTGATGGCGCCTTTGCTCCAATGCCAGTCTATGGAAAGGAAGCCGAAGGGTTGTCAACTGACATCGACGCTGCTGTAACATCCTTGCGTGCACGTCAAGGATTCATTGAAACTCCCTTGCTGAGACAAGCCATTGGTGAATGGGTAGAGAAGAAAAGAATAGAGGCAATGGCAGACGGTGACATCGTAAAGGATACCTATCGAAAGCGTGCTGCCGTAATAGGCTTTCGCTGCGGAGTCGTTGCCAGTCTGTTAGAAGGAGAAGAAAACGAAAAGGTATTGGACTTTGCCCGACTGACTGCCGAATATATACTGGAGAAACAATGCAACTTCTTCGGTGAAGCACTACTCAGTGAATATAAGTCGGCTGAACAAGAAATGGTAAGACAGTCGAGAAATGGTTTCATCTTCGATAAACTTCCACCCGAATTCACTTTTAACGACCTACAAAAGGAGAAAGGGGCTAATGTAAGCAGAAATGTAATCAATAACATCATCTACAGATGGAAGAAAAGCGGATGGATTGAGAAGAAAGAAAATGGCAAATGGATGAAGACTCGCCAGGATAAGTGAGGAGGTAAGATAGCTGCCACATCTTATTAGAAGAGTAAAAAGCCACTTCTAACAATCTTATAGAGTGTCTATAACAAGGGTAGACATATCTTATAACGTTATAGAACATCTGCTACACTACAGCAATCACACAAATCACATATCATAAAATCATATTAAGGTTACTGATTAAAAATACATGCTACGGAAATGAAAATTCATAAAAAATATTACCAACCTAAAACGTACATGCTATGGAAATAAAACTCATAAGAAAATATTACCAAGCGAAATACACCATCGGACGCTTGTATGTCAACAACCGCTTCTTTTTCAGACTGCCTCGAACCGCCCTCACTACATCTTACAGAACGAAGCGCGTTGGGGACAATCCTAATTGCAAAATACAAGGGATACAGAGCTATCCCCACAGGGCGTTATCGCGTCCTCATCACACGCAGCCGACGGTTCGGACGATGGCTGCCGCTGCTGCTGAACGTGAAGGGTTTTGAGGGGATAAGGATTCATGCAGGGAATAAGCCAGAAGACACACAAGGATGCATCCTCCTTGGCTTCAACCGACGCAAAGGATATGTGCTCGACTCTACCCGCTGCGTGCTCACACTCGTTAAGATGATGACGGAGGCAATAGCGAAAGGAGAAAAGGTGTTTGTGGAAGTGAGGTAAAGCCCACCCTGACCTCCCCGAAGGGGAGGAGTGCAAACTGCCAGCCTCCCCGAACCAACGGTCACTGACCGAAGGGAAGTAAAGGGGAGGAGTGCAAAATAGCGAGACAGAATTCAGAATTCAGAATTATTCGAACGAAGTTCTCATCAGTACGTCATAATTATGCTTACTTGAATAATTCAGAATTATACGAACGAAGTTCTCATCATCCCCTTCTTTTCCTATTTCGGTAATCATAATT
>BNJS01001394.1_pt1 | contig 41875 bp, 60 predicted proteins | sample 8540461 | NCBI WGS metagenome assembly BNJS01 (sample SAMD00202454, study PRJDB9452) | human saliva metagenome | isolation source: human saliva | place: Japan
TGCCATTTCGTGCTGACTGTCATTTTCAAGTCCCGAGAAACCCATGATGCACCTTAGGGTGCTTTGTGTAAATACTTGGCCAAGAGCAGGCATTTCATAATGTCTTTCCATTCTTAGATGCAGTGTTTCCAGCCCAAACCCAAGGTAGAAAGAGGTATTCTGCGGTGAAGGTATGGAACCCAGATCTCGCGATTAAATTAGTTGTCATCAACAGCAATATACGCAGCCTTACCGAAGCTTTTTGTATACACTGTTCCATAGTAGGTTTCATCGGGTTGTAAGCGGGAATTTATCGCTGTATTTTTCCCAGTCAAAGTTACCTGAGTCCACGACTGCGCCGCCAACTGCATTAGCAGGGCGTTCACGTCTTTTGTAGTTGAGTGTGTAACAATATCCGCTCATTCAAAGGTCTGCAGATCGGTTGGCAGGGAAGGTATTGTCAACGATTAGCGGTACTCAATAGCTTATGTAGCTGCATTTGCAAAACTTCTCTATATCAAAGATCCTAAGTGAAGAGGATTGGATGAGGTCTCACCAAAAACCAGCTTGGTATTGGCTTAAACTTTGCTTCAGGATTCCCCAGGCTGAAATCTCCGGGATCAGCAAAAGCTCGTTTCTATGCCCATGGTTTTCATCGTTTTGCTATCGGGGTTGTAGGTACCTCCATAGATGGCGGAGATGCGATATCTATGGTCTCCTGCATTGGCAATGCTAATATAGCATAAAATTATAGCTGCCTGTCCTGATGATGTCAATAGCTGGCCGCCACACCGCCTTCCAGCTGACATGGCTGACTGGCTGCGGCATCGTGCAGCAGGATTGGCGAAGCCTGGTATAAAAATACCCTGCTTCTTTCAAGTCAAACAAATCACCCATTGCTGCTGATGATTCATCTTTAGGGTGTGAGACTGTTACTATAGGAGACTTCTACTTGCTTCTCCGTTTTAGGTTTCATGACTCACCTTGTACACAGATGAGTGTTAATATTGTAATTTGACATTTATAAAACTCCTTTCTTTTCTAAGTCTAATTAATATATATTTTTATTCTCATACTGTCAAGCTGAGTATAGGTAAGATAATAAATGATTTTTAAAACAATACTGTTGCATCCAATTAATTCTATTATTAATGCCTAAACCGCATTAATCATATATTAAATTCTATGATATACCTCCGATAAGTAAGGTAGAACCTGCCATACCCAGCAGTACAGCCTCTTTGTGTGACATAAAGCTACCCTCAGTCGTATTGATCAGCCGTACATCTTCATATCCCATTGCTTTTAGCTTAAATACAAATGCTTTCATATCACCATATCTTAACTTACTCATCAGGTCATGGCATGAAGGTTCCGCCTTTTTAGAACACGCAGGTTCCATCAATAATTCCTGTTTGTTTTTCCCACAATGGTTGTAGGTAAACATAGTTACTTGTTACCGCATCAAAGCTCTCATTTGCAAAAGGGAAGTTTGGTCGCATTGCCCTCCTCAAAATGTACATTCACAACGCCTTCCGCATCGGCATTACAAGTTCCTTGGTAAATACAGATCTATAAACACCGCTCCAAATATCACAACCTACCATAGTGGCATAAGGATTTCTTTTTGGCACAGGCAATGTAAGTGCACGCTGCCACATCCTACATCAAGTCCTGTTCCTCCAAGCGGGATCTCCACATGATCCCGCTATCCCGTCGATGATCTTCTTAGCCATCCGGCGTTTCCCCTTATAATCAAAAGGCTCTATAGGTGCTGCCAGCCACACAGTCGATTGCCAGCAGACCTACGGTTTCCCGCACCCTAATATCATCTGCGTAAGCATACGGACCTTAGGTTTGTTTTAAGCATTTTTCCGGATATAACAGCTCCTGCTGTGCAGAGAGCTGTTCCGACAGCAGGTTTTGCTATCATGTCTTTGGAATCCAGTTCTTATAATCAGGTTTAATTTTAAGCTGCCTCTTCCCGTTACTTTTATTGTTCTCATATTCCGCCCCCTGGCACTTTTCTTAATTCTACCATTTTTAGAAATAATGCACTACTTTGCTGCATAATCTATCTGTTTGTGAAGTTGTACACTGCGTGCACCTTGCTCTGCATCCTCAGGTCTTCATAGCCGTCATAAGGTGCATTCGGATCATGCATTCTCTTAAACGGGATGCAAAGCTCTGTTCTGTGCCTAAAGGCAAATTTCAAATCATCAGTCCGGTCGGTATGACCGGTGATGATTTTTATTAAGCTATCTTTATAAAGGTTAATACCGAAATTTATCGCTCATCTATAACGCTATTTACCGATATAACAATATGCGGCTGCCATCCACCTTTGAAATCGTATACTTGGCATGGAAGCATGGTGTTCCTCACTTTCAGGTAATATCTTTAGAAAAATTGATGCTGATCTAGCACAGAAAATGTTAAATTTGCTTTCCTTGTAGGTCACACCTTGAGCAATTTCAATAGGAGTCAAACCTGCCGCAGCAACTTTGTTGTATCCCTTTCGGAATGTGAACCAATATATTCAATGACTTCTGCAACTTTCAGGATAAAAACTGACTGTAAAAGTATCACTATTTTAGAAATTCACCAGTATAACAGTAGATGGTATAACATGACTGTTACTGTGAGGCGGCTTTCTCCCTAGTCCCCAAATATTTCCAAGACTCCCCAGCTGACAGTACAACTGTTATAATGTTCTATTGAACCGGCAGTAACGATAGCCCACCGCTTATCAAACATTTCAAATATCTTATACTCTTTTCTTTAAAATTTTTCATATAACACACCTAAAAATAAAATATATTAATGATTAAATAGTCTGAATTTATTTCTGTTTGTATCAACATTAAACACTGATCTAATATATATCTATTACTTCCATTTATCAATACTAAAATCAAATTCTAAAAGTCTGTTCTTTACTCAAATTATCCCAAGCAACTTCCATAGACTCCTTGCCTTTTTGTATCGCAGAAGACTTGGCGTTGCTGTTTGCTTTATTTCCAAAAGCCCTCCATTTTGCATCTTCTTTTGGAGGATCAATCCTCTCTTTGCCCTTCTCTTAAATAGTCTGCATAATAAATACAAATATCCAAGACACGGTTTACCCAAACAGGAGGCTTGTTATTTTCCACAGTCTTTTCTCCTGCATATTTGATACACTCACTGAGCATAACATAGCATATACTTAAAAGTCCTCTTTCCTTTTCAACCATTCGCACCAGTTTACAGGCTCTATCTCTCGTGTAATAAAAGCTCTCTTGTAATATTCGCAGTACATCAGTTGATAGATCACCCAGGTCTACCAATTGCTTAAAAAGACTCTTTGCACCATAGATACTTTCTCCATCCTGAGCTAGAAGTGCCACTGCAATAGTAAGAAGTGCCTTTGAATATGGAGCAGGTTCTCCTTTTAGCGGACCGTTATCTTCATCCCTCAATTTCTAAACTTACTTTATACAATCTTCTTTTTTGTTTATTGTGGTAAAGCATAGCGCCTTTTTGTCTTCATTTATAATTTCACCCTTATTATCAGCCTCAAATGCAAACCTGCCCCTCATTTCTAAAAGTCCGTATATCCATCCGGCTACTGTAACCTGATATTCATAAATCTCTCACATCAGGCAGCTTTTAAATTGATTAAAACTTTTTCACTTTTTCTTAATTCAATGGCTTTTTACACTCATTGATACATTATCATTAAGAAGTGAGTTCAGGCAGTCTTAGCCAAAGCTCTTCAAAAATCATTTTAGAGTCTTTAACCGTGATTCTTTCTCACTCCCGTATCTTTTATAACTCTCCATATTAAAAGGGTTTAATTTATTCACTATTTCTTTGCATAGCCTACTGCCTTTGAGAGCCCTGATTTGGCTGCAAGCTACTGCTTTCCATTTTAAGTACACTTTTTGGGAGCAAGCTTATTTTTCCACTGCAAAAATAACCTCATCCAGATAATCTCTTAGAAAGCTTTTACAACTTCCGCAGTGCCTGCTAACATTCTCGAGCCTCTAGGATACCTCGTGTATCACTAGCCTCCCATACAGAACTTAACATACCGTCCTTGCATACTCTCCATGGAAAGAGCCATGCTTGCAAATTTGAAGGAGTGCCACCGCTCCAATCCAAATAGGAAATATCTGCAATTTCAGTAGCAAAGTCCTCTTTCCCAGGCTTTCTTTATAAGTTGCTATAATAACATCTTCGGCATTCTCATCACTTGAGATTAGCGCCTATGGCAAGCCAGTTTCATCAGCGCACCTTTGTAACAGGCTTTCTTCTTCAGCTACCTGCCTTAAGATAAGCCCCTGTCCATGGTAAACTTCATAACTCTATGAACTGCTGTAAAGGGCATAATCTCCCCAAGTCGGAAATATTGAAAACATAAAATCATGGCTATATGAAAGTCTGTTCGGTAATGCTTTAAGGCTTTTTGGCATATCTAGTTCTATCTTCCAATATGGGGTTTTTCCGGGTGTAAACTCCGGCTCTGTATAAGGATCTTTTAAATAGTCGGCAATTATTTTAGCAGCTAAAACATCATTTCCCCCTTCAGTCCTGCAAAAATTCGTCTGAGGAAGCAATATCTTCAAATTTATACCACTTTAGCTTTTCCACATACCCTTTTACATCCTTTTGTAATCAAATCCATATCAAGTCTTGTAAGTGCAAGCTGCAGATCCGGCTCTGAAACATACGATAAGTTTTTATTTTTATATATTAAAGAGACGAGCAAACAAATCACCTAAACTTATACTTAAATCTTCATAGCTTGGAGTGCTTAGCAGGCAGGGAAACTTATCTATAGAGGCAAATAAAACAGCACTCCTTGTATATAAAAGTTCTCCATATACAAGTTTTACAGCTTCATTTTCGCTGTTCCATACTTTTCTTATGCTGTCCGGACATATATTATTTTCAACATTTTTTGCCCATCTGCCAAGTATCCGGATGATGCTTGAATCATTACTTGAAATTCCTGCCAGACTTATTTTAGCCTCATCGGGATTTTTGTATGCAATGTTATTTGCCATAGCAATAAATCTTTCAAAAGTAATATCCTCAACACATTCCTTTCTTTCTGAAATCACTGCCAGTAAATCTGTTAATGCCTCCGGCGAGACTTCTCCAAGCTTAAACTTAGGAACTTCCCACAGCTTCGGTGTTTTTCTCCAAAGCCCCTGTACTTCTTCTTTCACATCATCTTTTTCAATCTCCAAGCCCCAAGCCTTTTCAATGGTTTTTGCAAGTTTTGATATACTCTTATCCTCATCCTGCTTATACATTAAGAGCCACTCTTCATATTCCTTTACAGACTTAGGTCTTTCCCTTTTTAAAAGCAGCAGTTAAAATTATGATTTTCTTAACCTTTTGCAAAACTGCAGGCAATAAGAACCGATATAGCAAATCTTTGAAGAACTCTCTATAAGTACCGGTGCGAAACCTCTCAAGTAAAGCACTCTCTCCAAGTCCCAATAGCGGAATGATTGTTTCTGCTCTTGATTTTATATCATTATCTGTAAGTCCTATTTGCTCCAAAACATTTACAAGCTCTTTTCTGTCTCCCGGTCTTTGTGCAATATTTAGTGCATAAAATACCTGATCGATGCTTTCTTCTTTTGTAAGCACATTGTTCTCTACACCCCAAATCAGTACTTTGGAGAAAGGTCCGGTTGCCGGCACATTTACAGAAATCCCCTACTTCAATATGCTCAATGAAATCTTCTTACAATCTCCTCTTTTTCAATTACAAAGTTCTCATCAATATTTCTATCTTTTCTTTTAGGACTTTAAACACCTGCCGCAACTGCTGCCCAGTCCTTCATATACTCTGCGGATTCAGGAATTTCAAGTTCCATTTGATGTACCAGTTTTACTGCCAACATACCAAGAACCGACAGGGAATGCTCCCATATTCTCCTGTTTTGAAAGTGCAGGCAGCTTTAATAAAGTCCATGGCGTAGCTTTGCCCCGAGCCTCAACCAGCCCCCAGAGCAACCTCACTGCCTCCTCTTAAAAGATTTGCCGCTCGCTTGGCGTCTACTCCTACACGAATAGCAAAGATTGCAAGTTTACCTAAATCCACATCTACAATAGGTACAAAACCGTAGCTGTTTTCCGATAATTGTTTTAACCCTATGCCCATTCACCGGATTTAAGTCCCTCTTTTGCAATTTTTGTTCTTCTTATTTCCTATACAGAGGTTAAAATATCTTCAAAATCTGTTTCCTCATATCCAAGAGAACGATAAATTTCAACTGCTTTTCAAGTTTAGCTTGCCATACCAACCTCCATTCGCCCTAGCTTAATAACAACAAACTAGTAATGAAAAATGTATTTTAACACTACTTCTTCTAATTTCACTGCCAAAATATGTTTACGGTCCTCTCGCTGTTTTGATTTTTCAGATACCATGCGCAGGTACATTTGCATTTTCCGCCTCTCATATCAGTAGGATAGCACTCTGTATATTGTATCACCTGATTTTACATGCCATATATCGTCTTCTACATACGAAGTTTCTTGCATAAGTTTTCTTGCACCCACGAGTCTTGGATTATCCTTTAAGACCCTATCAGGATCATCCGGCAGTTCCCTGTGGAAAAATGCTCTCTCTCTAACATCAAAACCGAGCTTTCCTGAAACTGCGAGCAGTTCTATGGCAGCATTCATATCTTTCTTTATCATTCCCATGGATTTTTGACGTTACATCAAGGTTCAAGTCTTGACTCAAAGTTTAATATATCATCAATTCTGTCGGCATATTCTAATATTTTTAAGTCTGAAAGCGAGTCAAGCAATGCCCCCTCACCTGAGTAACCCTCATAGCTCTTTGCTGTCAAACTAAGTATTATACTTGCTCCTTTCATGCATACTTCAAGCATCATCTGCCCTGCCTCACCACTCTGAGAAGCATAAAAATATATTGCATTTACATAACTCATTATGCGCTTAAGTGCACTCAGTCTGTGAAGTCCGCTGATATATACGCTGTTTTTCTCTTCTCTTTTGCTTTGACATCACAGCGGTTTTAGTGGGTGTAAGCCAGCCGGATCTTTTTCCTTTCCGGTTTGCAGGCGGCAGCATTGCGATAAATGCCTTTGCCTGCATTCCCTCAACATGGAATTTATATTTCATATTTTTTATGGAGCATAGCGCAGTTTCAGTGCTCTGATCCACCTGTCCGGCATTTTTCACAGAGCGTTGTATCAGTATATCTGCCAACTGTAGTCTTATCATCAAACTTCTTACTGTTAAATACTTTTCCAGCCCGTCATCTCCGATTCTGAACTTTAATCTGTCTTCTTTTTATATTAAACAGGGATCTTCTTAAATCAGCTCCTGATATCTACATTGGTAGTACCATAGAGTATCTCTCCGTCCAAGGCACTTTGAAATACATCCAGCCTTGCATAAACACCGTTGACAGGCGGAAAAACATTCGGCTCTTAATCTGTCACCCTGTGCAGAAAGAATAGGATCTTTTTGCGTCTACCGGTACATACTTAAAATATCTTGTACGCACAATATCCGCAAGTACCAAAAGCCCTCCTGAAATAATTACGGGATTCATGATTTTCGCCATTGAAAAACAACGGATTATCCTCTATGACCGCTTGGTGTAGAGCCGGTGCTATGGATAAGGCTAGATTGCCGTCAAAAAGGCTTGATGCGGTAAATTTGTCTCATAATATCTCCCATAATACTGTATGTGTTCATATATGTGATTGTATTTTTGTTAATATATAATATTTATAAATTATAGATTGAAAGGAGCAATCCCATATGGAATCGCCCTTTTATTTTAGCATATATTTTATGTTTTAGTTGATTTAGTATAAACTCAATAATGTATAGTTAATATATTTATAAATTATACAAAGAACACTAATACTATCCTGTATTATACAAATTGGCATCAATGTCATTTCACCTGAATTCTTCTTAACTAAATCACTCCTTTATACAAGCTTCAACCTTTTCGATATCGGCAGTAGGCTCAAAGCGTATACCTTCTTTTTCCTTCACGGTCAACAACAAATTTAGTGAAATTCCACTTGATGTCAGGGCTTTTTGGCCCAGTCAGGATCAGCCTTGTTAAACATATCTTCAAGTCGCAGATCTTAACGGATGCTCGTCTAAACCTTCAAATCCTTTTCAGACTTAAGATAAGTATAGAGCGGAAGTTCATTTTGTTCCGTTTACATCACCTTCTTCATCTGTGAAAGGTTGTGTTGAAATACAGTGTACAAAATTCATGAATTTCTTTAGCCTGTACCCAGTGCTCTATCACTCCAAACTCGTTACATGGGATATCAAGAATCTCAAGCCCCTTATCATGATAATCCTCACCAAAGTTTTTCTATCGGAGCATACTGTGGTGTAAAACCGCATTCTGTCGCCGTATTGACAATCAAAATAACTTTCCCTTATAATCGGAAAGTCTAAGTTCTTCTCCGTTTCCTGTTGTGATAGTAAAATCGTAAATCATTACTTATTCTCCTTTCTTTTTGAAATCATCACTTATTCCGTACTTATTTGTCTAAGTCGCCTCAAAGTTATACGATTATTTTTCATTTTATTTTTAACAATCATCATTAAATTGAATAATGATCTCAAAGAGATTTATAACCACATACTAGCTATAATCAACTTCAAGTCAATCTATGTAATTAACATTAATATATCACATTGGCACTAAATCGTTACAGTTTTTCGACAATAATAATTTTTCTTAAAAGAATCCATTTAATTTCTTTGCTGTTAAAAACATTTCTATAAATCAATAAATATCTTGTTCGTAAAACAAAAATATCTAATACTTTACTCACAATTATTGATATTTCTGTGGTAAAATACGTAAGCCTATGGATAATTAATTACTGTCAATCAAAAAGAGCCGGTTGCACTAGCTTTATCAAAAAGAGGAACTGGTATTTATCAAAGGGCTTGTTATAATGAAGTCGGTGTAGTGAATCGTTGACATCCAGCCTTATTACTACTTTGTTAATAGATTATAACAAATATATAATAAAGAGAGTTAAAATTTACTCTACTATTACCGATATTAATTAAATGTCAATATACACTACACTGGTGTATACTTTATAGTTAGTTTGTGCTGCCAATTGGCAGCGGAATGGAGATTAATATGATTAACACAAAAAGAAAAGCACTATCCGTTGTACTTATAATTTATCTGATTTGTTTTATGTTTCGCATACTGCGAATGCTGTACTACGAACTGATCGAACATTTTTGGGGTGAAGCCTTTATACATAAACTGATAGGGCATTGCTGTTCTTTTTGTAGTAATAAAAACACTTTGATTTTACATTTTAAGGAAATAGGTTTTGCCAAGGGTAAAACAATCCTTTGCATATTAAAGGGCTTGGCTTTTGGATTAATAATATTCGTACTTGCTTATTCGGCTGAGATTTTAGTACTTGCTTTGCATGGGAATTTTAAAACACTTGCTTTATATGTAAGTGCTTATTCCGTTGATAGAAATATCGGTCACCAAACAGCATTAGTTTTCTTTGTAATTTGCATTGTTGGAAATATTATTAATGTAGTGATGGAAGAGGGTATGTTTAGGGGCTATTTCCAAGTTGCTTGAACACAAATATACCTTTATCATTTCCTGCTTTAATAGCCTCTGTGTTATTCGGTATATGGCACATAATGGCACCGATTAGAGATTATCATGACGGTACGATGAGCATGAGCGGATTTATCGCTAATTCTGTTATGTTAGTTATTACATCCGCTTTGGTTGGCTTCAAGTTTGCAATGATAACTAAATTGACCGGCAATCTGTATATGGCAATGGGGGATCATTTTGTCAATAATACAATAGTAAATATACTTCATGTCATTTCTACCTCAGGTACAGACGAGCTTATGATTTTGAGAATTTCTATTGCTCAATCTGTATCGTTTATAATCGTGCTTATATGGTATTTTGTTGCACACCATAAAAAACGCTGCACTACTGTATAGTATCGTTGATATTTAGTCTTATTACTGCTTTGTTAATAGATTGTAACAAATACATAATAAAAGGGAGTTGAGATTTACCCTACTGTTACTGTTATTAATTAAATGTCAATGATACATTACACTACCTATAGAATAAAATATATTGATTATTTTGCTCTATCTCCAAAAATAAAAGACTCTATCACTTTTATTGATTTTGCTTTTTATTATGTGCAGTTATGGTTGTATTATTTTGCTTTCGATTTTAACAAGTCAAAAGGTATGATGAAAGACAAATTTCATCCGCCAGCATTTACTTCTTGATCAGCATTAATACAGCCATAAGTGCAGACTCAGATCAAATTCATTCCTTTCATTGGAAGATAGTATTTGACTTTTTGCAAAATGTACTTTTCTGTATTATTCCTGTGACTTGCAATGATGAGCTTTTTAGCTTTTTCATAGCCCAGTCATAATGGCTTTGCTGCTGTAGCACTTACAAAATATAGAACCAAGTGTACTACCCACAGTCCACTTATATACACCTTTGAAAAATAATTCTTCACCTGTATATTTTTCAGCCAACCTAATACATCAATATGGGATTTATGAAACATTTTGTTTTGCGTCTTCAAGAGAAGTATTCTGATGTCCAAAATTCCACATTCATATCACCATAAGTTTTTCCAGTTGTAGGGTTTAGAGCAAAAATGGTTTGTTCTTCTTCATTTTGATTCCGCTTGCCCAATTCAAAACAAGCTGATGCCATTCATATAAATGGATTAGAACATCTCTTAAATTCTTATCTCTTTTCCAATGGGCTTCTTTTCTTTTCATCTTTTGAAAAATCAGCGGTGATGTTAACTCATCCTCCGTCATCTTTTGAAATAAGTAAATTCAACTTTTTCATAGTTTTTCTTTAGCGGCAATCATTAAAATCAATTTTGTCCTTGGTCTTGGCATGATAAAAGCCCTCCTATCTTAGCTAATATCTTAATCACTGTTTTTTCTTATAGATGTCTGTTTTTACTACTTAGATATATCTTTCTGTGGAAATTGTCTTTTCTTATAAAACTTAAGCCCTCTTATAAGCTAATCCATCTTTTTCAAATGACTGAGGCTCATCATAACTGCCTTCATATGTAAGATATGAATAGACATACCGTCTTCTATTTCCTCAAAATTTATTTTATCATACAAGTATTGGTCTTTTTAATTTTTACCCATTCTCTTGCTTGCCTCTTGTAAATAATTCTTATGTAATAAAAATCAGGTTGTTTAATCATTAGCATGATTTGAGCTTTGCCCATATCAAGTTCTTTTTCATTACCTTTTTCCAAAAGTCCCTATAATGGATAAATAGTATATTTCCTTTCATTATTTTAACATCTGCTATCTTTTGTTGTATCATAATAAATTGACAACCTATGTCGTATTAAAATATTTTTAGTGAAGTGAGAAGTTTATTTTCAATGTGAGGTGGGAAAAGTAAATTTTAGTATTACACCTATTTCCACTTCTAAAATGTTGCATTTAATATTACACTTTACTCACTCAAAAACAGCATTAAATTCTGTTGATTGTTATGCATATTGCATAACATATCCGAATCCTACCTCTTTACTATAGGATAATACTAATTTCAACTTTTGAAAACAAAAGTGGAATTTACTCATTTTTGTAAGAGTAAATTCCACTTCTGAATAAGGCTTTTTACTTCACTATACAACAATACACTTATTGCCCAACATCTCTGTTTGCACTTTCAGATAGTGGCTGAGTGCAATTTCAGAAAGTTAAATGACAGTGGCGAAATCGACCGGAGTCATATACTGTCTTTTTATCGAGTCCCGGATACGCTGTTGCGTATCTCAAGCAAACCGGTATCAGCTATATAAGCCTCCCTTTCGTAGGTTTCTAGATTGGTTATCGGATGATTACAAATCCATGTCCTTCAGTATGATATCTAACATCTGCCTAGGTGTGACAGTCAAAGGCTTTTCCGGGAAATGCTTTATGTTTCCTGTCACCAAATAAGCATCTTCTTCTTTTCTTTCTTCCATAACTACTTCATAAAATACGCTGTCCTTTGGATCCGGGAGTTCAATATCTATATGATCTGCATCCACATAAAGCCCGATTTTATAGGCTTTTATTTCCTTGCTTCAGCAATCTCGGTGTTAATCTCATCAAGTGACATATCTGCAAAATCCCGTATTCTTCAGCAATACGGCTAGCACGCTGAGTGCATTGATCCCCTGAATTATTTTTCAGCTTCAATTTTCATACTGGAAGGAATGCCATTTTCATGATTCAACCTTGAAAACGCACATCCTAAGATAGGATGACAAAGAAAGACCCTAGACGATCAAGCATCCGAATCGCCTTGATTTTTCTGTATCTTCTGTCCTGAACTGAACTAATGCTACTGCGCATAATAAAGACCTCCTTCAAGCTGATGCTTTTCTTGTGCTTATAGTCTAGCACAATATAATTTCAAATACAATCATATGATTACATTAGTTAAGTTTTTATTTTTATAATTTTGTTACTGTACACGGTGAGCTTGCCTTCTACCTCTTAATCTATTAAACTGATGGAGTCAAATATATCAGTTATTTGATTAGCCTATTTGCATCAATTCCATACTCATTGAAGTAATCCCGATAATTTATCAACATATTCCGATTCAGAAATTTTTCGCTCTAGATTTCATCACCTCAAACAAAATATCCGATGTTGATGCATCTATATTATTACTGAATTTTATACTATTGTATTCTTCATCTACATACGCTCATTTAAATGATGGATTTCAACAAAAAGTTTGAATGTATCAATGTTCTTAAAATATGACGGATACAAGGACTTATATACTTCTAAATTTTCATTAACTAATGAAAGAAATCTGTCCATAAAATCTTGAATATTATATACATTGCTAACCTTTGACCATTCTTGATATTTATCAGAGTGTATTTTGAAGTTCTGCAATCAAATTCCGGGACTATCCAAAATTAGCTAAACAGTGATACCTATCTCATAATTGTGAGCTTACTCACACTTGTCATTGTGTCTCCAGCAAATTCTCTATTTACAAGATCACCATCATCATCAACCAGCTTCTCCACATCTTGTAAAATATCTTTTATATAATCTCATAGTAACCATAAAAGCAAAGTCTGACATATCACAGTCAGGTTTGAAATGGATATCTACATAATTTTCCTGTAGTTATATCCTTGTATGGTCGCTAATATGTTTCTGTAGTTTTAATGCAACTTCCTTCCTTACTGATATTAACTTTTCTATCATTTCCAAAAGCCGCAATATGTTTTCACATTTTATTGGCATAAGCAATACTTCATATACCTGCTTACGCTTGGTGTTGTCTACCATTAATTACCTCCTTGCTTCGAACTGTATTTCTGACTCTTTCTTTTAATGCCATCGACTGTTAATTCAACCTTGCTGTGTTTCATTTTTCTTTCTGAACAACATCAAAATATTTCTTTTTGAAATAATTGGTGGATTAAATTATTCAATTTATAAATATCACCTTCTTCTCCAGCCAACATTGACTACTGCTATACCTATGTACTTTTCATTACTCAGCATTTTCTTCTACTGAACATTTAGGCCAGTTATTTTTCCCTTTTGGAGATTTAATGCACCTATCTTTAAGTTCCTTAACAATACCCAATATACTTTTACCACCAAGATATAAATCAAAAATCAATCTAACGATTACTGCCTGTTTTTCATTGCTTTACAAAAGTGCCATTTTCATCTTTATCATACCCATAACATTTACTACGATAAAACCTAAGCTACTGTTACTGGCTCTTTGTTTAATGCCCCATTTAATATTAGCACTTAGTGTTTCATTCTCTGCTATGTGTACAGGCTTCTATGAGTAGATATCAACAATGAACTTCCAACAGTCAAAGTATCCAATTCTTCTTGTTTGAAAATAATCCGTACTTGTGACTCTTTTAAAGTACTTATTCTATCAAGCACCTCAACAGTATCTCTTCCAGGTCTACTGATATTCTTTACCACAACTATATCCGTAAGTCCAGCTTTACATTATTCTATCATTTTATAAAACGCAGGACGAGCAGAATCTTTTTTTAGAGGATGCAATGTCTATGAATATCAACCAATTTCCAGTTGTTATGCCCGGATACAAACTTTGTCAATCAGAAGTCTGTGCTTTAAGGCTCTCAAGCGATCCATACTGTTAAAAACTCACACGAGCATAGATGACAATATGTTTCATCGACTCATTTGAATCGCTGGAATCACTCTCACTTTTGCCGGGCACAAACACCTCTTCTTTTCTGAAATAGCCTAATTATGATTCAACTATATTCTTGAATGATTATTAAACACATTTTACTCTTGCTCTTTTCATGAATCACAAATAAACACTTCTGTATAATCGACCCAATCTCAATATTTCTGTCTATAGACTATAAAAAGCTTCAAGGTTTTATGGAACTTTTCAGCCGTTTTTCGTGGTTTGATTTTTCAATACACAAAACACTGAAAAATCGCTATATTTCAAGCCTTTTTCACACTTTACTTAGTGTGTTTTTAGTCAACAGAACTACCCCTCCATACGCCTCCACCCGAACATATCCTCCCCTGCACCTTCTTAAGCTCATACTCCTTTTTCACAAAAGATACTCAAGATCCCTTGCCAAAGTTGCGCTGTCACAGCTTATAGACTATTCTTTTCGGTTTTATTTTAAGTATCGTATCAAGGCAGGCTTTATCGCAGCCTTTTCTTGGAGGATCCAGAACAAGGCAGTCCACCTCAAGTATATCCTTTATAGGAATACTTTCTATCCCTCCCATGCTGTACTCTTCCTCAATTTCCACAAAGCCTGATATCTCATCTTTGTCCTCAAACTCTTTATTCAACATCTTGGCACTTGCTCTGTCATAGAGCTCAGGTAGCACCTTTCTCCGCCTCTCCCAGTAAAAGTTCACATTTTCAATCTTATTTAACTTGGCGTTTTCCAAGGCATCTTCCACTGCTGCCTTAACTATCTCTATACCGTAGACCTTTCCTGCCTGCTTTGACATATACAAGGATATACTTCCTATACCGTAGTACAGATCCCACACAGTATCTTCTTTACTTAAATTTGCAAATTTTAAGACCGTATCATACTAACTTCCTCGTCTGTATAGGATTTACCTGGAAGAATGATTTGGCTGAAATTCTGAATTTTATATCATCTATATAGTCATAAATATACCTGTCACCATAAAGGTTTACTCCTTTTCTCCGAGTATCACATTGCTTTTTGCGTATTTACATTGTAAGATATGCTGTTTATATTAGCCGCCTTTAGTAAAAGAGTCTACCAATTTATTACTGTGCGGCAGCTTATCTCGATTAATAACAATACAGACCATAAGCTCGCCTGTGGCAGTCCCTTTCTTATAGTATATTCCTTACTAAGCCCCTATGATTGATTTCATCATATACGGCTATATTGTATTTTTCTATAAATCCTATTACGGCTTCCATTATAGACTTATTTTTCCTCTATACCTATATAAGACAGTCATCTACCTCTATAACACTGTGTCCTCGCCGCATAAAAACCAGTATACCGCCCTTCCTAATGAAATAGGATAGATGGATTTATTTCTGCATCTCCACGGATTTTCCATGCCTATAAAGGGGATAATGTATGCACCACCCTCTTTCATCTTTTAACATCAACATCTTTTACAAAATAATCTTTTGAAATTTGCCTTATTCTTATAAGGTTGTGTAATCATCTTATCCTTTTAATTCAAGCTGACTTTCATAGGACATATTTTGCAGACTGCAACCACTGCAGGCTCTTGCTACGCTGCATTGGGGCTGAGTATACGGTCCTTTGAAGGCTTTAACACCTCATTAAGCCTCCTGCATAACCGTAACTTTTCTTAGTTTTTCACTAACACTTGCACTTATCCTGTCCCCTACCACACTGTCTTTTACAAACCAAGTAAAGGCACCGGTTTTTCCGATGCCTCCCCTGTAGTACTCATATCTATTATATCAGCTCTCATCATATCGCTTTTTATAAGAATTGGCTATGATGTCATTCTTCATAAACAAAAATCCTTTCGCTTGTTATATACTAAAATCCGCTTCTGTTTTTACAAGCGAAAATCTATGTAAATTCTTACCTTATAACTGAAAGCTATAGCCGGCTAAAACCTCTCAACAGTAAAATGCTGCCAAAACAATATTACTGTACGCATAAAGCCTACAATACGCATCATATCCGCAAAACATATTTTTCGAAAAATTATACTGCCTACACCATGTAAGCCATACGATACCTAAAATACATAACCTATCCTCAAAACATGACTCAATAGCAGTTTGGTACCTACATATGCGTCTTTCTTATATTGCTCTCAAAAATCTGTTATATCCCAACCACTCTTTGCCTACACTGTTGCTTGCTTCTATAATCTCCGTAAATGTCTGTAGTTTCGCATCTGTATTATCCGCCAGATTAAGTGCCATAGCCTCAATTAAAGCCGGCTTTTTAGGAGAGCCGTATTCAGTTCTCCATGATGTGCAACTATACAGTGTTTTAATTCATTGGCTAAGGTAGGCGGGAACTTGTCTATTTTTGAAATAGCCTTGGAAATAATATCCATCCCTATAATTATATGCCCCAAAAGCTGTCCCTCATCCGTATAGTCATTTTCCGGAAAGGCTGAAAGCTCTACGGTCTTTCCTATATCATGTAAAAGTGCCGCAGTTATAAGCAAATCATAATTAAGCAATTTATATTTGCTGCAATAATGTATACAAAGCCTTGTTACACTTAAACTATAGTCCAAAAGTCCGCCTACAAAGCTGTGGTGTACGCTTTTTGCAGCTGAAGAATACTTGAATTTATCTGCAAAGTCCTTATCTTCTATAAAAATTTTTTTAAGCACTGCATTCAGATAAGTATTCTTAACACTTTGGATTATATTTTCAAGCTCCTTATACATATCATCTGTATCATACTTTGATACGGGCAAATAATCCGGTTCATATTCGCCGCTCTCTGCAAGTCTGATACGCTTAACATTGAGTTGTAAATTATTATTAAAGCTTGTTACATCCGCCTCTACTGACACATAGTCCATAGTTTCAAAGTCCCTATGCCCGGAGAAGTAAGGTCCCAGATCTTAGCCTCTATAGTGCCGGTTTTATCCTGAAATATAAGATTACCGTACTCCTTTCCTGCCTTTGTAAGCTGAATATTCTAGATTTACAAAAGATAAATCTGAGACACTACTCTATTTCCTCTCTTAAACTCTATATACCGTATATAATCCCCTTTAATTGTTACATTTCAGCTAGCTCATTCATAATTCTTCAAAAACAACCTAAAAATGTTTAATCATATTTATAAATTAAACTAATTATAAATATCTAACAGGATACCTAAACTGTAAGCTTTAATTTACCTGCTTTCAACTGTCAAATTGATATCCAATTGACTGTATTCGTTCTTTCCGTTATCACGGTACAGTTTTATATTTATTTCCTTACCCACAGTAAGTTTATCTATTACTTCCTTATAGGCGGCTGTTGAAGATACTTTTATTCCGTCTATCTCACTTATCACATCTCCCACCTGTATGCCTGATATGTAGGCGGGCGAATCCGCCACCACTTCCGTTACATATATACCTTCCGGAACTCCGCTTTCTTTCGCTTTAGCATTAATATCTATAGGTTTTATTCCTATATGGGCGGCGGGCATTGCATTGATCATATTTCAAGTCTTGCCTTTCGAAATCGGAAATACCTATGGCAACACCTGTACTTGACTCCGACGGATAGGCTGAAGTTGCTATACCTATAAGTTCTCCGGAGGTATTTACAGAAAACTTCCCTTTGCATTGTCCAAAGCAGAGTGAGGTATGCATAAACATCGCACTGAGTCAACTATGCTTACATCCTTGGATATATGATACCCAACCGTAACCCGTAGAATAATTAAATCCGGTTGGGCTGCCTATAGCCAAAAGCTATATCACCTCTTGATACAAGATAGGAATTCCCCAAAGCTATAACTTCTATTCCTTCTGTTTATACCGCTGTCGGCATCGCTTGTATCTACCGACAGTATCTGCTAACCCTATATGACCGTCTGCCGATTTGACCGTTGCCTGCTTACTATAGTTATTCTTAAAGCTTACATTTATAGTATCTGCCGCATCTATAGCCTGTACGGGACAAAGCACCAAGACTTCATTCTCCGTCTTTGCTATTACAAGTCCTGAATAATAATGTCCCGACTCTATTAAATTGTCAAACCAGTCTTTTTCATATAGAATGTATGGCAGTTACACAGCTGTCCAAATCATTTGTTAAATTAGCCAAGACCTTATACATGGCTTTTTACATCTTCCTCATCATAGCTATATTTCATCTATAATTGATTCCGCTATGTTCTTAAAAGCCTCGTATCCTCAGTTCCAATTACTTCAGTGCTGTTTTGAAAAACCGTTGTGTCTTTTTCTATGCTTATAGTTTCCTTTTTCTGTAGTACTCTTTACTATAAACTTTTTCAAGCCCGGGTCTTGTAAATAAGGCAGTAGCCATTGCCACCACCGAATACCACTGCAGATAAAAGCAACTTCATCAGATTTTGTATCTGCTCTTATCCTTTTTATTATTTTTCAGTGATAAATTTGTCATATCCTCATCCATAGACAATTTCTCCCGTTTTTATAAAATTGCTAAAGTATTGCCACAATAGTTGCCAAAAATATACCTATATCATACATTTTTCTTGATAAGACTCACTAATACTAATTATACTTGCATTTGAAAACTTACGCAATTAATATCTACATAATTTTCTATATAGATTACATTTGACTTGTAGCGAAACCCTTTTTTATGTGTTACTATATGTGTTTATTTATGTAAAGGATTAATTATGAACGGTAAAAGTATTAAAAATATTGGAAATTTAATAAAATTGTAGAAAAATTAACAACATATGCAAGCTGTGAGCCGGGAGTTAAGCTTTGTTCCAAGCTAAGACCCGATACAGACTTTCAAACAATATTAAAAAATCAGGAAGAGACTGCGGCGGCGGTAAACCGATTAAGGCTTTTCGGCAACCTTACCTTCCCTGCACTAAGCGACATAGGTGAATCCTTAAAAAGCCTTGCCATAGACTCCTCATTAAGCCTTAGCGAGCTTTTCAAAATCAAAATACTTCTTGAGCATGTTGAAAAAGCTTATTCTTACAAAGAAAAAGCCGATAATGAAAATATGATGACAGTTTAAGCAGAGTATTTTGAGGAACTTTCACTGATCAAGGACTTAAAAAGAGCTTTGACAGATGTATAGTTTCTGAAGATATAGTTGCTGATGCAGCTTCTTCCACCCTAGGTAAACTTAGAAGGCAGCTTAAAACTACTCAGTCAAGGCTACATACCGAGCTTAACAATATACTTCAGGCTCATAGGGAATATATGATGGAAGCAATAATTACGCAGCGTAACGGAAGCTATTGTCTTCCTATAAAGAGCGAGTATAAAAACAGAGTTCAGGGTATTATACATGATCAATCATCCACCGGCTCTACTGTATTTATAGAGCCTATTGCCATTGTAAAAATGAACAATGAGATAAAGGAAATTCAAATAGCCGAGGCTTTGGAGATAGAAAAAATTCTTTTTGATTTAAGCCAGAGTGCTGCCGCTTATACCGCTGAGCTCAGTGAAAATAACAAGCTTTTGGCAAAGCTTGATTTTATCTATGCCAAGGCAAGACTTGCCAATCACATGAAGGCAAGCAAGCCTTTATTTAACGAAGATTCAATTATAGACTTAAAAGAGGCAAGGCATCCACTGCTTGATTCGGGGCAGGTTGTACCGGTCAATATAGGACTTGGTACCGATTATAAGCTTTTGATTATTACCGGTCCCAACACCGGAGGTAAAACGGTACTTATGAAGACCGTAGGTCTGCTCACTCTTATGGGTCAGTCAGGTCTTCATATACCTGCATTTGATGGAAGTAAATTATCCGTATATAAAAAAGTATTTGCCGATATAGGAGATGAGCAAAGTATAGAGCAAAATCTCTCAACATTTTCGGCTCACATGAAAAACATTATATACATACTTAAGTCGGCTGATAATAAATCCCTGTGCCTATTTGACGAACTTGGTGCAGGTACCGATCCGACTGAGGGTGCTGCCCTTGCCATAGCCGTACTTGATGAACTTAAAAGGCGTGGCAGCAGTATTATGGCAAGTACACATTACAGTGAACTTAAGGTCTATGCACTTAACACAAAGAATGTGGAAAATGCAAGTTGTGAGTTTGATGTTGAAACACTTAGACCTACTTATCGTATTCTTATAGGGTGTACCCGGCAAATCCAATGCCTTTGCTATTTCTCAAAAGCTCGGACTTCCTATGGATATTATAGAAGATGCGAGAAAGCATATATCTTCCGATGCCATATCATTTGAAGACCTTATTACCAAACTTGAGACCGACAGAATAGCTCTTGAAAAAAGCCGCATTGAAATAGAGAAGAAAGAAAGAGAAATAAGCTCTCTAAAAATTAAGTTATGATAAAAAGTCTTGAAAAAATAAATTCACAAAAAGAAAAACTGCTTGAGCAGGCAAGGCAGGAAGCTCAAGTATACTTGAAGAGGCTAAAGGGAAACTGCCGACAGCACTATGAAATATTAATAAAATAGCCTCGGACTGGGAGCACCTCTTGAAAAAGAAAGAGACAGGTTAAAAGCTCCATTAAAGAAAAATGAGAGTAAAAATAAGAAAAATATCACAAAAAGCAGCCCTAAGAAAAAGTGGACAGTGTAAAAATCGGTGACAGCGTGTTTATTCACAGCCTTAACCTAAAGGGCACGGTTCGTCCCTTCCCAATGATAAGGGAATACTCAGCGTCCAAACAGGTATTATAAGCTCTAAAAGTAAATCTAAAGCGATCTGGAGCTTCTTGAGGAAAAATAAGGATAGCTCTGCAAAGAGACATACTGCAAGAAGTTCTCAAGGTATGAAGTCGCTTAGCATCTCACCTGAAGTAAACCCTGATAGGTATGAATGTTGATGAAGCCTGCTCAGTACTTGATAAGTACCTTGATGATGCCCTGCTTGCACATCTTGAGTATGTGAGAATTATTCACGGCAGAGGCAGCGGTGCTTTGCAAAAGGTATACATGCCTACTTAAAAAGACGAGTCCTTTATCAAATCATTTAAATTGGCAGAGTTTGATGACGGCGGCAATGCTGTTACAATAGTAAGATTTTAGAATTTGGAGTAATATATGGCAGAAAAACAAAAGAATATTAATTGTAGATGATGATGAGAATATAGCGGAACTTATTTCCCTATATTTGTTAAAAGAGTGTTACGATACTAAGATAGTTTATGATGGAGAAGAGAGGCGATAAAAGTTTTTGCAGACTTCGACCCTCAACTTGTCTTCTCGATCTTATGCTTCCCGGTATAGACGGCTATGAGGGTCTGCAAATATATAAAGAGCAAAACTCACAGGTGCCTATTATAATGCTTTCGGCAAAGGGAGAGGTATTTGACAAGGTTTTGGGTCTTGAACTGGGTGCGGATGACTATATGGTAAAGCCTTTTTGACTCTAAGGAGCTTGTAGCTAGAGCTAAAGCGGTTATGAGAAGATATCAAAAGTCCAAACAGCAACCCGATGAAAAGGGACAAAATATAGTTGAATACCCCGATCTTTCCATTAATTTAAGCAACTATTCCGTAGTTTATAAGGGCAATACTGTTGATATGCCGCCAAAGGAGCTTGAACTTTATACTTCTTGGCTTCGAGTCCCAATCAGGTATTTTACAGGGAGCAGTTACTTGATCATATCTGGGGATATGGTACAGGAGATACCAGAACTGTGGATGTGCATATAAAGAGGCTTCGTGAAGATAAAAGATCATAATTCCTGGTCTATATCAACAGTATGGGGTATAGGTTATAAGTTTGAACTTAGAAAAGAGCGTACAGCTATGAGTTCATCTTTATACGTCAAATTCATACTGGCTACACCTTTGCCTTTCGGTATCGCCGGATTTATAGCGATTGCCACCCTTTCTTCCAAACTGACCCATAATTGCCCTTATAAGCTCAAGAAGCGGAATACTGTATGATGAAGCAAACTTAATCGCTTCAACTTATTCCAATGTATACGAGGGTAGTGATCTTGACCTCAATCAAGCCTATCCTCAGCTTAAGGCGGTAGCTACCTTTCTTGACTCTATATATGGATCATGAGTAAGGACGGCAAAGTCATAGTCGACTCTGCAAACGCTAAAACCGACTCTACTATAGAAGGTTTTAACCCCTAGCTACCTGGTAATAAGTCCCTATATGACCGGCAGCTACTTCGGTTCCTTCCTTGATGTATTAAGTGTATCCGCCCCATAACCGGAAACTATAAAACATACGGTTATATAGTGATACACCTGCCCATGATTCTAAGAGTGGTTGAAAGTCAAAATAAAATACTTAATATAGTATATATAACTTTTTATTGTATTTTTATTATCAATACTTATACTTATAATATTTCATAAAAATAGTATATACACCGCTGAAGGAAATTACTACGGCTGCAAAAAGATATGCTCAGGAGATCTTTTCATTTAAGGCAAATGTTACTACCAACGATGAAAATGGGCTATCTTGCAGGTACTCTTAATTTTATGGCAGCGGAACTTAGCCGAACCGAAAGAGTATCAAAGGAATTTTATTACTAATATCTCTCATGACTTTCGCTCACTAACCTCTATAAAGGGCTATCTGAGTGCAATACTTGACGGTACCATAACACCCGATATGCAGGGAAAAGTATATTCAAAGGGTTATAGACGAAAGTGAGAGGCTTAGCAAACTTACGGATAACATATTAACTCTTAATGATTTGGATACCAAAGGCAGGCTTTTAGAACGAATTTTTGACATACACCGGGTTATAAAAGATACCGCTAAAAGTTTTTGAACTGCAGTGTAATGCTAAAAATGTGCTTATAAATCTCATATTTACCGAAGAAAGCCAAAATGTTTATGCCGATATGACCAAGATACAGCAAGTTTTATATAACTTAATAGACAATGCCATAAAATTCTCCAACAACAACAGCTCTATAACTATTTCAACTACTGATAAGAAAGGTAAGCTGTTTGTATCAGTCAAGGACAGTGGTATAGGTATAGATAAAAAAGATGTTTCCAAAGTTTTTGACAGATTTTACAAATCGGATTATTCAAGGGGCAAGGATAAAAAAGGCACAGGACTAGGACTTTCCATCGTAAAAGATATAGTGCAGGCACATGGTGAATACATAGATGTCATAAGCACAAAGGATGTGGAAATTACCGAATTTATATTTTTCAATACCTTTAGCTACAATAACTTCAATCTGTATTATATTACGTTTTTGTTACAATTTCACTCCTATACTTTTCATTTTATAAACAAAGTTTTACATATACTTTAATGTACTTTTTAGGCAATGATAAATGTTATACTCTTATGAGTATTATACAAAATATAAATTATTTAATTAATAATACATTAAAATAAAGAGTGACTGCAATCAAGTCACATAGGACAATACTTGTCAAAATAAATGTTTGAACAAATTTACTGCATGATGTTACAGATTGAATTTGGAGGTTTTATGAAATATTTCAAGAAAATGCTTTATATGTTTTTCAATGCTTGCCGGTCTTTCGCTTATTCACTAACACAGTGTATGCAAGCTCTTCCGATAAAGACTACACTATCAGCAGTGCCGATTGGGATGCAGGTGCCAATATTGCTATAGCTACCTGGGATGAAAGTCCGGATAAAAACCTCATATAAGGTACAGCTTTATAAGGGAAGTATAGACTCTTTTGATTACCGTACAATCTACAAGTTATGATTTTTCAAGGAAAAATAGCCAACCACAGGGTAGGTAACTATACTTTTACCGTATATCCCAGTAAGGGCAGCAAGACTGACAATACCTTAAAATCATCTTCTCTTTATGTGAGTTCCGATATGATCAGTACATTTCGATAATAATATGAATCAAAGCAGCTCATCATCTTCTGCCGGGAAGCAAAGCTTAACACCTGTTGTAGGTTGGACTAAATCAGGTGATCGAGTGGCAGTACAGAGACTCTGATATTATCAGAGCCTCCTGGAAATTTATAGATAATAAATGGTACTACTTTGATGCTAACGGATATATACTTACCTCCTGGTTGGAGTTAAAAGAAGGTTTCTACCTGCTTGAGAAAAAGGTGATATGCTTACGGGTTGGCAAAACCTTGATAACAAGTGGTTTTATTTTTGACAAGAGCAGCGGACTCATGCTTACCAATACCACAACACCTGACGGTTACAAAGTAGATGCTAACGGTGCCTGGATTCAGACAGAGACCAACTGAGTCTGTGTAGTTCACCCTTTGTATTCAGCCCTGTAAAGCCCAGTTGTCTGTAAGCTTCATACAGGATAACTGAAACGGAATTTGATAAATTAAGGCTGCGTATGTCTCCCCACATGGGTATTCGTATGCAGCTTTCTTTATCCCTTATCAAGATTTCTTCCGGTATTCCGGCACTTTCTTTACCGAACATTATGTAGTCATCTTCCTCGTAGCTGACTTCTGCATATGTTTTTTCCGCCTTGGTAGTAGCCATATAAAGCCTTGTCTTTGCCCTGGGATTTTTTTCAAGAAAGTCTTCAAAGTCAGAGTATCTATATAGTTTAAGTTTGTCCCAATAATCAAGACCGGCTCTTTTTTATCTTCTTTTTCATTCAAAGTAAATCCAGCTGGCTCTATCAGGTGCAGAGTTGTATCGGTAGCTACACAGGTTCTTCCTATATTTCCTGTATTTGAAGGCATCTCAGGTTCAAGTAATACTATATTCATTTCTTACTCCAAAATTTTTTCAATCAAAAATATTTGTATATATTTCAAACGGTTATCATTTTGTTACAGTTCAGGTAGTTTAGATATATATTAGGCTGTTGGCAAAATTCATTTCCGTCTGATTTATAGATAAAATTCATATTTTTCAGTTTTTGACGAAGACGAATAAGCTACTCAAACTGCAACATAATTTTTATATATTTCATCTTTAGCAGGTCTGTTAATATATGAGACCTCTCCATCTTCCTCATACTTGTCATTGACCACTTTAAGCATATCTGCATACAGAGCACCTATTAACACAGTGCTGTAACCTTTATCAAGCAGTTCTTCCTTTGTCCTTTCAGCATTATCCGTTACTATTAAATATGCCTTTGAAAGCATATTGTAAGGATTAAGCCTGAAATACTCCGCTATTTCCACAGTACTTTGAATTATAGGTATCTCTCTCATATTAATGCCGAGACCGCATTTTAATTCTTTAGACAAGTCATAGAGCGAGGTAAGCACCCCGCCCTTTCCTATTTCATATATAAATTCATCTTCACGCTTATATCAGGTTTTTCTATATCAAGCTGCATTTGATGTATTCTTTTTGTTCCAAAGATACCTGTAATCGATACCTTCCGCTAAGCTCTTCCCATTTACTGTCAAGTATAACAGCTGTTGCATATGAAGCTGCATAGCCGTACATAAGTATACTTTTCAAGTCTTTTTCTAGGCATCCTACTCTACACCGGGTCCTATTAATGAAGCTCCTGTAGTCTCCTCTTTTTTATCCGGAGCGGTCGATGTGGCAGCTTCAGTTGTTTTTGCTGCACTGCTCTCGCTCTTTGTTTCCGAATCGGATGCGGATTTGGACTCTGTGCTTTGACTGCCGTCCTGACTTTCTGAACTTGCTTCCGAGCTTGGAACAGCCTGTGCAGGTACCCCTTCTGTATATATGGTTAGATACAGCATATCTGTCAGTTGAAAGCAGAGTTCTTTCAACTTCACCCTCATTTTTCTTTTACAACCTTCCAAAGCTTTGAAGTTCTTCCGTCATGTCCGGTTGACTCTTTTACCTCTTTTCCTGCCGGTAAAGTAGGGTCATCTTTATAAGTTATACCTGCCGGTGTGGATGAAAGTATTTCCGGTACAAACTCTATTGTACGATTTTGCTTCTTTTATCCTGTCCCCATATAGTAAATGTAAGCTTTCTTCCACTTGTATATGCTTCTACATATATAGGCGTATCAAGATTATTTTTTATCTTTATATCCTTATATGTACCTGCTATAGCTGCATCACAACTTGCCGGCACATAGGATACCGTCATAGAATGGTTTTGTCTTTGCGGTATGGCTATCTCCGCTCTGAGTGCCGCATTATAAAGCGTCGTTGCTGTTTGGCAGCTTCACTCCGCCTACACTGTCTACTACCCTTCCGTTCTCATAGGCATGTGCTATCTGATATCCGTTAGCTGCTGTAAAAGGATGCATCTGCTCGTAACCTGAAAGCTCCTCACCCGGCATTAAAGATGATTGCCTAATTTGGCTGAACCCACCCTTATATTGTTAGCTCTGGCTTCAGAAGAGCTTGAAAAATCAGTTGTATAGGTTCCGAGCACATCCTTTATAGTCTCAAGATCAGCCTCTGGTAATTTTTGCTTTTCTGCATACTTGCCGTTGCCTTAACATTTATTGCGGCACTGTCATTTGCAAGCTCAGCCTCTATAGTTTGTCTTGTAGCATCCTTATCTATATTGATTGCATCTACTTCTTCGGTAATCTTAAAAACTCCATTTTCTCTTTTTATAGTTGCATCTACAGGCTTTTTCCAAAAACCCTTTGTCTTATCATCTATAAACTCATCAAACTTTTTCATCTATCTTGTAATTCAAATCGGTTAATTTTATTTCCTGAATTATCATAGTCCGACTTAGCCTTATATCTCTTTTACAACATTTGCCGGTTGAGAGATTTCTTATAAGTTCCACCGCCTGTGCCTCGTTTTCACAAGTAAAGCCAATCTCACCACTGTTGCTTTTATATCCTTTGAAGATATCTCAATATCTACCGGTCTTGCTTTTATAGAGTTGATTCTTTCTTCTATAAAGCTTGTCAGCCTCTTCGCCTGTCTTTCCGGATAAATCTATGCCTGATATTGACACACCGTCAGGGAATTACCGATGCATACGTATTAAATGTAAATGCAGCAACAAATACAGCTGCACTTAAACCAAGCTTTGTCACAAATTCCATATATCTTTTTCTCATAGCCTAACCTCTACCACAAACTTCCATGAAATCCACCAAATACCGCAAACTATCATTGCCGCAACCAACAATTGCTATTATTGTCACTATTAATCTTCTTTTTATTATTCATGAGCTTAACTACTTCCTTTCCCCGATCTGTATATACCTTATTAAATCTTGATTTTATCTATTATTCTCGAAATTTGATTCTTACTGAGTGTGTCTATGTCCATTTCCAGAGTTATTTTTATGACAATTTGAAAATATTCTGCAAGTGTTCTTTTTGTGTCCTGCTTGCCTTTTGCTCCCTTTTAATCTTAAATTTTAAATTCTTTTTATATCTGCCAAACAATCGGCAAACCTAAAGCTTAAAGTGCCTGATACAGGCTATGACTTGCCCTTGCATCGGCGAAAGCCCTATGCCAATCTTTCATATCAATATTCATAAACTTGCAAGCTTCTTTTAACACCTTACTCTGCTCTTTGGGAAGGCAAAGTCTTGCAAGCTCAGGTATCTATTCCCTCTTTGTTAAATTCAATACCGAGATTGACCGCCTGCCTTTTTATAAAACTGTAGTCAAATAAAATCCTATGCCCAAGCAGCGGAAGCTCTTCTATAAATTCAAAAAACTCCGGCATAACATCTTCTATGCCGGGCTTATCTAAAAGCTGCTCTTCTTCTATACCGGTAATATCCCTTGTATACTCGCTAAGTCTCATACGGGGATCAATTAAGGTATTAAAACACGCTACCTCTCTGCCGTCTATTACCTTGACGGCAGCTATTTCTATAATTCGGTCTTCTTTTACCCTAAGTCCGGTCGTTTCAACATCCAGTGCTATATATGAGTTACATAAACCGCCCATTTTAAGCACCTTGTTCCAAACTTTCCCGCACTTGGGCAGTCGGAACTCAGAAAACAGCTTTACACAGTGTTCTCGCCTTACATATGGCTCCTGCCCAAACTTATAATATTAATATTCCAAAGTATCCATTCCTCCTTTGGCAATACCTTCATAAGCTCGTACTCGACCTTTTCGGGCTCATCACTTTTTACCAGACCAAGCCTTTACTTACTCTTTTTTACATGAGTATCCACTACTATACTTGGAATATTATAAATATTTCCCCGTATAACATTGGCGGTTTTTCTGCCTACTCCGGCAAGGGAGGTAAGCTCCTCTATGTCCGAAGGCACTTTTGAGTCAAAGTTCTCAATTAAAGCCTTTGCACAGGCTATTAAATTCTTTGATTTTGCCTTGTAAAGACCTATGGAATTTAATATCCCTTTCAAGTTCACTTAAATCCGCTTTTTGAAAGACTTTCTACCGTAGTATACTTTTCTAAATAAATCCTTCGTTACTATATTAACTCTTTCATCTGTACATTGAGCACTTAATATCACTGCCACTAAAAGCTGCCAAGGCTTTTCAAAATTCAAAAAAATCCTCGGCTCGCTTCCGTATTCCTCATGCAGTTTTTCTATTATTCGTGCTATTCTTGCTTCTTTTTTGCTTTTTTACTTTCCCTCATATTTATACATTTATTTTTAATACTCTGTTTCCCGGCTGATACTCATAATACCTTACCTTCGCAGCATTAAGCATACGCTTACTGGCTCTTACTACAGCACTCTCCTTATATTTATCATCCTCATATATAATTGTTTTTATACCGGATTGTATGATAGCCTTTGCACATTCATTACAAGGAAATAAGGTTACATATAGTTTAGAACCTTCAAGACTTGGACCTCTATAGTTAAGTATTGCATTAAGCTCTCCATGTGTACTGTAAAGATATTTTGCATTGTAAGGATCTGTTTCCTCAGACTCTTTAGACCAGGAAACTCATCATCATTGCAACCTGTAGGAAAAACCGTTATATCCCATAGATAAAATTTTATTATCCTCACTGACTATACAGGCACCTACTTGGGTATTAGGGTCTTTTGATCTTAATGCCGAAAGTTTAGCCACTCCATAAAAGTACTCGTCCCAAGTTATATAGTCCATCCTTTTTTCAGACATATTAATCTCCCATTCCGCCGAACTTATGTTGCGGCACAAACAGCGGTGAAAAATATTTTACACCGGCACATTGACTCTTTGATATTCAGCATTAATACTAAATTGTTTTCCACAAAACAAAGCTCTTTACTTATTAATGTGCAACATTTGTTATAATAAATTAATCCTAAAGTTCCTGCTAAGTACCTTCGAAGTAAACAGCTTAGCGTTGATTATTTAATAAATTCCGCACTAAATACCTCTACTTTTTACAATCTTTCTACAACTTTTGCCACTAATACACTTACACAGACAATTAAAATATTAATTCCTACCTGCTTGTCAGATATTTCAAAATAAAAAGAAGCCGGTTTTTGATTTCATGCTAACCTTCATAACACCCTCCTGGAACCTTACTATATATTCTACTGGCTGCTGACGGGGAATCGAACCCGTCAAGCCTATTTACCTACAACTTTATTATATTATATCCTGCCGCCTTTACGAGTCTGTTCATAATAGCCATACCAAGTTCCGACTCATCAAAGCTTTCACTATATATAATGTCAATATTTTTTTCATCAAATCTTCTAAGCACTGCAAATAAATTATGGGCTATGTCTTCATAGGAAAGTCTGGAGCCCACATACTCAACCTCATCAGCCTCTATCCTTCCTTTGTTTTCCTCGGTTAAAATAAGCCCTATCTTTTTACCTGCTGCCAAGCCTTTTTCTTTTTCCACAAAGGATTTGAACTTATCAAAGTCTCCTTCCACTATAACAAGTTTAGCCTTCGGTGCATAGTGCCTGTACTTCATCCCCGGAGCTTTTTGGAAGCAAAGTCCTTCTTTGGTTTTTCTAATATAGCAGGGGTCATAGCTTATATTCTCATTTACCTCTCTAAGCATATTCAGTGTAATTGCCCCCGGTCTTAATACCAGCGGTATGCTTACACTGACATCAACTATGGTTGACTCCAAACCTACTTTGGAATCATCGGAGGCTATAAGCATATCTATACGCCCCTTCATATCTTTATATACATGCTCTGCACTGGTAGGGCTGGGACTTCCGGAAAGGTTGGCACTCGGAGCGGCTATAGGAGTTTTGCAAAGCCGTATAAACTCTCTTGCAAGTTCATCCCTCAGGCATACGCACAGCCACCGTATCAAGCCCCGCTGTTGTCTGTGAAGGTATGCCTTCTTTTTTCTTAAGAATCAAAGTCATGGGACCGGGCCAAAACCTGTCCATCAGCCTCCTTGCATCATCGGAAATTTCACTGACGATTTTATCAAGTTCGCAAAAATCAGCTATATGAACTATCAAAGGATTGTCCGGAGGTCTTTTTTTTGCTCCATAGATTTTTTTTGCAGCATCCTTATTAAATGCATCTGCCCCAAGACCGTACACCGTTTCGGTAGGAAAAGCAACAAGTCCGCCGCCTCTTATGATCTTGGCGGCTTCCTTTAATGCTTCCTTATCTATAGCTTTTGCGATCTATATTTATTACCTTAGTATCCATTTTTATAACAATCTGATCTTTGACTTTGCACAGGTCTCTATCATCTCTTTAGGCCAGATACTTGACTGAACTTCTCCTACATGGGCTCTGTTAAGTAAGAGCATACAAAGCCTTGACTGTCCTATGCCTCCTCCTATGGTATAAGGAAGTTCTCCTTTTAATAACATACTGTGGTAAGGAAGTGATGCTCTGTCTTCACAGTTTGAGAGTTTAAGCTGTTTTGCCAAAGACTCTTCATCCACTCTTATTCCCATGCTTGATATTTCCAAGGCACAGTCAAGCCAGTCAAACCAAAACAGTATATCTCCGTTAAGCTCCCAGTCATCATAATCCGGCGCTCTCCCGTCATGCGGTTCTCCATTGCTTAATTTTTGACCTATTCTTTTGATAAACACACAGCCTTTTTCCTTGGTTATTAAGTTTTCTCTTTCCTTAGGACTTTTATCCGGATACAGCCTTAAAAGCTCCTCGGAATCTATAAAGTAGATATCATCAGGTAAATGTTTTACAGCATCCGGATACTTATACCAAACCTGATGTTCCATATGCTTTATAACCTTGAATATGGTTCTTACAGTATCTTCGAGCATTTGGTTGTTTCTTTCAGACTTTTCTATAACCTTTTCCCAGTCCCATTGGTCAACATAGCAGGAATGAAGATTATCAAGATCCTCATCTCTTCTTATAGCATTCATATTGGTATAAAGTCCCTCACCCGGCTTAAATCCGTACTCCCAAAGAGCAAGCCTTTTCCACTTTGCAAGAGACTGTACTACTTCAACATCCTCAGACTTTATTGACTTTATATCGAAACTTACCGGTCTTTCCACACCACTTAAATTATCATTTAAGCCGCTTGATTTTGGTACAAACAAAGGTGCGGATACCCTCTCCAGATTCATTTCCTTACCGAACTCTTTTTGAAATGTGTCTCTGATGTACTTTGATCGCTTCCTGTGTCTGCCTTATATCAAAGAACCGGATCATAATTTTTCCGGAATTAAAAAGTGCCATAACCTAACCTCCTCTTAACTTGCTAAGCTTACATTCTAACATAATTATATAAGCAACTTCAAGCCATAATATTTAAAGTTTTGTGTCTTTAGCTCTTAGGATAATGATTTATCGGGGAGTTGGCAGCATAAACAATTATAATAGTTTGTAGGTATAGTTATTGGTTTATAAAAACTCCGTATAATTCAATCATACTCGCAACCCTTCCTCAAAGCTTCGACAAATTCACACAGACTGCGGAACTCGTGTGCTCGCCAAAAACGGGCGAGCTGCACTCGAAACAGTCCTCGTCTGTGGAATTTGTACCTCGCTTTATCAAAAGGGTTAACCGCTAAAAAGATTGAATTATACGGAGTTTTTATCTCCGCCACACTACTGTTACAAAAGATTAGTGGAGTGTAAGATATATTTATAATTATTTATGTTGTCAAGGGAAGGGTGGGGATGTGGAATCGACTTTTATTCCAGACTTATAAGAAACTGTGGGAATTAGTGTTCTTCTCTTATACCGGATTTTGTGAATGGATACAGTAAACTTATAAACAACTCCATAAGTACGGTTAGAATATAATGTGGCACCGACAATAGCTCTGACAGCTGCAAAAACTACAACACCGTAAAGCAAAATTACAATATATCTTACATCCTCACCCTTAATTATTACTTCCTATAGGAACAGCTTTTTAATTTGGAATAAAAAGTCGCTGCCACACCTCCCCGCCGCCTCTCATTAGCAACATAAACAATAGCTATTTACTCCAAACCCTTATACAGCTATTTTCAGATTGCGATTACAGAAACACTCCCTATTTCAATCTTTTTAGCGGTTAGTACTGTTAATAAAGTGAGTTACAAACTGTACAGACGAGGACTGTTTGAGCGTCAGTCCACCATGCTTTTCGGTGGACGAGCGAGTTCGCAGTCTGTACTAAGTTGTCGAACTTCAGTAACAGTACTGCAGCTATGATTGAAATGGGGGATGTTCTGATATGTGCTGCCCTAATTGTTTTATGTTACCAACTCCCCGATGAACCATTATTTATACCTTTTTGACTAAAATATTTAAGTCTAAATCTTCCTTAATATCTTAATAGTATGGGAGGTATGGGTAACTAATAATACTGTTTTTAACTAAGATTAATCAGAGAGCTTAACTGCTAGCTTTTGCGGTATTGGTATAGCTTTTTAGAAGCTCTTTTTGTATATTCACTGCCGGGTCTAAGATATATGTCCTCAGTCCTCCCTCTTCCACTATCTTACCGTCCTTCATAACTATAATCCTTTCAGCTATATTTCTTACCACTGCCAGGGTCATGTGAAATAAATATAAGGCTGAACTTCTCTTTTTGTATGTTCTTTAAAGCTCTAAAACCTTTGCCTGTACGGATACATCAAGTGCAGTTACTATCTCATCCGCAATCAAAACTTTGGGTTTAAGCGATAAGATTCTCGCAAGTGCAATTCTTTGTAGCTGCCCGCCGCAATTAGTGTGAGGTTTTTAACAAGTACTTCTTCACCCTATTTGACAGGGAGCCTAAAATATTAAGTATAAATTCTTTTTCTTCTTTTTCTCGGTACTATATTGTAATATCTTATAGGCTCTAATAAAAGTAAGTATATTAAACCTCGGATCAAAGGCATCGAAGGGATTTTGAAATACTATCTGCACCTGCCTTTTATACTCCCTGTCTCTTCCGTCAATTAAGCTACCCTTATAATATATTTCAAAGCTTTCCTTATCAAGCCCTGATAAAATCATCGCCAGAGTAGACTTACCTGAACCGCTTTCTCCTACTATGGCTGTACTTTCCCCCTCAAGTATGTCAATACTTATATCATCAATTGCCTTATTTTTCTTATTTCCTATATTATAACTATACTCTTTGCCCTAAATTTTTATAGAAAACAAAACCTCTTTTTGATATTATCAGCACTTACTTTTTTCTCTATCCCATGCCTGATAAAGTTTTTTGGTTTCGGCAACTATATCCTTCGTTACTTCCTCACTCGGGTCGTTAATTATTTCCTTTATCTTTCCGCTTTCTATTATCCTGCCCTCACTCATAACCAAAGCTTTATCGCAAAGTCTTGAAATCAGCCCCAGATTATGACTTATAAATATAAGCAGCAAACCCTTTTTCAGATAAATCCTTAATAAATTCTATAAATTTGATTTGTGATATTACATCTAAACTGGTCGTAGGTTCATCCGCTATAATAAGTTTTTGGCTCGGTTAAAAGTGTTAGTGCTATAAATACCCTTTGGCGCATACCGCCGCTTAATTGATGCGGGAAAGAGTTTAAGACCCTTTTAGCATCAAGATCAAGTTCTTCAAGGCTGTTTATCAGCATTTTTTCAAGTTCCGCCTTAGAAAGCTTATGGTGTTTTTGTAGTTCTATACATCTGAACAGAAATTTTTTCATAAGGGTTAAGTGCATTGATGGAGTCTTGGAAAATCATTGCAATCTTAGAGCCTATATAATGTCTTCTTTTGTTTTCAGGAAGGCTTCTTATATCAACTCCGTCAAGTATTATCTGCCCCTTTATATCTGCACTCTCGCTAAGCAAGTCCATTATCGTATACATAGTTACACTTTTTCCGGAGCCGCTCTCACCTAAAATCCCAAGTTTTTCTTTAGCCGACAAGGAAAAACTTATTCCCTTGATTATATTTTCACCTATAGACACTTCCAAGTCATTTACCTTTAATAACTCTTTATTCTCCATCATCTACTCTCCTTTTGCATCCATCAGAATATAACTTGAAAATGCAATAACAAATATACCAAGTGTAGGCCAAAGTAAAAGCAGGGGTCTTTCTATAATATATATCCTATATTGGTACAGTAAAGCTCCCCAGTCCGGCTTTGTAATATCCGCTCCCAGCCCTATAAAAGAAAGTGCGGCATATTGGAGTGCTATGGAGCTTGCCTTATTTCCAAGGAGCGGTATATATGGGCGGCATAATATTGGGTATAATATGCTTTGTGATGACCTTCATGAATTTATCTCCCATAGCTTTTTCAGACAGAATAAAGCCCCTTGTTTTTACCTCTTTGGTAAGTATCATGGCTTGATTGGCATAGTCTCCTATACCCGATATTCCAAGGGCTATGCCGGCACTTATAGGGTTGAGCCCGAATATTGCCGAAAAAATAAGTGCTAAGATAAATGTAGGTACTATCATCATAAGATCCGTTACAAATTGAATTACAAGCTCTACATTTTTACCGTAATACCCTCCAAGAGTACCCATAAGTACACCTATACTAAGAGAAATCGCACAGGCTATCAATATTGTAAGTAAGGTTCTTACCGCTCCGTCTATCATTAACAGTATATATCTCTTCCCAGATGATCGGTTCCGAAGTAATGTTTAGAGGATATAGCGGCAAATGTATCCGTAAGATCTGTTGTAGTCGCATCCTGATAACCTTGTTTTTAATATATTAAAAATAAATGCCGAGGCTATTATCAGCAGTATAATAATTATTAATTTAACTTTCTTACTGTTCATTATTTTCTTGCCCCCAATGCTCTTATTAATACCAAAAATACCAAATGAACCATAAGCATCCACAGTACTATAAAAACATATAGGACTGAATTACATTATAATCTCTTTGTGCAATGCTGTTTACCAAAAAGAAACTTACTCCCGGTACGGCAAATACGGAATTCAACCACAGCCGTCCCTCCTATTACCCATGAGAATTTACTTATCATAGCTGAGCAAAGCCCTATAAGTGCCGGTCTTAATCCGCTGCTTAACAAAACCTGCCTGTATAAAAATCCTCTGGCAACCTCGGCTCTTATATATGCCTGCTTTTTAATATCTAAAAAGTGCTTTCTCATAATTCTTGCAATACTTCCTACCGAACTTAACATTACCATAAGTATTGCCAGGTGATTTTACCCTGATATCACCGGTAAATATCTTAGCTAATTTATATTTTACGCCTATATAATATATAATAATTACCGAAAGTATAAAGGTCGGTATGCTTTGCGAAAATAAAGATATTGCCGCAGTAAATCTGTCAAAAAAACCTCCTTTTTTTAAGTGCGGCAAGATACCCCTGCGTAAAAATCCGAGTACTGCCGCCAGTGTTATACCGCCAAGCCCCAGTGTGAGTGAATATGGCATGGCTTTTAAAAATTTCAGCCTTATATCCTGCTTTGTAATCAAGAACGACCCCAGTCTCCTTTTATAAAGGCTCCAATCCACTTGATATACTGTATGTATAAAGGTTTATCAAGTCCAAGCTGTGCTGTAATCACTCTTTTATTTTCTACCGTAGGTGCAAGTTCCAACTGCTGTAAAAGAAGGTCTATCGGACCTACAGGCAAAAACCTTGTAAGTATAAATAAAGCAACGGACATAATAAATAATAAGGCTATATATTTAATTATAATTTTAATATATGACACAATTCCCCTATTTAAAAGCGGTCTCTAGGCTAATCAAAAGCCTATAGACCGCAAATTCAAGTTACTTATTTCATTAATTGATCATTTACTATGTAGTAGTCTCCGTTATACGGCTGATAGTTTGCAAGTTTTTCTGAAACCGCTATATGCCACTGCGGATCTATAAGGTAAAAGTACAGGCAGATCCTTTTGCTACAAGTTCCTGTGCCTTCTTTTGAAAGCTCTACCCTCTTAGCATAATCAGACTCGCTTCCAAGCTCGTCAAGAAGCTTATCCATCTCCTCTGATGAATATCCGGTAAAGTTCTTTTGCTCCTTCGGTTCTAAAGAACTGATTAGAGTACAAAAAGCTCGGATCTGCTGTAGGGTGCGGTATGCTGTGCATAAAGTATCAAGTCAAACTCTCCTGCCTTTGCCGCCTTATCTATGCCGTCAACAACTTCGGTACTGACCTCAAAACCGAGTTCCTTAAGCTGTGAAGTCATTACCTGCATAATTACGGATAAGTCAGGTCTTGAAGGATAGGTTACTATCTTAATTGTAAGTTTCTTACCGTCCTTTTCTCTACTCCGTCGCTTTAATACCCAGCCTGCCTCATCAAGCAAAGCTCTTCGCCTTCTCCACATCTGTTTTAAGTACCACATCTCCTGCAAAATCATAGTAGTGTGCAAAGAAACCGTTTGCAATTTTTCCGCCTGAGAGAGCCTTTAAATAATCTTCTCTGTTAATTCCAAGATTTACCGCCTCTCTTACTGTATGATCCTTATATATCTCACTGTTTAAGTTAAACATTCCGAAGTATTGATAGCCTGCTTCAATGGTCTTAACTATCTTACCTGAGCTCTCAAACATCTTTGCAACTTCAGGAGTTATGGTAAATGCCATATCAATCTCTCCTGACTCAAATGCAAGTTTCAAAGCTGAAGCATCATTAAACTTCATTATCTTAATATTAGGTCTCTTATCCGCATCGGGATACTCGGGATTAGGTGTTAAGCTTGTTTCAATATTCTCTTTAAGCTCTTTTATAACATACGGACCTGTATACGAAACTTCCATCATCAAGTTTCTTAAACACTATATTTGACCACTCGGTTAAAAGTGAATCAAGTCTTTGCAAAGGTCTTTCAGTTTTGATCTCAAGTGTCTTATCATCCGTTGCAGTAAAACTTACAACGCCTGCGGTAGCATTTGACAACTGGTTCTTAGTCTGAATCAGGTTCATACAGTCTGCAATAGCTTTGGCATCCGCTAAATCTCCATTGGAAAACTTAGCCTCATTTTTTTAGTAACAGCCTTCCATGTCAGATCGTCAACTTTTTCAAAAGAATCAATAAATCTTGAGTAAAGCTTTCCGTCACTTATCTACCATAAAGACTGTCTCCTCACTCCGTCACTGGTCAAGGACCATGGCACTGAGCTGTCTGTAGGGTCGGTATTGGAAATTACCCAGGTCTGACCTATGATGATTTCATCAGAATTTACTGTCTTTGCCGCTTCACTTTCTTGTGTACTTTCTTGTCTTTGTGAAAGCTTCCTGTGTCTGACTTTTCGGCAACTGTTGTTTCTTTTGTACTTTGGCAAGCTCCAAGCAAAGCTGCGGTCAAAGCCAAAAGAAGCCATAAAGATTTCTTTTTCATAAATAACAGTCTCCTTCTTAATCGTACATCAACTTTAGAATAAAACTTCTTCCTATTTGTCTCCTCAAAAACAGGTTGAAGTTTTATAGGATAAATAATAATTTCCCATACATTATTATAAAGAAAACTCACATATCAGGCAAGTATTTATATTGTATTTATATTGCATATTATATGCCGTGATTTTCTATGTTTTATGCTCCGTTAAACTATTTTTGAAAATATAGTGAATTTAATGTCATATACCAAGCAACATATCTATAAATAATTAAGGGCTGTTGCATTTTAAGATTTTTCACACAAGTTGTGTAGCAAAAACTCTACTCAAATGCCACTATAGACTTATGCATAGTCTCTATTTTGCAACAGCCCACCTTTAAAAACTATTCTATTAATTTAACTTTTTAATACTCGATTAATGCTGTTTTAGGCATTAATACTTGATTAACTACAGTTTAAGTGTTAATACCCGATTAACACAGTTTGAGCATTAATACTCGATTAACACGGTTTGGTGTTAATACCTGATTATTGACCAGACGGAGCTCGGCTCAAGTCCAAAGCCTCAAACCGCCACACCTGCAAGAGAGTTTTCTTTTTATAAGTTTCATCTTAAGTTCCAGTGACTTTTTCATCTTCCAACCACATATAATAGCTTTCGCTTGAGGATATAAGCTCCACATAATTTTGTCCCAGCTCCTCGTTCCACTTGGGACTTAAGTTCTTTTCTGCAACCCATTTAAGAGAGGCTTCTATTCCAAGTGCCTGGCTGCTAAGCTTACCTCCTTCTTCCTTCCACAGTCTTGTATACAGGGGCACTGCATTGATAAGTTTTTCCCTCGGTACTTCTTTTTAGGCTGTCTTCTATAGCGGTCTTTGCAGAAATTGACAGAGGCTACACTGCCCTTATCAGGCCTGAATAATGCTCATCATAGCCCATATTTATAATATAGTCTGCCACTTCCGCCTGCTTTGCTCTGGCATAAAACTTATTATATGCCGCATAGGAAGGGTTATCTATGGAAAGAATCAGCTTGATTTTTTCTTGTATACACTGATAGCTCCCTTATAAATTGTATATAATACTTTGCCTCCGCATTGAGTCCTTCAAAATCAAAGATTAATTCCGTCAAGCTCATAAAGCAATTGCATCATTTACAAGTTTTTCTATTAACAATTTTCTGACACTGCTTTTTAAGCAGTTTTACCGTCTTGACCTTTTTATTTAAGTTATCTACCAGCCCCCATACCTGCAAGCTCATCTCATGTGCCTTTGTTACATAGTCCTTGCTTGCATAGGAAGTGTAATTACCCTCATTATCATAATGAGAACCAGGTCGGTGATATAACATTCATCCTCAGTTCTTGCCACCAGGCTTTCCATATTTTTATTGGCATCCGGATTGCTGACCTGATGCCATCCGAGAATTACCGGCTCACCCAAAACTATATTGCTGTACTCAGGCTTTGTAAAATTCACTTATATTTACAACATAGTCCACCACTTTTCCAAGTACTTAAATTGTACATCCCCCAATCTCCCTTATCGGTATATGCCTTGATCCACTTTTTATCCCGTCAAATCATCACCGGTTACAGAACTTCCAAGTATATACACACTTTCTTCGTTTCCAGATCTGCAACTATATCCGCCTTTATACTTTTCACCGCTCCTTAGTTTTGATTTTTCTAAGCCTTGCAGCTACAAGACTGACACTATTATCATATATGTATATAATATCCGTGTCTAAAACTTCTTAAATTTACATTGGTGTATTTTTTATCAGACTTAGCAGACACATAAGGTGTATTCCTGACTTTTATAAATGCCTTTTTCCATCGATATATAATTTCTCATCCATGTATATGATTTCTTCAGGCAGTGTATACAGCAGTAAGTTTTTCCTCACTGTCCCACTTGTCATTTAATATAGCCGCTGCCCAATCATATGGCAAATACACCTCCTTGGTCCTTTTCTATAGCACTTTGCCTTTTTGTAGACCGTCATTTATAGATTATAGCTACCTGCTTTGTCCTTTTACACCATAATATGTACTCTGATCCACCCTCTTACTTGAAGGCATAAACATAGTTACATATATAAAGCTGCCGCACTTATAAGAAGTCAGCAAAATAACAAACAAAGTACACACTCTTGCCGTTTTCTCATTAAAAAGCATCCTCCCTAACCGGTTTTGCAATATTGGATTCTTTTCAAAAGCCATTGCCAAATGTCATAATATTATACCACAGCTTATCATAAAAAGTATGAAGTTACTATATAACTTGATGTTAAGTATATTTTACAGTGAAGTGAAAAGTTTATTTTTCCCTTTGCAACTTTCATTAGAAATCGCTTTTCACTTCACTTTCAGTATGTATAATAGAAACTGCTTATCCGTATATTTTAGACAGGCAGTCTCTTTTTAGACTTATACGCTATTCAATTAAATTTATTTTATCAAATCTTTATTTTCTTTTATTCATCGCGCACTCTTTATCTTCTATATAATCCGGCATGTAACAGAGTGCTCTTTCTGCAGACACTGAGCATCTCTTTTTGATTTCATATATACTACATTTACAACTAAACTGTCAACATATCTCTCCCTCCGGGCTTAATCTAAAGAAACTTAGAAAGTATTTGTTCTATATAATTATTTTGTTTTGTGAACTTCTGCATAGTCTGAAAGCCCATGGGCTTCCTGCTTCGCTGACCTCGCAACCTACCATCTCCACAGGCGTTAATTCTGGGCAGTCCTCGCCCTATTGTTTTCTCATACTTTCACCTTACCCCACCGTAAATCCACTGGGATTGCGGTAGTAGTACTCGAAACTGTACTCCATAAACTAAACTAATTATCTTTATCAAACACCAAACCATAAGAAGATTTCCGTAACATACACTATATATTTCCTAACTTATATAGAAATTTTTCGGTGTTTAATAAACTAAACATTTATTTATATAGGCATTATCGAGGTCGGTCTATTATAAAAATAGCTGTGATTTGCAATTGCCTTATTTCAAGATGAACTTAAATCAATAATTATACAATTGTAAGCTCCTTATTGTATAATTCATGTTATCCCGTTTAGCATAATCACATTCGCTTCATACTAAATACCTTTTTCTTCACTTTTACTGTTTTTGCTTTTGAATATTTTTCTATAGTCTTCATGCGAATTAACAGGAATTTTATCAACAAGTGCAGCACTATGCTAACTTGCACCTGCTGATTCGGATAAGGCTGCAACCGCAATATTAAAAGATGGCTGTATATTTTTGCTTAGAGCAGCTTTTTATAGTTTTTCTTTTCACTTCATCCACATCCTTTTATCCCGGCTTTTTATATCACTTTCTTTTCTGTTTCGGATTTTACTGATTCCCAAAAACTACATAGCTATGTTTCAGTAAGTGTATATGGCAAGGAGTGATTGATCGGATATCAATAAAGGCATAGTCAAAAATCAATTAAATTAATGAGTGTTTTTCTTTTAAGAATTAAATTACTTGCTTAATAAATCCCCATGATTATGTGGATGTTCCTGATTTTTATAGATATTTGACAAGCTGGATACAAAATATGCCAAAGTGTATCAGCCCATTACGGACATTGTAGCAATATATTATATACATTCATACAAGTCCTCACTTATACTTTTCCTGTAATATATAGTTTCAGCTGCAAACTGCTCTTTGAGGATATACAATAAATCTACCTAAGTGTTCGAGGCTCTTTAGTATGAGTTACTGTATGTATGATATGAGCTTTTAGGGGACTGTTTTCATAGCTCTGTATACATGCAAGGTCTTACAGCCCGGCAAATAACACTTGCAATACACTTAAAGCAGCTACTGTTATAAATATGTTTTTCAAGAAGTGCATCGCTTTTTATATTGCCTCCTTTCTCCATCTTTTCTTAACATCTATAGAGACTTTATTGCCGGGTCAAGTATAAACATTTATTCGGTCGATATATTGATCCTTGTATACAGTATGCAGTCTTTGCTCGTCACAGTTCAGGTAGCTCATTCATCTTCATCAAAATAACCTAAAATATTTAATTT
>BNJS01000392.1_pt1 | contig 41871 bp, 45 predicted proteins | sample 8540461 | NCBI WGS metagenome assembly BNJS01 (sample SAMD00202454, study PRJDB9452) | human saliva metagenome | isolation source: human saliva | place: Japan
ATTAATTCAGATCTGTAAAATTGTGCACGCCTCCTTCTCTAACCTGGTATTGGACATGCTGTCCTTCCAGCATTTGCTTTTATCCTCCTGGGACGCTCGTGTTCATCATTTCCCAAACCCAACCCTGTTTCTCAGCTAGCCCAAATAATGCAAAACCAGGTGACAGTACCATCAGATTCGGCTGAAATGCAATCATGGCCATTGCCATCTTATAAATATATACTGGCCACTCTCAGTGAACCAGATGCGGATGATGTGCGACTCACTTACTTCCATTTGCTTCTCAGTACTCAATTTTTCTTTCAGCTAGCTGATGTATTATTAGGATTTGCCTTTTCTTCTGTTTTATGGGCTCAGTAGTAATGATCAAGTAGAAATATATGGTGCCCAGAATCAGCTTTTCAATCTGTACTGACTATCAGAAGCTAGCCTGAAAATAGATGCCAAATAATCACTGGGGCTCAACCTTGGCCTTCATCAAATGGCCATGCTGCAGTTGCTTTGCAAAATGCACTGATATACTCTCAATCTAATAAGACACTGGAAGGGGTGAAGGTTGATTTGACGAAAATCCTGAACATTCCGCGAATTTTGTTTAATCTATGGTAGACATTGGTACTATCGATGACACCGAATAAATCACCTGCTTATATTTGGGTTGTTTTCAATTTCATCATAAGACAGAAAATAGAATCCTTATAATGATAGCTAAGCTTCAGTTTTATCTCTGACGCTAAATAATGGTTGGATATTTGGTTTTGGTTATTATATATATCTGATGCACGTGGCGACATTTCTTCTATTAGGCCAGTTTCATTAACATGGTGTAGGGGGGTATATCATAGCGTCTGGGGTTCCAGGGTCAGATCAGCTCGCTTATGGGCCTTGGGCGGGTTATTGTCAGGTACTCAATAAGTCAGTTGGCTGTCATCAGCCTTCCAGCTTAGCCGTTTCTAGCTCAATAATAATGCCATGGGGAATCCTGGACTTCTGTGACCTCTTGCCAGTAGTTGCTTATAGCTGATCAATAAAAGAGGATTCTGGATATTCGGTGAGGTATTTTGGAGGTCCCAGATGAGGGCGTATTCCCTCATAGTTCTTCTTTTCAATCTAATAGGTGGCGTAGTCCTCCCCTTTATTATCCTTGGAACCTCAACTCATATTGCCGGATGAATGAATGGGTGCCTAATACACTAATCCTCTGTGATTCTTAAACTCTGAATGCCTTGAATACGCGTCCTTTTGAAAAGGCCTACTTTTAAATGACGCAATCTGTGGTACAAGCAGGCGAAAATCAAGCAGATAAGGCCACGCGTGGAGGGCAGACGTGGCATAGAAATATTATTTGGGATGAAAGGGACCCCAGGATGAGGGGCGGTCCTAGAGGCCTCACTCCTTGGCATGATTGGCACGGGATGCCCAGGCCTGTGTGGCAACATGGGGCAGCCTGTCAATGGGCCTCAGTCAAAGGGGTTGTGGGACATGTAGCTTGTTTGATTTGGGTGGCTCATCTGAGGAGGCAGGGACAGACTGGACCAAATTTTGGCCTGAGAGCCTGGATGGCGTCAATTTGTCAGACCAGTTCAGCGCTGGTGGCTCATAGCTGAGCTGGCTGGGGGCAGCCGGGCTTCAGCAGCAGTTCAGCCCAGCTGTCAGCAGGCAACTCCTGGTCGACAAGCCAGCCAGGACTGGCAGGTGCCCCAGGAGACTTCCTCTTGGCTCAGCAGCTGCCCCTGGAATCATTAGAAAATCATGGGTGCTCACCTCATCTGACTATCATCCCCATATCAAGGCAGCCTAGCTAACTTAAACCCCTTGGCCAGCAGGGTCAATCAAAGCTGGGAAGGCTGGGCAGGAGTCCTGGTATCAACTAAATGTCGCATGCTACTAGCAGGTCTCATTGCAAGCCTTTGGTAGTCTGAAACATGAAACACACAGTTTTTAATCTGGTTGGGAATCATGGTTGGCCGCATCAAAGCTTCTTGCGTCTGGCTGCCCTTGGTGGCTTCATAATGCCTTGTCTGCCACTGCTTCGAGCCCAGTACAGTACGGTCCAACTAGAGCCCCACTTCCCTCAGCCATGGTGTGAGCTATCGCTATCTGGCCTATCCAGTCTGCTTACAGCGGCCTCTGTCTGGCGACTCTGGTCTTGGGTGCCTTGGCAGTCCCAGCAGGAGACCCTGGTTGCCGACCTTTGGCTGGACTTTTGCCTGCTGATGAGTACCCGTGAGTCCTGCTCTCTTGGCCCAGCAGAGGAGCTTAAGGTGAGCCTTTCATTTTAAAGGTCAGGTCTATGATGCGGGCCAGCCCATCCCTCTATCTGATTTTGGCCTTCCTGGTCCCTCGTGGCCTTGGTTTGCCTGGTTTCTTTTTGTTATTGATTTTCGATCTTCTTATTGGTAAGCTTCTATTTATATATCCTTAAACTAGACCATTAAAAAGCAAGCAGGAACTACCTGTAACCAGGTCAGCTACCTGATCAGCGTCTCGGCCTTGCTGGTGGCTTGGCGATTTATCAAAGGCGCCTTTTGGCGGGTGCCCAACATTATCTAGTGGTCATGAAGCCGTGTAGTTCTACGGTGATTTCTTTAATGGGTTAAATCGCGTGAAAAGGGAGTGATATTTATGATGATTATCAATTATTGGCCGGTACCCAACAGCTTGGCGGTATGGCCCTGGTGACGAGCAAGTTCATGATTCCCCAGGTTTTGCGAGATATCATTTGGGTGGAGCCTGCTATGATGGGTCGGAAATCCGTGCCGTTAAGATTGCGGAAATTTAAATGAGCTTATCCCAGGCACGCCCCAGCTCCTTTCAGGCTCCATGGGAATGACCGCCATTACTATCAACCGGGCCTTCCAGCCAGGTGTCAGCCTGTAATATCAAGCAGTTGGTGGCAGATGCCGAGGGCCTTTTTGGGTCGAATGACCGGGCTGGTTGTAGTCTGCGGCGCTTCAGCGCCGAGCAACGCCAGCCGCGAAAGGCAGGCGAGTTGCTGGGCACACTCAGGTGGGCAATCGCTATTGTGGGCCATCTACATGGCTACCTGTCACCAAGCAAATTAATTCAAGAGACGTAGTCTTCGACTTTGGGGAGGCGGACCCTGGGCAGCCTCCGTAGTGGACTGTGAAAATGCTCATCTCACATTACATCATTGCAGGGATAGCCACCCTGGAAGCGGTAGCAGCTTAAACCGACAGTTGTGACGCATATCTATCACCAAAGGCCAGGACTGGTGGAAGCCCTCGCAACCGCCGCACCCGCAGCTCTGCTGGCAGCAGGCAGGTCAAGCAGTGTCTGAATTGGGGTCAAACAGTCAATATGCAGGGGTCCAGCTGGAGAACCAAGAGTCCACGAATATCAGATTACCAATGGATGTTAAGCTGAAATCAGCCCACTCTTTTAAACGCATGCGGGAAGTCATCTAAGGCCGTACCATGGAAAGTAAGTTTGGCGCGACAGAACCAGACCACTTCATCACCAGTTGAGGGTTCTTCCTACGCAGTGGTCGTGGCTACCTCAATACCTAAGTCATTGTAGATGAAAGATCTGACCCAGGATTCAATAAGCCCTAGGTTTGAATCGATATATCAGTATAGGGCAGGCTAGGAGGTCGAGGACTTGGTGGTGACCGACGTTTGTCCTTTTCCTGTCTACTTCGGTTCTGCTTCCTTGGATGAGACTAAAGTTGTCTGTCCTGATTGCGCGCAACTCCGTTCTGCCAAGTAGCAGACTGAATCTATTCCTTGATCCGCAGATCATGTATTCCTTAAAGGTCTACCAGAGCCATGTATGCAGGACAATCTTCCTGGGCTCCAGTTCAGTTGCCGGTGCCTAGCAATGTTGATGATCTTTGCGATCATATTTACATCTTTCATCCTCTATGGGAAATTAGGGCCGTAATACGACTGAATTCGGAATACCAGCTGGGCTAACAAGGCCTGGTGGCAGTGGGTCTACAAATCCCCGCCCACCAAAATCCGAGGCTAATACAGTTGTGGCTATGCTTAAAACTGGGATGCCCTCTTTGAAAGGGCCTTTGCACGTCTCTGTCAGGGGTGAGCCTGGAGCAAGCAAGACTTACAGCTGGCTCTGATGCCGCTTCTCCCGTCTCTTTGCGTTATCAGAACAGCCTACTCCGGAAAGCGGCAGTTACTGGATTCAGCAATAGCTACCTAGACCACCTAGAGTGGGGCTTGGATGCCAGCATGGGCGATATCTTCAAGATGTAGGTCTGACTGGGATCAGATTCGGATTGGGATGAGAGCTAGAAGCCGAACTAAGACTGGACCCCATCCTTGAGATTCCTCAATGAGATAAGTGAAACTGAGGAAGGGAGGATGCCCATAGCTAAGAGCTGCTTGGCAAATCTTAGGGCTAAGCGGGCCCTGCTGGGACAGAAGGCCATTCGCCCCATTTCCTTATAGAATTCGCTCCCACAGAGGACCATCCGGAAGAATTCCAGGCCCTGCCAGGCATCAGCCTATCAGGAGCGCTCAAGCGGGCGACGACCAGCTGCCCAAAGCAGAGGGGCAGGGGCGGATTTGCGGGTGGCAGGCCGGCAGCCAGTGCACTGGGGCTGGCAGTGATCACTTACAGCACTGCGACAGTCAGCGAAGCATTGACTGATGCCACGCTAAATACGGCCGCCAGCCAATCATACCCGCCGGTAGTCTAAAGCCAAGCCATCCAGCACAGTCAATAGAACCAAAACCTGGCCAGTCAACCATTAGAAAGCGGACGATCGTCCGGGCCAAATGGCCAGACAAATTCCCAATGGCAAGCACCTAAACGACGAACTGGCTCTGAAACCAGCCTAGATTGGTCGGATGCAATCAGGGCCCGGACCTTTCCTTGACTGAACCCTATCCTGGTCAGCACCGCAAGACCAGGCCGATGTAAAACATTTTAAACGCGAGATCAATGAGAAGGCATAATCAGGCGCGCCAACTGGCGGGACAATCAGAGGAGCGCCGCCAGTCAGGTAGCCTTAGCTGGCAGAACCAAGCAGAGGAGGTCGCCAATCCGGGCAACCTCAGTTGGCAAGACCAGCGGGGACAGTCGCCAGTCGGTGTATGCTGGGATGACGGCCAGTCCGGTAGTTCTTTGGGGACTTGAGGACGAGGTTGGGCGGCGACCCCATTTTTCTGAATTGGAAGAGGCGAAGCGGGACCTTTTCCGCCAGGAGGCTGGGCAGGACCCAGAGCCTGCGGATTACCAGCCGTCCATGGACTTCAACCCTGGACTATCAAGTTGACATTCAGCAACTTTTGCGAAGCAAAGAGGCTTCACAAGATAAGCCAGGGACCTAAAGATTTGCCCCGACCAACCAAGCCTTATGGCGCAAATTCATAACATGACTTGAAAGAAGCGTTAGACCCAGGCCCTGACCGCCTAGTCCTGGCCAAGAATCGTCGCAAGCGCAGCCGTCCGACAACTGGCCCAGCAATATGGCCTGATCCATTTGCTTAAGAAGGTAAAAGCAGGGTTTCAAATCTGCCTTATTGGCCTATGTGGCGCCCGACCGCGGGAAGCACCTTTTTACTAGCAGCTATCTTGGACACTTCACGAAACAGATCCCTAGCCATCCTGTTCCGCCCATGATAACTGGTGATGTATCAACAGAGTTGGCCGTCATTATCTGTTATTTCATTCGAGTTTTAGCCTGGACTTGTCCGGCCTAGATCAAATGGGAGGTGGTCGCCTTGAAGAACAGGCAATCAGACCCTGGTTGGGGTATCAGTGCAAGGACTACCAGGCCATGCGTCAGGTGAAAGTAACTATTGGGGGCCCAAAGCCAGCCCTAGTCGGTCAGACAAGTCACAGCCAGCAATGGTACCTAGTGGACTATCTTAGATTGAGTCTTGGCACCATTGAGTGGGACGCCTGAGCAGGGTGACACAGCATGAAATCTCACAGCCTTGGGAGACTCGTTCAGGCAGTGGGAGCACCTACCCAATAGGATCTCACAAGCCTTATAGCCAGCCAGCAAGCCAGTCTTGCTTGGCACTATGTGGAGCCGGACCCACTCAGGAGGTGGGCCACTGGCTCACCTAGACAGCGATTACCCTGATTTCGGCAAAATCAAAGGAATGATGGTCGATCTGGCAAGTGGACCACTAGCTCACCTGAAATCGGCAGATTCTGGTTTCAGCAAAACAGAGATAATTGGACCACTCGGGAAGTGGGCCATAATCTAAAATAAGCGATTCTCCTGATTTTGACAAGAAACAAGGTGCAGTGTGCAGTCAGGAAAGTCGGATACTAACACACCAAACGGCGAATTTCCCTGGTTTCCGGCAAAGTCGAAAGGGCCAGTGGTTCACTCCTGGAAAGTGGACCACTAGCTCACGAAGATCAGGCTCCCTGTTTCGGTAAAAACAGCGGGCCAGTGGCCCCACTCGGGAGGTGGACCACTAACTCACCAAATCAGCGACTATCCACAGTTTGATTGCCTGGCTGCAAGTCACAAGCCTTCAAGCCCGGTCCAGCCCCAGGAGTAGGGGCTTTTCAGTCACCCTCTTTCTTCGTAGCAAGAGTAGCCAAAATCTACAAACGTGGCACTGATTTATCAGGGATAAGACCCCGCGTCCTAACCAGGGGCCTAGCACATGGTGACAGGCAGACTTTCGATAAACTTTGATTATCAAATAGTTTGATATTTGAGATGGTTAAAGGGTGATAGTGAGTGGACCATCTCGACCTACTCGGAAATGAACGACTTTTTGGTCCCCATCTCTTTATATGAAATTCTAAGCTACTTTGAAGAAACTCTCGCCTCAAGATGAGTGAGCTGATCGAGTTACCGGCTCGAGGAAATGCATACGATTGAAGCCATTGGCCTGGCAGGTAAACGTAGGCTCTCTGGAGTGGCTGAGAAAATCTGCCTCGCCGTGGACTCTGGCCAGGCGTCCGTCCAAAACTTAGTAGGGCTATGCTGGGAGTTGCAGGCATGCTCACGCAGCGATCGGCCGGGTGGTGGTGCTGCTCAAGCCAATCTGGCGGGAGTGAGTGCACCCCATCGGATCCACCGTACGTTCCGACTTGAACATGGTAGCATCTGAGACCTTAAACGCAGGCATGGAGCCTCGAAGAGGCGGCCACCTAGTTAAGGGCCCACGTAAATTTACATCACGTTGTCTCTGGATGTCGCCAGCAACGATTAGGAGAGTAAGATGAGCCGATGTGTGTGCACAGGTGCCGGCTTACACCCTGGACAAAGCCTGGTCCAACGACCAGTTAATCAGTGCCTATCAACTAGAATCCAGTGGACCCGAGTGGATTGTCCAACGGACAGGAATTCCTCCAACGTTACTTCGCAGCTGAGCACTGAGAAACCGTCGCGATACGATGGCGGAGTGCGGCCAAGCAATTACTGGAAGAATCGGATCCATGGCATTGCCAGCGCGAAATTCGGTCATATTGTCGTCAGCAACGCATGTCGGCTATAGGCTGCGACCCCCATCTCATTGCCGCCGGTGCGTGACCGCGATCGCGCCGATTGCTTGAGACTGAGCCTCAACGGCGCCTGCGTTCTGGTTTTGTAGATGGCTGGCGGAAGTAAGCCAACCGCCCGCAGCCAGGCTGAGCCGGACCCAAGGGTTACACCCTGATCATCGTGCTGTAACGAGATGGAGCTGAGTTGTGGATCTGATAGATCGTGCGCGTTGTCTTGTCTGCAGTGATGGGCGGGCGTCTGCCCTGATCTGCCATGATGGCCGGCAGAACTCAGCGTAGTCTGCGCATGCCACAAGTCTTCGGTCGGCGAAAGACTGCGCGGCCATTGAGTGTCCAAGTGAAGCGTCCGATGGGTCAGTGGGGCCATGTCTGCCTCTGAGGGCGTGGACGTCTTCACTCGTCAAACGGACCCGTCATCAAAACCCCTAGCAAAGCTTTTATTGAGCAGAATGAGTTTTGATCTTGGCTATCGGTGTGCACCAAGCACGAACCGCGGCGGTAAAGTCTGATTGCGGACGCTGTCCCTAGAAGAGCAAAGGTGCTACCATGTACACGACACGCACACTCTCAGCCAGGCTCTATCCTCAGTTCTCCACGACCAACTGAGGTTCCTTGATGGGCGGTTTGCACGACTGGATGGACATGTAGTCCATTATCCCTAAGTGGCTCTCGGTGCTGGCTTAGCCTGGGTCACCTGGCACCTTTCCATCTCAGAACTGAAATATTATCTATTTTAATGGAGGATCATTATTATGGAGACTTTGAAAAAGTACAAAGCGATTATTGCCAAACTCAATTAGGGATCGACGAAGCAGAAGTGCATCAAATTAATCGCGACTTTCGAAAACGACTTGAAAGCTGACAAGCTTAGACGTGATTCCAAAATCATCAGCGAAAGTCGAGATGAATTGAGACATCACCATCGACATCGACCAAAACTTCAGAGACTGTCTGGAAGACTCTAGTAAACCAGACCGACTCTGTCACTAAATCTTAAAGTGCTGGACTGAGCGTAGCGGAAATAGCAGCTATTACGGAGTTAGTAAACACTGAACATCCACCCGTCTGGTCAAGCGCACTGGCCCAGCAGCAGACGCTGACTGCAAAGCGCGGTATCAAATGCAGGCGGGCTTAGGCGATCGGACTGGCCAGCGACACGTGGACAGCAGTTCAGCTCTAAGGTAGAGGCACTGTCGCTCAAAAACCGACAAAACCCTCTCGCTGTCAGGAATGTAATGCTATTGAACCCACATGTGGAAGCAGTGGCAGACCACGTACTCGCATCTGGCGCCAAAACTCATTACCACGTGCAGGAACCCAAGTGGTAAAGTACATGCAGCGCTTCGAAGAAGCAGGCAATTAGCCTGATTCCAGTAGTAGCGTCTGTGGCCTTGGCCAAACGTGCGGAAACGGACCGGCGCCAGCGGTGGTGCCGAAGGTATGCGGCGGGATGCAGGGGCGCGATCGGCAGAGCCCGAGCATACCATGGCCTTGGTCCCTGAAGCGGTGGATGCGTGACATCGAGTCATCGCTGCTGGCGGGTTGGGGACGAGATGCGTGCCATGGTAGCCGCCTTTCATGCCAGGGCTTCTGCGGGTTCGAAGCGGGACTCCGCTTTGTCGTAGCGCATGAGTCTAGGCCGCTCTGCGATAACTTCCAAGTAGCTTCATCATTAAAGCGCTTACAGTGACATCAGAAACCGCTGGTGACCGGCCAAATTGCATCAGCCGCAGTACGGGTCTTGCGTAATGCCGTCACAAACCACCCGAATACCTGCAAGCGGAAAAGAAAGAAGAACCAGCAAGGCAGAGCCAGACTTTGGGCGTGAGCAAAATCCGGTAAAAGGCGCTCCGCCAATGCGGTAATGAAGTGAAAGCGTGAGACGGGTCTCCCTCATGGCTGGCTGGATTGCTGGTTTGGTCTCTATGACAATAACTGCCAGCGACATCATCCAAGACTACTTGGCAGAACGCCGTCAGACCATTCAAGCTAAGGAGCTGACTTTGGTCACTGTCAATAATTGATATTTCCTCTCTGCTGGGCGGCACTAGCTGGCGCTGCGAACTAAAGAGCTTGCTCTGAGCTTTATCCTCCAGGTGAGCTCTGAGCTCAATGTCAGGGCGCTGCTATTATGATCGCATACAAAACGAGACGATGGAAATCTTGAGGATAGGAGGGCAGTGTATGAAACTAGCACTTATCTTTACGGCACAGGTGCGCACTGTGGGCATGGGAATGGACTTTGACCGTCAATTTCCCCAAGCCAGCGCTGTCTGCGAGCAGGCAGTGCGGTGACCGGTTGTCTTATGAGAATGGATCCAACAAGAACCTGAACGCTTCGGCCAGACCGTAGTGCCTGTCACATCACGTCGACTCAGCGCAGCTAATTCACCGCATCCAAGACTTGTTACCTCCCTGTAAGCCATATGGCTGGATTGAGGCGTGAAATATTCCGCCCTGGTTGCTAGTGGTGCCCTAGACCGCGCTAGTGCCTTTCGCCTTATTGCAGGAACGTGGCGAACCCATGTCCAGATAATGCGAGCCTAGCTAGCGACAGTCCATGCCAAATGGCGGCGGTTATGGGTGTCTATGAAGAATGCTCAAGCCTTGTGCAGCCCAAGTGGCTGATCAAGAGCCAGCTCTACATTGCCAATATCAACTCTTCAGCCCAAATCATCGTGGCTGGGACCATTGCGGCGGTTGAGCGCTTCAAGGAAATCGCCAAAGCTGCCGGCTACAGAAAGTCATCCCCTCAAAGTCGAAGGACCTTTCCATGAGTCCCTTGATGGCCAGTGCCCAGAAGCCATGGCCTAAGCCCTGAGAGAGAGTGACCTTTAAGCGAGGGGACTGCCTGTCATCAGTAACACCTACGCTAGACCTTCATCAGCCTGAAAGCCTCTCCCAAGTACTTGTGTCTGACATCTTGTTGAGCCAGTTTACTGAAGCAAACCGATGATAAATTGGTTGAAGAAGGTGTGACTCACCTAGAGTTCAAATCGGTCCTGGCAATACCTTTAGCTGGCCTGCTCAAACGCGAAAGCCTGCCTCAAAGTGTACGAAGTCCTGGACAAAGTCGAAGACCTCGACGCCCTCAAAAACTTTTTAACGGAGGAAGAATAAAATGACCTTAACCTGGTTTGATTACGGCAGCTCTGCGGGATTGGCCTAGCCATTGCCCACCACTTAGCGGCTAAAGGCCACCATGTCATCTTGAACAGCCGTAGTCCCATTGCCCTGAAATCTTAGCCCAATTTGACGGCTAGGAGCAACCAGTCTTACAAGCGACTGGCGACATCAGCCAATCTGACGTGGCCAAAGCAATTGAGTGGACGACCTCTAGTGACCAAGGCGTCCAAGTGACGTATTGGTCAACAATGCCGGTATTACCTGCGATGGTTTGGTTAGCAGCGCATGAGCGAAGAAGACTTCAACGCCGTCATCCAAACCAGCTTGAACGGCTGCTGACACATGTGCCGTCACTTCGACCCCATCGTCTCTTGAAGCAAAGGGCGGCCGCTATCAACACTGAGCTTCCGTAGCTAGGGGTCAGTGGGGAATGCGGGCCAGGGTCAAACTATGCTGCCTCTAAGGCGGGTATGATTGGTTTGACCAAGTCCCTAGCTCGCGAAGTGGCGTAGCCGTGGCATCACCGTCAACGCCATCGCGCCAGGCTTTATCAGAAACGGACGCGACCGATCAATTATCGGATCGCGTCAAGGAAAGCCATGTTAGGGCCAAATCCCACTCAGACGCTTTTGGCCAAGTGGAACATATCGCTAAAACAGTCGACTCTTAATCGACAATGACTACATCACAGGCCAAGTCATCGAAGTCAACGGTGGCTTGCATACTAGGTCTGATTCCTAGACCCGCACTACAGGAGGTAATTATGCAACGAGTTGTCGTAACAGGGTTTGGGGGACTGTCTCCCCAATTGGTAACAATGTCGCCGCATTCTGGGACAGCATGCGCCATGACAAAGGCGGTATCGCGCCTATCACTAAATTCGACCACAGTGGCTCTAGCGTCTGCTGGCCGGTGAAGTCAAAGACTTCGACCCAAGTCGAGTCTTAGACCGTCGGAAACCAACGGATGGACTTCTTCTCCCAATATGCCGTAGTAGCATCAGTGGAAAGCAGTGAAAGACTCAGGCTACTAGATTGAAGACAATGCCCACCGGGTAGGGTCTTAGTCAGCTCTGGGATCGAGGGCTTAATCGAAATCGAAAAGAAAGGCATCCGTAAGATGATTTCAGAGGCGCCTAAACGTATTCCGCCACTCTTCGTACCACTGACCATCGGGAACATGGCTTCTGGTAATATTTCCATGAAGTTAGGCATTAAGGGTCCAAGCTTGGACATCGTCACAGCCTGTGCCTCTGCTACTAACTCCATCGGGAAGCCTTCCTGCAAGATCCAAGACAGGTCTCTTAGATGCCTGCTTGGCAGGTGGGGCAGAAGCTACCATCTGTGAAATCAGGATTGGCAGCTTCGCAGCCTTGACAGCCTGTCTACTCGGGCCAAGACCCAGCCACTGCTTCCCGTCCCTGACAAAGGGACCGCGATGGCTTCACGCATGGGGTGAAGGGGCCAGTGTCCCTCCTGGAATCTCTGGAGTCTGCCCTAAGCTCGTGGCGCCACATCTATGCTGAATTGGTGGGTTACGGGGCTAACTCAGACGCCCTACCATGACTGCTCCAACCCCAGACGGGTCTGGCGCCGTGAATGTATCAAGCAAGCCTTGGCGATGGCCGGGCTCAGTGCTGAAGACGTGGACTACATCAATGCCACGGGACCAGCACGCCAACCAATGACAAGGGCGAAACCCAAGCCATCAAGTATGCTCGGGCGATGCAGCTTAAAGTGGCTATCCAGCCTCTAAGGCCACTTCGGTCACCTCTTAGGTGGTGCGGTGGGGTAGAAGCCATTGTCTGCGTTAAGGCCTTGAAGAAGGTTTCGTACCTGCGACCCTTGGTCTAGAAAATCCAGAAGAAGGCTGTGACCTGGACTATGTCCCAGGCCATGGACGCCAGCACAAGACATGCCAAGTTGCCCTGTCCCAACTCCCTGGGCTTTTGTGTCGATGTCGCGGTCCTCGCCTTCAAACGATGGGATGGTAAGTGCATGCAATATGAAGAACTCGTCAAATTAATCGACAAAACTCGACGAGTCTAGCCTGGCCTACTTCGAATTCACCAATGACAATGAGCGTCTGCTCTTGGCTAAAGGAAGTGCCACGAGTGGCAGGACCAGCCCCAGTCTGGTGACCGATGTGACTGAATCGGCCTCGGCCCCAGCTGGCGCGCCTCGCAGCCTGGTAGAAGCGCCCAGCCCTGTGGCGCTCCTGGGAGTACGCCAGCGCCAGTAGCCGCTGGTAAGGACGTGCCAGCCCCTATGGTGAGGAGTGGTCTGCCTAGCAAGCTAACCTGATGCGGATCCTTACGTCCAAGTAGGGACAGCGTCAGAAGGGCCGAATCTCTGCTTGATTGAAGCCAGCGAAGCTCTAAGATGAGATTGTGGCCCCTCAAGACGGCATGTGGTCTCTGCTATCTTAGTTGAAAAATGAAAACATCGTGGAATACGGCCAAGCCTCTTCGCATTAGCTAATCTGATTGAAACATCACCCCCACAAGAAAAGAGGAATAAACATGACTTTATTAACTGCTCAACATAGTAATGGACATTATCCTATCCGTTACCCAATCTTCTTTCCATCGACGCTGTGGATGAGTTGATTCCAGGTGAAAAATCGTTTTGCCGTAAGAACGTGACCATCCAACGAACAAGTCTTCCAAGGTCACTTCCCAGCGAGCCCTGTTTACCAGGTGTTTACATCTGCGAAGCTTTTAAGCCCAAGCAGGTTCAATCCTCTTTGCAAATGGAAGGCTTTCTGAGGCAAGACTGCTTTACCTCAGGTGGCTTGAACAGGTAAAAATCTCCGTCAAAGAGTGGTACCTGCGTGACGTCCTCCGTCTCCAAGTAGACATCGTCAAACTGCGTAAGAACGCTGGATTGGTTACGGCCGAAGCTTTCGTTGGCGATAAGAAAGTAGCAGAAGCAGAAATGACCTTCATTATCAGACAAAATAATATGTTTAAAAAGTGTTGAGTCGCCAGCCGTGGTGAGATTGCAGTCCGAATCATTCGGGCCCTGCGCGAAAATGAATATTACGTCGGTGGCGGTCTCATAGCGAGGCAGACCGGGAGGCCCTTCATACCAATTAGCGGATGGAAGCCATCTGTATCAGGCCTGCCAAGGAGCTTAGACTCCTACGCCAACCCAGTGGCCATTCTGTCCGCTGCCATGGTGACGGGGCTGACGCCATCCACCCAGGCTACGGCTTATCCGAGCGTAGCGATTTCGTTGCCCTCTGTGAAGAGGTCAATATCAAGTTCATTGGCCCTAAGGCACAGTTATCGAAGCCGCGAACAAGCAAAATGCCCTGCTAACACCATGAAGGCAGCCGTGCCCATCACGCCAGAGTTCCGACGGCTGGGTCAGCATAGCTTAGAAGTAGCCCATGCCATCGCCCAGAGATTGGCTTCTCGATTATCAAGGCGCTGACGGTGGGGGCGGTGGCGGCATGCGTCGGGTGGAAGATCTAAATGATTTTTGAAGCCCTCTTCCTCCAGCTCAGGAATGAAAACCCAGTCGGTCTACGGTAGCAAGATCTCTATATCGAGAAAATCATCTACCCAGCCCGCCAGTATCGAAGTCCAACTTCAGTGACGAGCATGGCCATGTCATCCACCTGGGTGAACAGGACTGCTCCTGCAACGTAGTAACCAGGAAGGTCATTGAGTTTCAGCCCCGCTGTCTGCCCTAGATGAGGACACTCGTCAGGCCATCTGTGGGGCAGCTATTAAGGCTTCGGCCATTGCTACACACCAATGCCGGGACCATCGAGTTCCTCTTGGCCGACTAAACGGCGAGTCTCTACTTCATGGAAATGAACACCCGTGCTGCAAGTGGAACATCCGGTCACCGAGATGATTACCGGGGTCGACATCGTCCAAGAACAGATCAAAATCGCTATGAGGGCAGCCCCCTCGTCTTATCAACAAGAGGACATCGTCTTGTCAGGGTTTGCCATTGAGTGCCGCTTTGAACGCGGAAGATCCCTCCACCAATTCCGTCCGGCTGCTGGCCATATCAAGCAGCTCAGTCCTGCTAGTCTGGCGGTATGGGCTTGCGGGTGAGCTCAGGGATCTATCCTCAGTACACCTTGCCACCTTTCTATGATTCCATGATTGCAAAAATCATTGTCCACCAACCAAGTCGTGAGGCGGCCTGACTCATGGAGCGGGCCCTCATAGAGGTGGCCGTGGATGGACTGAGTCACCAATGGAACTGCTAGAAGCCATGGTGGCGGATTCCCACATCCAAGCGGATGAATACCACACCAAGTGGTTGGAAGAGCTTTCATGCCAGCCTGGCTGGACTTCAGAAAGAGGCTGAAGCAACAGAGGAGGCCTAGTAAATGGCATTATTTCGTCGTAGTCAAAACCATTCAACTGAATAGCGGACGCCGTAGTAAAATATTCGGATAAGGTCGCTCAAATCCCAGATGATTTGATGGCCCGCTGTCCTAAGTGCCACAAGGTCTACTTCACCAAGCAGAAGCCTGAGGACTACTGCTGCACGCACTGCCACCACCATTTGCCATTTCCGGCTATGGAACGAATTGACTGGTTAGTGGATGAGGCAGCTTCCAAGAAATCAACGCTGGATCTCTGGAAATGACAATCCGCTAGGTTTTCCTAGCATTCTGAAAAATTAGCTGCTGCAGGAAGGACCGGCCTTATGAGGCTATCGGACCGGGACAGCCCGCCTAGATGGCCATGCTTTGGCCTTAGGCGTCATGGATAGCCGCTTCGTCATGGCTTCCATGGGACGGCCGTAGGTGAGGAAGCTGGTTCAACTTTCGACCTGGCGACGGCCCAAGGCCCGCCGGTGGTGCTCTATATCGCTTCTGGTGGGGCCCGCATGCAGGAAGGCATTCTGTCCCTTATGCAATGGCTAAGGTCAGCCAAGCTGTAGCCGTCATTCAGCTGGCCGGCGGTTTTCTACTGTGCCGTCCTGACCCATCCGACGACCGGTGAGGGTCACGGCCAGCTTCGCCATGCAGGGCGATATGATCTTGGCTGAACCCGATGCCACCGTCGGCTTTGCCGGCAAACGGGTCATCGAGCAGACCCTGCGCAAGCCTTTGCCTGATGATTTCCAGGCGGCTGAGACCGTCCTAGGCTACGGCTCATCGACCAAATTGTGCCCCGCGACCGCCAAAAAGCGGATGCTGGCGCAACTCTTGACCATCTCACGAGGAGGGAAGGCTGAGATCGAAGGCTTATCAAATTCGTCCAAAAAGCCCGCGACATTAAGCGTATCTCCACCTCGGATGTAATCGGCGCCCTCTGTGGCGACGACTTTATCGAGTGCCACGGCGACCGCATTATGGGCGATGACGCGGCCATTATCGGCGGCGTAGGCATGGTGGACGACCAGCCCATGACCATCATCGGCATCTCAAAAGGGCAAGACCACCAAAGGAGAAACACTGCGCAACTTCGGTTCAGCTAGTCCTGCTGGCTACCGCAAGGCCCAGCGTCTGATGAAGCAGGCTCGAGGGAATCTGGCCGGCCTATCCTGACCCTCATTAACACGGCCGGCGCCTTCTGTTCCGCTCTGAGTCCGAGGAAAATGGGATCGGGGAAGCCATTGCCCTTCCTCTTGCTGCTCATGAGTGAACTGACCGTGCCGACTATCGCTATTATCCCTAGGCGAGGGCGGCAGCGGCGGTGCCACTGTCCCTGGCCCTAGCCGACCAAGTCTGGATGCTAGAGAACGCCATCTGTTCTATCTTGTCGCCTGAAGGCTTTCGCTTCCATCTTGTGGAAAGGGACGCTGGCAAGCCGGCAAGGCTGCTCGACATGATGAAATTGACCGCGACTGAACTCTTGGACTTGAAAGTCATCGACCGCATCGTGCCTGAGACCTATAATTCCAAGCCAGTGGAAAATGACGTCCTCTTTAGAGCGCCTCAGCCACTTGATCAAGCGCGAATTTGAAGACTAGGCCAAAAAACGGCCCAAGAGCGTCTGGCCCAACGCCAAGACCGCTTCAAGCAATTTTTAGAATTGTGACAGCCCGGCCTAGCCTGGGCTTTTTGTGCGTGAGAGGATTGGGGCAGAAGCACCGAAAAGGGCGAGCTAGTGGGTCCACTCCGGAGTGGACCACTGGCCCTGGGAAAAAGTGCGGAAATCAGGCCAGAAGCTAGGAAAAAGATGTGAGCCAGTGGACCACTTTTGAGAGTGGACCACTAGCTGCCTGGGAGGAGGCAGAAATCGATTAAGTCCCTATAATTGTGTAAAAAGAAAAAGCCAGGTAATCTCTGGTACAATGTAGTTGTCGGAAAACATTGAAAGAGGAGATTACCATGACTTACCTTAATATTAACCTAAAACTTGAAGAATTAACAGAGGCAGTTTTAAACAGTGACATGAACACACTCATGAAGTCGCTGGCCATTACCGTCTTCAATGCCTACATGGAAGAAGAACGCCACCAGTTCATCCAAGCCGCTCCCCATGAGCGCTCCGACCAACGCCAAGACTATCGCAACGGTTACTATGAACGCCAATGGACCTTATCCATTGGCACCCTTAAATTACAAGTCCCACGCACGCGTTCTGGCGAGTTTAAAACCGAGCTCTTTGAACGCTATCAGCGCAACGAACAGGCCTTCCTGCTCTCCATGATGGAAATGGTAGTCAACGGTGTCTCAACACGCAAAGTTACTAAGGTTGTTCAAGAATTGTGTGGCGAGACGGTCTCCAAGTCCTTTGTGTCAGATGTCATGAAGCGGCTAGATCCTGAGATTGAAGCCTTCAAAAACCGGACCCTGACCCACAGTCACTTTCGCTACCTCTACCTCGATGCTCTTTACATTAAGGTGCGCGAAGAGGGGCGTGTGGTGTCCAAGGCGGTCTACCTAGCGCAAGGCGTTAACGAGGCCAACAAGCGCGAAATCATTGGCTTTTGGGTGTCAGAAGAAGAAAGCAAGGAGGCTTGGCTGACCTTCCTTCAGTCCCTGCGAGCCCGTGGTTTGAGCCAGCCCACCCTGATTATTTCAGACGCTCATTCTGGCCTCAGAGCAGCCATTCAGCACTGTTTTGTTGGCGTGCCTTGGCAACGTTGCGTCTTTCATTTCTTGTCCAACATTGTCGAGACCATTCCTAGAAAAGGGAGTTTCGAAGCACGCGCTAAGTTGAAGGCCATATTTCCAAGCGCCCACCGCCGAACATGCAAGACGGCTTAAGGAAGCTTTTGAGGCCTCTGTCGCGGACAATCCTCGCTATCAGAAGGCCTTAAAGGTTTTAGACGAGGGCTTTGAAGATGCCGTCCAGTTTATGATGGAGCCTGAGATTTATCATCCCAACTTTACGGACTACCAATTCTGTCGAACGTTTGAACCGTGAAATCAGACGGCGAGACAAGGTCATTGGCGTCTATCCTAATGTCGCTTCTGCTGAGCGATTAATTGGCGCCATCCTCATTGATCTAAACGATGCTTGGCAGGCCAATGCGCGCCCCTTCCTGGTCAACTTCACCAAACGCAAATAAGCTATAGGACAGTCTACATATTTTTACACAGGATTTTGGACTTGACTCAGAAATCGGGTCAAAAACCCGGAAAAGGCGCGAGCCAGTGGTCCACTTTGGAGAGTGGACCACTAGGTCCCTGTGAGGAGGCGGAAACCGAGACAGATACCCCGAACAGCCGTGAGCCAGTGGTCCACTCCGGAGGTGGACCACTAGTCCCTGAGAGGAGGCAGAAACCGAGTCAAAAGCCTGGAAAAGGCGCGAGCCAGTGGTCCACTTTGAAGAGTGGACCACTAGCTCCCCGGGATAAGGCAGAAACTGGGACAAAAGCCCGGAAAAGGCGTGAGCCAGTGGTCCACTCTGGCGAGTGGACCACTAGCTCCCCGGGAGGAGGCGGAAACCAGGTCAAAAGCCTGGAAAAGGCGCGAGCCAGTGGTCTACTCTGGCGAGGTGGACCACTAGCTCCCTGAGAAAGGGCGGAAACATGGTCAAAAGCCCGGAAAGGTGTGAGCCAGTGGACCACTCTGGCGAGTGGACCACTAGCCCCTGGGAAAAGGCCGAAACCGGGTCAAAAGCCTGGAAAAGGTGTGAGCCAGTGGTCCACTTTGAAGAGTGGACCACTAGCTCCCTGGTAAGGGGCGGCAACTGGGACAAAAACCCTGAAAAGGTGCGAGCCAGTGGCCCACTCTGAAGAGTGGACCACTAGCTCCCCGGGAGGGCAGAAACCTAGTAAGAAGCCCGCCTTTCCACTATAGCTGAGCCCTATAACCCGTCATAGAAACTAAATGATTGACTATTGGCGGCAAAAGGGCTAGAATATTCTCATGATGATTAGAATGAAAACCCAATAGGAGGTTCTTTAATGAAATTAAAAGCATTGAAACGTTCCGCCCTTGTGGCGACTTTACTGGCTAGCTTTGTAGCTGGCCCTGTGACAAGCTTTGCCCAACCAGCTGGCGTTGACGCCTCTGTGAGACAAAAGCTCAGCATCGCGACCAAGGGGAGCTGGCTACTGGACAGCGCCCTCTCACAATGACGTCCCCAAGTTCCTGACATGATCGGTCAGGTCTTTGGAAGGCCTTTACCGGGTGAAGAACGGGACCGAAGTGGAGTTCGGCCAAGCTGAATCCGTCAAAGTCTCAGACGACGGCTTGACCTACACCTTTACCTTGCGTGACGGCCTCAAATGGAGCGACGGCAGCCCGGTGACGGCGGCCGACTTCGAGTACAGCTACCAACGTCTGGCCGATCCTAAGTCTGGCGCCAGCGTCCAATCGGTTGACGTCTTCAAGAACGCAGCCGCAGTCCGCAAAAGGCGAAAAAGAAGTCTCCGAATTAGGGGTCAAGGCCTTGGGACGACAAGACCCTGGAAGTGACCTTAGAATACCCAGCGCCATACCTGCCAAAACTCTTGTCCGGTAGCCGCTACATGCCTGTCAGCAAGGCGGTTCACAGCGCCAAGGGCGACAAGTACGGGACTAGCGCTGACAATGTCGTGACCAACGGTCCTTTCACTATTCAAGACTGGAACGGGACCAACCTGGAGTGGAAATTGGTCAAGAACGACAACTACTGGGATGCGGCCAACGTTTACCTTAAGGATGTCCAAGTTCAAGTTATCAAAGAAAACTCCACTGGTGCCGACCTCTTCGATGCGGGCCAGTTGGACTACACCACTTTGACTGACCAATTTGTCCAAGAATACACTGGGGCTGATGATTTCCATACCGCTTCTAAAGCCACCATCGGTTACCTCAGCTTCAACACTCAACGGGAAGCGACCGCTAATGCCGACTTACGTCGCGCCATTGCCCAAGCTTTCGACAAGCAAGTCTATGCGGATTCCGTCATCCAAGACGGCTCCCAGGTCCTCAACAACCAAGTGCCTAAGGACTTCGACGTCAACGAGGCAGGCGAGGACTACCAAACAGCGGCTGGCCCAATGTTAGAGTATAACTTGGAAGCAGCCCAAGCTGACTGGGCTAAGGCCAAAGCGGCCCTAGGCAAGGACACCATTGAATTGCAATTGCTGACCTCTGACGTTGGCTTGTCCAAGCGGACAGCTGAGTTCTTACAGGCCCAATTAGAAGCCAACTTGCCAGGTCTCAAGCTGACCATTTCCAGCGTGCCCCTCAAGAACCGTCTAGAGTTCCAACGTCAATCTGACTTTGATATCTTCTACGGGACTTGGGCGCCAGACTATCAAGATGCCCTCAACTTTATTGAGCAGTACAAGACTGGCGGCGGCATTAACTTCGCGAAATATTCCAATGCAGAATACGACAAACTAGTGGAGCAAGCCCGCAACGAATACGCCAACGACCCAGCTAAGCGTCGCCAAGCCTTAATCCAAGCCGAAACCATCGGTATTAAGCAAGACGCAGTCGCTGCGCCAATCTATCAATCTTCAACTTCTTGCCCTATTAAAAGCCCGCGTTAAAAACTTCGAAGTCATGCCATTCGGCCGTACCATCAACCTACGTCCGGTTTACGTGACTGAGTAATAGGGAAAAGCCCGCACTACGGTGCGGGCTTTTTGTGTGGCTTGGGGCAGAAGCTAGGATAGGCCTAGGCCGCGAGCTTCCTGGAAAAGGGCAGGAATCAGGCCAAAAGCTAGGAAAAAGCGCGAGCTAGTGATCCACTTTGTCGAGTGGACCACTAGCTGCCTGAGAAAGGGCGGGAACCTGGCCAAAAGGTTGGAAAAGGTGCAGCGCCAGTGGTCCACTCCAAAGAGTGGACCACTAGCTGCCTGGAAAAGGGCCGAAACTGAGTAAAAAGCTAGGAAAGTTATGGAGCCAGTGGTCCACTTTGAAAGAGTGGACCACTAGCTGCTTAGAATGGGGCGGAAACTGGGCCAAAAACCCCGAAAAGTCGTGAGCCAGTGGACCACTTTTGAGAGTGGACCACTAGCTCCTGGAGAAAGGGCCGAAACCGGGTCAAAAGCTAGTAAAAGTCGTGAGCCAGTGGTCCACTTTTGAGAGTGGACCACTAGCTCCTGGGAACAAGGCAGCAACCAGTCAGAAGCCCCGTAAAAGCCACGAGCCCGAATACCACTAGCTCCCTTTCCAAGCGGACTAATGAATCTGCACGGGCTGGTCAGGATTTTCTAGCAAGCCATGCAGCTTGAGGTGGGGCTGGGCGATGGCATAGGGCACGTTAGCGCCGTGACCGTGGGCCTGCTGCTGAGCATACTGGGCCAGCAGCTTGGACACAAGCTTGGGATTGGCGTCCTCTCCCAGGAAATCCAGCACTGCCCGCCTTGTGATGGGCTGGTCAGAATGCAAGAGGGCAAACTCATAGAGGGCCCGCAAGTAGCAACGTGACTTGTTTTCACTGAAAGCACAAGCGGGGCAGCTGCACTTATAACGCGTTCGTTCCAGCGGCCCCCAGCCACATTTCCCACAAAGCAGCCCCCGGCGCAGTAACTGCTCCTCGACCGGCGCCAGTTGACGCGGCCGGTGCGGGTTTTGGAATTGCCAGGGGCTGAGCGCCCTGAGGTAGAGGGACTGGCTGGCCAGGGGCGGCCTGCTAGTAAGCTGTCCGAGCAGGTCCAGCCACTGGGCGTAGGTCAGAAAATGGCCCGGCGTCCCCTCGAGGGCGAGTTGGTCGTCTGTGAAAATTAGCAGGGCCCGGATAGGAATGGGTGGTAGGTGGAAACTTTCGATAAATTGACGCAAGTCATCGACATGATTTTCAAGTTGATTGACTAAATTGTGGTGGTAGGGTCGATCATTGAGCAAACTTTTTTTGCCTCGATAGCGGAAGGAGCCCGAGTAGTGCTTGGCCTCTAGCAGCAACAAGCAATCCGGCAAGACCAGGACCCCATCCAACTGGCTGCCCCGAGTCGCCAGCCCCTCCCGGCTAGGCAGCCAGACATCCTGCAGATATATCGGGTTCAAGCCGGCTGCCTGGATGCTGGCGTCCAGCCGACACTCCCCCTCGTAACCTTTGCGCAGCCGGGCCAGCGTTCGTTGGTCCGAATCATTCAGTTCGAAGCGCTGACTAAGCAGCTGATAGAAGTAGAAATCCCAAGTAGGCGGTCGCATGCCGCATTCTCCTTTCGGTGTGCAAATGTTTCTTCATATATAAATACCCGAAAAGGGGCCATTTTGCATGAAAGCCCGAGATAAAAAGTTGATGAGAAGGCGGGGAAAGGGCAGGAAGCCGGCTTGAAAGGCTAGGGGAGAAAGGCCGAAACTAATGCAAAGTTGCTGAAAAGCTGGGAGCTAGTCCCGAAAACAGGTCAAAAGCCCTGAAAAGTCGAGAGCCAGTGGTCCACTTTGTTGAGTGGACCACTGGCACCCCTAGGACCAAGGCAGCAACCAAAAGCTCCCAGCCCCACACCAAAAAGTTACAGCCAGGTTTGACAATCTCCTGCTCTAGATAACAAACTTGCGTCAGCTTGGGGCGGGATCCTTTAAAGCTGATTAACATCTGGGGCATTTTCCCCACAGGGGCGGCAAATTAGGGTATGATAGATACGTGACACGAGGTGGAGGGTCACTGGCCGCGCCAAGTTTGGCGGCTTTTCCTAGCTAGGTCAGCAAGTCCGGCTTTCCCTAGGTTAGCGGGTCAAGCTGCTTCTAGCTTAAGCAAGTCTAGGTTAGTCAGCCCGGCTTTTAGGAGTTTCGGAAGTTCAAGCCTAGCTTTCCAGAGCTTGAGCAAGTCCGGCTTTCCCTAGGTTAGCAGATCAAGCTGCTTCTAGCTATGCAAGTCCAGCGCCTGCCCACTAAAAGAATTTAACGTCTGCGCCCGAGGGCGTGTGCGATGTATAAAGGAGATATCTATATGAAGAAGACACTTAAAGTGGTGACTGCCTTAACCGTATTAGGTTTCGCAGCACAACAAGCAACTGCCTTAGCCGTAGATTATTCTAATGCGTCTGTAACCGGCTGGGTTCAACGGACGGTTGAACATGTCCGCAACTCTGTAACCAACTCCCAATACTATGTGGTACAGTGGGGCGACACCTTATGGACCATTTCTCAGGCCTTAGATGTGCCAACAGAATCCTTAGTCGGTCTCAACGGCATTGCCAACCCAGACTTGATTATTGCAGGGTCTGTCATCTACTATAACCCAAACGCTAACACCGTGACCTTAGACGACCGTCAAGGTAACGTGGAAACCGTTCAAGCGGATACTCACCAACAAGTGGCCGCTGAAGCTGTTCCACAAGAAGTTTTAGCTGAAGCAAGCCAACAACCAGTTGACTTGTCACCAGTCACTCAAGTTCATCAAGCGCCAACGGCTTCTGCCGCTGCTTTCCAAGAAGCACAAGCCGCAGCCCAAGCTCAAGAACAAGCCAAACCAGTTGCTGAGCCTGCTAGCGACCAAGAGCAAGCAAGCCAATCATCTGAGTCTCAAGTAGAATCTGCTAGCGAAGTCAACGCGCCAGTTTCTCTTGAAGAAACCCCAGCTCCTGTTGCTGAAACGCCGGCTCCAGTAGCTGAAAGACCAGCGCCAGTTGAAGAAGCGCCAGCGACGCCAGCTGCACCAGCAGTCGAGGAATCTTCTGAGCAAGCTGCCCCAGCTGCTGAAGAAAGCAAGACTGAAGAAACTACCAGCACCAGCTCAAGCTCAGGCTACCAAGGGATCCAATCTGCAGCCAAAGAATGGATTGCGCAGAAGGAATCCGGTGGTGACTACAACGCGGTTAACCCATCAGGTCGTTACATCGGCCGTTACCAATTAACGGCTGAGTACTTGAACGGTGACTACTCCATCGAGAACCAAGAACGCGTCGCTGACGAATACGTTAAGAACCGTTACGGTTCTTGGGAAGCAGCCAAAGTCTTCTGGGAAGCCAACGGCTGGTACTAACAAATACAAGAGAGACGGGAAGTTTAGCTTCCCGTCTTTTTTTGTACCCATAAATAATGTCGCTTAGTACCGGTCCCAAGCTAAAGTCAGTTAACAAAAGTTAACAAGTTGTGTGATTTTACCGGAAATAATTAAAATCATCTTGAAAATTCTTGAAGATGGGAATATGATGTAGATGTAAACCTTTTCTTAAAGGTAATACAAGTCAGAAAGGAGGGATTACAATGGCAGACTATCGTGCTAACAGCGATGAGGATTATGATGCTGGCTTCTTGATTCAATTGATTGAGGCAGACTACGGTAGCCAGAAGGAACGGGCCCAACGTTATGGGATTGACCGCTCCCTCTTGAACCGGATTATCTGTGGCCACTATAAGCCGCGGCGACGCGTGGCCTTGCGTTTGGCCCTGGGTCTCAATCTGGATAATGACGCCTTCGTTCGTATCTTCTACCACCAACTATGGTTGCGTGAGCATCCTGAAGCGGCAGAAGACAGCATTCAAGGCTGACCCCATCATTTCAGAGAAGATATCGAGCCGTGACCCGGTGGCCACGTCCTCAACTAGCCAAGCGGCTGGCGCTCGATAGCAAGCACAGTTGTCACCTATAGGGGGAATTCATATGGCAACAAATGTTAATAAAAACACAAACAAAGCAAATTCTCTGTCACCACAAGATGTCCAAACGGTCCTAGCGGCCCTAATGAAATTGGCCAGCGACCGTCCCGCTCTGGACAGCCGGCCGGAACCTGTCATTCTACCGGCCGTCGCCGAAGGTTTGGCCTCTATTCGCCGTCAGTGCCTGAGGGACTGGTTGGGCGGACCTCAAGCCCCAGCCTATCTCAATGAAGGGCTGCGCTACCGACTCTTCCACCAGGCCCAACGCGACTTCAAACTCCAGTTCGAGGTCAGTCGCTTCGACATGATTCGCCAAGGCGACAAGCAAGCCGCCCTGGATTTCTGGGCCAAATGGCAACCTGCCACTGCCCTGCGTCAGGCCATTCAAGCCTGCAATGAGAGAGAGGGGCAGGACCTATGAGCCTCAAACGCGTCGTCGACACCCGCTTCTGGAATCAAGTAGACGTTATGGAGCGCTATTCCTCCCAGGACAAGCTCTTTGCCTTATATCTCATGACCTGTCCGCGGTCGACACAGCTGGGCATCTATTCCCTGCCCAAGCGGGTCATTGCCTTCGATATGAGTCTGGACGATGATCAGGTGGGACAACTCCTGGCCCGCTTTCAAGACGATTATCAGGTCATCTCCTATTCCGACCAGACCCAGGAAGTGGCCATTCTGGACTTTTCTCACCTATAGCCTAGTCAAAGGCGGCCAGCCGGTCGAGCGCCTGCTACGCAATCAGGCCGAAGATGTCCGCGATAGCCAACTCCTAGTCAAGGTCTTCCAGCACCTAGCCAGTTATTATGAGCACAGCCACCGCCTAATCGACCAGCTGTCCCAGGAGGTCCTAGCCACCGAACTTAAGCGCCGCCAGGAGTTAGGGCATGAGGGGGAAGGGGTGACTAGTTTGAGCCAGGGGATGCAGTTGGGCAGCTTGAGCCAGGGGACGCAGCTGCTTGGTGGTAGTCAGGAGACTCATGGGGATTCAACCCGCCTAGGCTCTAGTGACTACCATAATCAAGATCCTAATCAGAAAGACAATCAGATTCATAAAGAGAATCAGAGTCATAATCACAATCAGAATCATAATTCAGCGTCCAAGCTGGACTCTGATTCGGACGGCAAATCATTGGCTAGTGGGTCGGGCGATAGCTCGGCAAAAAGAGGTGGTTAGGGATTGGGCAGCCAGTTCAGCTACTTCTTCCAGCACGTCAGTTTCCACTAGCTCGCCAACTACCTGCAGCGCACTAGGTTCCAGCCAGGCGTCCCAGGCACTTCCTCCAGCACGCTAACTTCCAACCAAGCACTATCAACTTCCTCCAGCACACCAACTTCCAGCCAGCCGCTAGCCAATTCCACCAACACCACCAACACCACCAGCTCCCAGCCCTTTTGCCAAGCCATCAGCCTACCAGACCAGAGCCTCAGCCAGACCCTAGCCGGGCCCAGTCCCTGACCAGTCAGACAGGCCAGTCCCACGCGGGCGTCCCAGCCAGCAGACCACTGGACCAATTTCGTCCGGGTGGAGCGGACATGGCCAAGCTGCGGCCCTTCTACGAGCGCTACTTTGGACCTATGACTGGGGCGGAAAGCCTACAATTTCGGAACTGGCTGGATAAGATTGGTTACTGGCCCGTCATTGAAGCCATCGAGCAGGCCCATCGCCGCCAGGCCAAGAAGCCCTTTGCCTATATTAGCACCATCTGCCAGCAGGCCAGCAAGGCCTAGCGCACCCTCGGCATCCAATATGAGGAGGGGAAATCAGGTCCCGTCGCTCCAAGCCGGCGGACCTTTCCATACATAATAAAACAACCGCCTGCGTCAACAAGCGGTTGTTCAGTCGAACTAGTGGGGTCATTCTTAGTTTAACACAGGACGCGCCCCAATAGGTGACTGATTAAGCACAAATATCATGGCGCCTGACCAGTCTTGTCCAGGCTTGGCCTCATCCCTTAGGGTGAAATAAGGATGGGGAGTGTGGGCTGACTGGCGGCGCTCCAAGAGGTGAAACCATGCTGACACAAGACCAGACGCTGGATCAAACAGCGCTCGTCGAACAGTATGGTGGGGTCATATACTATGTATTACATTCGCAAGGTTACTACCGCGGCCATCCCGACTATGAGGACTTCCATCAGGAACTCTACCTCAAACTCTGGGACCTGGCCCGGAAATTTAAGGGCATGCCCCTAGAGGAAGAGAGTCGCAGCCGATTCGTTGGCTATATCAAGCCGGCCCTACGCTACTATCTCTGGGATTTGGCCCAGGCCGCTAGCCGCCGGCGCAGTCGTGAGCCCTTAGGACTATTGGCAAATGGTGGCGGGGCTGAGACCGATTCGGAGCTGGTGGCTGATTTGCTGGCCCAGGATTTGAAGCGGAGCGAGACGGGTGCCTGGCAAGCCCAGCAGGCCAGGGGCCCAGGAGACTAGTCAGGGGGCGGAGGCCTTCTTGACCGCTGCCCGGTCGCGCCTGTCTGATAAAGAGGCAGACTTTTTGACTCTTTTTGTTGGATCCGCGCCTGACCGACACCGCCAAAGCCCGCCAACTCGGCATAAGCCTCAGCTCCTACGACGACCGCCGCACCCGCCTAGCCACCAAGCTCTGGGATTTGAAGGGCTTGTTGAAAGGGGAGGGGTAGCGGCTGGCCCTAAATAGCCAGAGCTAGTGGACCACTCTTAAAAGTGGACCACTAGTTTGCTCACTTCGATAGAGAAAACCACCAGCATTACTGGTGGTTTTCTATGTCAAAGGGGGAGGAGTGAACCTCCTCACTAATTATTTGTAGTTGTCCCATAAAATCCTCTTGCCACGAACAAGGTCATCCAACATAGAAATAGATGGATTTTCTAATGTGAAAATGAGTTGTGGCATAGTCATAAAATGCCACAAGTGCTTGGGCATAGAACTCTTGGAAAGTTTCCGTGATTCCCTCATCTTTTAGGAGCTGTGCAAGTTCCAGAGTATAAACAGTTGTCCCACGTAGTAATCCGCGATTTCTAGCTATTTTAGAAGCTTTTGGCTCTCAATTCTAGAGTGCGTAGTGCTTGTAAGACAAGCTTTTGCTTTGCTTGTAATCATTTTGATTTCTCCTTTTTCTTTAAAATATAGAACTCTTGGAAAGTTTCCGTGATTTCCTCATCTTTTAGGAGCTGTGCCAGTCCCAGAGTATGAACAGTTGTCCCACGTAGTAATCCGTGATTTCTAGCTATTTTAGAAGCTTTGGCTCTCAGATTCTGGAGAGTGTGTAGTGCTTGTAAGACAAGCGTTTCTTTGATTATAATCTATTTTTATCAATCCTTTTTCTGTAAAATAATGTAAAATAGAATTTCCTATTTCCGATTTTTATTCTGATTCTTATTGGGAGGCTCTTGCTTTCATCTCCTCTATCTTTTCTTACGTTTTTCTTACAACTATTCTACCCCACTACTGGATGTTTGTCAACACTTTGTACAGCGTAAGAAAACGTAAGAAAAGGCTAAAAGTGTTTAAGCTAGCCTTAACCGATTATACTATTAACTATTTTTCTAACTCAATAAATTGACTAACTGCTATCTCTCTGACATCATTGTCATTACAATTCTTTAATCTATCAATACTTTCCTTATTTTTCCGGAAACCTCACTCATATCTGATTTGTATTTGTTTTATGAGTAACAATATAAGTCGCTTTTAGCATTTCTCTGATACAAACTCCAATAGTTACAGACCTTGCTCCCAGTATTGATGGGAGAGTTGATTTCAACTGCTGAATTCCGCTTTTTGTATCCTCAGTAATTTGAACTTTAATAATTTCGAAGAATCACTAATTGAATGACTTTTTGATTGATATTCTTGAATCCAGTAGATCCAATCATCTATATTCAAAGAATCTCTATATGCTCGATTCAAACACTCACCTTTGATATACTTCCACCTGTGACCACTTCATAATAAAGCTCATCTCTTCTAGATATTGAGCTGCCTCGAAGGAAATTCTAGCTTGATAATATTCCATTCTTCCCACCATTTCTTACATTTTTCTTATATTCTACATCTTCTTTTAAATTTTTGCAGTTTATACAACTCAAACCTAACCCCTAATACATAACTGATTTTTAACTGATTAAACTCCCCAAAAAGTCACATTCCTCTATTTATCATTTATTTTCTCCAATATGCAAAAAGTCTATCACATTAAAGGTTTCTAAGTATCATTATATTTCCATAAAACTACATCTTCTTCACAGAAGAAGAGATACGTGCTTCAGAGGTTGAATTGGATGAGATTTATCGACAGTTCTCTAAGAAGACAGGTATAATAAATAAGACTGATTTATCTTTTTTGGCCGTTGCTACTACTCTCCAAGTGACAAAATCTTTAGTATTTCCCTATATTGCCAAGAAGTTCGAATATGGACAAGGATTTGATTCCTCGAAAAGAAAGGCGCACAATGACAAGTCCATAGAAAAGGCGCATCGGGAAGCCAATGATAAATTTAAAGATAAACACTTGGAAAAGCACGGAACTGGTCGTTGGATGAATATTCTATATCAGACAGTCCCTTATGATATTACGAAAGGGTCAGCGGATTTAGGTATAAACATGGGGGGAAAATACCATCGGATGTATACCCTTGGGCATGATCCTATACTTGGCTGGCTTTTTGGGACGGCGAATATTTTAACGGATTGCATTACGTTTAATACTTTCCAAACCAATAGGATTTCACGAATAGACCCAATTACTGGGGGTAAAAAAATGGTTATAACAGCCGAAAATGTATCCTTAGGTAAGATGTTTAAAGAGAGTATTGATTTTGTAAAGGCTGACTATTTAAATCTTCCAGCCGCAATATTTGCGCAAGCTCAACATTTAAAATCAGACGAGTACACTAAAGTGGGTTTACCTTTGCCGATATTACCGATTATCAACGAGAAATTTGCAAGTAGACTCTATAGTGAGCAATATGATTATTTATGTGGTAAGCGAGATTTTAAAATTGTTGCTTCTTCAGCTTTTGTGTCAATGTTTATTGATACTATAATTGGTTTAGTACATGGCATGTTCAGAAAAGAAGGAGAAGATAGGGATTTATATGAAGTTAGAACTAGAAAAATATTGTTAATTTCCAAATGCAATGGCTTCAACGAGTACCATTATTAAAAGTACATTTACTAATGATATAAAGAATTTGAGACATTGGGACACTGATAAATACTCTTTTACGCCTATTCCTAGATATTGGCTTTATGGCAAAAATAAAGAGAGTATATTGAAAGAGAAATATCTACTAGAGAACAGAAGGTACTAGATGAAGTAGATTCTTTATATGAGGAATGGACCTAGTAAATTATGTTATCAGCAATGCTCAGCTGATTAGTGAGTTCATATTAGGGTCGTATCCGGCATCTGGATCGCCTACACCGAACACCGCAAACAATCCCGTTAACAGCAAACAGCCCTGCCGCTAGAATGGCAGGGCTTCTTTTGTGTTTTGGAAAAAGGGGGCAGGGCGCCGGCCTCCTAAAGATAGATTACACAGAGCTAGTGGACCATCTTGAAAGTGGGACCACTAGCTCGCTTTCATTTCGGGGCTTTTGCCTGATTTCTGCCTTTTTCCGGGAAGCCAGTGGTCCACTCTCCAAAGTGGACCACTGGCTCGCTTCATTTCGGGGTTTTTGCCTGATTTCTGCCTTTTTCTGAGTAGCTAGTGGACCACTCTTGAAAGTGGACCACTAGCTCACGGTATTTCGGGGCAAATGCCGGATTTCTGCCTTTTTCCGGGAAGCTAGTGGACCACTCTCCAGAGTGGACCACTGGCTCACGCCATTTCGGGGCAAAATCCCAGATTCTGCCTTTTTCTGGCGCGCCCCAAACAAGGCAGCAGCCACACAAAAAGCACTGCACCCCTTGGCGGAGCGCAGTGCTTTTGCTTTATTTGCCTAGAGAAGTTGGGGCTTGATATTCCGCACCTTGAGGGCGCGGATGACGCGGCCGTACTGGCGTTGGGCGATACCTAGGGAGTAGCCGCCTTCCACGGTCAGGGTGTGCAGCATGGGATTGTAGCTGACCACCTTGTCCAGGTTAACACTCAGAGCGGCTAATGGCCATGAAGGGTTCGAGCCAACTCGTCGACTAGTTCTTTCATCGAATGGTAGAACTGATAGCGGGCATTGACGCCGACCACCTCAACGGTATGGAGCCTGGGGTAGGGTGGCGAAGAAGCAGGAATCTTATCGTAGCTAAGGCTAATCTGGCTCTACCTTGCTTGGAAGGTGGGGACTTGCTTGGCCCTGGCCATTGAGGACTGCGCCAGTTGTTGATAGTGTCCAGGCACTCCTTGACGCGTTGGGCCATGTCGTCCATGTCATCCTTAGGAATGAAATCCAAAGCCTGTACCTTATAACGCAAGGACAGGGGCAGGTGGTCTTCGTGGTCGTAACGAAAATAACCTTAGCACCATCGTCGTATTGGCGGATCTGCCGCGCAAATATCCATACCACTTCAAAGCTCATGTTGCGGTCAATATCCAGGAAGAAGACGGCATTTCCTCGCCGATCCGTCCAGCTATTCAGGAGCTTGTCCGGGTCACCTGTCACGCAGGCCAATTCCATGGGATAATCTTCAATCATGACGCAGCGTTCAATCAAATCCGCCAGCCACTGACGCTGCTTGGGGTTGTCCTCGCAAATATAGATTGGGAATTTGAAGTCTGTCATGGGACTAGCATCCTTCCGAATAGAGTAAATGTTGGGTGAAAGCGTTCGTTAGCAAACTGGGTGGTCAGTTGGAACTGACTTTCTCGCGCTAATTCTAAGGCGTTGCTCAGACCCAAGCCTCGGCCACTGCCCTTAGTGGAGTAGCCGGCTTCCAGGAGCTTGTTGAGGTCACCTGGGTCTTCTTGGCAGTCATTTTCAATAATAAGGTGAACATCGCCAAGGTCTTCGAAGACCGCCAAGGCCAGCTTGCCGCCCTCCTGATTGCTTAGGGCTTCAATGGCATTGTCCAGCAGAATCCCGATAATGCGGACCAAGTAGATAGGGTTGCGCGCGACATTGAGGTGGATATCGTCCGGCACCTCAATACTGAGGTCAATGCCATTGGTTCCGGCAAAGGCCAATTTAGTGAAGAGCAGGTTGCGGACATCCGGACTCTGAATCTTAGACAGCCGACTGAGTTCTTGGCCCAGCTGGTCGGTCGTGACTTGAGTAGGTTGGATATGTTGATGGAAATAGTCCGCCAGCCCCTGCCATTCCTGGTCGCGAATGTAGCCTTCCAGGGTCAGGAGGATATTCTTATAGTCATGACGGAACTTACGCATTTCCTGATATTGGTCGGCCATCATGCTAGAAAAGGCCTGACTAACCTTGAATTGCTCCTTCTCACGCGCGACTTCTTGGGATTTGTTAAGGGCATTGTTGAGGAAGAGGACGGACATAATACATAAAATTGGCAAGGCTAGGAAAGGCGTAATAAGTACGGACGCTGCTGTAGAACTTACTTCATTAAGTTCTGTAAAACTAAAGGTTAGCTCATCAATAAATAAGTAGAAATATAGAGAGAGCGTTATTGGAATAATTAGGAAAGTAAATCGATGGAAGTGAAGACGCCATCGCTTTAGCACAGCGAGTTCAGCTCTTGTCAATAGAAAGATGATGATAAGCGACGATAGATGAGACAAATAAAATTCCGTCTCCAATGAATCCAAATTTATAAATGAGAAGATAAAGGGCTGGATAAAGGAGTCAACTACAGATGTTAATAAAAGGCGGAGTGGCGAAGACAGTTGCTTTACTACATTTTGTCATCGGACTGGTTGCCAGGTTCTACCATATAGCCTGTAATTAAGAGAACAAAAATTAGCAGATTAGCAATGTAGGTTGGATATCCGTAGATCGCAGTCAAGTGATATAACCCGAAAATTAGAAGGGCGTATATAAGAGAAGAAACTTTGTGCTTGATAGGATTACGTTGAGATAGAATCCCAATTAGAGCATGAAAGGTTTCACTAAGGCTAAAGATAGATATTCATAAAAATGAACCTCCTAATAAAGTAGGCATATTTTCTTCCTATACATCCTAAACTACCGGGTGATTTCATAGAAAAAGATGCAAAAACTGCGAAAGTGATGACTAAAAGCTACGAAAATGATGACTTGTCATCGAAAATGATGTTTGAACATCGCTTTTGATCTTTTGCAATCGAAAATGATGAAAAACTATCACTGTGACGACTGAACTATTTTCTATGATTCTATATAGTTATCTCATCAAAACAACAAGAGTGTCAGCGAAATATGGTAAAAGATTATAAATATCTTGGAGTCCACTAGACAAATTAGTCCAAAACATCAAATTCGATGATTTTTAATCGATTTTGATGCACTATTTCCTTGTACCCAAGGCTTATACTATAGTCAGAGAAAAAGAAAAAGGAGAGACTAACATGAAAGCAATTATCAAAAGTGATTACATTATTAGCTAGTCTAGGAGCTCTGGATTGGCACCAGTGCCAGTTGCCCAAGCACAAAGAGACCCTATCCGTTGTCAACCTCATGCCTAAGGCGGACGAGACGGCTTCCGAGAAGGGGCTAGTCAAGATTCATTTAGTCGACAAGGACGGCAAGGGTCCACAGACCTCTACTATACCAGCGTCAATTCAGGAGACGTGACGCTTCAGCCAAATCTATGACTTGCTTAAGGGCACTTATAAGATTGAGCGCGTCCCTCAGAAATATCAAGACTGATACGGCTAGAAGCACTATGTGTCACGAGACAGAGGCGAGTTTGACAGCCATACTGAAGCCAACTTTTGTCTTGGAAGCTGCCGACAGCCTGCCTGTAGAGGATGCCCAAGAACCTAAGACTTACGCCGTGACCGAGTTGCCTAAGCACAGCCTCTTTTAGATGCCCAACTGATGACGGTTGGGTCCAAGATGACAAGCAAGCAGTCTCGAAACTAGCCACTACCTGGTTTAGCTAGCAGAGACCAGCCAGTCTCCTTCGATATGGCGGCCGAAAGCTTTCGTCAGCCCATCCCGACTACAAAGTCGACGCCAGCCAAAGCTCAACAAGTTGGCCAAACCAGCCCAGACGCCGAGGGAGGGTCCAAACCAACCTGGGCACCTTCAAAGGTCTACCGCTCAACTATGTGCTGACCGCTGTGGCGGCCGGGCAAGCAGGGCAGGCTGAGTCAAGCAAGCCAGTCTAGTCAGGCTGCCAGCCAAAAACCAAGAAAGCAAGGCACCAGCTGCGAGCCAAGCATCTGGCGCCAACCAGTCATCTGCTGCGAACCAAGGTGCTGCTGCCAGCCAGTCTTCAGCAGCCAGCCAAGCTTCAGGTGCTAACCAGTCTTCTGCCACGAGCCAAGCGGCTGGCGCCAACCAATCTTCAGCAGCCAGCCAAGCATCAGGTGCAACCAATCTTCAGCCACCAGACCCAAAGCTCAGTCGCTAGCCAATCTGCTAAAGAATCTAAAAGAGCCAGGCGTTCGCTATGACCGTAATGGCCGCCTACCAAGCACTGGTGAAGCCTCCTCAATCCTTTCCCTCTTCATCATCGGCCTCCTAATCGTATCCGGCATCTGGATCGCCTACACCCGAGGCACGCAAACAATCCCGTTAACAGCAAACAGCCCTGCCATTCGAGTGGCAGGGCTTCTGTGTTTTGGAAAGAGAGCAGGGCGCCGGCCTCGTAAAAGACAGATTCGTGGAGGCCAGTGGTCCACTCCGCCGGGTGGTTACTAGCTCGTACTATTTTCGGGTCAAAAGCCCGGAATTCTGCCTTTTTCCGGGCAGCCAGTGGTCCACTCTCCAGAGTGGACCACTAGCTCACGCAATTTCGGGTCAAAGCCGGTTTCCGCCTTTTTCTGGGTGCCAGTGGTCACTCTTTAGGGTGGACCAGCTATCCACGTTCAGGGCAAAAAGCCCGGATTTCAGCCATTTTCTCAAGGCAGTGGTCCACTCTTTCAGAGTGGACCACTAGCCTCGTCTATTTCGGGGCAAAGCCCGGATTTCTGCCTTTTCCGGGTAGCTAGTGGACCACTCTCCAGGGTGGACCACTACTCACGCTCTTCTGAGCATTGCCCAGTTTCAGCCTTTTTCCGCGCCACCCACCCCTTTACCAGTTAGTAGAGTCTAGCACCTTTGCAAAGATATCGCGGATTTCTTGGGGGGATTCTTTGGCGCCGCTGCTGACCCAGAGGTTGATGATGCCCTCTACTAGGCTGAGGACGCATTCCAGGGCGTATTTTTGATTAATAGGGAAGTTGCGACCTAGAAAGGCCTGCAAATCGGCCGGGTCTTCGCGCTGGAAGAGTTGCAGCATGAATTCGCGGATGGTGGCCTTGAAGTTGAGGTAGTTGCTCTGGGAGAGGGCGTAGATGAAGTCGTAATTTTCCTTAATATACTCTAGGACCAGGACGAGGTGGACATTGTGCTCCTGATTTTCGATAAAGAAAGTGCGCAGCTGGCTCAGGGTCTCTTCCTTGAGTTGCTCCATAAGGTCGAACTTGTCCTGGTAGTGCAGGTAGAAGGTGCCGCGGTTAATGCCGGCCCGCTGGCAGAGTTGGCGGACGGTCAGCTGCTCGAAGCCTACCTCCTGCAGGAGCTGGGTTAGGGCCGTTTTGATGGCGGTCTTGGTTTGGGTTTGGCGTTTTTGAGTCATAGGCCCTCCTTAAATAGACACTCTGTTGATTTTTGCTCATTGTTTTAGCTTTTCATCTATTCTATAATAAAGGCAGGCATAAATCAACACCCTGTCAATTAAGTTTCAGGACAGGAGAAAAGGACGTGACCGCATGGCCTATATTGAAGTAAGTGTTCCCAAGTTCTTTCCATCAGGTCAGAGGGCAGAGTACATCTAACAAAGACCTGATTTTTCGACATCCCAGCAGGGCAGAGCTGGTCATTATACTGGGGGCTTCCGGCGCCGGTAAATCCACGCTGCTCAACATTCTGGGGGGCATGGATACGGCCAGCCAGGGGGAGATTTGGATTGACGGCCAGAACATCGCCGACTACACCAGCCACCAGCGGACCGACTACCGCCGCTATGACGTGGGCTTCGTCTTCCAGTTCTATAATCTGGTGCCCAATCTGACCGCCCTGGAAAATGTCGAGCTAGCCGCGGAAATCGTGCCCCATGCCATGGACCCAGATCAGGCCCTGGCCGCCGTGGGTCTCAGCCACCGACTGGATAATTTTCCGGCCCAGCTATCAGGGGGCGAGCAACAACGTGTCTCCATCGCCCGCGCCCTGGCCAAGAAGCCCAAGCTCCTGCTCTGTGACGAGCCGACCGGTGCCCTGGACTATAAGACTGGCAAGCAGGTCCTGCAAATTCTTCAGGACATGTCCCGCCAGGAGGGAGCCACGGTCATTATTGTCACCCACAACGGGGCCCTGGCGCCTATCGCCGACCGGGTCATCCGCCTACACGACGCCCAAATTCAGTCGATTACGGTCAACGACCAGCCGAAAAATATTGGGGACTTGGAGTACTAGGGGACGGGGAAAGGAAAGGGCTGGCAGCTGGCTCTGCGGAGCTGGTGATTGGTGCCTGTCGGGCAAGCGACTTGAGCCTGCCAGCGACTTACTGCCCAACCGACGCCAGCCACCAGCCGCTCCCCAGAAAAAACTAACATCCCACCCACCAAAAGGAGGTCAGCCCATGACCAAGTCAACACTTTTCAAAGAATTCTGGCGCAGCCTTGGTCAGACCAAGGGGCGCTTCCTATCCATGGTCTGCCTCATGATGCTGGGGTCCTTTGCCCTGGTGGGCTTGCAGGCGGCGCCGCCGGATATCACCCAAACCGCCAGCGCCTACCTAGAGGGCTTGCGGCTTCAGGACCTGACCGTCCTGTCCGACTATGGCCTATCCCAAGCAGACATGGAGGAGCTAGCCCAGCTGTCGGGCGCCCAGGTCGAAGGGGGCTACCTGACCGACGTGGTGCTGGACCAGACGCCAGAAGCCTGGCGGATCTTCAGCCTGACCCAGGACTTGGCCCACTATCATTTAGTAGCCGGCCGCCCTGCCTCAAGCCTCGGGGAAATTGCCCTCTTAAGTAGTCTGCAGGGCCGCTTTCAGCTAGGTGACACTGTCAACCTTAAGGAGTCCGGCAAATGCCAAGGCCATGCTCAAACAAACAACTTTCACCATTACCGGTTTCGTCAACTCGGGCGAGCTGGGCAGCAGGTCCTCTTCGGGCCTGCCACGGCCGGCAGTGGGACCCTGGCTGGCTTCGGGGTAGTGACGGCCCAGGACTTTGACAGTCCGGTCTACACCATAGCCCGCCTGCGCTACGACGATTTGGCTGGGCTCAACGCCTATCAGGCCCGCTACTGGCAATTAGTGGACCAGCACCAGAGCGAGCTGGAGGCCATGCTAGCCGATAACGGCGCCGCCCGTCTGGCCCAAGTCCAATCCCAGGTCCAAAGCCAAATCGACCAGGGTCAGTCCGACCTAGATTCGGCCTCGGAAGCCCTGGCCTCAGGCTCCAGCCAGCTAGCTTCAGCTGAAAGCCAGTGGGCGGACCAGTCGTCTGCCTTGGACCAGGCAGCCAGCCAATGGGCTAGCCAGGATGAAACTCTGACCCAGGGCCAAGGCCAGCTAGCCAGCGCCCAAGCCGCCTTAGCCCAGGCCAAGTCCCAACTGGAAAGCGGGGCAGCCGCCCTAACCAGTGGCCAGGCCAATTTGACGGCCAAGGCCCAGGAGCTGGCCCAAGCCAAGTCCCAATTAGACGCCGCCAAGAGCCAGCTGGACAGCCAGGCCGAGACCCTAGCCAGCCAGAGCCAGGCCTTGGCTGAGGGCCAAGCCAAACTAGCCGCCGGTCAGCAGGCCCTGACCGCCCAAGAAGAGGCCCTGCGCCAAGCCGGCCAAGATCCGGACACCCTGCCTGATATTCAGACCGCCCGCCAGGCCCTGGCTACTCAAGCCCAGACCCTGGCCAGCGCCAAAAGCCAACTTGAAGCCGGCCAAGCCCAGTGGCAGGCCGCCAATAGCAGCTACCAAGAAGGGCTGGCCCGCTACCAAGCAGGTGAGGCGGCCCTGGCTTCGGGTCAGGTCCAATATAACAGTCAGGCTGCCAACTATGAGGGGGCTTTGGCCCAATACCAAGCCGGCCAGGCCCAATACGACAGCCAGTCGGCAGCCGCCCAAGCCGGCGCCCAGGCCCTGGAGTCGGCCAGCCAGGAAATCAGCAGTGGCCAGGAAGCCCTGGCTTCTGCCCGCCAGGAGCTGGATGATCAGCAGGCTCAATTTGCCAGCAAAGAATCCGAGGCCCAAGCCTCCCTCAAGGAAGGCCAGTCCGACCTTGACCAGGCTCGAGATAGCCTAGCCGGCCTGGTAACGCCTAAGTACCGGGTTTACAGCCGCCAGACCTATCCGGGCGATGTCGAGTTCTACACCAGCAAGCTGCGGACCGAGGGCATGGCCAATGTGGGCAATATCTTCCCCGTGGTCCTCTACCTGGTGGCTGCCCTGGTGACCCTCACCACCATGACCCGCTTTATGAGCGAGGAAAGGCTGAAGGCCGGCCTCCTGCAAGCCTTGGGCTATGGTCCCAGCGACATTCTGGCCAAGTTCCTGCTCTATGGGCTCCTGTCAAGTGGCCTGGGGGCCTTGCTGGGCATTGTGGCCGGGACCTATGGCCTGCCTTATATCTTGGGCCATACCCTCTTTGCCACTTCGACCTATCCGCCTATCCAGCTGCATTTCTACTGGCAGCTAGCGGCTCTGGCCCTGGGCCTGTCCTTCCTGTCCAGCCTGTTGCCTATTTGGTGGGTGGCCCGGCGCGAATTGGCTGAGACGCCAGCCCAGCTCCTGCTGCCTAAGCCACCGGCGCGCGGCAGCCGCATCTTGCTGGAGCGGGTGACCTGGTTCTGGCGCCGCCTGACCTTCACCCAGAAGGTGACGGCCCGCAACATCTTCCGCTACAAGCAGCGCATGCTTATGACCATCCTGGGCGTGGCCGGCTCGGTGGCCTTGCTCTTTGCGGGCCTGGGCATTTCCTCGTCCTTGGCCGGCATCACCGAGCGCCAATTTGACCAGCTGGTGGGCTATGACCTGATTGTGGCCCGGCAGCAGCATGTCAATGCCTCCCAGGAAAAAGACTTGGATGCTGCCTTGGCTGAGCCTGACCTGGCCCAGACACTAGATCTCCACCTGCAAACGGGGCGCCAACAGCTGCCTGGCTTCAAGGATCAGCAGGAGCTGACCATTATGGTGGCGCCTGACGGTGGCTTTGACCAGCTCATGAATTTCTATGATGCCTATAGCCATAAGCGCCTGGAACTAGCTGACCGGGGCGCCCTGATTAGCCAGAAAATGGCGGAAAAGGCCGGCCTCAAGGTGGGCGACCGCCTGACCCTGGAAGACCCCGACGGTCAGCCGGTTAGCTTAGAGGTGGCGGGCATTGTCGAGCTCTATGCCGGCCACAATGTCTCACCTGAGCCGGACCGCCTATGAGGCCGCCTATGGTAAGGCTTGGACCGCCAACGCCCATTTGGTCCAGCTGACGCCTGAAGCCAAAGGCGACCTGGCTAAGGTCAGCGCCCGCTTTATGGATTTGAGCGGCGTCCGTTCGGTCATCCAAAACAGCGGCATCCGCCACCAAATCCAGGTGACAGTCGATTCTCTGGCCCTGGTCATGCAGATTCTGACCCTGGTTTCCGTTCTGCTGGCCGCCGTCATCCTCTATAATTTGACGACGATTAACGTAGCCGAGCGGATTCGGGAGCTGTCTACCATTAAGGTTCTGGGCTTCCACAATCGCGAAGTCACCCGCTACATCTACCGCGAAACCGTGGCCCTGTCCCTAGTCGGCATTTTGTTTGGCTTGGCTGGCGGCTGGGTCCTGCACCGCTTCCTGCTCAGCCGCATTAGTGCAGACTTCGTCCGCTTCAATCAAAATGTCGCCTGGACCGTCTACCTTACCCCAGTTGTGGCCATCCTCCTGATCCTGGCCGCCCTAGGCTGGCTAGTAAACCGCCAACTCCGCCAAGTCGACATGCTAGAAGCCCTGAAATCAGTAGATTAGATAGAGCAAAAAGCCTTCCCTTATGGGAAGGCTTTTTGTATGGAGCTGAGGCCAAAATTAGGGAGAAAAGTCAGGAGCCAGCGGTCCACTTTGGAGAGTGGACCACTGGCTGTGCTGGAAAACTGGGGAAAAGGGCAGGAATCGGGAGCTTTGCTAGGAGCTAGTGGTCCACTCTGGAGAGTGGACCACTGGCTGGGTCAGAAACTGAGGAAAAGGGCAGAAACTGGGGGGTTGCCAGGAGCTAGTGGCCCACTCCGTCGAGTGGACCACTGGCTGGGAGCGAAAGCTGAGGAAAGGGCAGAAACTGGGGGTTGCCAGGAGCTAGTGGCCCACTCGTCGAGTGGACCACTGGCTAGGTCGGAAACTGAGGAAAAGGGCAGAAAACCGTGAGCTTTGCCAGAAACTAGGCCGGGCTCACGATAATTCTTTTCTACAATAGGCAAGTTGTGTCTAAGTGAGCACGTAGAAAGGGGGCGCTCAGACCCTATTTATATATGTAGCTACAAATCAAAGCAAAGGAGCGAAATACAATGGCACGATCATTCGTTAAGGGCACCCTCCAAATGACCTCAATCGACGAAAACAAGAAGAAGGAAAACGTCAGCCTAGGTCATGTGGTGGCTAATGCCTCTACTGAAGATGTGACAGCGGTGCGTGACGCAGTGGGGACACTGGTTAAGCATCCAATCACTGAAACCAAAGTCACTGAAGTCTACGCCTACAACTAGGCCTAGCACCTACCCACTAAACTAGAAGAAAGGAGCCACCCACAATGGCAGAAGTAAAAACAACCAAGAAGCTAGACCTTAACTTCAAGGCTGCTGACGGCAAGTCCAAGAAGATCAGTCTAGCCCACGCCAAGGACAACTTAGATGCCAACACGGTCAAGTCCGCTATGGAGACCATCGTGGCCAAGAACATCTTCGAGAAGGACAGCGTCGACCAATATGCTAGCGCCAAGAACGCCAACATGGTAACCCGGTCCGTAGAAGAAATTTACAAGGCAGAAAACTAAGCACCGTAGGTGCAAGGGGACCCGCGGAGCTGGTCCCTTATTCATATATAAGAAAGGAGATGAGTCGGATGAGCTTGTTAGAAATTGGAGGCTTGGCATCGGCAACGGTGGCAGTGATCACCCTGATTAGCAAGCTAGTCAACCTCATTACTGCCATCCAGAGCCTCATCCTCCGCATAGATGAGATGCAGCTAGAGATTGAAGCTAATAAGCTAGTCGTCAAGACTATTGACGATCGCCTAGCTTCAATGGATCTGCGCATAACCAAGATTGAAACACTGTTAGAAGAAAGGAAGTAAGCAAATGAACTTAGAAAACCGATACTATGATGCGCTCAAGTGGCTGGTACTAATCTTCCTGCCCGCCTTGGCCGTCCTGGCTTCTGGCCTAGGTGACCTCTATGGCTGGGCGCCTACCAGCCAACTAGTGCCACCATTAACCTAGTCGCCGTCTTCCTAGGCGCACTCATTCAGAAGTCTAGCCTAGACTATTGGAAGAAGGGCGGTGACGACCATGGGACAGGCAGATAAACTGATTAGAGTAGCCCAGAGCTATCTGGGTACTAGCCAATGGTCTGACGACCACCTAGCTATGGTAGATGCCTATAATTCAGTCAGCCCTATCCCAGTCGGCTACGCCGTTCAATACGGAGACGACTGGTGCGATATTTTCGTCACTGTCTGCGGGGATGAAGCAGGCCTCAGCCACCTCATTGGCCGAGAATGTGGCGTACCACGCCACCTAGCCTGGTTCCAGGAACAAGGCATCTGGCTAGGCCAAGAATGGCCACAGGCAGGGGACATTGTCATCTTCAACTTCGACGGTGGCCCTGTCGACCACATTGGCATTGTCGAGCGCGTCCAAGCTGATGAGTCTATTAGCACCCTAGAAGGCAACTATAATGGGCGAGTGGCCAGAGCCTACTATGATTGGAACCATGAGGCTATTGCAGGTTATGCCAGACCACGCTACGACCAGGACAGCCAAGAGACCGCCCCCGCATCATCGGCAGAAACTTCACCTAGTGATGACCTGATCACTGCGGTAGCCTGGGATGTGATACGGGGTGAGTACGGGAACGGGGAAGAGAGAGTGAGAGAGTTGACTGAAGCAGGGTATGATTATCAGACTGTGCAGAATCGAGTGAACCAATTGCTCAGCTAATATAGAAAGAATCGTCACTCTTTACTTAGCAATCACAGAATAACTAGTCCCCCTTGACTCAGCTAATAACCATTAAATAGCCACTCGTTACTCAGCTAAAAAAACAAACAGCCCCTTTACATAGCTAATCCACGATAGCCACCATAAGGTGGCTGTTTCTTTCCTAGACTTGCCAT
>BNJS01003746.1_pt1 | contig 41839 bp, 60 predicted proteins | sample 8540461 | NCBI WGS metagenome assembly BNJS01 (sample SAMD00202454, study PRJDB9452) | human saliva metagenome | isolation source: human saliva | place: Japan
GCCCACCAATCCAGGTGGGGGTGTTTAGTATGGTGGAGATTGTAGAGCCCGAGCGCCACGAGGCGGTACCGGTGACCACATATGTTTTGTATTTGCTGCGTGCGGGAGACCAGCCGTCCGTAATAATGGAAAACTACGAGCAGGGCGCTCCATGAGCGCGAGCAGACCCGCTACGGCTGGTGCGCTCACGCCTGCGTGGGACATTTGGCAGGTAGGTGGGGATGTACCTGACGGCACCGGAAACTATGGCAGCCACTGAGGGAGAGAGAGGCGCCGCGTGAGCAGGTAGCTGCGGTTGCGGGTGAAGGCACACGGGCATGATCGGTCGGCGGGCGCGGCTTTTCAAACCGGAATGTAAGACTGTGGGCCGCGACGGCGGATGCGATGAGAAGCCCAATAATCTGCGGGAGTTCCAGGCGTACTGAATGCCGCCCCAGATGGTGGCGAGCACGAGAGCGCACCGGTTCCAGCCGCGAGAATACTGCCGCCCAGGTAGTCGATCCGCTGCCTGCCGCGGTCTCCTGAGCGCGGTGTGGGAGCAGAAAAATGACGGGCAAAGATTGAGAGTAGCGGCAAGCGGCAGGTCGAGCCAGAACGCCCACCGCCAGCGTCTTTCGGTGATCCACCTGCCGGACGAGCGGTCCAAGCTGAGCGCAGGCGAAGACGCCGCCGATACCATGTACCCACTACGGCCTGCCTGCGGGCGTGACCGCGATCACATGACCACGGATTGGGGAAAGAATCATGAGGCCGCCACCGCCGACTGGAGCGCGCGGGCGACGATCAGCCAGGTCAGTATCGGGAGCGAGCGCGCCGATGATAGATCCTGCGGCCGCGAAGGCGAGGATGGCACTCAGGGAAGGGTTTACGCCCGAATCTGGAGTCGGAGAGTTTGGCCGTACACCGGCATGGTGATGGTGGAGAGCAAGCATGAAGCGCACTACCCAGCCTCTATATGTTCCATTACGCCGTGCAGTTCGTCCCACAATGGTCGGCAGTGAGGGTGCGAGGTTTGGTCTAGTGCCGCAGCATGGAGCATCACGATGACCAGCCGGGATCATGAGCGCTATTTGATAGCTTTTCGAGCTTCAGCCGTGGTGGCTTCAGCGGGTTTGTCGAGTGCGACGTCATTCCTCTAGTTTCCTCTTCTGGCAGGGCTTGGAAAATTTTGACTTTGGTGTTGTGGATGCGCCGCTCGACCTCGTCTTCGTCGGCGATATCCTTGGCGGCGGCAGCTGCCGCAGCACCGCGGATGCGAGTAGAACCGTGGCACGGGTGCGTTCTTCGGCAGTTTCTGGGTCGGCGGTATATTCTCGGGGCGGGCGGTGAAGGGCCGCGCCTTCCTGCGGCATTGCAGGCATCCCACCGATTTCGGTACTGAGATAGCCCGACGAGCCACCGGTTCGCAGCTGATATGGCGCAACCTCCGAATGGTGCGCCTAAATTCGGGAATCCACCCGACGCGCCCCGAACTCGCGTGATTGGCACAGTTGGAGCTGCAGCCGCACGACGTGCAGCAGCATGGGTGCAAGACACGATGAGGCTGTTCGCTCCCTGGGTGCGCCCGGCCCGCCGGCGAGCAGCCTGCGTGATGGCGCGCGCGCGGCATGAGCAATCGCATCCTCTGGTTCCTAGCTAGTTGAAGCAGGTGCGGGCGAGATCTCCGGCCTCCGGCCGCGATGCCTCGGACGGTGCTGCCGCGCATGCCGTGCTGGGCGTGGCCACGCAGTGGGCGGTCGTGACTGTTCGACCGTGCGTTCACGGCGGTGTTTCACGCACGGTCTGTCCCGGTGCGACTCGGCTCTGTTTTTGCATTAACCGCACTATTGCATCTGCACTGCATCAACGTGCACTATGCAGGCGACGCAGCGTGTCCCGCCTCTCCCCCACAGAAGACAAGATGCTAGGACGATAATATAGGGTGAACTTTTTCACCCGGATACCCTCGACTTCCCACCCGATTGGCTCCAGGATTATTCTGTTCTTCGCAGACCTGAGCATCCGTGTGCTGTCCCTATTCTGGCTGCCCTACAACCGCGAGCCCGTGGTCGCACCTCCGGCTGGCTCATGGCTCATCTCTCTCATCCCAAGGTTCATCGTGGGTTCCCAGCTCCTCCTGATTTTGGGTCCTCTCACCTTCCGTAATACCGGCGTGCCCGGCAGCACGCCGCTGAACGACCTGATCCGCGAGACCACCGGCGGCACCCCACAGCTCACCGACCTGACGGCCCAACGAAGCAACCCCTGTCGCCAGCCAACCCGTACTGACTGCCCGGTCTGCTCTCGTCGGCGGGAAACTCCTTCCACCCCTGCATAACGACAACCACGTGAAGCCATGCGCATCATGGCGCAGGAAGTCACCAAAGCCCAGCGGTACGTTCACTTCGAGTTCTACATCGCGCCTACGACGAAGCCTCCAAAGCACCTTCCAGATGCCCTTCAGCCGCCCAAAACGTGGCGGTGCGGGTGCGTGCCTCATCGACCATATCGGCCTCGCGCAAATACCCCCATACCGCAGCCGACAAAAATGTCTCAACGAATCGGGTATCGGTACGGCGCCTGATGCCGCCCATCAAACCCTGGCGACTAAGCAATGGCAGCGCCCTGACCTGCGCAACCACCGCAAAGTCCTCGTGATAGACGGCGCAGTGGGCATTCTCAGGCCTCGCAAAACGCCATCCACCGCTCCCACGACCCTCAAAGAGAAACGTGCGTAAAAGTCTGGAGTGGAAAGTATCTCGACCTTCGTGCACCGGTCCCATCGTCGAAGAGCTCAATCGACGGTATCAGTCTCCGACCGGTACTCCGAAAACAAAACCAACTGATCCTCGAAGAAATTGAGGCGAAAATCCCCTACGTTCCAGGTCTCGATGCGCGCGCGTGAGTTCTCCGGCATGGTCTGCGAGACGGAGACAACCCGCGCCTAATCAACTATACGATCTCACACCGCAGAAAAACGCATCACCATCTGCCCACCCTACTTTCGTACCCGACGAAATCTGCTTTCAGGCACTCACCAACGCAGCATTCTCGGGCATCGAAACCACCGTGATCGTTCATAGCGCAAAAGGCGACCAGTTCCTCCCTCATCATGGCGGCAGCGCTCCACTACGAGACGTCGTTGCCATGCGTACGCATTCGTGCAAATACCCTCAGCCCTCACGGTCTGCATTCCAAGTTCATGTACTGTGGATGACGAAATGGCGCTTCATCGCCCGAGTGGACCGCTCATTTCTCGCGCTCAACGTAGCCATCGAGTCTTATCGCAGACGCCGCTATGGTGGAGGCAAGCCCGCTGACGTTGCGCGAAACTCCCTACGGAAAGCATCTCGCACTTGAAACTTCTGCGCGATGGCGTCTGTGGTCCTCATGCCCGCAGCGCGTTTAAAGTCACCGAAAAATATCTGGCCGACCCTGGTCAATCGCTTTTCGTACCCGGACTGGCAACGCCCGTAATCTATGAGAGGAGTTCGGCATGACCGCGCTCTCGAAGCGGTACCCAGGCTGCGTGCGTGATGACCGTCGTGCAGGCGCACCTTCTGCCGCCTCTGCAAAGACCAGCTGACATGGGGTTTTACACCGATTCGCCATATCCGCGAAGTTTTCCCTGCGAATGCAGAAAACGCGTACGCATCGCCCGCGCGGCGTCGCGGACGCATCGCGCGTCGTCCATTTCACTCAAAAATATAGTATATGCCTATCGCCACATGCGATTCTCGTCTGTATCCTCCGCCGAGAGCCCAATCTGCAAGCCACTCCGACCGGCAGCCGCACGGCTCTTCTGCGGCGACCCAGACAGAGCCGTGACATCGACTCGCACCGGCGGTTGAACTCAACCGTATGCCGCTTATCCACGATCTGTCCGAAATATGGCGGTGCATCTTCGACACCGAATCGCTGCTCTCCTGCAGATCGTGCTGGTGTGCGCCTTTCGCGCATGTCACAATCACCCGATGCGCCCGAATAGCTGCGGTCAGCTGCTCCATCTCGGCGATAACACGGGCATCCTGCACGCCCTCACGCACCCAATAATCGAAAGCCCAACGGCTGTGCGCCAGCCGCAGAAGAAAGGTCAGCGCGCCCAAGGAATCAGTGTTAATAATCAGGCGGCGACCGCCGTGATAAAATGCACGTGAAACGCCGCGAGCATCGCCAAAGCTCACCGGTCATAATATTCACGGCATCATAATGTGTGTGAAAATAGAAGCCGTCCCTGCTCACTCCCGGCAGTGCCCATGCGCCCACCGCGCAAATACTTCTTATTGTGGGTGGCGCGAAAGGAACAATCGGTAAAACACGTTGTAGTCCACGAGCTGATTTTCGGGGACCTCTGCCAACGTATCGGCGATCATTTGCTCGGTCAGCTGCTCGGCACGATCCTGAAAATAACGCATGGTCTCGGCGGCATCCGTACCGGCGGGCATGCACCTCACCCAGCGAATGGTTATCGTACGGGTCAAGCACCTTCTCAAACGCCCGGTACCTGATCGTCTTCTGGTTGCCTACAATTACGAAAAAGAAGTCGCAAATCGTGCCGGTCGTGCGTGCAACCGTCACCGTGGTGCGTAGTAATCTCGACAGGAATAACATCCCAGGCATTGCCACAATGCGCTAAAGTCTTCGGGTGCGCCCACATCGCACGGGCCGAAGAAGCGAATGTATAGCGCACGATCTAGATCCACCGGCTCCCTGTTGATGACGCATGCGCCCACCGTTTTCACAAGCGAAATATAGACAAGAGCCGTGAGCGTTGCACACGTATCCGTCGTGCGGGTGTGTCTCGGCAACCGGCAATCACAGCCACGCCCCGAGGCTGTGTGTAGCCCGCCGGGTAAGGAGAGGTGCTGCAGTCGAGGCGCTCAGGTTAGGCAGGTGCACCGTCTGACATGAGCCGTGGTGAGAATCCCACGTGCATCCCTGCCGCATAGTCTCCTTCGTCGTAGTGAGGAATTGTTCCAATCATCTTATATGCCCGCCGGTGTTCAGTGCGGCAAACGTTGAACAGGTTATTTCTACAGTCAGCGAAGAACTCTAAAAAGGGAAGCTAAAACCGTTTCTTTGGCGGGAATGCTGCGGTGAATGAGGAGGGTTCTGCCTCGCTGCGCGCGCATCTGGGTGACGGTGTAGGGTTGGAGTTGTTCGGTACATCTAATTGAGTAAGGAGCGCCCCATGATTTGAGTAGTTTATGCAGGTGTTTCTGGCCAAGCTCGAGCACGTTGAAGAGTTCCTGGCATCCGCTGCTCCCGCGTCGAGGCATCGCGCAAGGATGCGGGCAATATCAGCCACGATTTTGGTCCCGCCACACTGGTGAGACCGCAGGGTGAAACCGCGCGCTGCATGTTTATTGAGCGTTGCTGGGAGTCACAGCAGGCACTGAAGCACTATATGGCGACTGAGCATTTCGGCACCGCTGTGGAAAACCTGGGAGCCGCTGCCTCGCCGCAGAGCTGGACGCGCATCTCGAGATGTAGCGCCAGCTCTCGTTCTTCTCCGCAAAGAGCTCTCTTTATTTGAATAAAGAGGGTTTTTCGCAGCTGTCCAACAGTTGCCCTTTGTGCTCGCCTGGTCATTGTGGCGATTAGACCTCTGGGAGGACTGCGCACTCGCCCTTGTCGGCAGAGGCGGCGGCCAGCATCCCGTGGTGACCTCAGCGCATTCGAGACCCATCGTCACGCGGCTTAGCGGGCTTCCGCCGGAGGGCGCCCTTCGCCTTTACGCCGCGCCTCCAAAACCTCGTCCGGCACATCTGCCCGCAGGATGCGGCTGTGTACGTCGATCCTCGATCTCGTCGTCGGGTCTCCAGCAGGCCGATTAGCAACTACGGGCGGCAGCCCTCCTCCGCGAAACGTGGCCAATCGGAATGCCTGGGGCACCGCCCCGAGAAAACGCCCGTCGGTAATGAGTGCGCAGCCGGCCCAAGCCTCCGCCCTTTCAGGGTACGAGGTGGCACAGCTCTGCATGCCGCCGCCGCTTCGGACCCTCATACTGAATCACCACAATATCGCGCCGGGTTTCACGCGTCGGACAGAATCTCCAAACACGGCTTCATCCCGCGATCAACCATAAATGCCTTACCCACGAAGCGAAGAGTTCTTCATCAATACCGGCGGACTCTGATGATCGCACCGTTTCTGGGCGATATTGCCGCGCAGAACCGCCAGACCGCCGTCTTTCGTGTAAGCACGTCTCACAAGCGCGAATGCATCCGTTTTCGGCGTCCGTCTCTGCGCGATCTCTGCACTTGTTCCTGCGGGTCGAGAACGCCTGCGTGGTGCGCACGCCGCGCGCGGCAAGAAACAGTTCGTGAGCCTGCTCGCCCGCGGTACCCGGAACGGATATCCCATTCGGCGTTTCATTCGTCCAGCGAATCCGCATGAACAGAATGAACGTTCTGTGCAGCAACCCGGCACGGTTCAGCCTCACCCGAGCAGCGCGGATACCGCCCCGCACGGCGCACATGCTCAATATGATACTTCGCAGAGTCTCGGCGCAACCTCGCCAGACAGGGCACATGGCGCGAATACGTCTGATATCGTCCAGCGTGGCGTTTCCAAGCGCCGGCCTCATGGCGCGCCAGCCAGTGAGTGCAGCTCGCATTGCCGAACCGCCCATAGCTAACATCCAACGCCATAGCGTTCTCGAAGGCTTCCTTGGTGGCGGGCTAGAGCGCGGCAAGAACAGACCTCGTCATCCTGCTCGTAGTAGCGCTTCACAGATTCAACAATGCGCTTACCCGCCTGTAAAAACAGTTCTTTCACGCGCGATCTGGGTCGTGCGCGTGGTACCGTTGCCGGCAGTGCCAGACCAATCGCCCTCGTTCAGGCAGTCTCGCGGAGTTTTGCGGTAAACATGCCCGCACAGGAACCACACGTGCAGTGGCGTTCGCCTCGATCTGGGCGAGCGCGGTATCGCTTCACGTGAATCGTCCACCGCCATGACCATCGCATCCACCAGATCCAGGCGGTGCTCCACAACGCCTTCAACGCTCGCCGGATTCCATAGGGCCGCCCGGATACGAAAATTGTGGGAGCTCAGGCATTGCCGCCAAGAGCATGGCCTGGGGTGATCTCGTCGCACATGGAGGATACACACGAGTCACGCATCCGCGCGGTGAGCGTTCACCATGTATTCGACCGAGTCGGCAATGAGGCTCGCAGTGAGGGCAGGAACAGAGCACGCCGTCGTGGCTCATCGCAATGCCGTCATCAACCGCACTGGTGTTGAATTCTTTCGCCACGCGCCGCCAGTTCACCAGAATAGCGCCAGCCACCTGTGTCGCCCATATTTTCTGTGCACGTGACCGGGCACGAACTGGGTGTAAGAGCTGCATCGCAAGACCGGTTTGCCGAATCATCATCACCTATGCCGGTTGCGTGCGCCATAGAGCGCGGGCACCCGCCGCTATATTGCGACCGTGAGCTGAGGTGCGTGAGCGTAATTGGCATGTCTTTACCTTCCGTTGTGATGGCATCTATAGATTCTACGCAGGCGTGCAGCCCAAATCATCGAAGGGCGCTTTGGTTTCTGCTATGCGGGTGGCGTGATGCTTGGTCATGAGCTGCAGCCTGTGGCGCGCCGAAGGGTGAGGTGGATGCGGCGCGCACCTTATGCGCCACAGGGCGTGGCGATGCCGGATCTGCGGTAGATTTGCCCCCTTGAGAATATATCCTCGTGCAGCGTGGAATGAGTCTATTATGCTATGCTGGTGGGGTAAGAACTCCCTGCCGCGTGATTTGCGCCAGCTAGCGAACAAACGCTACGCAAGCGCACGAAGACCTCGTGTAGCGGCAGCCCCTTATCTTCTCCATTGCGTAGCTCTATGTCCTCGCCCCCGCACAGTTCCGCAGCACCGTGATCTACCACCAGATCTTACCCGGAAGTCATTCTATTCCGCGCACGGTCGGCACAATCGGCGATATTCGCGGCATTATCGAGGCGTGCGTGCGGCATCGTCTGTGGGATGGTGTGTCCAACCTGTTCTTCGCCCTCGCCCCAGCACGATAACGCGCTACGATATTTCCGACTACTATGCCATTAACCCCTGAGTTGGGCACGATGGAGGATGATGTTGAGGAGATGATCGCCGCGTTTGGGGAGCACGGCATCGGGGTCATGTTTGATATGGTGCTCAACCATGTTTCGACCGTTGAGCACGAATGGTAGGCGGGGCGCGGCGAGCGGAGTACTGGGATTATTTCTATCTTCGCCTGGGCGGGTCAGTCTGATCGCACTGGTGGTTCCACTGAACTGGGAGTCGAAATCATGGTCGGGTCGACGCCTTTCACCGATACGGCGGCGAGGTTTATCGGACGAATCGGGGCACCGCTGCAATATCTGGCACTTTACGACGTCACACAGGCTGATCTGAACTGGCCAACCCGTCGCGTGAGAACCTCATATCGTCAATTCTGCATGATACAAGGGTGTTCGCGGCCCGCTTCGACGTCATTAGTCGACCGGCAAACCGAAGAGCTTTGAGGATGCGCCCGCCGGGGTTGTCGATAAGACCCTGTATACCGATACGCCCATCGTGCACACGCGTCCAGGAGCCGAACCGCGCATCGTTCGGGCGGTGGTCGGGATACCGTGACTGCGGGTGAAATGTCTTCGACGCAGCATTGAGGAAATCCGCGTGGGCTACTCCAACCCCTGAGAACCGCGAGCTCGATATGGTGTCTAGCTACCCATCTGAAGGTGGATTGATGAGACGGCTGAGAAGTGGACGAAGGTGATCCGCTTTGCTGAGTGCCAGCGACTGCTCAACGATTGGGCGCTGAGCATGGAGGGGCGGCGGGTGAATGCGCTGTTTTGAATAATCATGACTCAGCCGCGCGCACTCAACCGTTTTGGTGACGTTCAGCGGTATCGGCGGAATCTCGCGACCACGCTGGCGACCGTGATCTACCCGCTGCGCGGCACTGCATATATTTATCAGGCGAAGAGATCGGGTAATGATTGACCCGGTGATTCTTCGATTGACGACTACGTGGATGTTGAGGCCCATAACGCTAAGACCTGCGCGCGGGGGTCTCTCGGAGGTCGAGGCGCTTGAGGCTGTGCGCGCCAAGGCACGGGATAATCCCGCGTGTTCCCCATGCAATGGGAGTCTGCGCCGGTGGGGATTGCGGCACGGTTGATTTGCGTACCGCCATCCCTGGCTGGCGCCTCGCGCCCAGGTGTATGCGGCAACCGGCGCGGGTATTTCGGGTGGCGGATGAGGAACGTGACGGGTGATTTTTGCCGTACTATCGCGAGCTGATTCTGCCTGCGCGGCAGTACCCGGTGATTTCTGAGGCAGTTAGCGCCCCATGCGCTCGACCATGAGCGGGTCTTCGGGTACCTGCGTGAACATATCATCGCCAGCGCACGCGCACGCGGCTGTTGGTGCTCACACTTTTGGGGACGAGACGGCGGTGCGTGTCCTGCCGAGTTCATGCCGGCGAGGTTCTGACGCAGTCGCTGGCAGTGAAGGCTCACGAGTTCCAGCGACGTGCAGTCTGCACGGGTGCTTTTGTGTAATTACAAGAATCCACCAGCCAGTTAGCGGTGTTTCGGCCCGATCCCCGCGAGGTTGAGGTTACACTGCGCCCCTGCGAATCGTTGGCTTTGATCGTGGAAGAGCCCATCGTCTCTTCTTAGCTCGCCAGATTAATTGCTCCGGTTACATGGGCATTTACAGGTATGAGTTACATGTGTGAGCAGGTGGTTTTTGGTCCGAGCAGGCAGGAAAAATCCCTACCTCGGCAAAAATGACCTGCCCGCGGTCTAAAAACGCAGTCAGCGGGAGCATGAGTTTTGGATTACATGCCCTCCGAAACCTTCCAACGTGCCGACCTTGACTTGCTTCTGAGCGTGCGGATTGATGTGGCGCAGGTGCCGGGCGGCGCATCCCAACGGCAGATTTTGGATGCAGTACGCACCTTCTTGGGCTCCCTCACTCAGTGACGATTCCGCCGATGGGCACGCGATTGACCTGGTTCTGGGGTTTGCGCGCCCCTACTATGCGGGCGGGTTTACAGGGCGGGTGCCCGCATCCGGCGGGGCAAGGCGTCGCCCGCCGGAGCCATGAGGGAGCACAGGCTGTTGGTTCAGGCAGGTTCAGCGTGCCATCGAACGGTAGGGCAGGCTGGCGCATCGTGACGTCGGTGGTGGTCTCTAGCGCGGGCGAGGATGTGCTGGATTCCTTAGAGGCTGGCATCGAATACCTGACGGATGAGCTCGGTGACCTGCGGGTAGGCCTCTCCCTCACGGAACTCCCGGCCGTTTAGAGTCCTCTCCGTTCATCTCCCCAACCGATATTCTCTGAGCACCAGAACCTAGCGGTATCCAGCACCCAGCGCAGAAAAAGGAAGAAAGGCTACAACAAATCCCCTTTATCCTTGAGCCAGTTTGCTGCCGCTGGATGGGTCCAGTTTCATCGCCGGATACCGTCATTGAGCGAGCGTAAATCGTCGGTCGTCAACACTGCACTGATGCGGTTCAGCACCGCCTGCGCATCCTCGGGAACCCGTTTGGTGTTGATAATGGGGAGTACCTGCTGCGCCGGATCATGTGTTTTTCGGGTCTTCGAGCATCACAAAATTGTTCTGCGTAATTGCCGTGGTCGAGCACAAATCACAACCTGCACGGTGTTATCCTGCAGGGCTTTTGACGGTGAGTGCCCTCCCCCATCCGGTAAGCGAGACGAATTCCGCCGGAACGCACCGTACTTATCTTTGAGCCCCGGAATCGGCAGGGCGCGTTCGGCAAATTCGGGGAGCGGCACCAATCTTCAGTTCGGTACAGACCTTCGCCATATCAGTCCATGTGGTGTCAGATTGTATTTTTGGGCGGTCTGCTGGGTGACGACTACAGTATCTTTTATTTTCCCGCCTGCGAGAGCGTCGCAGTGCCTGAGGTTTTTATCCAGCACCCCACCGAGCGCCTGCAGAATCTCTTGTTTAGTCTGCGCTGTGGAATTCTCGTCAAGATACAACAGCAGGTTGCCCGAGTATTCGGGAAACCACGTCGATAGCCCTGAGGTGCGCCCCAGGTAGGCTTCACGCGCGCCAATCCCCAGCTGAGTGCCTGATTTGAAACCCGTTTTTATTTAGTGCTTGGGAGTATATTTCGGCGAGAATCTGCGACTCTGCGAACGCTGCTGACCCCACGATAATACCGTCGTGTTCACCGCCGAAAACGTTTTCACCGCTCAGCCCGCAGGCGCTCAGCGCTCCTAACGTCCCGAGGGCACCGACGACACCCAATGCCCGCCGCCTGGTAACGCCGTATGCCCTTTCCAACCCCTGCTGTTCCTGGTTTTTCGCGCTCTTTCGATAGAAAGAACGATCGTTCGTGTTTCCGGCGATGCACCAGGCTCATCGCGTGCGCCCCTTCCGTGTGCGAGTTTGCCGCATCCAGTGCGCTCCGTGTTTCTGTTGCCTATGACGTTTGGATGCTCCGCCACCCCCGCACGGAACGGGGTCGACGGCTCGCTGCGCTAGGGCCATGAGCGCATCCACCACGAGGGCGAGTACCGCTACCAGCAGGGTTGCCACGAGCATACGCGGATAGTCCCGCACCGCGAGTCCATCAAAAAGGTACCGGCCCAGGTTATTCCTGTTAATGTGGCGGCAATAGTCGCGGTCGCGATCACCTGCAGCACCGCGCTGCGCAGACCACCCATAAACACCGGAAGACCTTAGAGGAATCTCAACCCGGCGAAGAATCTGCCCTTCGGTCATGCCTTGGGCGCGTGCCGCATCCACCACATCCGGGTCAATCCCGGTCACGGCTTCGAGGGTATGCGCTAGCAGGGGTGCCACCGCGATAATCACGAGCACTGCGAGCGGCGGAATCGCGTTAACCCCAAACCAAAGAGCCAGCAGAGCTCAGCAGGCCTGTGGCGGGCAGAGCACGCAAAGCGGCGGTAAACCCCAGCAGAGCGTGCCCGCCGCGGCGAGTATGCCCAGCCCACAGCCCCAAAGGCACGGCAATCACCAGGGCAATCGCAACCGCAAACACGGTGATACCCAGATGCTCGACGGTGCGCGCGCAAGAATGCCCTGAGGCCCTCGCCAGTTGGCGCCATCACCCAGAAAAAGCGAAGGTACGTTCTATAACATCTGGCATGCGGTCCTCAGGCGGTCAGGCGCCGTGCCGTGAGGGCAAGAAGCGCATCGGCGAGGTGAGCTAAGGCGGCGCTGAGCACCACGCCCGTGATAAGTCTCGGCGGGATGCTACGCGCCAGTCCGTCGGCAAAAAGCGTGCCGAGCGAAGAAACACCGATGACCGCGCCCACGGAAACCATCGCAACATTTGCCACCGTCGCCACACGAATACCGGCAAAAAGCACGGGCAAAGCGAGCGGTAATTCCACCGTGAAAAACGCACGAGCCGGGTGTATCCCAGGGCGCGCGATGACTCCCACTACGTGCCTCGGGAACTGCATTAGTAGCGTCTCACCCCGGAACGCACCATCAGCGCCATCGTGTAGATCGTGAGCGCCACGAGCACGTTCACCGGCGAAATAATGCTGGTTCCCTAGGAATCAGCGGCATGAGCACGAAGAGCGCAATCGACTGGGATTGTGTGAGAGCAGCCCGAAAACCGTGCACCCGTGGCGTGCGCACCACTCCGGTAGGTTTTTGCGCCGTCTTCCCGCGCGCGGCGTCGGCTCGCATACCGCGCCACCGGAATCGACAGGGCGGTTCCCACAGTACCGGAACAATGCCCCTGGTACAGGTGATTGAGGGTCAAATCAAGGACGCGCTGATGTTATTTCCAACCAGTCCCAGTGCATCGAATCTGCCAGCAACAGGTTCATACTATCCCCGCCCAGGAGGTTGATGCGGCGCCTCGCCCGATACTGCGGCTTTCCGCGTGTGCGGCGGTAGCGTTCTGCGGCGAATATACCGCACCTGGCGCATCACATCGGCGAGTGCGGCAGGCACCCACGGACTGGCTAACGAAAGATTCCACAAAAATCATTAGCGGGATTCGTCAGGATCTCTTCGGGAGCGCCATATTGGCGAGCTTGCGCGCCGGGGGCGAAGACCGCAATATTATCGCCGAGGAATAGGGCCTCATCACTACGTGGGTTACGAAAACAATGGTCTTATGCGCAGCTCGCCCTGCAGACGCAAAAAGTTCTTCCTGCAGTTCGGTGGCACGATCGGGTCGACCGCAGAAAAATGGCTCGTCCATGAGCAAAATAGAGGCATCCGCCATGAGTGCCCGCGCGACTCCCACACGTTAGCCTGTCCGCCGGAAAGCTGGGCTGGTAGCGCTGCGCTAGGGACGCATCCAAACCCACGGTATCCAGAAGGTCAAGAGCACGTTCTTTTCGCCTGCTGTTTGGGGGTGCCGTTCAACAGGGGCACGGTGCATGACGTTTCTGCAAGCACGGTACGATGCGGCAGCAGCCCGCCGCTTTGCATGACGTACCCGATGGATCGGCGCAGCTTAGGCGGGTCTTGGTCTGCAATATTTCGCCCGCCGATGGTGATCGTGCCTTCCTGTGGCTCTACCATGCGGTTGATCATGCGCAGGGTGGGGTTTTACCGCATCCTGAGGAACCGACGAAAACGGTGGTTTCACCGGCGGGGATGCTCAGAGTCAGGTTATTGACCACGGTGTTAGCGCCGTAGCGTCGGTGACCTGGGAGAATCTCGATTCCTGCAGCGCGTATTGCCTGCGCGGAGTTCGACGGTATGGTTTTTCGGAGTGGATGCTGGCATTCGATCTCTTCCGTATGCGCCGGTTTTGCCGCCGTGTACAGGTGTTGTCCAAATAACACAACGTCTCCATCCCTAACGGAAATTCCAGGAAATTGAAACGAACCGGCGTGTTTACCGTTCTGCCAGCTACTACTCTCCTCTTCCCCTAGTGAAGAGCCTTGATTTCAAGAAAGCGTCGAAAAATACTCTTGCTTGAAATCAAGGCTCTTTAGCAGAAAAAGGATTCGGTCGCACAAAAATATAATGCACAAGACATAGAATACGCAGGCTTGAGAGCAGGGCGCGGTTAGAAGAAAAATCCGCCCCCACTGTAGAAGCCCTGGAGGGCGGATTGGCTCCGACCGGCGTCGATCCGGTGACCTTACGATTTTCAGTCGCACGCTCTACCAACTGAGCTACAGAGCCTTGCGCATCGAAGCAGATACGCAACGACCGCGTCTTCGTGATGAATTTCTTCACCTGAATCATGCGGCCAGAGCGACCCCTGACGGGACTTGAACCCGCGACCTCCGCCGTGACAGGGCGGCGCGCTAACCAACTGCGCTACGGGGCCTTGTTGGATTCGGCAGGGGTATAATCTGCTTCTTCAACATGGCTTTGCAAATCTGAGGATTTGCAAGTACCTCAACGGGATTTGAACCCGTGCTACCGCTGTGAAAGGGCGGCGTCCTAGGCCGCTAGACGATGGGGGCCCAGTCGATGCGAACGGGTTCTTTTTCATCCCGTCGTTCGAACCTCAACTAGTCTATGACAGATTTTGTAAACGCTGCAAGCCGGATTCTTCAAAAACTTCTTCATACCCAGCCCACACTCTCCTCTAAGATACCCTGCTCACCTGCATGCTTACTAGTCAGAACGTATTTTATAGTCACCAGAAATTTCTCAAAATTTTTCTGAATAACCCCCGCAAACAGCACGAAATGACCGGGTAAGCGCCGCGCATCCCCTTCACAGGTTCAGCAAAAAGGCGTAGAATATGCCGCGCGCACGCGCACACCATGATTTTGATACAAGAAATCCCCGCCGGTTTCGGGCTGTGCCGAAGACCCAGCGGGGATTCTTCATTGCGGCTCATGTACCGCAGAAAATCGCTGCGTACAGCTATTACTCGCCGCGCGAAATACGAATCATCTCATCACGGTCAACAACCTTCACACGCTCACGTGGCTCGCCCTTCGCATCCTGTGATGCTGCACCGAGCGCCTTTTCGTGATCGTCCAGACGGTGCCAGCCTTCCCAAGTGGTATAGCGAATGCCCTTAGAATCCAGGTAATCGCTGAAGGTATCCGCATCCGGTTCGGGAGCGGTGTACAGGTTCTCGCGGTCCTCCAACAGGTGGGTGATGGTTTCAAGTGCATCGCCCTTAGTGGAGCCAATCAGACCCACCGGTCCGCGCTTAATCCACCCGGTAGCGTACAGACCGGGCACGTGCTCGCCGTTTTCATCGACCACACGGCCCTCAACGTTAGTAATCACGCCCTTATCAGCGTCATAGCCAACCTCGGGCAGCTCAGATCCAAAGTAACCAATCGCGCGGTACACGGCCTGCACGGGGTAGTCCACGAACTCGCCGGTGCCCTCAATACCGCCCCTGACCGTCAAGCCTATTGCGTTCCATGCGGATGCCCACAACCTTGCCGTCCCTCGCCCAGAATCTCGTGCGGGGACTGCAGGAAGTGCAGATGCAGGCGGCGCGATGCGGTCTGCTCGCCCTCCTCCTGGTCGGTAAGCCAGGTAGTGAGGGTCTTCATCATAGTCTTAACCTGGTTATTCGTCCGAATAGCTTCATCCGAAGCCCTCGTCGAACTCCGAAGTCCTCTTCGTAGAGCACAATATCGACATCGCGGGAATGAGAGAGCTCGCGCAGCCCGGGGGTGAACTTGATCTGCGCAGGGGCTGCGGCGGCCGAAAGACGTCACATCGGTCACGGGCGAAGATTTCAGCCCCTCGTACATTCTCGGAATTTCAGTGACGAGCAGATCATCGGCACGCTTAGAGAGCACCGCGCAATATCCAGCGCCACGTTGCCGTTACCAAGCACCGCGATTTCCTTCGCGTTCAGCGGCCAGGTGCGCGGGTAATCGGGGTGACCGTCATACCACGAGACGAAATCGGCGGCACCATAGGAACCATCCAGTCGATGCCCTGACAGGCAGCGGTGCATCGTAAATAGCACCGGTCGCAAAAATAATGGCATCATAATGCTCGCGCAGATCGGCAAGGTTCAAATCCTTACCGTATTCGACATTGCCGAAGAATCGAATATCACCGCGGTCAAGTACCTTGTGCAGGGCGGTGATAATGCCCTTGATGCGCGGGTGATCGGGCGCCACACCGTAGCGAATCAGCCCAAAGGGCGCGGGGTAACGATCAAAAATGTCGATAGAAACCTCAACGGCTCCAGAGCGTACTTCCTCAGATTTGGTGAGCAGATCGGCGGCATAGATACCCGCAGGACCCGCACCGATAACGGCAACGCGCAACGGGCGTGCAGCTTCAGACACGTATTTTTCCTTTCAAAGTTCACCCATAGGGCGAGCTTAGCCTTAACATCCTTGCTTATTTTAGCGGTCATGCCTGAGCAAACGCAGGAAACATGAGCTGAACCACTCAAAAGACACATTTTTCATGTTTTTACCCCAGGTTTTGAGGTCTCATCATAAATATTCCTGTCACGACTTCGGAATATGTGTGCGAGCACAAAAGTCGTCACCTGCGTTACGAGAGCACACTAAAAGTTCAGGATGTTCATAGCGAGCGCCTAAGGGTGCATCGCCTCCCAGGCGATGCGGATCCCCTTGTCAAGCGAAGCATGAGCATCCTGAACTTTATAACGGGCATCAGCTAAGCCGCAGCGACTTTACGGCTCTCGACGGGGTGTTCCGCATCCGGTTCGCCGGTGAGGCGGTTGCGCAGATCGCGGCGCACCAGCCTCGATGGACCACAACCAGACGATATGACCGAAGAACTCAGAGAGGTGCTCCCCGGCGGCTGCTCCAGGACGGGGCTACAACACCCATTGCGGGCATGATGATGACGTGGAAGAGAATATCGAGCACAATACCGAAGGCGACACCATGCCAGAGTTTGATTTTGGGCCAGTATTCCGCCACCACGCTATAGAGCACGCCAAAGAAGATTGAGAAGGCGAAGTGCACAATAAAGCTCATATATGGCAGATCGTTACCCAGATATGAGTAGGTTTGATGCGTGATTTCATGAGAACCCAAACATCTCCAGAAGCGCTTTGGGGCGGTTTGTTGCATTGCGTTCGGGTGCGCGGCGGGAAGGGAACTTCCCAACCAAATTTGACGATACCACCTGAAGATACCGGGCGATAACGCCCTACGAAGGCGGCGGTTCCGAGGCGGCGGCGTACCGGATCGGTCACGGTTTTGAAAGATACTCTGATCTTTTCTTTCGCCGAGTTAAGGGCGTTCATGATGATGTCTCCTATAGCTTGCGCGTTATAGAGTGTGTTGTCCGCCGTCTACCGTATGGGAGCACAACCCGAAAGTCTATAGAACACCACATAAAGCCACAAAAACCCTAATAGTTATTTTCTCCTGACCTGTATATTTGCATGGTAAAGTTTCTCAAAATATTTTTCCGTCATAAAACGCAATAAAACCCACCAATGCAGTCTCAGTGGGTTTTATTAGCCCGCGAGCAGGTGGCTTTTGGCACGAACAGGTAGGAAAATCCTACCTTTTCGGCGAAATCCTACCTGCTCGCAGAATGAATATAGGGGTTAGACTGCGTGAAACTCCACGACTAATTCTTCGCGCTCGCCAAAACGCACAAGGTGACGCTCCAGCACGCCTGCAAGGTTCTGTGCTTTCTCGTCGTCTTCGGCGCGAACCTCCATGATAAGAGCATGGTTCGCATCATCGGCCACCAAGTCTCCATACCCGCGAAAGATGCCGTCGCGATTAAAGATTAAGCGCAATCCGCCAGGAATTTCCTCGGTACTAATTTTGCGGCCCATATGTGAGCCAAGCTGTTTAATATAGCGTGCCGGGCGGTCGGTACTGACCGTGGAACGCTGACGAACGGGCAGAGATTCTGCGGCTGGATACTCACTCATAACAACCTTCTTCATGCTTCAGGATGCGCGCCCAGCGCCAATTCCCAGGCGGCACATATCATCCTTAGGTAATCCTTATCTTAGCAGTGTTGTGAGCGTGTGCCGATGGGGTTTCGCCTACAGCGCGGGTGGCGCCCTCACGGAAAACTTACCGCCTAAAAGCGACCATCATGCGCAGACGCAAAGAAGTAGCCTTTTACGGGTTATTCCCCTAGAATGTTGTAGTAACAAGAGCGTCACGCCCCACGGCTGGCGCTTTTTTCTTATGCGCATCCCCAACCGGCGGTTGCGCGCCCTACGAGAGTATCTACGGATTTTCACGAATGTCTTCTGAGAACACCGCGGCTCCCCAGACGCCTAAACCCAGCAGTTCGGGCGGCACACTGGACCGTTACTTCAACATTACCGAGCGTGGCTCAACTATCAGCACCGAAATTCGCGGCGGTTTAGCGACCTTCTTCGCCATGAGTTATATTGTGGTGCTCAACCCGCTTATTCTCGGCCTCAGCCCGATTCATCCGGACGTTCCCTCGGCGTGCCGCAGGTTTGCCGCCATGACCGCGCTTGTTGCAGGCGTGATGACCATTCTTCTAGGCGTTTACGCCAAAACACCCCTTCGCGATGGCGGCGGGACTGGGCGTGAACGCACTATTGGCAACTACGATAGCCACGACTCCTAACCTCACCTGGCCGCAGATTATGGGGTTGAGTCGTGTGGGCGGGCGTGCTCATGACCGCCCTCGTGCTGACCGGTTTTCCGCACCGCCGTTTTCGACGCCGTGCCCGAAAGCCTGAAACCGCAATCGTGGTGGGTATCGGACTCTTTATCGCCTTTGTTAGGGCGGTGAACGCCGGAATTATTCGCCGTGCAGAGACCGGCTCAACCCTGTCGTGTTCCGGTGTCCACGGGCATCTGCTCGGCTGGCCCACTCTCGTGTTTATCGTGGGGTTGTTCCTGACCATTATTCTGTATGTTCGTCAGGTGCGCGGCGCTATTCTCTACGGCATGCTCGCATCCACGACACTTTCGCTTATTCTGGAGGCGGTCGCCCCCTCCGGCAGCGTGCAGGCTAACCCGCTTGGCTGGTCGCTCAATGTACCCACCTGGGACGGCAGCGGTTTTGGTCTGCCCGATTTTTCGCTTCTGTTCTCCGCAGATCTTTTCGGCGCCTTCAGTTCTTTGGGTGCAATGGCCTCAATTCTGCTGGTGTTTACCATCCTCATTTCGGCGTTTTTCGATGTGATGGGCTCCATCATGGGTATGGCAGTCGAAGCCGGTTCTATCGATGAAGACGGCAAGATCGAAGACATCGACCGTCTGCTTCTGGTAGATGCGCTGGGCGCGGTCGCCGGTGGCGGCACCTCAACCTCAACCAACCAGGTATTCGTGGAGTCGGCAACCGGCATTGGGGCCGGTGCCCGCACAGGTCTGGCAAATGTGGTGACGGGTGTGCTCTTCCTGGGCGCTATTTTCCTCTCTCCCCTGGTGACGATTGTCCCCTTTGAGGCGGTCGCCCCCGCAATGGTGTTCGTCGGGTTCCTGATGGTGCGCCAGGCGGTTAATGTCGATTGGAACGATCTTGCCCTGGGAATTTCGGCGTTCTTGACGATCGTCATTATGCCGCTGTCGTATTCGATTGCGCACGGTATTGGTGCCGGGTTTTATTTCGTACACGGTTATCCGTGTGGCGACCGGTCGCGGACGTGAGGTGCACTGGCTCATGTACGTGGTTTTCGGCGGTGTTTGCGGTGCATTTCGGAATGGGCCTGATTGAGGGGTGGATGCGTTAGAGCATCTTTCTCTCTCCCCCTTCCATCGTAAAAAGAGCCTTGATCGTGAAAACTTCAGTCACAATCAAGGCTCTTTTTATCACCCATTTTTACCCCTAAAGGCGGATATACATCCCCGCACCCCGCTAAAGACCTGGGAATTTCCTGTCAGTAGCGCATTGAGGGTTAAACGTCATAGAATAATGTGGTAACAAAAGCGTCACACCCGCCATAAGGGTTGGGCGCTTTTCTTATTGCGGCGCAAACCCGCGCGCGCACCCTACGAGAGTATCTACGGATTTTCACGAATGTCTTCTGAGAACACCGCGGCTCCCCAGGCACACAAGCCCAACGCATCGGGCGGCGCACTGGACCGTTACTTCAAAATCACTGAACGAGGCTCATCTATTTCAGCCGAGATTCGTGGCGGTCTCGCCGCGTTCTTCGCTATGAGTTACATCGTCGTCCTCAACCCCCTGGTGATCGGCACCGGCGCAGACTCGGCGGGAAATACGCTTGGCGTGCCGCAGGTCGCCGCCGTGACCGCGCTCGTCGCCGGCGTGATGACTATCCTCATGGGCGTTATTGCTAAACAGCCTTTCGCAATGGCGGCGGGACTGGGCGTCAACGCGCTGCTGGCGTCCACGATCGCAACCACCCCGGGGCTGACCTGGGCGGATATTATGGGCCTGGTCATTATTGCTGGTCTGATTATGACCGTGCTGGTGCTCACCGGCTTCCGCACCGCCGTATTCGAGGCGGTCCCCGAGAGCATCAAAACCGCAATTGTGGCGGGAATCGGCTTCTTCATCGCCTTTATTGGCCTGGTGGATTCTGGGATTATTCGCCGCATGCCAGATGCCGCCGGAACCACCGTTCCCGTCTCGTTCGGCGTGGGTGGTCACCTACTTGGCTGGCCAACTCTCGTGTTTATTTTCGGTCTTTTCCTCACCATCGCGCTGTTTATTCGCAATGTGCGCGGCGCTATCCTCATTGGCGTGGTGGCATCTACTGCGCTGTCTATCATCCTAGAGGCTATTTTCCATATCGGCAGCGGCAAAGGAAACCCGACCGGCTGGTCGCTCAACGTTCCCGCGCTCAATAATTTTTCCTTCTCAGCCCCCGATTTCTCGCTTATCGGGTCTGCACGATTCGGCGCGTTCGGCGCTATTGGCGTGCTGGGCGCATCCCTGCTGGTGTTCGCTATTCTGCTCTCGGTCTTCTTTTGATGCCATGGGCGTTTCGGTGGGCTTAGCAACCGAAGCGGGCACCATCGATAAGGACGGCAAGGTCGAGAACATTAACGAGGTTCTGCTCGTGGATGCGGTCGGTTCCGTGGTCGGCGGCGGCGCATCCGGCTCTGCGAACCAGATTTTTGTGGAGTCGGCAACCGGTATTGGTGAGGGTGCCCGCACGGGTCTGGCGAATATCGTAACCGGCGTGCTGTTCTCGGTGGCGATTATCGCCCTCGCCGCTGGTGACGATCGTTCCCTTTGAGGCGGTCGCCCCCGCTCTGGTGGTTGTTGGGTTCCTGATGGTGCGCCAGGCCGTGCATATCGACTGGCAAGATTGGGGTCTGGGTATCCCCGCGTTTATGACCATTATTTTCATGCCGCTGTCGTACTCGATCGCTAACGGTATTGGTGCAGGGTTCGTCTCCTACGCCTTCATCCGCCTAGTTCAGGGCCGCGGGCGCGAGGTGCACTGGCTCATGTACGTGGTGTCGGCGGTGTTCGTCATCTACTTCGGCATGGGTATTATCAACGGTCTCACGCACTAGCGTTTACTGAAATCCCGGGTATATATCGGGTGTAAAAAGGCTCTTTTTGAAGAGAAGCGGCGGAAAACTACGCTTTATTCAGAAAGAGCCTTTTTATACACCTATGGGGGTGTGGATATGCACTCGAAAACGTCAGAAATTTCACGGCTGCAGGTATACAACTTCACCCGTTTTTCCTGGTATTCTTCGCATGGGTTTACTTTCAGGTAGACCCAATTCAACGCACCTATACACGCAGACAACGCGTTTGAATGCGAACCAGCCCCGCCCTCTTGCTCAGAGAAGGCGCGGGCTGGCTCAGGTTAAACCGAAAATTCTATCGTTCGCTTGGGCGGCATAATTCTTTCATGATGCACTCAGCCCTCTCTTGTGCACGCTCATCCACCGCGCCAATATCGCAGACGTGCAGCAGGTCTGCCGCCACGTGCAGGCGCAGCACCCGCGGAAGAGCAGAAACCTCACGCAGAATCACGTTCGCCCGCTCGGAAGGGGCAGGCTCCAAACCCCAACTCGGGGCAAATTTTGTGAGGTCACTGGGCAGAATGTAGGCGTCTATTAGAGGGGTTTTTATCCCCGAAAGTTCGTGCCGAGCCCCGGTGAGCGCGAGCGCATTCGCACCGGTTCGCAGCAGGTCGCTCGTATCGTAGGGTGCCACGTAGTAATGCACGGTCATCCCGGTGCGGTGCGTGTACTGCCGGAGCGCATCGAGCCCGCAAGCGCAGAGGATGCGGGCGCGTTCGGCGGCGATGCGGCGCGCATCCGGGGTAAGCAGGTGCCCTCCCCCGTTGAAATAGAGGGCGAGCTCGTCGAAAGATTCCTGCGAGATAACGTCACTCATGGCATAAACATAGCAAACGCAGGACTAGTTTTTGAGACTTTCATCAAGGAATATTTCTGCCATGCCGCACGATGGGAAAACGCTTAGCTGACCTCGCCGTCCAGGTAGTACCAGGTGCCGTTTACTTTCTCGAAGCGGGATTTTTCGTGCATGGTGCCTTTCACGCGTTCTTCGGCGGGCGTGCCAGGAACCGAGCGGTAGTACGCCACGAACTCGACCGTGCCCGCCGCATCGAAGGGACCGCCCGAAGAGCCCAGAATATCCAGCCGGTACCAGCGCAGCGTTTCGTCCAGCGTTAACTCGGCGGGGCGCGTATGCGGATGCCAGCTTGCCAACAGGTAGGGCGCATCGTGCAGGGCGAAGGCGGTGAACCGCGAGCGCATCAGAGCCAGCGGCGTGGGCGCGCCCAAGGTTCCGGATGCGGCAAACTCGCCCAGGTACCGCCCGCAGCAGGCACCGTATACCTCGCCGCTTGTGCAGGGGCAGCGGGTTTGAGGATCATACAGGGTTGTTTCGCTCATGCACCCCATTTTAAACGTGCATAAAAAAGAGCCTTTATTCGAATAAAGCGGCATTTTTAATGCTTTATTCAAATAAAGGCTCTTTTTATCATCCCAGGAGGGGAGATTTTACAACCATGCGTGCAGGAACAGCGGGTTTAGTTCGCGATAGCGCGTGCCGGCGTATCTGCCGTGGAAGGCTTACCCACGTAGGCGCCGCGGTACTTCGCGGCCGGGTGGGAGTCTGCAACCTTAGTCTGGCCCTTGCCGAACAGGCTTTCGCGCAGGGTTTCACCCTCGTAGGAGGTGCGGTAGCGCCCACGCTTTTGCAGCTCGGGAACCACGAACTCGATGAAGTCCTCGAAGGAGCCGGGTGAAACGTGGTATGCCAGGTTAATACCGTCCAGGCCGCCTTCATCAATCCAGCGTTCTAGTTCATCGGCCACCTGCTGCGGGTCGCCCACAATAACCTCGCCCATACCGCCAATAGTGCAGTGCTCGGCAATATCCTTACGCGTCCACTGCTTATCCTTGGCCTGCAGGGTGAAGGGGGTGAGGAAGGACTGAATCGACTCGGTCTTCACATAGTTGAGTACCTCGTCTTCGTCGAACTGCGAAAGATCCACGCCGGACCAGCCGCCGATAATGGCCTGCGAAGATTCCAGGTTCACGTACTTGCGGTACTCTTCGTACTTTGCCTTCGCCTTCTCTTCGGTTTCGTCCACAATAATGGAGAGCATCGCGAAAACCTTGATTTCGTCGCGACCGCGGCCGTTCTCTTCTGCGCGGTCACGAATGCGGTCGGTAATAATGCGGGTCAGATCGGGGCGCAGCGCACCGATAAACACAACCTCGGCATGCTTGCCCGAGAACTTCTGCCCGCGGCTGGATGCGCCCGCCTGGAAAATCACGGGGGTACGCTGGGGGCTGGGTTCGGTCAGACCCGCGCCGGGCACGCTGAAGTACTTGCCCTTGTGCTGAATCGGGTGCACCTTGGAGGGGTCTGCGTAGATGCCCTTCTCGCGGTCTTTGACAACGGCACCGTCTTCCCAGGAGCCTTCCCAGAGCTTGTAGCAGACGTCCAGGAACTCTTCGGCGAGTTCGTATCGGGTATCGTGCTCAATCTGGGTTTCGAGTCCCTGACATTCGGCGGCGGAAGGCAGGTATGAGGTCACCACATTGAAGCCCACGCGTCCGTTAGTGAGGTGATCGAGAGAAGCGTACCTTGCGTGCGAGCGTAGTGAGGCTGCTCGTAGGTGACGGCTGAGGTCACGCCGAAGCCCAGGTGCTCGGTCACGGCGGCCATTGCGGAGATCTGCATGAACGGATCGTTCACGGGCACCTGCGCGCCACCTTCGATAGCTGGCGCAGCGGAGTTCTTGTAAATATCGTAGATGCCCACAACATCGGCTAGGAATACGCCGTCGAAGAGGCCCTTCTCAAGGATCTGTGCCAGGTCGGTCCAGTATTTGATGGTGTTGTACTCGGTAGCGCGGGAGCGGGGGTGGCGCCAGAGGTCGAAGCTCTGGTGACCCACACAGGTCATGTCGAATGCGTTAACTGCGATGCGCTTCTTCTGCTCAGCCATCTACATATCCTTTCGCGAATGTTAGGGTGTTCCTGCACCCCGCGCGCCGCCCCCTTCATAGGTGGTGGCCTTCTTGGTGTTCAAGTTGTACAGGTGGCGCATTCGCGCCGTACTTGCTTCGTGTCCCTTGAAGCCAGATCATCATCTGGAGCACCCCGCTACGGGAGAGGGTTGCCGCCCGGCTAGCCAGAGCTTTACGCCGGGACTCATAATCCTTGATTTTGAGTGTATAAGGGGTGTCGTGGTTGGTGCGATATTATGACGAATATTAATGTTTGTGACTGTCGCCCGTAATATTAAGGGCCGCGTACGTCGCCCGGCGGACAGCAGTGTTCTTTCGATTGCGACGGCAAAATTCGGGAGCAATAGTTTGCAGCGGGAGCGTGTTTCGACCGACTCGTTACCCGTCAGCTTCGGAATACTATCTGGCGCCTCGCACGTTCAGAACAGCGTTAATCAGCGGCTGCAAACTATCGCTCCCGGAAGGACTCTTTAGGAAATGAGGTCCATTTCGCGGGCATCATCCGCAGTGATGGGGTTTATTTCCACCTTGGGCTCGGGGACAGGTTCAGTACCACCTCGTCCAGTCAGAACTGCAAAGCGCAGGTTTTTCAGGTCACTTGGTGCCGTCAGCCAGCCTGTCATTCCGTCACGGTTAAGATCAAGAGCATAGATTCCATGGTCGATTTCGCCATTACCGTTGAGATCGACAGGTCCATCTGCTGGCCTCAGTACGGCCTCTGGATTGGGCCGATACATGTACCCACGCGCTTGGGGACCAAAGCCTTTGCGTTCGTCCAAGGCCCATTCTTTAAGGGTCGGCATATCTTGCTGCAGGTATCCGAAATATTTGGTTCCATCCGCCTTGGGCACACCGGTAAGCTGATAGTTGTAATTCATCACGCTGAAGTACTGTGGTTTACCTTTTTCACCTTTCTCCTCGGCATCACCACCGTGCTGCAGGCCGAGGTTATGCCCCAGCTCGTGAATAAAAGTACCCACGCGAATATCGCTCATATTACCTTTATCGTTATTCCAGTGTGTCTTTCCTACAGTCACCATGAAATTAAGATCTCCCAATTGTCCCAATCCTGATGAACCGCTCTCCCCATTTTGTTGTTGCACATAGTAGTCGCCCCAAACCATATAGTGAAAGAGCCCTTCACGATACTGGTTAATATGAGAAGCTTTAAACTTGGCCCAGTTCCCATCTCTGTCACTTATATCGTCGCTGAGCACTTGCCACTTAACCTGTTCGCCTCCTCCCAAGTTATACTTAGGGCCTCGGGCGGCACCGGCATCCAAGTGCAGATTAATACCCGTTCTACCGTCGGGATTGCTGATATTTAAATCCGCGAAAGATTGCACGATGCGATCCAGCTCTTCCTCACTGGCAAGCTCACCGGGCATATAATCCATCTCGACAAAAATGTCTTTATGGTTGGGGTCCGCGCCCATCTTGGGGAAATCGATCTCTGGTATGCCATCGTTGTTGATATCGTACCCGTCTCTTTCCAGCTCGTCGGGAATATGATCGCCGTCGCGATCACCCGAGTTGGGGCTCTGAACGGGATCTATATTCTGGTTCTGCGCGGGTGCAGGCTGAGCGGGCTTCGCCTCCACCGCAGAAACGGGCAGAGAATTCAGAGGGGCAAGAAACACCAGGCTGACAAACGCCAGCATCAGGCGCACTATAGTACGTAATTTCATGAGAGATATTCCTTAGTGTCATGTGTTGAGTGAGAGGGAATCTTACATAGAGAGTGAAGTGAGTGGTATTCATCGGCGAGAATCTGCGATGTTGCGAGTTCTCGAATGCGAGTGCATCTTGGGCGGCGTCACGATGCCGTTTGAGCAAGAGAGTGGTATATGAACGGTTGTGCGGGGTAAAGCCCGGGAGCGAAGAGGCGCAGCGAGGGCGTGTTTCATCTGGCTCGTTGCCTCGCCAGCTTCAGAACGTTATGTATGTCCTCGCACGCTCGGAATAACATCCCTCAGCAGCTACACCTCTTCGCCCCCGTTTTGGGAAGAACGCCGAATGATTTAGGGAATAAGGCCCAGGTTGCGGGCGTCATCCGCAGTGACCGGGTTTTCTTCCGCTTCAGGCTGAGCCACAGGACCGCCAGCTCCAGCCTGAGCAGGCTTTATATCAAAGTTGAGCTTCTTCAGATCACTGAGAGCAGTTAGCTCATTTAGTATCCCATCGCCATTGAGATCTACCGAGACCGGAGAATTATCAATAACGCCGTTCCGGTTGAAATCGATGGGTTGATTTGCGGGCTGAGTAACGTCTTTCCCATTTTTATCTTTGTGCGTATACAGGTATTCGCCCGCTTGGGGGCCAAAGCCGTCGCGCTCGTTCAGTGCCCATTCGTTAAGGGTTGGCATATCCTGCTGCAGGTATCCGAAGTATCGGGTTCCGTCCGCCTTGGGAATGCCAGTGAGCTGATAGTTGTAATTCATCACGCTGTAGTACTGAGGCTTCGCCGTTGAATCTCGTCAGTACCGCCGTGCTTCAGGTTGAGGTTATGCCCCAGCTCGTGGATAAAAGTGCCCACGCGAATATCGCTGTTGGCTCCTTCCCACAGGTTTTTCCCCAACGGTCACTATGAAACCGGGAGAGCCTCAAGCCCTACTCCTGATGAGATCTCGATTTCCGGTTTCATTATCCACATAGTAATCGCCCCAGATCATGTAGTCGAAACCGCTGTTGTAGCGGGCAGAATCAAAATTACGAGCCCTGATATTTGCCAATTCCCCAGAAGACTTCATATTGTTGGTGAGCATTTGGTGCGGAACCTGGTTGCCGCCTCCCAAGTTATACTTGGCACTCCGGGCAGAACCTGCATCTAGGTGAAGATTAACGCCCGCCCCTGCCGTCAGGGTTAGTAACATTCAAGTCAGCAAAAGACTGCACGATGCGATCCAGCTCTTCCTCACTGGCAAGCTCGCCAGGCATATAGTCCATCTCAACGAATACATCTTTGTGGTAGGGATTTGCACCCATTTTCTTGTAATCGACTTCAGGTCTACCATCACCATCAGCATCGTATCCGTTGATTTCCACACTGTCGGAAAGCCCGTCACCGTCAGTATCAGGTGAAGTCACCTTCGGGGCGACACCCGGGTTACCAGGGGCGACTGGCAACGTGTCTGCCGAGGCGGGCAGGGAATTCAGAGGGACGAGAAACACCAGGCTGACGAATGCCAGCATCAGGCGCGCTATAGTACGTAGTTTCATGAGAGATATTCCTTGTGTCGTTGTGTTGAGCGAGAGGAAATCTTTCTATGAGTGAGCGGTATTCATGGTAGGGAACCTATGGTGTGGCAGATTCCCACATGCGACAATGCGCATTAGTGGCATTGTGGTGCCGTTTGAGCAAGAGAGTGGTATATGAACGGTTGTATATGAATAACCGATAGATAAGATTTCACCTGCATCCTAGCACCGTAAAATTTTATAAATCTGTGACATAAAACAAGTTTTGGGAGCGGACCATATCACAGGAATAAGTAAAGGTTTCCGGCAACATAACCCGTTCCCGCACGCTGGCAGCATACAAGGCTAGGGAATAAGACCTTGCTCTCGTGCATCATTAGCCGTTATGAGATTAATCTCAATCTCTGGTGAAGGTTCAGGGCTTATCCCACGTCCGTGACTGACGGCTTGGGCCGGGAACCGTATCGTTTTCAGATCGCTGGGTGCACGCAGATAGAACGTGCCGTCTTCTTAGGAACGCCAGTGAGCTGGTAATCGCAGTTCATCACGCTGAAGTAATGGGGTTTGCCGTTCTCGCCATCATTACTGCCGTGAGACACCAAGGTTTGCCAGAGCATCCACGCGAAAATACACCCGATGTAAGTGCTGAATACAGAATATCTTCCGCATACTCTCAGGATGCTCAGATCGGGACGAGTGAGTGTTTTATCGTAAAGATTTCATGTGTGTCTTACATTATTTAGGATTTTTGGGGTATATCCCGTAAAATCATTAATGGCGTGTAATCCGAGCGCCACTTATTCACCCAACCACTCATAGGGAGTCATTGTGACCCACGCATCTACGCGGGGAGGTCTAACGCGCCGTCGTGTTCTGGCAGGCGCCGCATGGACAAACCCTCAATTATTGTTTCTTCCGCTGTAGTTCCGGCTTATGCGGCTTCGTCATGATGACACACGCCCTGACTACGGTATCTTTTACTCAGGCGTTCGTCACCCACCAGGAACAAGCCTTTCATGACAACTTCCTGGGGCTAGATTCATTTAGCGGCCCAGTTGCGAACGAGCAGGCCAATGTTCCGGCAGGTTCCAGTGGTCTCTACTCGGCTGGCGGCGGTAAGTTTACCCCGGCGGCAGCATCGGCAAGGCAAAAATGGGGGTGGCGCTGGTTTCTGTTCTCAGCACCCAAGGCAACCACTAAAGACGGTAAGCAGACGTACTACTGGCACCACTACTCCCAGTCTCGCCGGTGCGCGCCTACGTTTGAGTACTGCGTTTCGTTTTCCCCACCTCGTTTGAGGCCGACGGCAATGAACCTCCGGGCTGACAAAAACACTCGAAGATTTTGCGGGCTTCTCTCACCGATTAATCCCACGTCAGAAAAACGGCGATAACCCTAAGCTCTGTCGCCTTCAACGGTGGTGCTATGTACGGTACCTTCAGCGAGATGACCTCTAACGGTAATGAGCTGATAGGTTACGTTGATATCAAGCTTGAGCAGGATGTTGTAGCCCAGCCACAATGGCGGCGGAACCTCAGGTTTACAACCAGATCTTGGCCAGCCAGTTCGGTACACATTTTGAAGATATCCATCTCGAACACACGGACTGACCACCACCCTGGATGATCCTCAACGGTACTCTGCGCTATGAGCCTGAGAACGGTGCCCCCAAGAGCGATATTGACCTGACCGGTCAGCAGGGCCGTGGCATCCATCGACTCGCGTTAAGCGAAACCTGAGAATCCAGATCCGAGCACTCCCAGCACCCCCAGCGACAAGTCAAAGTCCAACTCTGACGGGATCAACGGGTGACCAGAAAACAAGGATCAAGAGAGCGACTTCACCGTCCGTAACGACATTCAGATCGATCCTAACGACTGGTTATCCGGGCAGAAAAACCCTAACGGAGCCTCGAAAGGCTCAACCAACGCACAAAAACAGAACTAATCGGTAATTTTGGGTGAGTAAACGGCACTCCCACCGGATAAATCCTCTTGACGAGGCGCATCCCGGTGGGAGTGTTTTTCTTGTACTGTTCGCGAGCAGGTGGTTTTTGACCCGAGCAGGTAGGAAAATCCTACCTTGTCGACAAAATCCTACCTGCTCGGCGGTATTGGGGTGTGGTGTGGATGCGTGGGCATGTGTGCAATGTTGCGGAATGTTACGAACGTGGCGCATACACGCGCAATATGACGGGATGCCTTTGCACCTGCACCAGCTACAAGGTTTACTAGATTGGTAATCCATCTAGAGCGACCGAGAGACCTGGCTCGACGACGTCGCAGCAACCTCGCTCTGCGGTGGCATCATGCGCCTTCATAACGCTCGAAGGTGCTAACGCCAGCAACCGATGGGAGATACTGTGGGACTTCCCTCCTTTTCATTCACGAATCCTCTAGCACCCACTCCCCAACCCCGCGCACGAACTGACGAGGCGCGGGTAGCGTTCTGGGGAAAACAAGCCGAGCGCTTAAGCTGGGGCAAGACCTGGGACAACGCACTACCTTCCAGAAACCGCAGGTTATCGGAACTGACGCTGAGGGCATCGAAGAACACCCGTACCTGAGATTACGTGGTTCGAGGGCGCAAAACTCAACGTCGCTCATAACCGCGTGGACCGCCACGTGGAGGCGGGCCGCGGCGACAAAGTCAGCCCTCTATTTCGAGGGTGAACCCGGCGACCGTGAAGCCATCACATACGCTGAACTGCAGCGACGCATCGCCCGCGCCGCCAACGGTCTGCTCAAACTCGGCGTGCGTAAAGGCGACCGTGTAGTAATCTACCTGCCGGCTAGTTCCCGAAAACCATTATTTTTACGCTTGCAGTGCGCGCGGATCGGCGCACTCACTCGCTCGTGTTTCGGCGGGTTCTCGGCGGAGGCGCTGAAGTTCCGGTGGAAGACACTCGGCGCGAAGGTTCTGATCATCACCACCGACGGGCAGAACTGCCGCGGCAAGGCTCGTGCCCGTGAAAGTGAACGCCGATGAAGCATGCTCAGGTGAGAACAACATCGAGCACGTGATCGTGGTGGACCGTACAAGCGCCGCAGACCCCGTGGCGCACGCGCAGGTTCCTCGGACGACCGGGCGCGATATTTGGTACCACGATCTGGTGGACGATCAGCCCGATACCCATGAGTACGAGCTGCACGATGCCGAAGACCCGCTGTTTATCATCTCATACCTCCGGCACCACGGGCAAAACCCGAAAGGGCCTGGTGCACACGATGGCGGGTATGTGCAGACCGCATACACCCACGCGCTGCTGTACGATCTGCTGCCAGACTATGTGGATGACGACGGGTGCTGCGCCCCGATGAACTGTCTGCCGTGAACGACCCGGCGAAGGTCGAATCGACTGTGCACTGGTGTACCGCCGATCTCGCGTGGGTGACCGCGCACACCTATGAAATCGATGGTCCACTCGTGAATGGGGGTTACCGAGGTTATTTTCGAGGGTACCCCCAATACTCCGCATTACGGCCGCCATTTCGAGGTTATCGAGCGCTATGGCGTCACCAATTATTACACCGCGCCCACCCTGATTCGTTCCCTTATGGGGGCTTTTCCTGACGGCCCCGAACCCGAAAATACATGACTTCTCAGTCTGTGCGTCTGCTCGTCTGTGGGCGAGTCCATGAACCCTCAGGCGTGGAAGTGGCTGCGCAAGCATGTGGGCGGGGGTACCGCATCGTTTATCGATACGTGGTGGCAGTCCGAAACCGGCTCGACCATCTGCTCCCCGCGACCACATGACCCCGCCTTCGCACCCGAAGGGACCTTTCCCGAAGGTACCCCGCACTGCACTCCCTTCCCGGATGCGCCACCCGCGAAGTCCCCGGGTCTCGGTGCGCGTGGTGGACGAGCACGGTGACCTCGCTGAGCCCGGCAAACAGGGCTTCATTGTGGTCGATAAGATCGGTCCCTCCGACGGCACGCACCGTCTGGGGGCGACCCGCAACGCTACCTAAATTCCTATTGGAAGCACTACGGTACGCGCGCTGGTTCCTCGCCGGACGGTGCGATGTCGATGATGAAGGGCAAGCGTAGCATCCTGGGGCGCACTCGACGATGTGATCACATTTCCGGGCACCGCCTCGACCATCGAAATTGAGTCTGCGCTCGTGACGCACCCGGCCGTGGTGGAGGCTGGCGTGTGCCCTGTGGAGGACGAGGCTAACCGGCCACCAGTGCAATGTTTGTGACGCTCACCGACGAAGGTCAGGCACTCACCGAAGACGAGTTGAGACTGCGCTCACCCAGCATGTGCGTGAGCATATTGAGCCTATCGCTAAACCTAAGGATGTGGTCGCGGTCGCCGATATTCCTAAGACTCGTTCGGAGAAGATTACCCGCCGTCTGCTGGGCGAGCTCTACCAGGGGCATAAGCTGGGCGATATTTCTTCGCTTCAGAATGAGGAGGCGCTCGGCGCTATCGCACAGGTGCTCGTAGAAACCGGGCGAGTAGACCCGGATGCGTTCGCCGAGGATCAGGCGGCATAGGGGTTACGCTCGGCAGCGGCATCGCGCCGAATCTGATAGAAAGGTTCTCTGCGAGCGCGAGTGTTTTGCGGAGGCAATAGCTCCCGCCCTCAATACCCTGATGAAACTACAATGCGGCATATAACCTGCTGGTTATATGCCGCATTGGCTATATATACTAGTAAAATAGTATATTCCTCAAAATGGAATTATGGCTTAGAAGGATTTTTCGCGTCCTTTTCCGAAGAAATCGGTTGCGTCTCGTCTGCGGGCGTGCGTCGGTGGAGGCGGTCACCCGCATCAGGATCGGTACCGGAAGAGTTTGAGCCGTCCCGTGCCGAGTCAGCTTTCCGCATGCGGCTCAGTCGGCATTCTGCCCGGACGTCCCACGCACCTTTATCCACCGGCTTGGCGAAGAAGAGGCACGCAACCATGCCCACGAGCTCGCCAGAACCAGCGCCAGCATTAGTGAGTCGTTCATCGCGGTGGCGATATAGGTTCACGCAGGAAGTCGGGAACCTGACCGCCGGATATGCCCTTCACCGCCGACGGCGGGGGCGTTCATGCGCTTGCCCTGCCCGGCGACCTCGAGGGCGCATCCGCTGCATGGTCTGCGCAATCTGGTCGGCGATCAGACCGCCCATGAGCGTGGCAGATACCCGCCGAACCGAGCACACCGGCAACCTGACGAGTTTCGTTATACACGCCCGACCCGGCACCGGCTAAACGAGGCGGCAGGTTGCGGGTTGCGGTCACCGCCAGCGGACCCCAAATCATAGAGTTGCTGATACCCAAAGATCGCAAAGGTAAGGAGCAGAAGCGCGAGGGATTGATCCGCCGTCATCAGAGCGCGCAGAAACGACAAACCCGACTACCAACAGGGCAAACCCCGAGACCGCATACCATTTGGGGTTTGACGTGCCCAAACGCTTACCAATGACCGGAGAGAGCGCACCCGAGAACAGGCGAGCGGGCGGTCATGAGTGCCGCCTGGGTGGGGCCTCATACCGCGCACCTGCTGGAAAGTAAATGGTAGTTGGGAATGCCATTGTCAGGGTGTGCGACCCATTGCCGCGATAGCAATATTCGATACCGAGAAGTTGCGGTCTTTAAACAGTCCCAGCGGTACCAACGGTTCTTTGCGGTTAACGGCCCTGCCACACAACAAAGAGGGTGAAGACGATGATGCCCGCGATAATCATGCCCCATACGCTCACCGGGATTCCGGTTCCCCACAGCGAATCGGTGATAGTGCCCCAGTCGTAGGTGGATCCCTCCTGAATACCGAAGACCATTAGGAACAGGCCGATAGCGGAGAGAGCCACGCCCAGCCAGTCGAAGTTGTGCTGTTTGGAGGGAAAATGCGGGATATTCCGAACCGCCAGATAGGTGCCGACCACGCCGATAGGGATATTGATGAAGAAGATCCACGTCCAGCCGGGGCCGTCCACGAGCAGACCGCCAGCGATGGGGCCCACGAGCGATGCGATACCGGCCGCCGCACCCCACACGCTCATTGCCACCCCGCGCTTATGCGGCGGGAACATGAGCGTAATAATCGACATGGTTTGTGGGGTCATAATCGAGGCGCCTATCCCCTGCACCACACGCGCAACGATCAGCATCTCCACATTGGTCGAGAGCCCGCACCACAGCGAAGAGAGGGTAAAGACCACCATACCGAGCAGGTACATCTGCTTTCTGCCCGAACCTATCGCCTAAGCGACCGGTAATCAGCAGCGGCACCGCATAGGCGAGCAGGTAGGCACTGGTCACCCAAATCACGGCGGAGAGCGAGGCGTTGAGCCTATGCTGCATATGGGCAGCGCCACGGTGACGATAGTGGTATCGAGCAGGATCATAAAGAACCCGATCACGAGTGACCACATGGCAAACCCACGGTTTCGGCGGTTTGCTCCATTGATGGTGCGCTGCGGTGCGTCTTTGATGCGGCTGGCTCTGCCATAAATCCCCTGCCTTTGTCTTCTCGGCGGTCCCGCTGGCAACAAAAACCCTAGCACTTCATCATAACGCCGTCTTGAGCCCCGCACGAGAATTCTCATCATGCGGTGCTGTCTGAGCGCATCCGCACAGGGGAATGCGGGTATCTGTTGTTCTCTAGGAAGCACAGAAAACCATAGACATTGCGGCACAGCAAGCCCTAGCCTGGATATACAAGTATTTTTTTCAACACACAGGAGGATACGATGGCTAACGTTACGATCATTGGCGGGCACGGCAAGGTTGCTCTTCTGGCAGAACCGATGCTTCGGGAACGCGGACATACGGTGAACGCTATTATTCGTAGTGAAGATCAGTCGGCAGATATTATGGCGACCGGCGCTAACCCTGTGGTTGCCGATATTACCGCCCTGAGCACCGAGGAGATGGCGAAGCTCTTCAAGGATTTACATACAGAAGTGCTGGTGTGGTCCGCAGGTGCGGGCGGTGTAGGTGGTCCCGAACGCACCTATGCGATTGACCGTGACGCCGCGATTCGCTCTATGGAGGCGGCACAGCAGGCAGGTCTTCGACGGTACATTATGGTCTCGTATTTGGGGGCCGGAACCGAGCACGGGGTACCCGCAGATAACCCGTTCTTCGCGTATGCGGAGGCTAAGGCGGAGGCCGACCAGCATCTTCGCGGCACCCGGTTGGAGTACACGATTCTAGGTCCCGGCATGCTCACGACTGAGGATGAGGGCGGTATTAGCGTAGGGGTTGATCCGGTGTATCACTCCGATTTGAGCTCCCATACCCTGCGTGCCACCGTGGCGCGAGTGCTCACTGAGGTAGTCGATGATTCCAGCACGATCGGCAAGGGCATTCCCTTCACCGGCGGCGATACCGAGATTCGGCAGGCTCTCGCTCAGGCACCGTCAAGCTCACAGCTGCGCTAGGGTTTGCCGGATGCGCCTGCCCCGGCTGGTAGGCGGATGCGCCCCGAGCCTCTTCACGGGTTCGGGCGTGTTTTTCCTCGCGCAAGGTTGGCTCGCGCGCCGGGGTGCGGGATGTTTGGTACTGTGTCCCCGTGTCTGCACACGGGTCGCGCTCTTGTCATGTCAGGTTTGCCCTCGCAGCATGCGGGTGTTATCTCGCGACGAGTTCCGGGGCGGCTATTCCGTTGGTGCCGCATCGCTCGGTATCCTAAAGTACCAGGTATTTTTAGAGCAACTGCAGGAGGTTCCCGTGGGATTCTTCGATCTCTTCGCCGACAAAACCCCGGAAGAGCCTGCCGAGGCGCAGCTCACCGCCTACGTTCGGGCAAGGTTCAGGGTGTGGGGTTTCGATGGTGGTGTGCCGGGGCCGCCAAGCCGCTGGGATTGAGCGGATACGCCGAGAACCTGACGATGGTCAGGGTGAAGGTGATCGCGCAGGGAAGCCGCGCATCTTGCGAGCGCCTGCTGGAGACCCTTTAATTCGGGCGATACCGCCGGGCATGTGGAGTTTGTGGATGCGTCTTTCACCGAACCGCAAGGCACGTTCAAGGGATTCGGAACCCGGTAGAGCACTCCTGCCGCCCTGCTAAAAAAAGGCTCTTTATGTGAATAAAGCGTCTGAAACGCCTCTTTATTCAAATAAAGAGCCTTTTTATGCTCCCGATGCACTTCGCAGTATGCCCCAAATACCCGGTAACGTGGAATAATAGTTTACGCACTCATATCATTCACGTATTTCATGAAGGTCTTTGATGACACGCTATCGCTGGGTATAACTGGTGCCTGCATTCTTTTCTTAGCCGGAGTTATTGTTTATAACCTGCGCGAATTTCTGGCATATGATTATCTGGTCTATTATGCCGGGGGTAAAAGTGTTAACTGGTTTCTCTTGATTACCCCAGCAGCCTCTATGATCTCTGATCTTCTTCGTGAAACCGTGCGGGCAGAAAACTTTTAGATATATTTTCGGTGACAGCGGCCTGTGGTTTGCGTTTACGTACCCGCCGTTTGCCCGCTCCTCTTTTATTCCCGCATCGTTCTTGCTCTTGCGGGTAGCAATCGGTCTTCATCTGGCATTTTTCGTGCCCATTGCCTTCTCTATTGCGCCAAGGTTCTGCGTGACTATCTGGTAAAGCGCAAATTTCGGCTGCTTTTTGAGAAATATCTTTCATCTTTTTCCTTTATTGTTTTGTGTGCCGCGCTTATCTTGCTGTCGGCCCCGTGGCGCAATAATTTCTTGTACGGTCAAATAAATCCGTATCTCGCTGGCGCTTATTTTGTACGATCTTTGCGGCCGGGTACCAGGATTCCGCGCGGCGTTTTTATTGGTATTGTTGCGGGCATTTTAAACTTACTCCGCTCGCCATAGGAATTCTTTTTCTGGTGCGTAAAGAGTGGAAATCCATTATTGCGCTGGGAGTTTCGTTTGCGGGCACCATCGCGGCAGGGTTTGCTGTGCTTCCGCAGCAGTCTCTCACCTATTGGGGCAGCGTCATCTGGGACCCGTCACGCGTGGGCAACCCGATATCAAGCAATAGCGTGGCGATTCAAGGCGTTTTAGGGCGCATGACCTTTCAGGATGGTACCGTACTGAAGGCGCTGTACGGGATCGCGGCAATCGCGCTAATTGCGGTGGTGGGTACGCCCTGTGGAAGATGGAGCAGCACAACCTCTATCTATCGCAGATCTCGTTGGCGATTCTTGTGCCGGTGTTTATCTCGCCGATCAGCTGGTTCCATCATGCCGTGATTCTGCCGATTTTTATGGTGTGCGCGGCGGTCGATTTCTTGCCACTGGCGGCTCGGTGGCGTTCTCGTGCGGGGCGCATCCTGTGTTATATCTGCTATGCGCTGAGTTCCCTCATGCTGATTAATACGCTTCTGGACTGGGGAAAGCTCGTGGTGCGCTTCTGGCGGCTGTCGATTTTTACCCATTTTACCGGCAGGTATCCGGGGGTGGATGCGCATACCCCTGCTCCTACGGGCGGCGGATGAGCAGCCGGTTATGTTTAGACCCTCAATTCCGGCGTTGGCGCTCGTGGTGTTGGTTGTGCTGTGGGCGGTGCTCCTACGCCGCCCCTGCTGAAAATATGCGTAGAATCAGAAGGTTTTGAATGCGAATAAAGCGGGATTTTCCAACGCTTTATTTACATCAAGAGCCTTTTTACGCAGTGATAGCGGCGAAAAGCGAGAAGCCAGGACGCACACGCAAACGCCTTTAATCACGCCAGATCCCGGCGAATTGGGCGCGTGTCATCATCGCCCGCCGTCACGGCGACAGCCACCCGGTTGCCGTACTTGTCGGGACGGGCCGCGCTGGTGCTAATCCCATTGATAATATTCGTGAATCCGGCCTTCACCGCCACCCGTTCGGATGCCGTATTCCCCGCCAACGCCGTCCATCCGATGGTGTCTAGGGCAAACCCGAGCGGATCGAAGCCGAAAGCCGAGGACTATGCGTACCGCATCTGTCATGCATGCCGCGCCCGCGCATCTGGGGGAGCCGTATAAAACCCCTAAGTCTGCGTGTGTTCCGCGCGTTTGCGGAGCCTCGGGCAGGCGCAGGGAGATAGCCCCCGCGAGCACCCCGCTGTAATCAATGGCCCAGGTGAGTTCACGCCCGGCAGCTGCGGCGCGCTGGGTAAAGTCGAGGAAGGTTCGCGCATCGTCGCGCGTATAGTTCAGGGGGATGGTGGTCCATCGCACAGTTTCGGGTCTGTGCAGATATGGAAACCAGTTCGTCAAGGTCGGATTCGCGCAGTGACCTGAGGGTAAATCTTTTTCGGTGATGAGTTCCGGAATTCTCATGACATGACATTACCAGTTTCTGTGCTGTTTTGTGAGGCATGCTGTGTCTGCGAATCTCAATCGCCATATTGTGTGACCTCAAAACACTTGTAACATACCGACGAACGGTTGATTATTATGAATTACTCATATTAAAATGAGAGGATTCCTCTTGTGAGGAGAACAGAAGAATGCCTCAAGGCTGCTGAAGTCACACACGAACCAGCCTTGAGGTACCATCTCAGATCAGGAAAGAAGAACACATGGCTGCATGCTATCTATTGGCGACCAGTTCCCCGCCTACGAGGCTGACCGGCGTTGTTCCCGGCAAGCTCGCTGAGATTGAGCAAACAAGCCCGAAGATTACTTCACCACTGTTTCCTCCGAGGGCCGGACGAGACACCGGCAGCGTCGTATTCTTCTGGCCCAAGGACTTCACCTTCGGTCTCGCCCCACCGGAAATCGCCGCATCCGGCAAGCTCGCCGACGAATCTCGAGTACGCAGACCGCCAGGTTATCGGCGTATCCGTGGATAACGAATACACCCACTACGCATGGCGCCGCTCCCACGAAGAGCTCGTAGATCTACCCATCGTCATGGCATCCGACCTCAAGCGCGAGCCTCACCAGCGCCCCCGCGTTCTCAACAAGGACGGCGTGGCAGACCGTGCAACCTTCATCATCGACCCGCACAACACCATCCAGTCGGTATCCATTACCGCAATTCCGTCGGCCGCAACACCGACGAAGTGCTCCGCCAGCTGGATGCGCTCCAGTCCGACGAACTGTGCGCCTGCAACTCGGAAGAAGTGCAGAAACCATCGACGCCTTCAAGGAGATGAAGTAATGAGCATTGAGAACCTGCGTAACGCACCGCCTTCCTACGCGAAGGACATGAACCTGAACCTGTCTTCGCTGCCGCGCATCACCTCGCTCACCGAGCAGCAGCTCTGGGGCGCAATCCTGGCCACTGCGGCGGCAACCAAGGTTGATTCCGTTATCGTTGAGATCGCAGCAGAAGCGAAAGAGCACCTGAGCGAAACCGCCTACGATGCGGCACTCGGCGCGGCAACCATCATGGGGACGATCAACATCTTCTACCGCACCCGCGGCTTCCTCGACGGCGCCTACGACGATCAGCGTCGCAAACCTGCGCATGCAGATCATCGGCAAAAACGGCGGTATCGACAAGCTCGACTTTGAGATGCTGGCACTCGCAGTTTCTGCCGTGAACGGTTGTTCGCACTGCGTGGCTGCCCACGAGCACACCATCCGCGAGGAGGGCGCCTCCAAGGAGCAGGTTAACGACCTGATCCGCATTGCGGCAACCATGGGCGGCGTGGCACAGGGTATTCAGCTGGCTGAAGCACTGGGCTAAGCACACAGAGCCCTACGGCCTCGCCCCCGCGTAATCTCGCGCAAGAAGAGCCTGATAGTGAATAAGCGTTAGAAATTCCGCTTTTCACTATCAGGTTCTTTTTCGTGTGGGGCATAGGATAATACGGGTATGCAGTACAGTATTTTGAACGCCAAGAATTCCCTACCAAGCACCGAAGAACTCGTTGAACTGTATGATGCGGTGGGCTGGAGCACCTACACTCGCACACCCGAGCGATTGGTCCCTATGCTGGATGGGTCGCGGTACCTCTATGTGGCGCGTGAGAACACGGCTGAAGGAGCCGAGCGGCTTATCGGTCTGGTACGTGCGGTGGGTGATGGACAAACCATTGCGTATATCCAGGATCTACTGGTGCACCCGCAGGCTCAGCGCCATGGTATCGGGTCGGCTCTACTGGGAAGAATTGTCGCCGATTTCGACCGGGAAGGCATTCGCCAGAGGTTCATCACTACAGATATTGTGGACACACCCGTCATCGAGCTCTACCAGCGTTTCGGCTTCACTCCGGTGCAGGATAACGGATGCGTGACCCTCGCGAAGTATGTGTTTTAGAAGCTGGCGCACGCCGCAGAACAGGAAGGGGCTGAAACCTGTGTCTACCTACAACGACAAATACTTTGAAGAAATGGCAGAGGCAGCCGAAAAGGGAGAATTTACTCCTGTCCCCAACACTCTACTCACGGGGGAAGAAGCTCAGCAGTCCGCTCTGGCAATGCTCGAAGCGGCAGCAGAAACTGATGATACAGAGATTGATTGATATTCTCAGAGAAAGGACAAGAAAGTACCCAGCCCTCACTGGTGTTACGTCCGCGACTTCTCGGAAAACTTAACGATACTAGACTTAGCAAGGACAAAGCACCTCTGAAAGTGCGTGCAAGCTGCTACCCAGAGGGAACAGCCATCCCCAATATATAAGAGAACAGTTGATAGCAGCTACTCTGCCTTCTTCGTAAACAAGCGATACGGTTCCTATAGACACAACAGGTAACACGACTCTAGCAAAATAGAAGCAAAACAATTAGAATAGTTAATAACGTCAGCGGTTATATCATTAAGGAACTATTATGAAAACAAAAGAAGGTATAATTCAAGAATATAAAAACATACGTACTCAGAAAATCTTTATATGATACTTTATCAATTATATTATCGCACTTTATTATAGTATCCTCAACACCCCTCATATCAACATTAGGTGATATAGAAAAATTAAAGGCTGGAGGATTGGTTGTTTTTGTACTTCACGTAATAGAAACGTTCAAGTTAATACATAATTTACTACCCCTTAAAGATAACATTCTAACAGCACTAGGAACACTGGTGCTAACACTATTTATAAAATGTACGAAGTGAAAAATAAAGAAGTTGATGGAAAGCCTGGATACGGATCTCAGTAGCTAGGGCATATAAGACTTTTTCAAATATTATTATTTATATCTTAGGGTTCATAATGTTCATTAACTTCTAGCGCAAAATATTATTAGGGCGATACAATTAATAGTAATGATCAGATTTATCCATGGGTTTCACTATTTTTATGCTTTTTATACTAATGATAAATTCCTAGAATGGGATAGTACGGGCTCTTTAAAAACAAATACTGCGGACTCAATCAAGAATATCAGTTATCAATGTACACCAGAGAACTCCCATAACCCTAAAGATAATATAAAATATAATAATATATTATATCGCTACGAGCATTTCAAACCATTTCATGATCTAAGAATAACGAGTCTAGGCTATATAAAATTAAAATATAATGCAAGGAACGTATCTCTAAAGGTTTTTACTTTCAATTTCTATTTATGTTATACATATTCTATACTACTCTGAGTATCACAAGAACCCCTTATTTTCCTTTGGTGGAGCAAGACTGCACATTGGGAAAATTCATCCAATGCTCTATACAAACGTTCCATCAAATGCCTCATATTACACCTAAAGATGCAATCCTTGTATGCCTATTCAGTATAATTACACTGATTATTTTTATACTTTTTCGATTTTTATATATAAAAATATACTCTACCCGCCTTAATGTACACTCAGAAAAAGTTTACACGGTCATACCCATAAAAATTATCTATTGGATTATAGAATTATTTAAACTTGCCATCCCAAAGTTTCCTATCATCCATAATTAGCGATAGTATATACACGTTTTTAGAGGTTCCTTTGATCTATCTGCACATTATGTAATTTTAATTATAGGATATGCTATTATTAACTACGAGTCAAATAAAAATTATATACAAAAAGCTAAATCAAGACTTGGGTCTTCCTATAAATCAGAGCCTTAATGAAACAAAAACATCTGCAGAGTTATATTATTTAAATACTAAGCTAGAATCCTTATATGACACACTGAAAAACTATGTTGGAAGAGACGCAGGATAAATATATTCAATGGAAAAATAGTGGTAATATAGATTCTGATAATATAAACTCTTCTTGCAGTAAATATATCTATACTCTATCCATAGTATGCTGAATTCTCTAGTTTCTCCTGGTTTAATATCCTTAATATATAGTATGCACGCTTTAGGCATATAATAAATGCAACTCGATATTTCATTAGGTATATAAATTTTACTTTACACACCCATCAAATAGCATTTAAGGATATTTATGGACAAAAGTAATCCTAAGATTTCTCCCACATCTATTCTTTAAAGACTGTTATTTACCGATTAATCAAAAGCTTGAAGCCCATCACCGTGAGCAGGAC
>BNJS01003445.1_pt1 | contig 41794 bp, 48 predicted proteins | sample 8540461 | NCBI WGS metagenome assembly BNJS01 (sample SAMD00202454, study PRJDB9452) | human saliva metagenome | isolation source: human saliva | place: Japan
TGGATGATAGCTCCTGCCCCGTAACGTTTCGCATCATTAAAAATCGACTTCAGATGTTTAGCGCCATCAGTTTTTTCAGGCTCAGATCTGGCGCCGATAGGCATCAGCCATATTTACCTGAAGGCGGCGATTTTCACCTCGCATTCCCCGTAAAGTCAGTAAGACCAAGCGAATTATCCGAGCGCTTGTTCGGTCGGGTTTTATCGTCTGTCATCCCTTATTTTGCTCAGGCGAATGGATAATCCTCACGTCAGGCGGGAAAATCGCCCGTCAGTGCGACCACAGCCGTACGCCATCTACAACTCAGCAGCATAAATATTCGGTGTTGCGCTAACCACAAACCCGCTGCCAACCTTTTCCCATTTCTTTAGAGACCTCAGAACAAAGTTCGAGAAACTAAAAAGCAGAGCCTTTCATACGAGCGGCGGAAAACATACTTCGCCTCGTGGCGACGGCGCAAGCAGCGATTTTCGTCATGTAGTGTCGATCATGTTGATCAGAATTAAGAACACAGCCGCCGACACCGACCATCGTTCTCGACAATATGTGTTCGAACGATCGCGGAAAAATGAAGCCTCGAGAGGAACAGCACCTTCACCATTCACTCCGATAACCGATCAGAGCCCACGAGCAGCAGCCAAGGCAGTTCGTTCGCGAAAGTTCAGAAGGAACAGTAGTTCAACAAACTCACGACAGTGAGTACAAACACCAGAACCCGCCGATTTCGCGTCCGCCGAGGAAGAAACATCAAACCACGATTTTGAGTGACAAACGTCCAGCCAAACAAAATATTCGCAAAAATCCTGAACATGGTGGAACAAAGGTTCTTCAGAAATTCGACAACGAACAACGCCGTTAACACCATTCACGCGAACGCCAACAGGCAGCTGCCGAACGAAAATATCCAAACACGTCTGCCAGGCCCGTGGAACGCCGCTGACTTAATCTCCATACCCAATCACGATCAGCGTTTATTCTGAACAGTGCCTTGCTCATCCAGATCATCGATCCACGATTAACGACAGCCGTCCAGTTCACGACGGCCATGACCACCCATGATAGACGCAGATTCCACTTTCGGCGCTTATTATAGCTCAGCCCGAGCTTGCGGTTCTTCGTCCTGACGCACCAAACATTTGATTTTGAAAATAAAACCAACAACGTTTCAATGGCATCATTTCACAACATTCGGTTTAACACAGGCTGGTTTTTCCGTCTCCATCATCGCAGCGAATTCTGGCGTTGATGAGTCCTCTCCCCATACAGAAAGCGTGCCGAGCAGTATTTATCCGAAGATCAACAAACAGAGAAGCGAAAGAAAACACGGGCCGCGGAGGCCGAAAGCCAATCAACCACTTACTTTCACGGCACCCGTAGCTGGAGCACTGATAGCTCCGTACCGAATTATTCTCAACAGATTTTGAGGCGGTTTCGAAACCGTCGAGCTAACGATTATCATCACACCCTAGAACCCCACTGGTCACGGCCATATCATAGCGCCGATTGCCGCGACACGTATATCCTTTGCCGGATAAACGACCAGACGACGTTTCATCATTTTGCACCGGAAAATCAGAGCGAAGACTCATGAAATTACACCGCAAACACAGAGCACAACGTCGCGAGTCGATGAACGATTGTCGAAGAAGATGATTTACTTTAATGAAACAGGCCTGGTCGAAGATTTGTCGGGCCAGCTCGCTGAACCCGCTGACCCTAGTGGAATGGTTCAGATGAACTCCTTAGCGACGAACATGTCTTAATCAATCAGCCGGTAACGAATTTCACAAGAACCAGTCTTCACGGGACCACGCACCGGTCAGCGCCCGCCAGCCGGAAGAGAAATCGAGAACAGGGCCCGCCTGTCGGCTCGGAATCGCAGTGAACGGCGGAAGACCGAAATCACAGAGCCTTCCTCACGTCGCGGTCGACGGTCGTGTGCACCGGAGGCCAGGCATGCAGAAGTCGCCACCAGAAACCGCAGGCCAGCGTTGAAATAGTGGCAAAAACACGTTTCACCAGAAATGCAGTGACCGAGGCCCTGCAACGAGACGATCGGCAGCAGATAAACGACGGAGTGAGGTCGGTAACGGTTATCGAGGATTATGAATCCGAAAGATATTGCCGTTCATATAGCAAGTGCCATCACCAAACAAGCATGAGTTAAAAAACAGATTCCAGTCAAAATCCAGCTTGTCTGTCATTTTGACCAGTCCCACCATCTGGCGGTAAGAAACATATCAACGGTTTGCAAGAATCAAAATCAGCGTCATCCATTTGTTCAGGAAGAGCTGATGAAACATGCAGTTCAGACGGATTCCACAGCGACTACGGATATTACCTGCAGATTGAATATCAAAAGCGGGATTTCAACATCCAGCGGAGTTCTGGAGTACTTGAAGAAAAATGAACAGCAGCGTCCGCACCAGAAGAGCCCTTCTGGTTTGCACGCAAAGAAAGTGAGCCGATGATGCCGGTTTTGTCCACCGGTGCTTGAGCCGCCTCGCAGCATCTCACATTCATCACGACGGTTCAAGAAGGCACCGTCCAGCGATTCCCGGTGACGCGACACCAAAACCGCCTGAAGTGGCGGGTCTAGAACAGATCATCACCCTTGAGCAAAACAGCAGTCCACCGCGGCCAGACGACCGTCACCAGCCATAACCGACAAAACGTTCCAGACCTGGCAAGAGACAACCGCACAGTCGAACTCATCAGTGAATTATCGCACCATGGTGGATTACCGGTTTGGTTGCTTATTGATGAATCGATAACCAGCAATTGTTACCGGTTCGTACCGGGCAAGAATGGATATTTTCGAGAAAGCTCTCGAGCGATTATGTTGTAAACACTGGTGGCCTCACGGTTATCGACGGTCGAACGCGATTGAACAACGTGATCAGAACGACCACCACGCGCAGTGAAAAACTAAGGGTGCATCCCACCTCGGTAGGCACCTTTTTAGGCGCTTACAGGTTTTCTGTGAACATGAGAAGATTAGGTGTTTTCGAAAATATCGAAGAAACCGTAGGTCACTCAGTTAAATCTGCTACTTTAAGATTCTGTATTACCTGCAGTTTCTCTCGATGTTTTCAGCAAACCTCATGTCTCTTTGCCATAATATTATAGAAAACCATAAGCACCCTAAAAGTGCCCTACAGGTATAGGATTCACACTTAGTTTTTCACTTGCATAGAACAATTGTTTTCTGATCCGCATTGTTGTCAACTCGTTCTTCGTTCCGTCTGATGTATGCATGAATACCAATTGGTTTTACAGCATAATCATGATCCAAGAAAACTCTCAAGAACATCCAGTATTCTTCCGTTCTCTTGAACTGAAGTAATAGTCGCTGGGTGATCATTTCATCAATAAGCCTTAATAGGTTATTGTCCACCGTAGACACGATAGTTCCTTTGGTAAGGTCTCGGTATGCCCACGATTTGTCTCTTACCAGTCTTGTTCTCATGGCATCATCCTGGAACTTGTTTTGTCCGAACTTTATCTTCGTATGCAATCTGATAGTCTCTCCGCATCAGTCTGGCTCATGAAGATAGTTTACTTTGTTTTTATAAAGTGATGGAATCTGTCTTTTCGTACTCAGTTACCACATCCAAAAACATTGGTCTTGGTCATTGCATCACCAGGAATCAAGAACGCTGGATTTGTAGTATCCGCTGCTATTTTTCTTGTGAATCTCGTTCAGCCGCGTCCATTGATGAACTAGATGTAGGGAGATGCCTCGCCCTTTCTGTGAAGTCCATCAAACTTACCAGTGATGTAGATAGAATATTAACATCATCAATCACTTTTCCTTCAAAATCTGCATAGCAAGAACAGAGATGCTCTTCTGCTGCAGTCCTTTTGCTTTTCTTCGTATTTTTCTTCAAAAATACTTCCCAAAATCTCCGCTGGATCTATTTGAAAATCCACTTTTTGATGAAATTCTTCAAATCTTTATACAAGAATGTAATCATTCCATAAGGAGTCACTTTCTGAATCAAAAATCTGAACTGCATGGGCTCATCAATGCCTGAACCGATGGATAATGTCCCTTTACCTTGGTTACGGTTCTAACAAACTGGTTAATGTAAACCTCGCTTGACAAAAACCATACCGTTGAATAAAGTAGGATTTACAGATAAATAACGAATAAGCTCGTTTTTAATCTGGTCTGTTTTTAAACTCATATTCTTATATTTAATTCTACTTTTTCAATCTCTGGAGCAACTTGTTGTGCTCATCTTCTGGATCTCATAAATCCTCCAATCAAACCATTTTCAGAATTTCTCGTTCCGTCATGGCTCCTACCACAGAATGTCTGTTTTAGAGCCTCCGAATTCCTTGCATTTTTCCCCAAGTAAAGCGATGTTCTCACTACGCTTTCTTTAGCCTCCTCTTTAACCCTGCAGTTTCTAGTGCGCTTTCTACCGCCTGTGCCGTTTCTTCCGAATACGACCTCTAGATTCGTTAGCAGCATCGGAAAGACTCTGCTTGGTGCTTTTTCCAGTTCTTCCGCCATTCCTTCTGATTCCAGACCAGCCAAGGCGTTTTCTATTTTCCAATCTCTTCCGATAGCTTCGCAAAAGGCTTCCTGTTCCGAAACACTCCTGCATGGAATGTCAGTTGCGCTAGTCCCAGTGGGGCTGTGATTCTTGTGAAATTTCATTTTTATTTTGATATTATTGATTAAAAATTTGTCAATGCATCTTCTAGAGAGCCGAGTTCATCTATAAGACCGATTTCCAAAGCCTCTTTTCGGAGTGTAGGTTTTTCCTTTGAAAACAATGCCCGTCATCTTTCAGCTTCTCCCAAAATTTTCTTTCATCCTGGAAATAAAATCATCTGCTAAAACTTTCAGCTGTTCAGTGTAGAGTTTTTCGTTTCCTTCATCAGCTCACGATATTCTTTGTTCTTCTCTGTAGACTGCGGATATAGATTTTCATAAACTTCGCTCCCCATTTTTTCGAACATTGCCGAAAAATCTTGATAAGAGAGCATCGTCCCAATGGAGCTGAATTTTATCAGGAAAAAGGAGATGCCATATGATAATCACACCCAGAAGCAATGTCCAGCGCTGCCGAACACTGATAACCGCTGGTATATGAGTATAGTAGGAGTTTCTAAATTCTTGATGATATGGGTAAGTTCTGCGGTTCCAGAAACCATACCGCCTCCAGAATCTATATTGAGAATAATTCCCTGAAACACTTGGGCTTCTATCCAATTCTTTCAAGAGCTCCTCAAGGAACTGGGTGCCGTAAGAGAAGTGGTAAGTGAATATTTAGTGATTGCTCCTCACGATATCCACTATTACAGGAAACTTCTATGTCTTTTCCTCTCTCTGTTTGTTGATTTTGGATAACATTGCATTTCTCCTCCTTTACACTCTGTATAGAGAGGATTTTCATCAATATAAACTCCGCTGCCAATGATGGAACAAGGCTCATCAAATAGCCTTTGTCTCATTGCCAGCGGAGTATTTATAAAGTATACTATTAAACATTCTTAGATTTTATTTTTCAAAAATCCAAAATGTTCTTTGCGTAAAAGACAGAAAATATAAGTTTTGGCTTTTGGGGTTTCATAATGGTAGCGCCAGAAATTTGGATCTGCATCCCATCACTTCCAGAATTATCATCCTGCGCCCATCGTGAACTTCTACCATGAACGGCTCCTGTCTCATTGCCCAACATCATGGAATCTACATTGGTCACCAGGCGGATGGCAAAACCCCTTTTTATTCAAAAGAATAGAATAAGTACATGATGTCCATCGGGTTGAGACTGTGGAGATTAAATGATAAATCCACTCGAGCGTTTCGTTTTTGAATTTTCTTTGATAGACTCTATCAAAGTCCTCGGAACGATGTTTTTAAAGATTATTTTCGGTTCAGTAGAAACACTCTTGCCTGTGCTGTTCGCTGTGAATGAATATTCTTTTGGCGTTGAAAATTTCGATTTGTCGAATTTCACGAAAGAATTTTTTTCTGAATATTGCTGATTTCCACCATATTTTAAAGTACGAAAATATTTTATTTGGCTGGTTTTCTAATCGTTGGAGCGATTTTATCCTTTTTCCAAGTTAAAACTTCTAATGATAGTTTGATAATAGGATTTTTCCTCGTGGATCCGCAGAAATTCAGCAGGTTTTCTATGGATGTTTTATACTCTATATCATAGTAGAGTTTATTGAGAACTGTAGTTTCATACAGATGTCTCACGAAACAGACTTTCTCCACCGCACGTCGAAGCAGCTGCTCGTGCGTCGGAAGAATGCAGATTCCGTGTTTATCGAATAAGACACCTGAAGGAAATCTTTATATTCCTCCTCGAAAGACTTCATTTTTCCACGATCATCCCAGTTCGAATTTTTCTTGCTCAAAAGGGAACTGATAAGAATACCGAACCAATTATCTCGGCTTGGCTGATATTCCGCACCAAAATTCTGAGTCAAAAACTGCTTGATCGGCTTACTCACTGGCAAAAACATACTTACTAGCATCCTTATTTTTGAGCAAGTATATGATTTTTCCACCATATTATAAAGGCTCTGCTTAGTTTTCTGAAACTTTTATTCTGAAATTCCTAGTAGGAAAAAGTTGTAAGAATTGTAAGGATTTTATAAAGTGCTTATTTTTCAAATTATTTATACCTTTACTTTGAGTTGTAAGAATCTCATACAACAGCCAAATCTCACTTTTGTAAGGCAGTTTTTCTCCTTTACAATTTTTGTAAGGATTATCCATTCCTTACAAAATAAAAATAAAAGTTGTAAGGCGATAAAAACCCGACAAACAGACCGCCTCGGATAATTCCTTACAATCCTTACAACTGACAACTTTGGGGTGGCAGGGGTTGTGAAAATCGCCGCTCTGTAGGTGTGCGAAAACTGATGTATATCAAAGAAAAATCCGCCCAAATCTGAGCGGATTACAATGAAAAACTAATTAGCGCCTAAGCATCTAGAAGTCGGTTTCTTGTGGTGCAGGAGGCAGACAGGAGCAGTGAGCGTCGGCTTATTCTCAGCCAACTTTGATCACTTCGAAATTGAACGCAGAGAGGTTCTGAGCGTGTCCCTTTCGTTCCGTCCTCTTTGTCGTAGAAATCTTCCTCTATGGTGAAGAAAGACCTTCACTCTACTTCCATCAGGGAATCGCGCTAGCTTTTCAATCATTGGCGTTTTTAACCTGCATTTTGAGGAAAATTCTCTGTTTGTTTGATTGTAATTGTCAAAGTAAGATGCGTCCAGAAGAATTCTCTGAACACGGAATGTTTCTGTTTTTCTGCTCCTGCAGCCTCTCTGTTGCAGATGTTTCCAATAATATCCATATGATTAAAATTAAATATTTTATTTTTATAAATTTGATTATTTTTACACTTGTTTCTATGGTCTGTCATAGTTTATGATTTCTATTAAACCTCTAAAATTTTCTAAAACTTACTTTAATTCGGGAGCTTGAATTAACATCTTTCGTGGAACGATATGCATTTTACCACCATTTCCTCATAAAATTAATACACCATTTAGTTTCATCTTTTACTTCCCAATCTGGGCTTCCAACTCATTGTATATGTCTCTCTCAACTGACATAACGGTTTCAAAAGTCACATACTGCTTTCAGTTTTCTTTTGTAGAAATGTATTTTATTATATTCTTGGTGTTGTTAATTCCTGTTTCAATAATACGACATTTAGCACTATAACCAGCCTTCACAAAGAGCAAATCTTTCCATGCTTTTAGAAGTTTTCTTTCCGCCTTCTTGAAATGAGATTTTCAAGGTTGAATTTTCTCTTGTCAATTGTAGCCTTCTGGCGCTTGTATTTTCATTTCTTTATTTACACCTGTAAAATTTTTCTTTATTATTCGCCGTTTTATTCAAATCTTTTAGAATTATTAAATCGAAAATCCATCACAATCTAAATATATTTAAAACTTTATTTTCATATTATTTTCATAACAATATCGCTCTTTAGTGTTTTCAAAAATCCATTTAGCTCTGGATTTTCCAGATTTCTCCATTTTAGGTTTATTCATTTTCTCCATAATGTTCTTTTTATCAAATCAATTTCAAGAAATGCCAGGATACCTGTGTCATCGCCCAAGGGAATACCACCCTATCTACCACTGCCAAAGGCAATTTTCTTGACACGTGCGATCACAGTTGATAAAGAAACCACATGCAAGGATTCCAAATAGAAATTCTCTAGTTATGAAATAAGTGATCAGCACAACCAGGAACACTTGGGTGAATCCTGTTGTAAATAATTTTATTTCTATCCATATTTTTATTTTTTTCTTTAATTTTTACTACTTCTTATTACTTTGTCGTCGATAAACACATAATTGTGTGTGTTTGGAACCAAGAGTTCCAGCCTTTCTCGTTCTGCGTCCTCCCATTGGTCTAGATCATTGTAATTACTCGGGCACTTCCCTTGAAAAATCTCGAAAGCCTTCTCCCATTGTAGGGTTTCATCTTCGCAGATAAAAACCCGTTTTTTCCCGCAGCAATATGTGACAAGAACATACTTATAAGTCCTCCTGCTTCGCACTCACTACAACATCCGTGTTGATGAATGTGCATTGGAAAGAAAGGTAGCCGAATTGTTCTTTCAGCTCTGCTCTATTCGTAGGGAACTCTGTTCTTACTCATGGTTTAAAAATATATCGTCTTGTTCGTTATTTGTTTCTCGGCGCTTTCTTCTGGGAACTTGGATAAAGAAATGCTCTCAGTTTTGCCGTCTGCCCATTTCATAATTCTTTTTGCCCTGCTTTATCAGTCAGCTGTATCCTTTGGATTAAATATGTATCCTCTCAGCTCGCAGATACTGCTTTTAATTTATGCTTAAATGATGTTGCTGAAAATCTGTCTCATAGAAGATATGAGAGTTTCTTTCAAGTTATCATAGCATTTCTCTTCTACATACTGCTTGGTTAATATTCTCATCTTTGAAAATAATCTATCAGCCCAATCCAAAGAATGTAACTCCACTCAGTCTATAGGTTTCTCTTTCTGATGTTCCCTTCTGGTGCTCCTATCTTTTCATTTGTGGAAAGGTAGAACTGCTGAGCACTGCATTGCGAAGTTTGAGGAAACAAATTCCATTGAGCATCATCCCAATCAGTGAAAGAAACGCTTATCAAAATCATGCATCGGACTTCTTTCCTCAAAGTCTTCCTATTTTCCCATGATACCAGTTTCCAAACGACATATATAAAATCTGGGAAGTAGAGGAACTATCCAGCCCGAAAGGACATAGTTGGTGGAAATACAGAACTTAGGAGATAAGTAGATAGGAATCAGATATAGAGTTCTGGTTCTTCGGGTTTACATTCAAAATCACCAGTGATATCAGTGAATAATTGCTGAACTGGAATCTTTTATCCGCATCATCGAACAGCACATAGTCGGTCTGTTCTGTTATTCCATCGTATAAGAAAGTCTCCTTCTAGCAGCCCCTTTTTCCTTGCTCCAATATACTTTTGAGTTCATAAACAACCTCAAAGCAAGACTTGAAAAAGAGATTTTCCTGTTCGCCCGTGGGATTCGTTATCGTCTCACCACCTCATTGTCCATGATATAGAGACACCATGCCTTTAGTTGGATCTTTGTATCGGTGGAGCATGTAGCCGAAGCAGAACACCTTATTGATAAAATGCAGTTCCTGCTCGTAAATCTGATCCTCTGTAAGTGTCTCTTTGTTGATGATAAATTTATTTTTCTTTTCAAGATAATCATCATACTCCAGATGGTTTTCAAATCTCATTTCCTCTTTCCAATGAGACTCGGCAGGTGTTGATCAAAGTAATTCATGAAGTCGCAGTCACTTCACGATATCTAACTTCCAGTTGTTATTCTCATCTTTTTCAATATTGAAAAAGGCTCCTCTATATTCAGTTTTAGAAGTGTTAGATTCGTCCTGGTCTGGCGGAAAATGATTTCGTTCAAAATATCGCCCTCCATCACATAACGGCTGTAACCTTATCTATCCGCTCAATTTTATCCTTGCTTACTTCCCTAAATGAACTTTGTCAAAAGAAGAAAAACTGAGAAGTTGGAGTAAAGTCTGTAAAATCAAACTCCTACTATCTAAATTCTGGAGTTTTTTCTCCGAAACCGCCTCTGAACCCAATAACATGTTCAGCAATTCATCAGGGAAAAAGCCTAAGCCCTTTTTCTTTTTGTTTTTCATCCAAAACTTTATTGAAAAAGTCTTTGATTTCCTGCGAGGAAACCTCCCGAAGAATGTGCTTGTCTCTGCTGAACAAAAATAGTAAACCATCCTTTCTGGTGGTATCTTTTTATTCTGAAAAATCCGTTCAGCTTCAAGAAATTGAACGCATTTTTGATAGTTAATGCTGTAGGTTGGCGTGTGGTCTATTTTCTTCCCTTCCTATTGGTTTTCCATTTTTTCAGTCCAAAACTTAGCAGTCTGGCAAGTTCCAGAAATCTTTTCACTTTTGCTCGAAGCTCTTTTTGTTCCTTGTCCTCAAATGCAGCTTCTGATTTCATGAAGTCGGTAAAATCTTTTTTCGGATTACCTCTAAAATCTTTTGGATTTGCTAAGGCTTTCTGGGAGCCATGCAGTCTTGATATCCATATGCTCCAAAGCCAGTTTCTTCCCAGCCTCGAAGCCTGTAGGGTCAAGGTCTGAACATTGATAACCTCAAATGCATACTTGAAAAGCATCGCAATTTGAGCCTCGGTAATGTCTGCTGTTTCAGAATTGAACCAAACCACAGTTTCGCCCGTAGAAGCCATATTGAGAGAATCTCTATCGCCAGAGCAGATGACTATTCGCTCTAATTTCTTCACTTTGGCTGGTGCAGATTCCTCATCATCATCGTAAGATTCCTCTACTTCCTGCTGGAGTTTGTTGTAAATAGACTTTACATTCTCCAGCCCAAAAACATGCTGTGATGGTTTCTTTGCCAAGGTAAGAAAATCGGTATTTCTTATCTGTTGATTTTTTGGCTTATAGATTTTCAGCCAAACTCTTTCCTCTTCGGGTTCTTCTACTACTACATTTTTATTTTCGCCCTCTAGGTGTATTTTCTTTTCCGCCTCCTGCTTTTTACGATAAAAGGCAAAAACAGGATAGGTTTCGGAACTCTCCACCGTGTAGACATTGCAGAATTCTTTTTGGGTATTCTTCCTTTTTGAGCCAAGAATAAGACTTCAAAGGAATAAAGCCCATACCTTTCTGCACACTTCCTCCGTCATCAGCGGTCCAAGAACCTCCAGCTCGTAAGGTGTAAAATCCTTGGTTTCAGTAGCAAAAATCCCTCCTCGTTCAGCGTTCCATCGAACTCGGAAAAACTTGCATACATTTATATTTTTAGGTTTTAGTTTTATTTTCGTCCAAAATCCCCAATTCTCTACCCAGCTGCAAGAGAGCTTCGAAAATAAAGTAAGCCCCATTTCGTGGGCGTAGATGTGGATTCCGTTTTCGGCTTTCGGCATAGAAACCTCCCGTGTCTCCCCAGTCTTTCACGAAATAAATCCCGTCCTTCTTGGAAAGATTAGCAGACTCGGTTCCCTCGTGCCGAATCTTAAAATGCTTGTTCTGCCGAGACTTGAGGCAAAAAACCTCTGTATCAGAGTCCAGACCGCCGTTAGTCGCCTGAGAATATATCGTTTGTTGGTTTATTGGGAAATTCATTTCTTATAGTTTAGATAAAAAAACCAGCTGGCAGGCTCGCACTGAAACCAGCTGGGAAACTTAAATTTAAATACAATGAAAAATACTTGTTCATCTTTTTATAAATTCTCTCCTGGTTTGAAAACATTAAATTCCTCTTTCAAGAAACCCAACTGAACCATCCTGTTACGATACCAAGTGGTATTGGCGTGCAGTTGTTCTTTTATAAGGATGTTGAGTTCCGTTTTTGCAAACAAACTTTTTATAGGTAAAAAGTCTTTTTGCAGAAAGTCCGATACTGAGCCGTTTTATATCGAGAATTTTGTTTTTGTCGGCTTTTTCCGAAACAGCATCTGAAATAGGCGCTGTATTGTTTTTCTTTCTCCTTTAATACCCAGGTGTATTTATTTCTTTTTCGTAAATCATTATCCAGTTACAATTTTTATTACAAACCCTCATTCTTATTAGCTAATCTGTCTACTTTAGTTTTTAAACCCAAGACTAAAACTCAGTATCATTTTCCTTTCATAAAAATCTATAACAGTGACTGATGTGGATGTTTTTGAAACCCTCTACAGCCCTTAGTTTGGGATTTTTCAATTCTACTTTTCATTTGCGAATATTTGAGTTTGAACAACAAAAAAACTTTTTCAAGAGCAGGAAAACCGTAGGGTTTCTCACTCAGTTCAGCCGAACCATATATGGTTTTTCTGGTGTGAAACTTTTATTCCTTTTTCTCAGCCTGTAGCAGGCATTATACTGTTGTCTTTGGTGCTTGTCATGATTACCTTTGTTTTCACGAGTTCTACATTCAGTAACATATGAGGATGCAGCCTGTATCAAGTCACTAATAGTCTCACTTTTCAGCATTGAATTCACAATAGTATGAGCAATGAACGGCTCGTTTGACTGACCTATAACACCCTCGTCACAAGGCTCTTCTCCGTTTGTGAGGTAATAGAAACACAAGAACCCAAAGCCCTCTGGGAGCCTGACAACAATTCTCTTAACTGCTCTTCAAATTCTAAATTTACTGCAAGCGGTTTGTTTTTCATCTTATTTATTTTAAATTATAATTGAGTTTTTAAGTTAAAAAGCCACTGCACCCGTCTAGGCTGGTCTATTGTCAAAAATTTATGAAGAAACAAATTTGTACTAATATTTAGACCCTTCGTGGCTATGGGTTGGAGTATATAAACTTAAGAGCTTTTTCGCCCTGGTTGTTTCTCTAAAATTTCATCATCAGAATAGCCATTTTTGCTTGTAAAAATTCTATACAGTTCGGTAACAGCAAACTGTTTGATTTTTCTTCTGGCTTTTAAAAATAACCGCCACTTGTGTCACTTTCAAGTGTATTGCCATTCTAAGAGAAAAATCATTATCTGAAATTATTCTTTTGATTATTTTGTGATATCGTCATTTTTGTTTTTATATTTTGTATTGCAAATTGTATTACAAATTGTAATGCAAAAGTAAAACAAAAACTTTCCAAAATCGCAAATAAATCTTTCCAAAAATCGTCAAAATAAAACATCTTTAATCGCAAAAGAAAATGATAATCAATTACTTAACTTTACTATTATGAATGTTGTACAAAAATATCAAGGAAATTAGAACAGCTAAAGGCATAAATCAAGATGTTATTGCTGAAGCACTAAGTGTTGATATAGCTGTGATAAGTAAAATAGAAAATGGTAAAAAGAGAACTGAAAAGTCAATGAACTTTCCAAAAATCGCAAAATTGCCTTGGTGTTGATATATTGTATTTATTTACTTATCTCAAAGGTTTTTGTGGACAAAGAATCTTTGCCACCTAATAATGATAAAATATCTGTGACTTTTTGAGATTTCTCCCGACAAGAGAACATTTATTAAAACTGATCACTGGGAAATAGTATTTAGTAACAGACCCGAAACGGTCACTTATAGGCATCTTTTTAAAGCATTTATGTTTTTAATTATCATTGTTACAATTAACAACAATAGCCCCTGCTCCCTGCTACTAAGAAATAAAAGAAGATTTAATAATTTAAATCTTCTGTCTATTTTCTTGATTGAAGCGAAGAAAACAAGTATCAATGCTTATAAACACGCTTTCAATTCTGATATGCTTTTTAGATATTTATTAAGTCTTTCCGTATCCTTTTCTAATATGGACCAAACGAGTAATATCCATATTATCCCTCAAATCATTAAGTTTTACTTTTTATCGCCAATGGATTTGTCTTGACACGAGTCTATAAAAGCATCATAATCTTCGTTTCTCTTGTTTTGTTACGCATTTTAACGCAGAAATGATTTCTTCCGAAAAACCCCTCATTTTTCTAGTTTTTCAAAAGTCCAGTCTGTATCTTCTACAAGTCGTGAAAGTAGATCACATATCTTTTTCCTGCTCCGTTTCTCCTGCATCCATCACTCTGATAAGATGCAGAATATATGGCTGTTCCTGACTTGTCCACTTGCTCCTTATGAGCGCTAACCGCTATTTGTATTGCTTTTTATTAACATAAATGAAATAAAATTACTGACATAAATTTATTAAATATTTCTAATCATCTTTCTCTTTCCTGCCCCACCTTCCTCATCGTTTTCTTTTTCCAGCTGGTGCAGTGCCAGTTCTTTTTATTTTTCATCATCTGTTTCTGGAAGCCAATTTCTCCAACGCTAAAAGACTCTCAGGCTGCGGCTGAGCGCCTATGACTAAATGATTTTCTGTAGGTATTTTTAGTAGTTAATCTTTTCTTCTTCTGTGATTTTATCTGAATAATACAAATCGAATATATTTGTAATTTTATTTATGCTTTACATTGATTGTATGGATTTAATATGCCTGTCCAAGGCGAGGTAGCCTTTAACTTGCTGTCACTTATTCTCCTTTCTATAAAAGATTGGGTTCATTTTCTAAATGAGTGATTAAATAATCAAATCCTTGTTTGAAAATACAACTTCTTCTGTCAGGTTTCTTTATACCATACAAATCAATAAGTTTCATATGTTTCTGTTTTTTGTATTCTTCATATCTTGAATGATTGCCCCATTTTAATATAGCTATAAATAAGTGTACTGGAAACTCCTCCAACAACTATTTCTGCTTTTTCTCAAAAGGCACACTTCCTACATAATCAGCTAAAATTTTTATATCTAATAGTTTAGGGAATACTTGTTCATAATACGAAAGACATTTATAAAACTCTGATACTCCTCTAAATGAGCCTCGAAGTGATTTCTGCGAAAAGAATAGTCTGTTTTATAGAAATCTTTTGATAACAAATCTATATCATTACAATAATATCAACTCTTCTATTATTAAATCATATACGAGAATTTTCTAATTTATTTAATTGAATCGTAAAAAGGGTTAAATCTAAGGAAAGAATCAAATTGTAACCTACAATCAAACTTTAATATATAACTATCAGTACAAAGAATAATCATATCTGTATCTTCTTTTGTAACTGAATAATTTATCATAGCTCTATTGCTTTCGAAAAGACTTTTATATTTGTTTCTTGTTAAATCCATAAGTAAAATTATTTAGTTATTCCTTTCAATCTCCATTTTTGTTTCAATTCTTATTCTGCAAACCACTTACACATTGTAAATAGGTTTTGTATTATCTAAAAACTTGTTTAAGTTCTTTAGAGGCGTTGTAATATCTTATATATCAATATCTTCAGTGTCTTCGTCAAAATATTCCTTCTGTTTTTGGAAAATAGCTATCCATAAATTCCTGATAGTTACTTATATTGCAAAGTTTTAAAAATAACTGCTTTTTCATAGGTGCAAACTGTCCTAAAATATCCCACAACTCTTCTTCTGTTTTATCTTTTAATATATTCATATAAAACATTTAAATCTTTCCATTTTTCAAAGAAGGAAGGGCTTCTTTCTTTATAAAAAGATTAAATATATTGACGACCTCTTCATATTCTGAAAATGTCTTTTCCCATCATCAGAAAGTGCGTGTATCTTTGTATCTTTTTGAACCCAAAAAGATTCATCAATTTTTCAGGTTTTACATCGCCCAAATAACTTGTGTCAGAATAGGTATTATTATGAGTTCCATTTCTATAAAAATTAACAGCATAGTAAAATCCTTTTTATTTTTATCTTCTTTTCAAAAAGGCTATACTATTTATAGATTGATTTGTACTTTTTCTATAATCACAAATTATACAACCACTTTCTTCACTCTCAAATAAACTGAATCCCTTTGGTAGTAGAATACTATCAATATAGATTAAAACTTTTCTAAAATCATTCATTATTTTTGCTTCTTTTGTATGTAAATTTCTTAAATTCTAATGACAATTTACTCTTAAAACCATGAGACGCTCCTAAAAATATTTTTAGGAGCGTTTAGATTGATTATTTGTGACCGCAGAAGGATTCGAACCCTCACCGACGGAGCCGAAATCCGTAGTTCTATCCATTAAACTATGCAGCCAGTGATGTAAAGCGCAAATTTAGTATTTTTATGATTAAGTTCTATATTTTTCAAAGATTTTTCTGTACTTTTTGCTCTCATTTTTCAACGAATTTTTGCTAATGAAACAGCTTTTTAAAAAGAAAAATTATTCCGATAACCAAGATACCAACAACCTTGTAAGAGTCCTAACGACGAGGGATATCGTGTTTTTTTGGAATAGCAGCCATCATCGGTGCTGGGAGTTTCAGCAGTCTGGGGAAGCTATTTATAAAAGGCAGCCCTGGGGTTATTTTTATTGCATATCATTTGTGGCGTTTCGTGCTGTTTTACGGCTCTCTGCTATGCAGAGTTTGCCAGTAGAATTCCTACGGCAGGGTGCATACACCTACGCATACGCTACTTTTGGGGAGCTGGCAGCATGGATTATCGGCTGGATGCTGATTATGGAATATAGTTTTGGGAATATTTATGTGGCTTTTTCGTGGTCGGATTATTTCACTTCATTGCTTGATAATTTGGGACTGCACATACCCGAATACCTCTCGTGCAGTTATACCGAAGCCGAAAAAGCAGTGAAAAACGGCTCTCAAAATTTAAAGCTGATTTCCGCTTGGGAGAATGCTCCTCGCTTGGGTTCTTTGAGGGTGATTTTTGACCTCCTCGCCCTATTGATCAACGCCCTTATCACTTGGATTTGCTACATCGGCGTGAAGGAAAGTAAGAATTTTAATAATCTTTTGTTTTAATCAAATTACTTGCGATAGTGCTGGTTATCGCCATTGGTGTTTTCTATATCAATGCTGATAACTGGATGCCTATGGATACGGGCAACAGGCGAAAAATCATTCCTTCCCAATGGTTTCACAGGGATAATGTCTGCCATCAGTGGGGTTTTCTTTGCTTATATCGGTTTTGATGCGCTGAGCGTGCTTTCCGAGAGACCAAAGACCCGCAGAGAGATCTTCCAAAAAGGATGATTATTTCTATATTTCTCTGCACGACTATTTACATCACTTACTTTGACCCTTACAGGGCTGGTGGATTATAGAAAATTTGAAGGCATCGGAGACCCGCTTTTCTTTTTGTCTTTAAGGCTGAAAATATCAATCTTCCACTGATGGAATTTATCATAGAGGTCGTTGCCATCGTGTCCATTACTACTGTTTTATTGGTTTTCCAAATGGGACAGCCGAGAATATGGTACGCCATGAGCCGTGATGGACTAATTCCGAAGAAATTCCAGCAGATTCACAAGAAAAACAGAACGCCGTCATTTGCTACGATAGTTACAGGATTTGTCGTAGGTGTCCCTATCCTATTTACGGACAAATCTTTCATATTGGATTTCACGAGTATAGGGACTATTTTTGCCTTTGTTTTGGTGTGGCGGAGTTTTCTACTCTCCACCAAAAAGAGAAAGTAAAGGGCATTTTCACCTTCCTTATATCAATGGACAATGGATTTTTCCGCTGCTGTTCATCGGAGGAATTTCTTTCATTTATCTTTTGTATCCATCTGAAAGACTTAATGATTTCATCAGTGATGAGAAAGAGGGAGAATTCAGGTTCGCTATTTTCATTTATATGCTACAATATAGGGCTTTCTGTTTTGGCCTTTGTCAAAATTATCCCTGATTCCTCTACTTGGGCTGAGTTCCTGCCTTTACCTTATGACAGGAATGAGCATGGAAAACTGGTTTTGGTTTGGGATTTGGTCTGCTGTGGGCGTTTGTATATACTTTGCTTACGGCTACCGACACAGCAACCTGCATGATAAACAAAAACTCACTAAAAAGTGAGTTTTTATTTATGAAATGATATCAAATTTCGTGTATTCTGCTAATTTCTTAGGGATTTTTATTCCGTCAACGGTTTGGTTGTTTTCAATAGCGCCGCCATGATTCTCGGTAAAAGCCATCGCAGAGCGTTTAGCGTATGCACCAGCTGAGTTTTTCCATCGGCTTTGTATCGGCATTTTTAGTCTATTGGCTGGAAAGTCTCGAAATTAGACACCGAAGAAACCTCCAGCCATTTTTTCCTGACCGCACTCCACCCTCAAAAATCATAAGTCAGCGCAGAAGTAAGCCCATATCTCCCACCGCACAATCTCAAAAATTCTAAACGGAAGTTCTAGGTCTGTCAGAAGTCCTTTTCACATGCTCCACCATTTCTTCTAGGGCTTGATAAAGAATTTTTCTGGTTTTCTATTCTTACAATTTCCACTTTTTCAAACTGATGAAGTCTGTTCAGCCCTCTTACATGCGCTCCCGTAAGACCCTGCCTCTCTTCTATAACATTGAGAAAAAGCTGTGTTTTTAACAGGTAGTTCTTTTTCCTCTAAAATCACATCTCTGTAAATGTTGGTCATGGGAACTTCCGCCGTAGGAATCAGATACAGATTATCTTCATTCACGAAATACATTTGCCCCTCTTTATCAGGAAGCTGCCCTGTCTCCATATCCGCTGGCTTGTTCACTCACATGAGGCGGATTTACTTCCATATACCCCTGCTTCCGTGTTTCTATCTAGAAAAACTGAACCAAACTTCTCTGTAATTTAGCTCCCTTGCCCAAATAAACAGGGAAACCAGCTCCCGCGATTTTCACTCAAGCTCAAAAGTTGATAAGGGTTATATTTAGATGCCAGTTCCCAGTGAGGAATACGCCCTCGTGAGACCTTTCACATCGTGAGATTGGTAAATATTTTTCATTATCATCACGCAGAAACTCCTGCTTTCACAGATTCATGCGGAATATTTGGAATAAGATACAGAATTTCTGTAAGTTTCTCTTCTATGCTGTTTAGTTTCTGCTGAAGTTCTTGCTCGCTTCTTTATACTGAGCAGTTTTTGCTTTGCGTTTTCGGCCTCTTCTCTCTCCCTTCTTTCATCAAAAGCCCTATTTCCTTAGAAATCTTTGTTGATTTCAGCCAGCTGGGAGTCCATATCAAACTGAACTTTTTCTTTCGTCATCCAGCGAAATAGCATTATCCACCAGCTCCAAATCTTTGAAATTTCTCTTTTAAGCCCTTCTAAAACTCTATCTCTATGTTCTTTTAAAAATTAACTTATAACATTTTTAAGAAAAATTTAAATTTTTCACAAATGTAAGCATTATTGATTAAAAATCCGCTTAATTAGAATATTTTTCAGATTTTGAATTTTTATCAAAAATATCTTTCTCTTCAACCATATAGACTCATCATAAGTAGTTATTTTTCTCCTGTATTGGCATTTATCCAAACACCAAAAACTGCCACTTTTTTCTCAATCAAATTATGAAAAAGAATATACATAATGATCATCAATAATTAAGGTTGAGAGAGAAAAGTTTCATCATAATTTAAATCTTAATTTTTCTATCATATAAATATTTTACATATAGGTCATTAGCTTGTTTGACACTAATTTTATATTTCTTTTCTTGGACAATTTCCATAGAATATGGAAAAACTTCATGATTTTTAAATAACTATCACTTGGATTGAAACCCAATAACAATGTAATAAGTGGTATTTTAATAATTATTTTTGCATTTTTATTTTTGATTAATATTCATTAAAAATACTTTTTGAATCTGCTTCCAATCTTTGGTTTTGGTAAGCGCCAGCATGAGCAGAACTCTAGATTTCTGTGGATTGAGCGATTGCGAAGCCACAAAGTGATATTTCGCATCCTCTACTTCTGCATCTGGTGTCGTAGCGCCTGTAGGAACCCGCGAAGAACGAACAATCTGAATGCCCTGTTTTTGGGCTTTTACAGCCAAATCAAAATTAGTGTGATACAAATTCTCATTCCCCTACACCAGCGTAAATAATTCCGTCATATTTCGCATCGATAAAGGCTTTCATCGGAAGCTCTGAAGCATTGGCATAGCCATGACTATCCCTACTTTCGGCAGGGGAAGTCAGCGACGCCACATCAAAAACTGATTTTGTAGTATGCTAGATTTTGAGGCGTTTTGCTGAAAATAAACTTTTCCCATTATGGATATAACCCATTTTACCAGAATTCGCTCCTATAAAGGTTTCTACAGCGGTCGTATGGTGTTTTATCACATCTTTGCATCGAGGATATTTTCATTCATCACCACCACTACGCCTTTATTTCCTGTGTTTTTATCAGATGCCACGACCACAGCATTATACAAATTAAGCGGTCCCGTCTGCACTGATTCCTGTGGAAGGGCGCATAGCACCTACCATTACTACTGGTTTAGAGCTATGAACCGTAAGATTCAGGAAATAAGCGGTTTCCTCCATCGTGTCTGTTCCGTGGGTAACCACTACTCCATCGTAGCCCTCCTTGTTTAGGATTTCGTTTATTCTTTTTAGCTAATTTGAGCCAAATCTCATCATTCATATCCTGAGAGCCTATTTTCACTAACTGCTCGCCACTTACTTGGGCTACTTGGTGAATTTCTGGAACAGCCTGTAACAGCTCATCAATGCCCCTTTGCTCCTGCTTTGTAGCTGCTTTTCTGTAGAGGATTTGCTCACTCCAGCGATGGTTCCACCTGTGGCTATGATTCTGATTTTTCGGTTTTTGTGCAAAAAGCACCGTTGAAATTTGAAGAATAAAAATTAAAATTAATTTTAGTATTTAGTTTCATGAAAAGTTTGATTTAATTTGGGTAAATCTAATCAATATTTTTTTAATTCTAAGAATAGATTTTAGCCTTTTCAAATATTTTTAATACTTTTTGCCTCTTAATCATAAATGCTGAATTCTAAAAATTATTACTTACAGGCGCCCTATTCATAGGGTTTCTTCATATGCACAGAGGATGAAGATACAGGCAATTCATAGAAGCCGTAGTCATCTCTAAAAAGAAGAAAAAGTATAAAAACCCAGCGCATGAAATTTTAGCTAAGCTGGTAGCCAAAACACATCAATAATCCTGACAACCTAAAAATCGTACTTCTCTGAAAAATCAGTCCCGTATGGAGATAGGATTCAGTAGCCTTGGGGATAAGTTTCAGAATACGAAGAGTCTCAAAGGATTTGAAAAAGGTAATGGAATCTTCCAAAGGACAGCCTTTGGGAATGATGTGGTGCTTCCTGTTTTTATTTCAGAAAACATTTTCGGATTTTTATTATCAAAAAGCCCTGAAAAGCGTGCAGAAATCATCAAAAAGTAAAGTAGACGGAGTCGGAATAGAGGACAATGCGCTGTTTTCCCAGCTGATGAGTTCCACTTTCATCAAATATAATTTCTACAATAATTATATTCATATTTTTAGACAAAAACTTCATCTCGCCGCTGAATGATAATTTTCACCTCAAACTATGATTTTGAGCTGGTGGATAGAGATTTTTCAGGTTAATGAAAATGGATATTATAAAAATCAATTTTAAACCTAAAAGAGCCTCTGACTTGGCTTTTTTGAAGGGACTTCTGCTGATTTCGCACAGCAACTATTCACTTTTCAGAATTTCAGCGAAAAATAGCTCCATCAGCCAACCTGAACTTTGATCAATAATATCGTAGTAGATCAGGAACTTGCAGAAGTAGGCGATTCACCGAAATACATATGCCTGTAAAGTCCCTCGTTACGCTGGAAACCGCGAAACTGGGCAAAAACGGAATGGCGGGAGTTTTTGAAAAGTATTATGTTTCGAGCATTAAAAATCAACCAAGATTTTGACGAAAAATATTCAGCAAAACCTATCACTGTCCTGCCCTAATGCGAACGAAAGAGATGAGCGAAATACTGGGAAAAGAACAGACACGAACCGATAACGGAAAAGGAACAGAAAACCTATGCATGATAGATGAGGTCAAAAACCTTCCTTCGGTGAAGTCTTACATAGATGTTTTTGGAAATTATCCTAGAGGCTACTATGAGGTAGGAAAAGTGGATTTAGGGGACCGATACTCTACACAGCTGGATATAACGATGTGGAGGGATTCAGGCTGAGAGCTGGTTTTAGAACCAATCATAAATTCAGCAAGAAATGGGTTTTTCAGCGGATATTTGTCTTACGGATTCAAAGACCACGAGTTCAAATATGGCGGCAGCGTGATTATATTATCTCACGAGATCCATGGACACAGATGGGTATTTCTGCCCTGCATGATTTAGACCAAGTGGCGCTGCAGTATGGTAACTTTTTACAAAAAGAAAAATTCCCGTCGATGCTTATTCTAAAAATGGAAGCATGCTGATAAGAAAAGCCTTTTCTGGAAGAATAACTATGAAATCTATTTTCCAAAGAGATTTTCTAAGTTCTATCACGCAGAGATTTACCTGAGACATTCTACCTTTTGACCCATTGTTTGATTCGTCCCTACACGACTTACACGGATGAGAAAGGGAATGTGTATAATAATTTCAAAACCACTGAAATGATTTCTGAAACTCAGTGGAAAAATGGGAAGAAAAACCCCTGCAATCTGAGAAAAACAGACCTATAACAGTAGATAACAACTTCACTCCTACGGTTACTTTTAGGTTTACTCATGCCTTTAAAGGAATTTTGGGAAGTAATTTTTGAATACAATAAAATCTACCTAAATGTCCAGCAAAAATCCCTATGGGTATTTTGGGACAGGGGAACTATTCCTCACAGCAGGGATTATTCCAGACCGTGTTCCTTTATCCTCTTTTGGAAAATCACTTGGGGAATAATTTTATTTTTACAACACCAACTCATTTAACATGATGCGTTTCTTTGAGTTTACGAGTAACAGATTTTGTTTCTCCCTGCACATACACTCCAGCACTTGGAAGGTCTGATTACCAACAGATTACTAATAATTAAAAATTAAATTGGAGGAAACCACTTCACTTTCAATTATTTAATAGGTGATTTAGAAGAAAGATTTCAACACAAAATGGAGCGTTAAACAGCCTGAACGGGAAGCCATACATAGAAATCGGCTATGGTTTTTCTAATATTTTCAGGGTTTTACGGAGTGGATTTTCGTGCATAGACTTACTCATTTGCACAATACCAGCACGGTTTTTGAGAAGCAATCCGCCCTAAATTTAGTCATAAAAATTTCGGCTCAAATAAGATTATAATTTAGAAAAATGCAAAAATATCTTGAACTTAATATAAAAATAGAACCGCTCCAGCCGTGGAACGAAATCTAATGGCGGAGCTGATAAACATTGGTTTTGATAGCTTTACGGAAGAAAATGACGGCATTCTGGGCGTATGTTCCAGAGGAGTCTTTCAACGAAGATGAGCTAAAATCTTTGCTGCTGAGCCATGATGAGGTTAAAGATTTCCTACACCATTCAGGAAATGCCTAATATCAACTGGAATGAGGAATGGAAAAAGAATTTTTCGCCCATAAATGTGGAAAACAAAGTGCTTATCCGCGCAGAATTTCACGAAAAGCCAAAACACACCGTATGAAATCATCATTCAGCCCAAAATGTCCTTCGGTACAGGGCATCACGCCACTACTTACCTGATGATTCAGCAGATGCTGGATATGGATTTCAGCGGTAAAAAGTGCTGGATATCGGCTGCGGAACTCCATTTTAGCGATTTTTCAAAACTGAAAAGCGCAGAGGATGTTTTAGCCATTGACATCGATGAATGGGCTGTGGAAAAACTCCAAAAGAAAAACGCAGAAAGAAACCAAATGAATTTCCGTATAGAACAAGGAACAGCAGAGAACTTGGGTAAGGAAAATTTTGATATTATTTTAGCGGAATATCAACTGAAATATTTTGATTTCAGACATTCCTACTTATGTTTCGGTTTTTGAACAGCGGCGGAAAAACTCCTGCTTTCAGGGCTTTTGCTTCTTCGATGTCAATGATATTTTGGAAGTCTGCACAAAGCATGATTTAGCCCTGAAAAACCAAGTCCAAAGAGAAGAATGGGTGTCTTCTTTTAGAAAAACCTTAATTCAAATAAAATGCAAAACAGTCTTATTACCAATATTTTACCTCCCTCCTATTTCTTGGTTTTCTGAGTTTTGTAATTCAGAAAATCAGATTATTCTGGAGCAAGAGGAACACTTCCCAAAGCAGACTTACCGAAATAGAGCCTATATTTTTGGAGCAAATGGAAAACTGCCTTTAATCATCCCCAATAAACCACAATGGGAAAAAGGACTTTCCGAGATATAGAAATATCATATTCCGAAAGATGGCAGGCGCTTCACTGGAAATCAATAAAAACAGCTTATCAGTCTTCTCCTTATTTTGAATTTTATGAAGACCAGCTGAGCAAAGTTTATGAAAATCAACCCAAATTTTGATTGATTTTTAATCTAAAAAAGTCTGGAAAATTATCCAAAAATTATTGAAAACCAACATAAGTTTTTCATTAACCGAAGAATACATCAAAACGCCTTCGGCAAAGGATTTTTAGGGATAGTTTTTCAGCAAAAATAGAACCTGCCTTCCAGCAGGAGGAATATTATCAAACTTTTTCTGATAAACTGGGCTTTATCAAAGACCTTTCTGTCGTAGATTTGCTCTGCAATCTGGGGACCTGAGGCTGGTTCTTACCTAAAAATCATAGAAATGAATAAGAAAAATTATTTTTTTCCGCTAGTTTTCTTGGGACAGCTGTTTTTCTGCACAGAGTTTTAAAATCGTTCCTTTGGGTGTTTTTGGCGGAATAGACGAAAGCAATCTTTCTTCCCATCTCATCTCTGAGCCGAGCAAAGAAGCCTATCTGGCTCTGGATGCTGGAACTATCCATGACAAGGGCTGAAAGTTTATTTACAAAAACAAGAAAAAGAAAGTCCAGAGCAATTTTTGAAAGAGAAATATCAAGGATATTTCATTTTTCGCATCCGCATTTTGACCACAGTTCAGGGCTGATTATCAACTCCCCGAAGATTCTAAAAGAATATTTACGGAGCGGAATTCGTGATAGAAGCCCTCAAAAACATCATTTTTCTTGGGAAGCTTGAGCTAATTTTGCCAATGAAGGCGAAAAACCTATTTTAGGGAAAATACACCTACAAAAAAAGCTGAACACAGATGAATGGACAAATGTGGAAAACACTGATTTACAGCTGAAAAATGTATTATCTAAGCCACACAGGGAAAAATCTAAGCTCTGCGGCGTTTATAAAAACTCTGAAAATCAATACTTTGTATATCTCGGAGATACGGGCGCAGATAGAATTGAGGGAACGGAGCAGCTTGCCGATTTATGGAAAGCCATCGCTCCGATTATCAAAGAAAAGGCTGAAAGGCATCGCCATAGAATGTTCTTACAGCAACGAACAACCTGAAAAGCCAACTATATGGACACCTCACTCCTCGCCTATTGACCGAGGAAATGGAGAACTTGGAGAAACTTGTCGGCAAAGATGGGATTGAAAGACTTTAAACCTTATCATTACCCATATCAAACCTAAGAAAAACATTCATCAAAAAGTTAAAAAGCTGAGTTAAATGTTTTGTATAAAAAGGATAAAAATTATCTTTTGCTGAACAAGGAAAAAGTAATTAATTTATAAATAACAAATTTACAATGAAAAAGTACTCATTGCAGCGGCGTTTTTTAGCGTCTTTTAGTTTTTGCTTTTGCACAAGACAAAATGCAGGACAACGATTTAAAAACTTGGTATCACAAAGATTTTTCAACTACCAATGTTTATGGTGTTAATACCGATAATGCTTATAAATTCTAGAATCAAAAAGGATTAAAGCCTAGAACTATCGTAGTAGGTGTTTTGGACAGCGGTGTGGAAGTAGATCACCCAGGGCTGATTAACAACATGTGGAAAACCCAAATGAAATCCCAAACAACGGTATAGATGACGATAAAAACGGATATGTGGATGATATCTACGGATGGAACTTCATCGGTGGAAAAGACTGCAGATGTAGATGCTGATAACCTAGAAGTAACTAGAATGGTTAAAAAATATCAGCCGATATTTGAAGGGAACTGATTCTGCTAAAAATAAAGCTAATCAGGCAAAAATGCCAGAAGAATACGCTATGTACCAAAAATCTAAAAATTATTTGATGAAAAAGGTTCAGAAGCTAAACAATATTACCAGTATTTTCTCTGGGTTTAACAACGCTATCCCAAGTATTGTAAAAACTCTTAAATGGAAAAGACTTTAACTAAAGCTAAATTTAGCAGCTATAAAACCTGCTTCTCAAGAGGACAGCAGAAACTTGCAGATTCTAAAACTCTCTTGTTCAAGATGCAGAAATGTAGGAAAAACTCCAAAGAAGTTGAAGAATTATTGAAAAAAGAGATTGAAGGTGCCCTAAAACACTACGAATCTCAGGCGACAAAACACTACAATCTTGATTTTGACCCAAGAGCAGAAATCGTAGGAGATAATTATGATAATTATAACGAAAAACACTACGGAAACAACCATTACGAAGGGCCTGATGCATCTCACGGAACGCATGTTTCTGGAATCATCGTGGGACTTCCTCACGAAATGAGGTTCAATATGGTGTAGCTCACAAAGTGGCTAAAATCATGACATGTAGAGCCGTTCCAGACGGAGACGAAAGAGATAAAGATGTTGCTAATGCTATCAGATACGCAGTAGATAACGGAGCTAAAAATCCTTAACATGAGTTTTAGTAAGGCTGTATCTCCAGGAAAAACATGTTTGGGATGCGATGAAATACGCAGAGAAAAAGGTGTTCTTCTAGTAAAAGCTGCAGGAAATGAAAATCAAAAACATCGGAGAAAAATGAGTATTTCCCTACTAATTTCATGAAGCAGTCAGACGAAAAACCATTCGTTAGCAATATGATAGTGGTAGGAGCTAGCACAAATACAACCAAAAACCTAAGAGCTAGATTCTCTAACTACAATGGTAAAATGGTAGATGTTTTTCGCGCCAGGACAAGAAATCTACTCTACTGTTCCAGATGCTAAATACGAATACCTACAAGGAACTTCTATGGCATCTCCAGTGGTAGCAGGTGCGGCGGCTGTGCTTTGGGCATATATGCCAAGCCTTACTCCTCAGCAGATCAAAGAAGCGCTCGTAAAAACTGTAAATAAATCTACTGTAAATGCAAATGTAGATTCTAGTGCAAACTTTGACCAAATTTCAGTTGCTGGCGGAGTTATAGACCTTTACAAAGCGGCTCAGTATGCTTATGACAATTTTACAACAAAAAGGTGTAAAAGCAAACAGAAAAGCAGCTAAGTCAAAATAATAATTAATGATAGAGCGCTTCAAAATAGGGAAGCGTTTTTATTTTTGAATAAAAAGATGAAGAGTTTTAACAAGAATACTGAAAAACTTAAAAATTTCTTAAAAATAGAAAAATCTTTTTGTTAAAGATAAATTTATATAATTTAGCATTATTATAAAGATTCAAAAATATTAGAAATTATGAAAAAGTTCTTATTAACAGCAGGTTTGGGAGCATTGTTCCTGACAGCTTGTAAATCTCAAGGGTCTGCATCACACAGGAAATCAGACTTTGACTCATTATGATCTAAAAGGTGAATGGGTAGTTTCTTCTGTGGATTATGATAAAAATTCAAATTAAAACCTTTCCACGAAAATGCTGATGCTCAGTGCTTTTGTAGGAGGTACATGGAAACTATTCCTAACAACTACTCTGAAGCTACAGCCTAAACGGAAAAGGTAATTGTCCTATGGTGACACAAGCCATCAAATTTGAAGTTACAAAAACAAAGAATTTAGATTCAAAAACTTCAAGATAATGTAAAGGCTAAACAAATCACAGAAGGATATGTGCTTCAGCTGGAAAATCAACAGAAAGATAGTTTTACCCTTACACAGAGCGTGACCTTTTGAAGGAGAAGTAATCAAAGTATATTATCAATTTCAACGAGTAAAATAATTTATATTATGAAGATATTTAATAAGCCATATGTAGTGGCGCTTGGAGCTCTGGCTCATTATTATTCACAAGTTGTGAAGCTGTAAAAAACTCTAACAATACGCAAAGAGGTGTAGCTATAGGTACTGTCAGTGGAGCTGTTTTTAGGTGGTATTTTGGGTAACAATATCGGTAAAGGCGGTAAAGGAACTATGGGTGCTGTTTTAGGCGGTATCGTAGGTGGTGTAGCTGGTGGTGTTATCGGTAACAAGATGGACAAACAAGCTCGTGAGATAAAAACAGCCCTCCTGGTGCAGAGGTAGAGCGTGTAGGAGAAGGTATCAAAGTAGTTTTTGAATGAAAACAGTGTGAATTTTGATTTCAATTCTTCTAATCTGACTTCTACTGCAAAAAGCAACTTGAACAAAGTAGCAGAGGTTTTCAAAAACAATCCTGATACATACATCAATGTTTATGGACACACTGATGACAAAGGTGCTGATGACTACAACCAAAAGCTTTCTGTAAGAAGAGCTGATGCGGTAGTAAATTACCTGAATCAAAAGGTCTGCAATCAAGCAGATTTACAGCTATCGGTATGGGAGAATCTGAGCCTATTGCGTCTAATGATACAGAGGCTGGAAGAGCTAAAAACAGACGAGTGGAGTTTGCTATCACTGCAAACGAAAAAGATGATAGAGGATGCTAAAAATGGAAAACTAATCTATTTAGATTTCTCATATAACGAAAGGTGCAGGCTCATGTTCTGCGCCTTTATTTATAGTTTTTATTCATAAAATGGTTATCGATGGAGAAAAATCTATGGGCTTTGAAGAAAATTTGTAAATAACTCTATCATAAAATAGAAAATACATTACTTGTTGTAATCATGCTAAATATAGAGGATGAAATTTTTGAAAGAATATAGAATTCTATATGATAATGGATATATGAATGAAAGTGTTGAAAGATAATGGTTCTTTATTTTTCTTCTTTGAAATGTGTTAATCAAAAATAGGAATTATTTTTATTTTTTTGATAGAGAAAGGTATTCTATCGATAACTCTTACAACAAATGAATTATTAAATAATAAGCAAGGTTTGTATTTTGATTTTTATGTTTTAAAGGTTTTATATCCAGAGAAAAGTTTTGAAGAAATAAAATTGCTTTCTTACGATAAAGAAAATATCAACAAATTTACCAAATATAGAAAAAGTTATTTTAATGAAGAACAAATAGATGATACTATAAAAGATAATTAATGTAGCAATAAAGGAATATTCAAAAGTAAGATGGAATAGTTAGGAAAAATATAGAAAAATAGAGCTTTTAATTATGATAAATGTAACTTCAATACCTCTTTTTGAAAAATTTGATTCAATATAAGTTTAGCAATATTTATTATGATTTTCATAATGACTATTATTGTCAAAAAAATTATTCTATTCTGATAATGAGTTATTTATATATCTTAAACCATATTGAAGAAAATAAAAATGTGATTTTTCAATTTTATAAATGTAACTATTGCTAATTTTTTTCTTTTACCCCCAAATAAAAAGAAACAGAAAGGTTTTACAATAGATACTTTATATAGAGGCAGATTTGAAAGCTAAAGGAAAATTAAAGGAGCTTTTCGGATGATAGCAGAGGATACTTTTTATTTAGAGTTTTATGAAGGACAAAAAGATTGAATTTTGGGCGGAATACATTGTTTTAAAGACAGAATAATCCTAATTTTTATTAAATATAGTAATATTTCAGATGAGTTGCTAAAAAGCATAATATGCTAATATAACAGATACAGATACAAAAAAACTGAATTTTTAATATTTTTCAATATGACTATTGTAGAACTCATAAAACTTATTAAGCCTATTCCGGAATTATTTATTGGAATTCACATATATATTTTTGTTTTAGAAGCTTTTTATTAATGGTTGGCATTATCGTGATACCAAGGAAGATGTAAAAAGTCTGATGTATCTTATACACAGAATTTTATGAATGGCTAAGAAAAGATATAATATTAATGATTCTATGGGATGGGCTAATATACTTTTTATAAATTTGAAACGGAAGAAAAGGCTTTGGATGAGTTCTTTGTCTTATTCAATACTTTTTATAAAGAAAAATATGAAAACAAGTTTATGGTAATGGGCAATGTTTCAGATGTGTTGTTAAAAGTTCCATACTTCACCAATCCATAAAACACGAAAAGAATAAGTATAACATTTACAAGTATGAAAATAGAAGCAATTAACAAAGGGAGTGAAGCAAAAAGCTCTTTGCTTTTCAGGAGGTTTTTAGGCTTTACCTTTGCCCGATGATTATTTTAATTTTTTTAGCCCAAAATGACGGCAGCTATCATTGATGAAGCCTATTTCTATGTAAAGGATATGAGGGGAATACATTATGTTTTGAGCTTTTCTATGATATAAAAAAGATGTATAGAGAACCTATGAAGAGTTTAGTGAGGATTTTCCCGACAAAAAGCCTTGTAATCAGGAGAGACCCAGGAGGAGGGAATGCTCTTTTAGTAACCGAAGACATGGGTGATTTTCTCCAAAGGGATTTATTTCTATGACCATTCTCACTTTTTGAGGCTTCCAATAGCGATTGTAATACCTACTTTATATGCGATACATTTACCGAGTTTATAACCATTTTAGAGCATACCACTTTGCCATAGATAATGTATCAGATATGTTGTTAAAATCATAACAGATTACCAATCAGTGAAATAAAAAGCCATTTCAGAGCTTAATGTTTTTAGAAGTTTTTACAATTTAATTATATTTTATGAAAAATATATAAAACTCCTATAGAATAGAACAATGGATTAAAAATATTTTTGTTTTTTTCTGCCCTTATTTTTTTCAGGGTCTTTTTCTTCATTTGGAGCTGTTTAGTGTGAGTTTATTTGCATTTTATTTTTCTCTTTTTACGGCAAGTTGTATTTACATAATCAATGATTATATAGATATAGAAGCGGACAAAAACACCCTGAAAAAGTGCAAAAAGACCTCTGGCTTCGGGAGAAATCAGTAAACCTACAGCAAAAATGCTTTTTGCAGGTTTAGGCTTTTCTAGTTGTTTTCTTTGACAAGCCTTGTTGGATTTTATTTTTTTCAATAGACCTACTCTATTTTTCTCTTGTCATTAGCGCCTATTTTATTATGAATATCGCCTATACTTTTTAGGCTGAAACATATCGCGATAGTTGATATTTCTATCATTGCCTTAGGCTTTGTTTTTAGGGTTTTGGCAGGTGGATATATTACAGGAATTTGGATTTCCCAGTGGGCTATTTTACTAACATTTGTTCTGGCTTTGGTTTTTAGCGATTGGAAAGAGACGAGGCGAACTTATAAACTCGCAAATAAACGGAAAAAAACGAGAAAAGCGCTGGATGGGTATAATATTCAGTTTGCAGACATTGTCTTGGCTGTAAGCTGTTCATTAGCAATCATTTGCTATGTGATGTTTACCCTCTCTCCTGATGTTCAGTCCAGATTTAATCAAAAATATTTTTACACTACATTTTTTTGTTATTTTTTGTTTTTGAGATATTTACAGCAGACTTTGGTGTATAATAAAACGGAATCTCCTACTAAAAACCTTTTTATAGAGATAAATACATCAAGTCACTGTTTTACTTTTGGATTATATCTTTCATATTAATGATTTTACTTTAAAGTAGATTATGCATTATATTGTTTTGACTTTTGATGGTACTTTGACAAAGAAGGACACCATGTTCACTTTTTCTTAAATTTTATGAACCTAAAAATTCTATATTAGTTTCATCAAACATATTCCGCTTTTCATCATGCTAAAACTAAAATTAGCCAATGCTGGAGAGGTCAAAAAGTTTTGTCAATTCTATTCTAAAAAGGAAAAACACGACAGGAAATAGAATCCAAAGCTCTACAATTTTTAATGAAAAACTATCCGAGCATTATCCGCGAAAATGCCATAGATTTTATCAATCAAATTGACCGAACTACGACCAAATGTCTCTTGGTGACAGCATCTCTGGATATCTGGGCAAAAACCATTTGCAGAAAAAAATGGAAAATGGATTTGGTGGCCACAGAGCGCACTTTTGAAAATGATATTTTTACAGGAAAAATTCAGCACCAAAAAAACTGCAACGGACAGGAAAAAAAGTAAACAGAATAAAAAGCTCATCGAAAAAGAAACTTTCGATAAAATCATCGCTTTTGGCGATACATCAGGAGACCGAGAAATGCTTTCTTGGGCAGATGAGGGATTTTATCGTTTTTCATTAAATTTGTCGAAAATATTGATATGAAACATTTTTATTTTAATAGGATTTATGAGCATTTTTCACATCTTGTCTTTTCTCAGAAAAATGTGAAAAATGACACTAAAAATATCTTTTTCAGCGAAAAAGATATTTTCTATTCCAAACCAAAAATGGAGGTGCATTATATCCGAGTTTTTTCTTTGATTAAAAAAACCAAGAAGAATTAGATAAAAGCTATGCTGGGCGAAGGGACATTTATAATAGACAACGAAAACACTGATAATCAGAAGATAACATTTTCCTAAAAACAGAAAAGTAATAAAGTACAATTTGGGCGAATTTCGATCTGGAAGCCATACACCTGAGAAGCTTGATGCTTACAGAGTGAATGGAGAAACTTTGGAATTGTTCATCAAAAAGGAAAATTTGAAAAAAAGAACACAGAAACGGATTTAGAGTTTAGTATTCAGGTAGTTACCAGACCTTACATCATTTTTCGGTTCCAAAATAGAATTTAAAAATCTCAATAATCTATGAATAAAATATATTTAGACAACGCAGCTACTACTCCTCTAAAACGAACAGGTTATAGAAGAAATGCTCTCGTGATGAGAAATCATTACGGAAATCCGTCCTCTACACACAGCATCGGGCAAGAGGCTAAAACCTTGATAGAAAATGCCCGAAGAAAAATAGCAGAATATCTACGAGTAACTCCAGGTGAGATTATTTTTCACTTCTTGTGGAACAGAATCTAACAACCTGATTATCAAATCCTGTGTGGAGCATCTCGGAGTAGAAAGAATCATTTCTTCTGCCCTTGAGCACAAATGCGTGTCAGAATCCTGCCTTGAAATGAAAAACCACAAAGGCGTGGAGCTTGTCTATCTTCGCCCTGACAAAAACAGTAATTTTGATTTAGCCGAGCTGGAAAAATCCTAAAATCTTCTGATAAAAAGACTTTGGTGAGTCTGATGCATGCCAATAACGAAATCGGAAATTTATTAGACATAGAAAAAACAGCTGAAATCTGTAAGCAAAACCATGCTCTCTTCCATTCTGATACAGTGCAGACTGTGGGACACTTTGAATTTAGATTTTTCAAAAATTCCTATTGATTTCGCTTCGTGCAGTGCTCATAAATTCCATGGCCCGAAAGGCGTTGGATTTGCCTTTGTAAGAAAAATCCTCTGGTTTGAAAAGGGCTTATTGTGGGAGGAACACAGGAAAGAAGCCTGAGGGCAGGAACAGAAAATGTAGTGGGGAATTGTCGGTTTAGGAAAAAGCATTAGAATTGTCAATAGAGAATTTAGAGCAGTATTCTACTCATATTCAAGGGATTAAAGATTATGCTATTTCAGAATTAAAAAAAGTATTCCTAACATTAAATTCAACGGACAATCTTCCAACAAAGAAAAAGCCTTTACACGGTGCTGAGTCTGGCACTGCCGTTCAAAAATCCTTTGATAGGTCTGCAATTGGATATGAAGGGAATTGCTGTATCTCAAGGGAGTGCGTGCAGCTCTGGTGCTAGCAAGCCTTCTATGGTGCTGATGTCCATCCAGACAGATGAAGAAATGGATACTACTACCCCGCTTAGAGTTTCGTTTAGCAGTAAGACCACCAAAGAAGATATAGATAAATTGATATCTGCTCTAAAATGAAATTGTTCAAGAAAAATAAAAATAGAAATCAATAATAATTAGTATAGATTTTACAATAAAAAGATTATTGTATTTTTGCATCAAGTTTAATATAAAAAATATTTATTATGGCACTAACAGTTACAGACGGAACATTTAAAGAATCCGTATTACAATCAGATAAACCAGTATTAGTAGACTTTTTGGGCTTCTTGGTGTGCTCCTTGTAGAATGCTTTCTCCTGTTATCGAGCAGCTTCATAACGAGTTTGAAGGCAAGGCCGTTGTTGCAAAAAGTAGATGTTGATAACAATCAGCAAGTATCTTTGGAATACGGTATCAGAAGCATCCCTACTCTTCTTATTTTTCAAAAAAATGGAGAAGTGGTTGATAAAATAGTAGGACTTTCTCCAAAAGAAGTTATCGTGGAGAAACTTTCTGCACATTTATAAAAATACTTTATCTGATAAATGAATGCTTTTCGTAAAACGGAAAGCATTTTTTTATATTTTATTTGCGAGTAAAATAATTATCTATATATTTGCACTCACAAAATCAAGAATAGAAGTTCATAATACAAAAAGAGATCCGGTAGTTCAGTTGGTTAGAATGCCGCCCTGTCACGGCGGAGGTCGCGGGTTCGAGTCCCGTCCGGATCGCACCATAATTTTAAGGTTTTTAAAAATTTGACTTTTTTAGATCCGGTAGTTCAGTTGGTTAGAATGCCGCCCTGTCACGGCGGAGGTCGCGAGTTCGAGTCCCGTCCGGATCGCATCCTCTTCATTTGATGAAGAGGTTTTTGTTATTATAGCTAAGATTAAATACCATTCTTAAGTAAAAATTTATTTTACTTTTTGCAGTTTAATTAAATAAGATTGAAAATGTCATTATCAGAACAAGAAATCATACGCCGAGAGAAGTTAGAAAAAACTTACCCAAATGGGGAATCAATGCATTCCCAGCAGATGAATATACTATTACGGACTCTGCACAGTCTATAAAAAGAAGGTTTTGAAGAAGGAAAAAGTAAAAAAATAGCAGGAAGACTTATTTCCCAGAAGAATACAGGGAAAGGCCTCTTTGCGGAATTACAGGATTCTTCTGAGCGTATTCAGGTTTATTTCAACAGAGATGAAATCTGCCCTACTGATGATAAAGAACTTTATAATGAAGTGTACAAACATCTTTTTGGACATCGGTGACATCATCGGTGTAGAAGGAGAATTGTTCAAAACTCAGGTAGGAGAAATGACAGTAATGGTGAAAAATTTCACTCTTTTGACTAAAACTCTCCGACCACTGCCTTTTGCTAAAAATAGATGAAAAACGGCGTTGTTCATGATGCTTTCAACGATCCTGAGCTTCGTTACCGCCAGAGATATGTGGATTTAGTAGTAAATCCAGAGGTGAAAGATGTTTTCGTAAAAGAGAACTAAACTATTCAATGCGATGCGCCAGTTCTTTAATGATGCTGGATATTTTGAAGTAGAAACGCCTATTTTACAGTCTATCCCTGGGGGAGCTGCCGCGCGACCATTTATCACTCATCACAATGCTTTGGATATCCCTTTATACCTTAGAATTGCTAATGAATTGTATCTAAAAAGACTGATTGTAGGTGGTTTTGATGGTGTATATGAGTTTTTCTAAAAACTTCCGTAATGAAGGGATGGACAGAACCCACAACCCTGAATTTACGGCAATGGAAATCTATGTGGCATACAAGGATTACAACTGGATGATGGATTTTACCGAAAAGACTTTTTGGAGCATTGTGCCAAAGCTGTAAATGGAACAACCAAAGCTGTTTTCGGAGAACATGAAATAGACTGGAAAGCTCCTTACGAAAGAATTTCTATGACAGATGCCATCAAGAAATTTACAGGATACGATATCACTGGCAAGAGCGAGGAAGAGCTTAGAGCATTCGCGAAATCCATCGGTATAAATGTAGATGAGACAATGGGTAAAGGAAAACTGATAGATGAAATATTTGGAGAGAAAAATGCGAAGGCAATTTTATTCAGCCTACTTTCATCACAGATTACCCAATAGAAATGTCGCCTTTGACTAAAAACATAGAGATAAAGAAGGTTTGACTGAGAGATTTCGAGCTGATGGTCTGCGGTAAAGGAAATTGCAAATTCTTATTCTGAGCTAAATGACCCAATAGACCAGCGCGAAAGATTCGAAGAACAAATGAAACTTTCCGAAAAAGGAGATGATGAAGCGATGTTCATAGACCAAGATTTCCTGCGTGCATTGGAATATGGAATGCCTCCAACAGCTGGTTTAGGGATAGGTATGGATAGACTGATGATGTTCCTTACCAATAATGCTTCCATCCAAGAAGTGCTGTTTTTCCCTCAGATGAGACCAGAAAAGAAAATGCCGGCAATAGAACTGGGAGATGATGAAAAACTGATTTTAGAAATCTTAAAATCTGGTGAAGCGATGCCACTTTCTGAGGTTAAAGAAAAATCCCAACTATCTGGTAAAAAAATGGGATAAAGCAACCAAAAAAACCTTACGAAAAAGCAACATTGTAAAAGTAGAAAAAAACAGAAACTGATTTACTAATGCAGTTGGTTTTAGAAGATAAAAACAAAGGTTATTCAAAAAGAATAACCTTTGTTTTTATCATAAAAACTCTATTACTTTTTCTAATGCGATTCCTCTGGAACCTTTTTAGTAGAATATTTTTTTATTCTTGATAGGATTTTTGCTTTAAAGTATTCTATAAGCTCATCGGTATTTTTTAAATGATTTTTCAGAAGGGTTCAACTGCTTAAAAATACTGCCCACAGTTATGATTTCATCTAAATTCAAGGACTGAGCAAGTTCCCATATCTTCTGATGCTCCGTAACACTCTCCTCGCCTAACTCCAGCATATCGCCTATGATAACAGTCTTAGAACCAGTAAATTGACTAAAATTATTTCAAAGACAAAGCCATACTGCTGGGATTAGCATTATAAGTATCAAAACTAATGTTTTTCCCATTTTTCTCTACTACTTCAGAGCGCATATTGGTGAGCTTTATAATTTTCTATTGCTGATTTATTTCATTAAAAATCAATATCAAAATATAAACCTAAACTTACCGCTGCACAAATATTAGTAAAGTTATAATCTCCTGTAAGATTGGACTGAATTTTTGACCTTTATAAGTGATTCCTACCAAATTATTTTTCTACAAACTTCTCAAAATAATACTGAGAATCATCTGCACCAAAAGTGATTTTTTTGAATAATTTTTAGTTTTTCTCGCTGAATTTCATCAGCTTCGTTTACTAATATTGTTTGGCTATTTTCTTTTAAATAATCATAAAGTTCTGATTTTCCTTTTATTACACCTTCAAAAACCACCAAAACCTTCTAAATGAGCCTTTACCAAAATTAGTAATGTAGCCTATATTTGGCTCTGCTAATGAACAGAGAAGCTCTATTTCTTTTTGGTGGTTTGCACCCATTTCTATCACAGCAATTTCATGTTCTTTTTCGTTATGGAAAGCAATGTAAGTGGAACTCCTATATGATTATTTAAATTTCCAAAAGTATATTGAGTTTTGTATTTTCTAGCCAATACAGAGGAAATTAATTCTTTTGTAGTGGTTTTTCCGTTACTTCCCGTAAGTCCTATAATAGGAATTTGTAATTGTCTCACGATGGAATAAAGCCAAATTTTGTAAAAATCTAGCGTAGAAGGAACATAGAATATCTTTTTATCTATATTTTCATATTCTTTTTCTCAACTATTACAGCTGCTGCTCCATTTCGTATGGCATCTTCTGCCTTTGTAGCGGCATCAAAATTCTCTCCTGAAAAAGCAAAGAAAAATAGTTCCTTTTTCTATTTTTCTACTATCTATACTTATGTTCCCAGCCTGAAAATAGCTGAAATAAAAATCTTTAACATCCATAATTCAAAAATAAAAACCTTTCCAATTAGAAAGGCTTTTTAATATTTAGGATATATTTTATCTTTTTGATCTTACATTTGAATTATCCTTCGCATCTTGTGCTACACGGAAACCAATCCATCCGAAAGCTTTATTTTCTCATCCTTAAATCTTCTTTGTCCTGGATCTAACCAATAAGCTGTATCAACCCAAGAACCTCCTTTTACTACTCTAATAGAGTTAGACATGTTCGTAGATCTGTCTTTTTGTATCTTTTTGTAGAACTACTCTTCCTTGTCCATCTACGATAAATCTTCTTTTACAGAGTTATACATACTGAACTTAGCTGCGGCACTATCTTCAAGAGCTCTACCAAAACCAGACTCCATAGAAGACATATAGTCACCATCCATAAAGTTACTGTTATCTTGTCTTACAACTCTTTCTGTATTGTCCAGGTAATCCTTTATAAACTAATCTACCATCATAAAAGAGTATCATATGCTATAGTATTTCCTTCAATTTTTCTTGAATGAACCATCTGCATTTTTAACAACATCTTTTAATCATGTTACCTCTATGGTAGTTGAAGTCGTTAGCTTCTTCATCTATTATAGGTCTGTAGATATCTGCTGTCCATTCAGCCACATTTCCTAGCATTCCATAGATACCTAGGTCGTTAGAAGGATATCTTTTCACATCAGATGTTGAAGGAGAACCATCGTTATTCCATCCTCCTACACCAGAGTAGTCCCCTTTACCTTGTTTGAAAGTTTTCAAGATAAAGACCCTTTGTTTCTTCCTTTTGTAGCTCTTAATACATCTTCTTTAGGTGTTTTTCCTAAATAATTGTTGTAATTTCTGTTTTTCTGAAGTCCTAGAGCTGCGTATTCCCACTCAACCTCAGTTGGAAGTCTAAACTTAGTTACTAAGCTAGCTGCTGCGTTTCTGTTCGCTGCTTGGATTCTAGCATTTTTAGTTTTGATACCTTGTTTTTGTTCCATTCTTTTAGCATCTACATAACTTTGAAGTTCTGGGTCGTTAGATTTGAACTTATCTAAGTTAAATGTATTTGCTCCTTGGTTGTTAGCATCACTAGTATAGAAATCTTTTTGATAACTCCTTGATCCATCAAGGCTTTTCTCATTAGCTCTGTCTGTCAACCAGTCACAATATCTTGTTGCTTGAGTCCAAGAAACCCCTACAACTGGATAGTAATCATACTCAGGCGCACGGAAAATAAGACTCTGAATAGTCATTACGAGATAACTTGTTATTCCATACCAATGTATCTGGAAGCGCTCCTGAATAGATATTTTTAAAAACTAGGATCAGAAGATGGGAATACGAAATTTCAACCATGTTACATACTCACGGTATTCGTAGTTTCGTGATTTCTGTCTCTCAATAAAGAAAGAACTAACCTGCATTCTTCTAGGCGTGTTGTTCCAGTCTCTCATAACATCGTCTTTTACTAACCCCATAGTAAAAGTTCCACCTCCTACATACACCATTCCTGGCCATCCTTTCTGTTTTCTGCTCTTTTCTTGTGAAAAACCAACCTTTTTGGTCATTTGGTTTCCAACCTAGTTTTTACTTGTGAATTTTTGTTCCTCCACCACTCTTTAGTAGAACCTCCCCACCACAGCTAGTAAGTGAGAGTCAAAGCTCCTAAGGCAGACAATGAAAAACAATTTCATTTTTCATAATATTGTATTCTTATAAACTTTTTAAATTTCAGACTGCAAATAACGATAAATTATTTCTTTTTATCAAAATTTTCTTTACGACTTTTTAACAAATATTTTTCTACATTTTTTGTATTTATAAATAAAAAAATCACTATAAAACACTCATTATAAATAAGTTACATCGAAAATATAAAATCTTAAAATTTTCTTAAAAATTTTTTAAAATCAATTTCAGTTATTTCATATACCTATATACTTTTAATACAAAATGTAACTTTTTAACTAAAAATATAAAAACATCATAAATTTTAAATTAAAAATTTTTTTATTTTGCATGATTATTAAAACATTAATATGAATTTTAACAAAAAAACTTATCATCATGCTAGGGACTGGGAGTGGCTACTGGTGCTTATTCCCAAGATCTTACGAACATTCGTCCCGTATTGACAGGTGCTCCTTTCCTAAGGATAGCCCCAGATGCTCGTTCAGGAGGTATGGCAGACCAAGGGTAGCTACTACGCCAGACACATATTCCCAATATTGGAACGCTGTGCGAAATACCCTTTTTGCTAAAGCAAAAGACATCTGTGGGTGTTAGTTTTACTCCATATATGAATAAAATTACCAATGATATATTCTTATTATATGGTTCTTTTTACACAAAATTGGGAGAGGAAGATAGAAGCTACACTGAGTGCAAGTATCTATTATTTTCAATATGGGAACAGTAGATTTGTCTAGAATAGTAGGAGGAGTCGCAGTAAGTGAAGGACAGTCTAAAACCTAACGAATTCTCTATTGATTTAGCCTAATGCTTTGAAACTTTCAGAGAGTTTTCTCAATGGCTGTTACGGGTAGATATATCCGTTCAGACTTGTCTAGTTTAGGACAAAGCAGCAGCACATTACAAGCAGCTAATACATTTGCAATAGACATAGCAGGATATTACGAATCACCTAAAATGCAGAGTTTCGGTGAGAAAAGAAGGCAGAGTAAGAGGTGGTTTGCAATTCAAAATGTAGACCTAAAACTTAACTATAGCAAAAGTATAGATTCTAAATCTTACCTTCCTACCATTGCAAGATTGGGCTGGGTGACTTGTTCCTTGATGAAGAAAACCGTTTGAGACTTAGCGGGCTGATGCGCAGTGGTGGGGTGGATTTAGAATCTATCTTTGCTATGATTAGTTTGAGTCATTTTGGTGCCAAAATCTGGCACTGCCGAGCTGCATTGGAGGTCATGTCTGTGTGTCTGCTCGCAAACAAATAACAGCGTGCAAGCTGAACGAGTCACAGACATCACCGCGGCGCGGCTGGGTGGCTTCTCTGAAAGATTTCAAGCAAACTAAATCAGCAGAGAATAATTGAATTGAGCATCGCTCACTTACCGACTCTGCAATGAACGATCTGCTGTTTATGTTAGTAATAGATGCGCGCTTTCTTCTTCTCTCCCAGTACCATGAGAGAACCATGTAATAAGAATATCATTAGTGTGGGTAAAACAACACCCCGAAGATCGACACAACTGGCAAAGGGTGTTCGCTGCGTTCAATGAGGTCGTGATGGCCGCATCGAACTATCGGGAGGGCTTCCTCGGCACGGGACAGTGTTCGTAGATGCGAGATGGCGCGCGGTAACCACTCGATCGGCGTGATGATTTTGATGAGATCGTGTGTTTCCAGCAATCGTGCAAAGGCAATTTAAATTTAAATATTTTATGTTTTTTAGTTAAAAGTTACGTTGTGTTAAAACAGTTATGAAATTGATTTAAAATTTTAAGAAAGGTACAGATTTTATTTCGATGTATTGTTATGATGATGATTTTTTGTTATAAATAAAAATATTTGGTAAAAATGGCATTTGATAAGCAATTTATCGTTATTACGATCTGGTAAAAGTTGTCTGTGAAATGGTATTTCGTGCAAAACTTTGACTCTGCCTGGTTAATGAATGAAGGCAAATGGTGGACGCATCACCGTGATTGGAGAAGCTGTGACCAAGGTGATTTCTGAGAAAAAACAGCTGAAAGGATGGCCAGGAATGGTGTGTGTGGGGTGAACTTTACTGTGGGGTGGTGAACGATGTTGTGGCTGGGCAACACGCCTGAGGGACCAGTTCTTCTTGATGGAAGGACGAAATGCGACTACAGTGTGACATGGTTGGTCATTCTGATCTGGTTCAAAATGCCGGAGGCGCTCAGCCACGATGACGTGGGCGCTGAGACCAGCTCTCATGTGTTATTCAGGTCTTGACTGCGCTGTGCTGACCGGTGAGGGTTGCGGACTCGGCGGCACAGGCTGCTGTGACGGGGCAAGCAATGGCGATGGACGAGTTGGCTCAGATTCTATGCCAAAATGATGTAACTGTTCAGGGCTCATCATTTAACAGATAAGTTCGTCGCGTGGTATGTGAATGTAATGAACAACAAATCACTTCAAAATGTAGAATAACTAT
>BNJS01000934.1_pt1 | contig 41777 bp, 67 predicted proteins | sample 8540461 | NCBI WGS metagenome assembly BNJS01 (sample SAMD00202454, study PRJDB9452) | human saliva metagenome | isolation source: human saliva | place: Japan
GACTATGATGCCATTGAAAGTACCGTCAAAGAACGGGAACAAGCCGTAGAAGAGTTAGAGTTAAGTACCTTTGCGTTGGTTAGAGTTGGAAGAGAGAAAGTAAATATGTCTTGATGTGTTTTTGAAATGATTTTTATTTATTAATATAAAGCATTAAAAATGATGAATATATATTTTTAAAAACTTTTTAAAAATTTACATATTGAGATAATTAGTGGTATACTTCGGTTAAAGGTGGAATTAGATAGGATATGTCAGTACTCTCACCGTGTCAAGCGAGGAAACTTGGACACTCCCACATCATGGGCGGGTTGGCTGCTATCTAGTCTACTTAGTTTGATGGTTTCTTTTTAGAAAAGGAGTAGTATTATGAAAAACATTTAGCAGTATTAGCAGCAACAGCAGTATTGGGTGTAACTTCAGCATTTGCAGCAAATCCTTTCTCTGATGTGACACCACAAGATTGGGCATACCAAGCAGTCGCTCAATTGGCAGCACAAGGGTGTAGTGAATGGCTACCCAGATGGTACATTCAAAAGGACAACATAACATCACTCGTTATGAAAGTGGCAAATGGTAGCAAAAGCTATGGTACGTCAAGATCGTGTTGACGCTGAACAAAATGCTATCATTAACCGCTTAGCTAACGAATTCCCTGCTGAATTGAATAACTTGAGGCATTCGTGTAGCTACATTAGAAAAATAAAGTGGGTAACTTTAAGTTCACTGGTGATGCTCGTTTGAGACGTATAGGTCATGAATCAACAACAACTTCTCTTGATGTAGTGGAAAAAGATAAAGAAGATCATTCTGGTAAAGAAAAAGTCCTTACAGAAAAAATGATGAAAAAATCTATGTTTGACTATCGCGGACGTGTTCAATTTTCAGCTACTGTGAATGATAATACAAAAGCTGTGATTCTGTTTGGTAGGTAGCAAAGAGTTTGGAGCAGCTGGTAATCCTAAAACAACTATCGATCGTATCTATGTACAACATAACTTTGGTAAACATCTAACAGCAACAGCAGGCCGTCATGATTTGACAGTAGGTGCTGGTTTAACCTATGACGACGTATTTGAAGGTGCTACAGCAATGGTTGGCAAAAGATGCATTAAAAATGCGTCTGTTTCCTATGGTATGCTCCAGCATTGGGATAGTAATGCAGTATTTGGTGGTACAAAAAGATGTTCCAGGTACATTCAATAGAGAAGTATCTTTCTTTGCAAAAGAACAAAAAGATAATGCACAATTGGCAGTATTCCAAGCGAATGGCATGATTGGTAAAGCTGTAAAAGTAGGTGGCTTCTATACTAAAGTTAATGGTGTAAAAGCGATCGATGCAGTAACAGCAATTAATGGTATCACTTAGATGCTGATTCTATGAAAAAGCAGAAAAATTGACTAAAAATCTTTAGATTTCTATGGAGTTAATGCTAGCGTAAAAATTAGGACATAATGTAATGGTAGATAGCGAATTTGCTAAATATGTAGATTTGAAACATTCTAATGCTTGGACAGCAGGTATCTCTTATGGCGCATATGATATGAAAAAAGCAGGTACATGGATGGTAAAAGCACAATACGTTGACCTGGATGTAATGGCACCAGTATTCTCTACTACATATATGACTCCATACAAACCAAAATTACAAAACATGGTCTGTATTAGGTAAATATGCAATCGCTAAAAATGTTGGTTTAGCTGCTTACCCACAATCGGAGACAAAAAGATAAAGATGGTAACGATGTAGCTGAATTCTACCGTGCAGAATTAAACTACAAATTCTAATGTACTAACCAATCAAAAAGAGCCCTTTGGGGTTCTATTCTTACTAAGGACATTATCAAGGACCTTATAGGTATTTGCTATCACATAGTATAAAAATGATATCGAAAAACTTGTTGTAATTTTATAGAATCTATGTTACAGTAAGTATAACTTTTCATATATTTAAAGTAAATTAAGTATAATGACATAAATGATTATATTAAGTATGTAATAAACATTATAACTGAGGGAAACAAGGACACTCTTTTAAAGATGATTTATAATTTTTATCATGCCATAGTAGGTCAAATATGTCAGAAAAGAGATTATATGTTATGTTTTTAAAGGCATGAACATGAAAACATTTTAGCAGTATTAGCTGCACCCAGCAGTATTGAGTGTTACTTCTGCATTCGCAGCAAAACCCATTCTCCGACGTAACCTGCCAAGATTGGGCATACCAAGCAGTAGCTCAACTTGGCTTCAAGGTACGTTAACTTTGGTTACCCAGATGGCACTTTCAAAGGCCAAAACAACATCACTCGTTATGAAATGGCTCAATGGTAGCTAAAGCATTAGTTCGTCGTAAGACCGTGTTGATGCTGAACAAACGCCATCATCAACCGTTTTAGCTAACGAATTCTCCGCTGAGTTGAACAACCTAGGCGTACGTGTTTCACATTGGAAAACAAAGTGGGCAACTTCAAATTCACTGGCGATGCTCGTCTTCGTTACCAAGGTTCCCATACTGTAGAAAATGCATATAGTAAATGATGAAGACAGTGAAAACATTGAAACGTTCCAAAATTGACTACCGTGCACGTACAATTCGAAGGCAACTGTAAACGACGACACTAAAGCTGTAGTTCGTTTAGCAACTTCTAATAAAGAATTTAGCGCAGCTGGTAATCCATCAACATCTTTATGACGTATTTATGTACAAACTACAACTTCGGTAAATATGCTAGCTACAGTAGGTCGTCAAGATCAAGTAATTGGTAGTGCTCTTACTTATGATGGAGTATCGAAGGTGCTAAAGCGACTGTAGGTAAAGATAAATTAAATGCAACAGTAGCACATGGTTACGTAGCTGGTGGAGAATTTAAAAACCTTCCTCGTGAAGACTGCTATCAAACAACAGTATACCAAGTAAATGCAAAAGCTTGAAAACATGTTGACGCAAAAGGATATTATGTAGAAAGATCATGGTCAAGACTCTGAAAACTTCTTTGGTGTGCTGTAGATCACATTTCGGTCCACATAATAAAGTTTTGGGTTGGCGGGTGAATATGCAAAACCCGAATCTTTCAACAGAGAAGGTACTGCTTGGACTGAGGTGGAGGCTATGGCATACATGATATCGCTAAAGCTGGTTTTGAACGTAACAGCTCAATACTCAGAAATGGTGAATTGAGCCCTGTTTCAAACCAACAGCAAACTTACCTAAAGTTTCTAACGAAGACTTCAAAGGTTGGTTAGAACTGTTAACTATACAGTAGCTAAAAACATTGGTTTTAACTGCAAATGCACAATTACGCGGTAAAAACATTGATGGATGTAATTACCTGGACTACTATGTGCAGAATTAAACTACAAATTTAATTTGATAGTTAACTATAAAGAAGAACCCTTCTGGGTTCTTTTGTTAGTATAGATACCATTATATGATATAACTATAATTGACTATAAAGTTACTAAAATTTGCAATATTAGATGCTCTGTGATATGATGTACATAATCCAAGTGGATGAATTAGGCATGTATGATTTTATAAATATCAATGTGAGGAAACAAGGACACTCCATGAAAATATTGAAAGAATGAATGCACGGCCTAAATTTACATTTGAGTTACGTGTATTTTTATTTTCATTGAGAGGTAATTATCATGAAAACATTAGCAGTATTAGCTGCAACAGCAGTATTGGTGTTACTTCTGCATCGCAGCAAACCCATTCTCCGGATGTGACTCCACAAGATTGGGGTATACCAAGCAGTAGCTCAATTGGCTTCCCAAAAGGTATCGTTAACGGTTACCCAGATGGCACTTTCAAAGGCCAAAACAATATCACTGCGTTACGAAATGGCACAAAATGGTTGCTAGAGATAGTTCGGGTCGCGATCGTGTTGACGCTGAACAAAATGCAATCATCAATCGTTTAGCTAACGAATTCTCCGCTGAGTTGAACAACTTAGGCGTTCGCGTGGCGGCTACATTGGAAAACAAAGGGCAATTTCAAATTCACCGGTGATGCTCGCTTGAGATACACGGCACTGAAGATCGTGTTGAAAAACTGATGGCGAAAAAGTGTCCCTTTGCTAATAAATCTAAAATTCGACTACCGTGGTCGTGTAAAATTTTGAAAACTGCTAAACGACTAACACTAAAGCAGTAGTTCGTTTAATGGGCAGCAAAGAATTTGGTGCGGCTGCAACCCAAGACAGCTATCGACGTATATGTACAACTACTACAACTTCGGTAAATATGCAACAGCAACTGTAGGTCGTTATGATGAGTTCATTGGTAACGGTTTAGTATATGATGATGCTTTCTGAAGGGTGGTAAAGCAACGCTGGTAAGAGTAAAGTGTAAATGCGAGCGTATCCGCAGGCGGTTGCGCAACAACTGGCCGATTACAACTTGAGTACTGGGCGAAACTAAAGACGTTCCACATACAGCTGCATATGCAGCCTGGCTTTCGTTCATGATGAACAACGTGATAATGCACTAAGTTGCAGTATTCCAAGTGGAAATGGTAAATTAGGTAAAGTTAACACTGCAGATTGCATTTCTATGCGAAAGTTAACGGCACTAAATTAGGTCTTGACCTTGGTAAAGTAGCACCTCAGTTGCTGATTCTCGATTTCTATGGCGCATGCGATACAAGTTCAGGTAAACAGTCGCTGTTGATATGAATTCGCTCGTTTCAAAACTTGAAAACATTCCAACGCTTGACTGCAGGTGCTACATGCATGGTAACTACAATATGGCTAAACAAGGTGCTCAAGGTAGCACAATACACTAACTTAGATACACATTTGCACCTGTATTTGCATCTCACCTTTCTGGACTCCATACAGCGACTTCAAAACTTGGTCTGTACAAGGTAAATATGCATTGCTACGTTGGCTTAGCAGCTCACATGAAACTATCGATGCTCAGGCTCAGCAAGGTCAGCCGGCTTGTAGCTGACTTCTATCGTGCAGACTTGACTGCAAATTGCTGATAGTTGCATATACAGAACTCCTTCAGTTCTTTATATGATATGATGGATGGTGGTAGGATGACTTCATACTGTAGGCACTGTATTAAAAGTGTGGAGTAAAACGTATTCGATATATATGCAATTTAAGTGAAATTTGGGTGCAAAGTAAGTATTCATTTATTATCTCGATGGTAGGGCTTTAAAAGGTCTAAAAATCTGTATAAAAAGATTGGAATCATACATGTTATAGCAAATAGTTAGATATAGTTATTAAAAGTATATATCTTGAATGGAAAAATAAACGAAACGCATATTGCTAGGGAAGTATTTGCTTTATACGGATATCCTGATGATTGATACTTTCAAGTCAAATATGTTTGCTATGAGTTTTAGATTATAGGTATGTCATTTACTGAATGTTGAGGAAACTGGGCACTCCATGAAAAGTAATGCGATGATATATTAGTCAAGCTATATGTACGGGACGATGTATATTATTTTATTTTTCATTGAGAGGTAATTATCATGAAAAACATTTAGCAGTATTAGCTGCAACAGCAGTATTGGGTGTTACTTCTGCATTCGCAGCAAACCCATTCTCCGATGTAACTCCACAAGATTGGGCATACCAAGCAGTAGCTCAATTGGCAGCTCAGGCGTAGTTAACGGCTACCCAGATGGCACATCCAGGGGTCAAAACAACATCACTCGTTATGAAATGGCTCAAAATGGTGTGCTAAAGCTTAGTTCGTCGAAGATCGTGTTGACGCAGAACAAAATGCAATCATCAACCGTTTAGCTAACGAATTCTCCGCTGAGTTGAACAACTTAGGCGTTCGTGTAAATACATTGGAAACAAAGTGGGCAACTTCAAATTCACTGGTGATGCTCGTCTTCGTTACATTGGTTCCAATGATGGACGTAAATCTAAATCTGACTACCGTGGTCGTGTAAAAATTCGAAGCAACTGTAAATGATAATACAAAACGCAGTGGTACGTTTAATGGGTAGCAAAGATTTGGTGCAGCAGGTAACCTAATACAAAGCCATCGACCGTTACATGTACAACAGTATCTGGCAAATATGCAACTGTAACTGCTGGTCGTCAAGATTTAACAGTTGGTGCAGGTCTTGCATATGATGATGTATTTGAAAGGTGCTGCTGAGCTAACGTTGGTAAAGACAAATTAAAATGCATCTGGCATTTGGTTATTTACAAGCTGGTGAGCTTATGGACAAAAACTAGATAAACTTGTTCGTGCAGCGACAAAAGATCATCTAACCTGAGACGAACAGCTTTCTGTATACCAATTAAACTATAATCCAACAGAAAGTAGCAGTAAAAGGTTTCTATGCTGACGTTCATGAGAAAATCTAGATAATGCATGGTGCACTTTGACCCTTCTCTTGGTAAAAAGTATGGGTTGGCGGTGAATATGTGGCGAAACTGGGTGCCACTGGTGACATGGACTGCTGCTAGGGCTATGGTGCTAATATTAAACAAAAGCTGGAGTTGGGTGCAGCTCAATACTTCGATATCAAGAAAGATGCTCCTGTAAGTGTCTACTACTTGGAATTTAATTGATAAAAGATAGGTGTATTAGCAACAGTGAACTACACAGTGGCTAAAAACGTTGGTCTTAATGGTTATGCTGAAACAATCGACACTAAAGGTCAGAAGACAAAAGCTAAAGCGAAAAATACGCAGAACTTAACTACAAATTCTAATTTGATAGTTACACATATGAAAAAGAACTCCTTCGGGAGTTCTTTTGTTTTTATCAGAATTATTATTTAGTTCTTTGTTGAGTTTAGGAACAGCAATTTCAAGCTCTATAATACATGCTGAGGATTCTAGCAAAACGAGCCGTTAGTGTAGGATAAAGAGTTTTAATTTTGGGTAAAGAGCTAAATGTTAATTGAAATTTTTCTCAATTAAAATCTACATATCGTGCAATAAAACAACGGTAAGGTATTGAGTTTTATTGTTGTATGTTATGATAGTCACAAGTCAAATAAGAATAATATAGATTAGAGGATAGCGACGTAGCTACTAGTATGTGAGGGACATGGACACTCCGTTGAAAAGTAGTACAAAGATATACTTGAATCTATCTAAAGCTTAGGAGACGATGTATATTATTTTTATTTTTCATTGAGGTAATTATCATGAGAAAAACATTTTAGCAGTATTGGCTGCAACAGCAGTATTAGGTGTTACTTCTGCATTTGCAGCAAACCCATTCGCAGACGTAACTCCACACAAGATTGGGCACTGCAAGCAGTAGCTCACCCAGCTTCCCAAGGTATCGTTAACGGTTACCCAGATGGCACTCAGTTCAAAACAACATCACCTCGTTTCGAAATGGCTCAAATGGTAGCCTAAAGCATTAGTTCGTCAAGATCGTGTTGATGCTGAACAAACACTATCATTAACCGTTTTAGCTAACGAGCTCTCCGCTGAGTTAAAACAACTTAGGCGTTCGTGTTTCACATTGGCAAAACAGCAGTGGCAACTCTCCTTCACTGGTGATGCTCGTCTACGTTACAAAAACTCTAAAGATGAAGATACACACATACAAATCCAAATTTGATTACCAGTAGCTGTGTACAATTCGATGCTACAGTAAACGACAATACTAAAAGCAGTAGTTCGTTTAGCTGGCGAAAAAGATGAGGTTGGTGCAGGCAACCCAACTACTAGCCTCTCGTATGTGTATGTACAACATAACTTTTGGTAAATATCTAGCAACAGCTGGTCGCCAAGATTTAGTAATCGGCAGTTTAGTATATGATGATTATTTCTGAAGGTGCTGTGGGAACTATTGGTAGATAAAATTAAATGCATCTGTTGCCTATGGTTACTTACAAGGTGGTAGCTATGCACTAATGAAGCTGGTACAAAAGTAGAGCTTGATAAAAGCTAAACGTGATGGTAACTCTCAAGTAACAGTTTACCAATTAAACTACAATCCAACTGAGTAGCAGTAAAAAGGTTTCTATGCTGATATTCATGAAAAAGGTGAAAATAGTGTATATGGTACATCTTTGACCTTAAACTTGGTAAAAAGTTTGGGTTGGTGGCGAATATGCAAAACAAGAAACTAAAGGTGCAGCAGGTGAAGCTTGGACAGCAGGCGTAGGTTATGGCGAAGCTGATGTGGCTAAAGCTGGTACTTGGGGTGCAAAAAGTTCAATACTTGATTTGAAAAAGCAGCACCAGTAGTATCTAATACTTGGAACTTGAAACGATCAAAACCGCAACTTTAGAGGTTACTTAGCAACTGTTGATTACACTGTAGCTAAAAACGTAGGTCTTTTCTGCTTACGCTACATTCGATAGCAAAACTCAAGCTAAAGAAAACAACAACTTGCCAGAATACTACCGTGCAGAACTTAACTACAAATTCTAATTTGATAGTTACATATATAAAAAGAACTCCTTCGGGGTTCTTTTGTATATTATTGTGGTGAGTATATGCTTTATACGTGTAAAGATTTACTTTTATAATGTATTCTAGTTTTCACAAAGTGTGTATAATTAAATCTTATAAATTGAATTTGATGCATACATATGATATTATTGAGTAAAAGTTTAATGTTATAGTAAGGCGAGGTAGGTAGAGGTACTGCTTAACGATGAGAGAATAAGGCTCTGTTACTAGTAATACAAAACTATATCGGATTTTCTATATACAAAGGACAAGGGTATTATTTGTTTTATAAAGGGTATTAATTAGAAAAACAATTAGCAGTATTCACAGCAATAGCTGCATTGGGTGTGACATCTGCATTGGCACATCCATTTTCAGATGTAACAGCAAAAGATTGGGCGTATCAAGCAGTAGAACGGTTGGCAGCTGAAGGGGTTATTGAAGGCTATCCAGATGGTACATTCAAAGGCCAACGTAATATTACTCGTTATGAAATGGCACAAATGATTGCTAGAGCCGATGCACATAAAGATGAAGTAACAGCAGAGCAAAAAGCAACGATTCAACGTTTGGCCAATGAATTTGCTAACGAATTACAAGCATTTTGGTGTGCGTGAATAAATTGGAAGGTAAAGTGGGAACTTTAAATTTAGTGGGGATGTACGGTTACGGTATCATAATATGCCAGAAGCGACCCCGAAGCAGGTAAGCCGCTCGAATATCACGTGCGCTTAAAAGCCTGATAGCACTTGATGATAAGACTAAAATAGGTATTCGTTTAACAGGAGGTGACATATCATTTGCAACTGCAAAAGATGTTCTAGTGATTTAGTAGTTGAAGGAGCTAGTTATTCTGATGAAGTATATGTGCAACGTATATTAGGTAAGTCATGCAAAAGTTACTGTAGGGAGAAATAGACTATGCTTATCGGTAATGGACTCTATTTATGATGAAATGTTTAAAGGTGCTACATTAGATTTAGGAAATGAAAAGCTAAACGCAGTTCTTGCACACGGATATATTCTAGCATATCAAAAATCTGTTACTCATATGAGTTAAAACTATCGTCTCAAAATGATACTCTATCTGTAAAAGGTTTTTATTTCGATCAGCCATAGTACAAAAATATAGTGATTCCTCAGAAAAGAATGCGGATATTCTTTGGCGGTGCATGTTTGATATTGCTATTTGGACCTCAACATGTAAAATTTGGGTTGGTGGTGAATATGCACGAAAAGCATCTGCAAATGTGCGGCGATCGAGAGGGATACTCTAATGCAGGTGAGGCGATGGATCGTCGGTGTCGGCTGCGGTAAGGCTATTACACACAGAGCCTGCACAGTGCATTTACAATATTTCACTTTGGTACAGATACCTTTGTAAAACATACAGGATACAAGACGCCCACACGTGACGAAAATTAGTGGTATTGGCTGCTCGGACTATAAGGGATGCTAGCTAGTGTAGACTATACAATGGTCAGTATTTAGGACTCTCTGCCCATGCGACGCTTAATAGTGAAAACAAAATGGAGCTAAGTATCCAGAGCATTATCGTAGACTAATTTCCAATTCTAGTAGAGTAAAAAGAAAGAAACTCCACCAGGGTTCTTTTGTCTTTTCATCTAATATCTGTACAACGCTGACAGATGGACAAAACAATCTATTGTCATAACTTAAGTATGGGAAAAGTATTCCTAATCTATGACGTATCATTAGAATCTATACATTACAATCTAGAGGGAACACGATATAATAAGACATAATCTATCTCTTTGTCAGGAAATGGAAGGTGTTATAATGAATGATTGGTTCTTCTCGCTCATCAATGGTATGCAACCATAGTGTCATCTTTAGATGCTTTGATGATAGTCAGTTTCTAAGCTTGTACCATATGTATATATACTGATTCTGGCTTGGCTGTATGTGCAAGGTTTCCGTACAGGCAGTTTTAAACTTCGTGGTGAAAGTTTCGCCACAGGTGTATTATTGGTGATTTGTTTGATTGGTAGTTTTATCCTAGGCTCCATGTTCTACGAAAATCGTCCCTTTGCATCATCCAGATGCTATCTTAATTGTGAGTCATGCAGCAGGATGCTAGCTTTCCCCAAGTGACCATGCAGTAGGCACAATGGCGATTGCTTTCGGTATCTTTGTTCTATCGTTGGAACTGTACTGGATTGGTCTATGGCTCTATTTTAGTGGGATTTTTCTCGTGTATTTGTAGGGAACTAATACCCTGGGGATATACTAGGGCTGTCATCCCTTGTGTGATTTTGACTGTCTATCTATAATAAAACTATACGTCGTGGTGTGGTGCGTTTGTATAGAGGATTAGATACACGACTTATGCGAGAGTAGGTGAGACGATTCCCAAAGAAGAGATGTGTAGGAAATAGAGGAGGTTATCATGGATTTTCAAAGTTCTGGTGGTCCCGAATCAATATAGTGATTCTGTCTATGAAGTGGTGTTTACACCGGTGTTGACGCCCGGAGTACCAAGGGGGAGCCGTTACATTCTTTGTTGTTAGAATTACGTGAGAAAATGGGACAATCCGATTTTGATCAATATATCAACAGTTTAATTTCTATCAAACACAATGGGACAGCCCTATGGTTAATTACGAAAAAGTGAACGAAATCGCACATTAATCGAGGGTCGATTTTTACCATTGTTGTGTGAAGTATTCAAGGTAGCAGCGCCACGGATTATTTCGCAACCATAAGTATATGATAACTATATATAGGTCTGATAATAGATAATAATATCTATTGTCAGACTTTTTAGTATGTGTAGCATACAAGATATAAATGAGAGAACACAGAGGGGATAAAGCTTTGTGAAAGCAGGATAATAGGCTTATATGAGCAACTTTAATGTTTAGAATGGCGTATTATATAGTTGAGATATAATTCTTTCAACAATTTCAATAAATGAGAAAAATTATCATTGACATAATACAAAACGTGACGTATTATAGGTATAAAGAAGTGTGTTTATGTAACCCGTCACAAGTAATTAATATGGAGGCATATATGAATCAACGTGGTATTGTGTTAGCAACATTTGGATCCATCTACGGAGATGCAGTGGAAGCATCGGTAGGTGCTATGGAAACGACGCATTATGGAAATGTACCCAGGTGTGGAGGTGCGCCGTGTATTTTTGTCAGATGCTTTAGTAGATAAAATGGAATGAAAAATATGATACAAAAAGTATTTACTTTAATTGGAGCCATTGAAAAGCTTGGCAAAGGCAGGAGTTACAGAATTATTTGTACAACCATTTGCATTGGTGTGGGATCAATGCTATGTACAAAATGCGTAAAGAAATTATGAAAGAAGCTCATGACCATGGTATGCGTGCTACTGTGGGCAAAACCATTGTTGAATTCTTTGAGGTGTGAAGAATTATGCAGATGATTACTCCGATACGATTGAAGCCATCATCAAACATATTAATATTCGTGCCTTAAATAAAACTGTCTTACTGATGGCAAATGGTCAAAATCAATTAGAGTACAGTGCATTGTACAATTAAAATGTTTGTACGGAGCAGGACAAAAATGTTGTCGTATTTACAGCGAATGGATTCCCCTAACTTTAAAACAGGCATTGACGTTGTTAGAACGTTTAGATCATCAAGAGGTACTGGTAGTGCCATTGGCATTGATTGGCTCGGCTCATTTGATGGATTATTTAGGTGGTGATCGATCTGACTCTGATTGCAAATACTCTTAGGTCAACAAGGATATGGTGTATCGGTTTGGAAATGAAGGCTTAGGAGAAAATCCATATTCAAGAATTATTTGTCAAAACATTTATCGCAAGTCATTCGTAGTGCAGAGCGCCGCAACCTACGTCAACGTGAAACTACAGAGAGTAAACCTTCCGTGAAGCATGGAACATTTCGAACTGCATAGGATAGTATAAACTATCGCATATCATGATACGTCATGGTATGCGATTTTTGATTGTTACGGGAATTTGGAGTATAATGGAAAGTAATAATAGTCGAACGATGACGATATTCTATCACAACAGATATCTATATAATTTATAATAAGGAGTAGACTCATGGGACATACAAAAGCTATCTAACTGGATACATGGACTACAGTTAGATGTAAAAGGATTACTTTGGTTCTCCGCACTATTCATGGTATTTGGATTGCTTTTATTGGGCTCTTTTCAAGATCAACTAGGAGAAGTGGGTACCGGTGATATCCTTGAAGCCTTATGGTTGGGATTTCGGATTAGCTTAAAAACTGCGGGTGCTCATCGTATTACCCTAGTTTTGTATTCTCTACGATACCTGGTATATTTGGTAGCTTTACATGGTATTCTCCTTGGAAAATCCGTCGCTGGATTTACGGTATTAGCACGGCAGTATTTACCTTCTTGTTTTGCTTTGCGTATTCCCTTATTTTACAATTTTCCATGCCACTTTCAATGCCATGATTATCAACGGGGCCTCATGACGACATTGGTGCCACTCTGCAAACAGAGATTTCAGAATATGGATTGCTATGGCGTGTGCCCTTAGCTATTGTGTTCTGTGCAGTGATGGTGTACAGCTTTATGAAAGTATATACCAACCGTACATGGACGATAGAGATGACATGGTAAAGGCAAACAGATTGCTACAGTACTTGGATCTATCCTGCTGGTTGTAGCTATGGGCATTGATTGCGATTTGGAGGGGCTTTCACCTATAATGGTTCCATCCATTGGGAAAAATGCAGCGCGGACGAAATCCAACCTATTAAATGAAGCAATTTTTAGATGACGGACAGGCATTTAAAACGAGTGTCCACTATTTATGAGCGGTCTAAACAAGCGAAGAAAAATTACTATTACTAGTGCTGAGTTAAAAAGATGTCATCCAATCTGTGGGAGGAAATCCGCAGGCGAGATACCATTGATGAGGCATTTACACGGACCATTACAGAAGAAAAATTACCTACACAGCTGAATAATGTTATCTTTGTGTTAGGTGAAAGCTATGGTCTGTGGCCATTTTTGCCGAACTATGAAGAATTAGGTAATTACATTGTACAAGAAGGTAAGGCGCTTCAAAATTCGCCAAAAGCGATGCATACGAAGTATATGCTAGCCCATGGTACAGGAACTATGCTCAGCTATTAATGGATATGTTACTGGCTTTAGCTGATGCGGGGCTATATCCAAATTATGAAGGGCAGTCCTATAAAGCTAAATATGGCACTGGTATTGCACAAATGATGAAACATTTTGGCTATAAAACAGTGTTCTGGTATGGTGGATTTGGGACTTGGCAAGATGTGGAACGATTTGCACTGGCACAAGGTTTTGATGAATTCCATGGTGCGACAAGCTTCCCTTATGAAGGTGGTAATGCTTGGGTGCCCCTGATGGAGATTTGTTTAAGGCGATTACCAATTATATGAAAAGCGAGCAACCAGGTGAAAAAAAGTATTCCACTTTATTATGACATCTTCTAATCATCCACATATTCGGTAGATTTAGAAAAAGCTGGTTTTGATGCGTCTAAGGTAATTGGCAAAGGCGATGACTCTATCAAAAAGGACGATAAAACGGTGAACGAAATCGGCCATTTCTGGTATGCAGATATGACCATGGGGAAAAATGATTCGTGACGTAGAGAAATTGGACCCTACTATGTTGACCGTGATTACAGGGGACCATTCTGAGCGGTTTAGCTTTGCTACTCAAGTAGATATTCCTACATTCTCAGCGATACCATTCATTGTTTATGGACAAGGTATTAATCCCTAGTTGGCTGAGTGAAAGTAGTTTCGGTAGTGCCTTACAAATTAATCCCTACCTTGGCAGAGCTAGTAGGCAGAAAAGGCGATACGTACATGAGCTTAATGCCGAGTCTATTTACACAACCAAAAATGGGCTTTTAACTATCGCTTTGTACGTAGATGCTAGCGGTATCCATGAACAAGGACAGAATATGCCAGACGAATATGCGAAGTATATCAAAAGCATTGCGGACTATTAGCGTGTGGCGATCGTGAGAGAAATGCGGTGGAGTAGGATATTCTATCTCAAATAAATGCTAAATATTGATTGTGAATATGTATATATGCTATAAAAATAAGTAGTCAAAAATGGTATTGTCATAGAGCATGCCACCATGCCCGCTACTTATGTAGCGGGTTTCTTTTTATATGGATGTGAATATGAATATTCTAGTGACAGGCGGTTGTGGCTTTATAGGTAGTCACTTTGCGATATATGATGAAGTCTTATCCAGGTGATTCTTTATCTGTTTAGATGCCTTAACCTATGCAGGGAGTAAGAACAATATAGCAGATTTCTTAAATCATTCACGGTTCACTATGGCGGAAGGAAACATTCGAGATACATTGTTTTTTTGTGGATGCTTTGTTTGCTACCTATAAGCCAGATATAGTAGTACATTTTGCGGCGGAGACCCAGTGATCGAAGTATTGTAGGTCCACAAGTATTTTTAGAGACGAATGTCATTGAACTGGAATTTTATTAGATGCTTGTTTACGACATGGAATAGAAAGATTTCATCATGTATCTACTGGATGAAGTATATGGCACATTACCCTTGCAAGGAGGGAGTCCATTTACAGGAACAAAGCCCATTAACACCTACTAGTCCTTACGCAGCATCAAAGGCATCTTCTGATCTATTAGTGTTGAGTTATTATAAAACCTATGGATTGCCTGTAACAATATCTCGGTGCTCTAATAATTATGGAACTCATCAATACCCAGAGAAGTTAATTCTCTTATGATACAAAAAGGCGCTGCAAAGGAGAATCCATTGCTCGTCTATGGGGATGGGTCGAATATACGAGATTGGATTCATGTTGTGGACCATTGTAGAGCTATTGATTTTATTCTGCAAAAGGTACAGTAGGAGAGGTCTATAATGTTGGGGCTGGAGAAGAGATTCCCAATATTAAGTTAGTAAAACAAATTCTAGACGTGTTGGGAAAAACCTTATGAATTAATTACGTATGTGCCAGACCGATTGGGCCATGATTTACGCCTATGCTGTTGATAGCAGTAAAGCTGCAAAAGGTGGATGGAAACCAGAGTATACCATGGAAGAGACATTACAAGGCATTGTGGAGTGGTATAGGAAAATATTATATAAATTTGACAAATTGTATTGTTATATTGTGGTGAATTATGGAATTGTTAATTTTAGAAGGCTTACAACAAGATATAAAGATTTTTCGTTAAGTCCCATATTATGTGCTATCTTAGATTTTTATTTATCTACTTTTTGCACCTAATAAACTTATAAAGGGCAGGAAAAGAAATGGTGTTCCTGCTTTTAACTATGGGTTTTGGTGGGGTATGGACTTTAATGCCTATGTTACTATTTTTATTTTTGCTAGTCACATTGCTCTTCATTGAGGGCTTGAATCTATTTACGTTCATGGTGATTCTATTAGAGTGATTTTTGGGAACTTTATATTTCCTTTTGTAGTATATATAGCTTTTTAGAAAAATTAATTTTCTATTATCATTACAAGGATATACATAATTCAAATTTGCGATTAGGAAGAAATGCAGATAAAAGAAATTTGTTAGATATTTTCTAACCAAAAATCATGGATGGTGGATTTTGCTATCCTTGCCAATTCATATACAATAGGAATGTACTACTCCTTAATTGGGTGTTAGAAGTAGAAACTCTCGTGGTACCAACAATTTATTCGAAACCTATGTATTATATAGTGTAATACGATAATAGTGATAGCCACAGTAATCGTATATTATTGGTTTCCACGGTGGTACATTTAAACATCGTAATAAACCCTGAATGGGACACAGTACCTGAAGTTAGTTAAGCAAGATATGTTTTTACGAAAGCTTTGTATTGATGATTTAATTGCTTTTGAATTAGCTTATTCGGACAAAAACCGCAAGAAATATTAGCACATAGTGATGCGGAGTCTATTCAGATTTTAAAACCTTTGATTAAGGTTGAACAGGGATTTGGTAGGTACGATTTGGAATTCTTTTGTGCAGAAAAACGACTGGACCAAGAATTAAAAAGCCTAAAAAGATATTTTTAATCGTAGAAGAAAGTTATAGTCAGTTCGCATTTGATGATGTATATAAAGATATCCCAATTGCTAATGCAGGACGATGTATTCATGAACAAAAAGTACTACAATTAGCATTGATAATTTTTTTAGCAGGCGGCTTTAATATCTCAACCATCTATTAGTTCAATGTTAAATGGTATTTTCGATGTCAATTTAGAGTTGAATGAAATGTTTTTATTTTTGGAATCATCGATTACCAACATCATTGGCTCCAACAGATGTCGAAGCTAGAATATACAACTTCATTGTGGTATGGAGGATCTTTTATCCTGGTCGAGTTTAGGTTTATTTGCTAAGGCTAATGGCTTTCAAAAAAATTGTATTCAGGATTTTGATATTACACCTAGTGATACACCATATACGTGGTTGGGCGTATATGATCATCTTTTGATGGAATACACTACAAGAACAGGATCAAGGTACATTTGAGTTTCATTTTATTTATACTACGTCTAATCATGCGCCATATACAATACCGAAAGTTGAAAAATATGGTCTTGAAAAAGAACAGTTTATTAAAATATTACCAACACATATACAAAAATACGTAAATGATATTGGAACATATGTATTGTGATGACTCTTTAACTCAATTTGTGCGTTATATTCAAGAAACTTATGAAGATAGTCTAGTTATAGTAACGGGGGACCATACGAGAAGGTTGCCTATGCCATCTCAGGACATTAATAGGGTACACACCTTACGGGAGGATATTAGTACAGCATTTTATATGTCACATAAAGATTTTTGACAAAGATTTATTAAATGGTAAGGATAGGAACGCATATGAATATTCTGCCAACTATTATGGAATTAATAGCGGCTAAAGAGCATGAATATATAAGTTTATTCCCATCTTTGTTTGAACAGCAAGAGCTTATTGTAACCTCCATATCATTGGCTAAGTAATAGTCATATTGGTTTTTAAAGATCAACGTGTAGAGACTTTAGATGGAACGCCATTATATGATTACAATTTAAACGGTATAGTTACATTACAACAGGCTTATATGGAAGTGACAGGTGCAATTCTTAGAAATCTAACAAAACCCTCTGTTTAATAGGTGCCTTACGTTGTTATCATATAATTGTATAACATCAAAAATAAATGTTTCTATAATGAAATGTTTGAAAGGGAAAAATGAGTAATTTATTTAGTACAAGCTTTTAAATATCGTAAATTATTTGGTGAAAAAGGTTATGTTTATTGTTCCACACCAAGATGATGAGATGAATATGGCTGCTAGTGCGTTAATAGAGCAATTAATGAGGGCTTTAGATGTTATTTTTGGTGTATACAACCAATGGAGACTATGAATATCCCTTTGATATAAGGCAAAAAGAAGTTTATAATATGGCTAGAATTATAGGACTACCCTATGAGAATATAATATTTTTAGGGTTTGCGGATAATATATCTAATGAGTTGTTTAGTAATCCAGAACACATAGTGATAAGTCATAAAGGAAATAATACCACTTATGGAAATGAAATTTCTCAAGATCTAGTTCAACAGGTCAAGGCAAAACTTATACATTAAGAAATTATATGCTTGCAATAGAAAAAGTTATTTGTAAATATTTGCCGGACTCTATAGTAGCAACAGATTATGATAAGCATATCGATCGTAGATTATGTTCTATTTGATGTTGAAAAAGTAATTGCTAAACTTTTGAAAGAAAAATATTTGGAATGGAAATGTTTTTAAAGGGTTTTGATATTCGACAGGTTATGAAGGGTAGAGAGATTATTTTAAAAATTCATTTATTATCAACAAAAGTAAAGTATAATGTGTACAGTTAGATAATCCTAGTTTGTTGTGGGAACATCGCGTGCGTTTACCAGTTACAGATATGTGCAGAGATTTAATGATTATAAACAATCCAATATATTGCGCGATGGCAGCACATATTTCACAAAAAGCATATAGTCGAGGAGAATTCTTTATTAATGGGGACCAAGTATTTTGGGAGAAAAGAACTGATAATAAAGCATTACATGCAATATTTGATGTAGTCTAGTGGTGAAGCAAAGTACCTAATGATTTTTGAAATTTAATCCATCAGAACTTGAGACTTTTTGGCAGAACTTTATAAAAAATAATGTGGGAGACTCAGATAGAAAAAGATAAAACCATCAATGAATATTCACTTCATAATTTAGTTAGTAAAATGTATATTTACGGGGCTATTTTTCTAATGATTTAGATATTGATATAGCATTGAAGAAAGTTGTGTATCTACTGGATATAATATAGCTAAAAACAGAGATCATTATTGATTTCGATCAGCATATAAATACTAGTTTTTAAAGTTTTATTTTAGTGATAATGATTTTTCTATTTTCTGAGGTTGAAATTTTGAAGAGAAAAATTGTATGAATATTGTCATATTTCTATGCAAATAATGAGTTTATGTATAGTTGGATAGTTTTTCCTTGGGAAAATGTTCCTTTTTATTGACTTATATACCAATAAGCATCATTTATCAAATTTAAATAATGAGAGCTTTATTTGGACAGTTACGAAACTTGAATTAGATTATTCCCCAAATCAAAATGAGTATATACAACAAAATTCTGACATATGATTATATGAAAACAAAAGTAGTGAATAAAGTTACAAAGGAATGGTGTGAAGGAAGTATCTCGTAGAGGAACACTATTTGAATGGTGTGTTCTAGGTTATAATAGAATTGTTGAAAAATAAATCTTACTATAAATAATTATAAATTAAAAACGAAAATACAAACGATTAAAAGAGGTATCATGAGAGAGAAACAAGCATTGGATCGATAGTTATACCAGCATATAAAGTAGAAAAGTATATGAAAAGATGTTTGGAAAGTATACTAGGACAATCATATAAGAACTTGCAGATTATAGTTATAAATGATGCATCACCTGATAAAACAGGGGAAATATGCTATCAAATAGCTCCAAAGATTCTCGTATAGAAGTTATTCATCATTCAATCAATCAAGGAGTAAGTGCTGCAAGAAACTCTAGGAATTCAAGCTGTTTCTCGGGTGAGTATATAGCATTTGTGGATGGTGATGATTTTATAGCTTATAATCTAATTGAAAAGTGCATAGCTAATATCTCATTCATCAGATGTTGTCATTTTTTTAATGTTTCAACAGTTCGTAAGAATGAGATTATAGAAAATCATATGGAACACAGCTTTTTTAAAAATAGAGATACAGTATATAAGGCAAATTATTGAAGATAAAATTCCTAATTATTTGTGTAACAAATTTTTAAATCTTCTTGTTGAACTCTATAAGGCTCGTTGAAAAATACCGAGTTTGAAGATTTAATGATTATGCCCTTAGTTTTTAAGAATATTCAAAGTGTAGTATATTTAGATGAACCACTTTTATTTTTATAATTGTGATAATGATAACTCTATAACAAATAATATCAATGCAAAAAGAAAAATATGGGCTATTTTATTCATTTCTTACAAGACAATCTTTAGCAAAAAGAAATAGGGATGGATGATTTTGTACAGTATTGCTGACATAGAGCGATTAGAAGTGCAGTTGGGGGAATAGGACTTAATTATGCAAAAAGATGAGCTTACAGAGAATCAAGTTCTACATATGTTAGAGTATTTACAAAAAGAAGAATTTAGTGAGAGTAGACCTGATATAGGAATAAAGTATGAAATATATATATGGCATTACATAATAGATGGATTTCAAAATATATGGTAAGACAATGTATATATTAGAGAAACTATAGTTTTTAAGTGTTTGAAAGGGTCTGCTATGTATCATTTTTATTATTAGTGATAAGAATAATGTGAAACGACGAGAGCAATATAATTAATGAATTTCAAAAATAGGAGTAGAACCGAATTTTTCTGACGCTATAATTGGGCGTTCGCTATCAAAGAAAGAAGAGCTAGAGGCTGCAAGATGCGATATGAATTACTTGACAGTAGGAGAAATTGGATGTGTATTAAGTCATAAAAAGTTTTTAGAGAAGTTTTTAGAATCGGCATATAAAAGTGTTATTATTTTTGAAGATGATATTTTATTTTCAGATGATTTAACACACGATATACTAGAAGACTTGGAAGATCTAGTTGGAGATATGGATGATCCTAGTGTATTATCGCTTTATACTACTGAAATTATTTATGGGGGAAACTTTGAAATTACGTAATATAGGTATAAATAGTACTCCAAGATTTATGCGCTCTCATGGGTATATTATTAATAGAAATGGAGCAGAACTTATTTTAAAACTTCAGACTCCTATAAAGTTTGAGTACGATCAGTTTAAATTTTTATCATTATTTGAAAGGGTCAAAATTATATTCATTAGATATAAACTATGTATTTGCAAAAAGAAAGTCAATTTGAGTCGAGTATAGGTTTTAGAACTATCAAAATATAAAATGATACAAGAGAAAAAGTAGAAAAAGTAATATAAAAAATTAATAAGTCAGTTAACTTATATGAAAAGTGGTATATACCATAAAAAGAAGAATAAAAACATTTAAAAAGTAAGGTATTTCAAAACTATAAAGATTGTGTTAAATAACTCAAGTGAATGTGGTATATATGAAGCAAAAGGTATTATTTTATTTTAGCAACGCCGATGCAAAATTATAACAGCGTTAAACATAGTTGAACAATATAAATTTGAGGCAGATGCAATTTGTTTAAAAAGATCACCTTTTTAATGCTAAAAGGTTTGCTTATAAGATTAACCAAGTAGGTAAGTTTGAAAGTGTGAGATTATTACAATCTAATGAAAAATCAATTTAAACTTAAGTCAATACAATAAAATCTTTGTAACAAACTCTACTTTTTAAAAATATATGGTGGAGATATTCAATCATTAAATATAAATGTAAATATTTTTGATGAAGGAACAATGACCTACTTGAGGTGGTTTTATAGAAGAATGCTATTTAATATGTAATAATCTTACAGTACATCTTTATGAGCCAGAGTTAGCTAACTATTCGAATGATAAAAGATTTAATATCAAAAGAATAAATAAATTAAATAGCACTAATGTTGAATTTTTAAAAACATTGAATACAATTTTTGAGGCATCAGAGCAACTAATATCTTCAGAGAAAGTTAGACTACAAATATCACAGCCTTTAATGCATAAGTTATCATGGAAGGCAAGAATAAGAAAAGCGTTGAATTAAAAAGCAATCTGAAATGGGAATATATTGCTGTTGAAATGATGAAGCTTCAAGAATATTTCATTGAAATAATATATATACGTAGAAATTTATATAGAAAAACATCCTAGAGAAGTTTGTGATAATATAGGAACTCCTATGTTAAACTTGAACTACCCATGGGAAGTTTATATGATGAATCATCCTAATATAAAGGTAACGCAGTATTTCTATTTTCTAGCGTTTTTAACTATTAGTTTTGTTTTAGGAGCCTCTTATGATATTAGATGCTATTACTTATATCCTATAATAATTAAGATGTTAAAAATATGAGAATATAAGTGGGATTGATGAAGAAGTAATAGAATTTTTGACAAACTAGCAAAAGCAAGGTAACTATAATTGCGGTCGATTCAATAGAGGAGTTAGAAAGGATATGTCAATATGAAGTTTAATATAGGTCAAATTGAAGTAGGTCATGGCTGTAGACCTTTGGTGATTCCGGAAATAGGAATTAATCATAATGGTAGTTTAACAGTTGCTAAAGAAATGGTGTATGCGGCGTACCAAAGTGGTGCTCGTATTGTAAAGCACCAAAACCCATATTGTAGAAGATGAGATGAGTGGTGCGGTTAAGAATGTCATTCCAGGTAATGCGGAGGTTTCTATATATGATATTATGGAGCAAAGCGGCATTGAGTGAATCTGATGAATACGAATTGATGAAATATACAGAATCACTAGGTATGGAATTTATTAGTACTCCGTTTTCACGGGCGGCAGCAGAACGCTTAGAAAGCTTTTGGGGTAAAAAGCTTATAAAATTTGATCTGGTGAAATGAATAATCTTCCCTTAATTCGACATATTGCGCGGTTTGGCAAAGCTCTATGATTGTATCTACCGGTATGAATAATTTAGAAAGCATTCAACGTACAGTGGCGATTTTTAGAAGAAGAAAAAGGTACTTTTGCATTATTACATACGACTAACTTTATATCCAACGAAGCCGGAGTGGGTTCGTTTAGGAGCGATGCAGGAGATGCATAGCCTTTTCCACACGTACCTATTGGATTATCTGACCATACCGTCAATAATAACGCTTGTATCGCAGCTACGGCACTAGGAGCAGTCATATTAGAACGTCATTTCACAGATTCCATGAATCGCAAAGGTCCAGATATCGTGTGTCTATGGATCCAAAAGCATTACAAGAATTGTTAGATGCAGCACAAGAAGTACCAACTATGTTAGGTGGAAAGAAAGCCCCAATTGAAGAAGAACAAGTGACTATTGATTTTGCTTATGCTACAGTTGTTAGTATTGCAGATATTAAAGCAGGTGATGTGTTTACCACTGATAATGTATGGGTAAAGCGACCTGGAACGGGGCAAAATTTTAGGCGAAAGATTTTGAACAAATTTTAGGCAAAATGGCAAAGATAGACATTTCAAGTGATATCCATCTTACTTGGGATATGATAGAGTAATACTATGAAACGAGTTGTTTTTATTACAGGAACAAGAGCTGACTATGGTAAATTAAAATCTTTAATGTTATCGGTAGAAACCTCGTCCGATTATGAATTACATGTGTATGTAACTGGGATGCATCTGTTATCTGAATATGGTTCTACCTTTAAAGAGGTTGTGAAAGATGGGTACAAACCATATTTATATTGCAAGAGAAAATATGCCAACCTATAATATGTCTGCTGATTTAGGTAATGGTATTTCTAACTTTAGTCGGTACATAGGGAAGTAAAACCAGATTGTATCGTTGTACATGCGTATCGTGAGATGCCTTTAATGGGTTCGATTGTAGGGGGCATTTAATAATATACATGTTGTCCATATAGAAGGCGGCGAGATCACGGGTACGATTGATGAATCTATACGTCATGCGATTACGAGATTTGCTCATGTACATCTAGTAGCTAATGAACGGGCTAAAGAGGTCCTGTTAGCTATGGGTGAAGATGAAAAACGAATTAAAATTATCGGGTCTCCTGATATTGATATTATTAAACATAAAAAGTTAGAATCCATTACTGATATAAAGGAGAAGCTAGGATTTTATATAATTCTTATGCAATTTTATTATTTCATCCAGTTGTGACAGAAGTGAAGAACTTGCAAAAGTCAGGTAAAAGAGATTATTCAGGTATGTAAAGTGAGTGGCAAACAGTATGTTGTGATTTACCCAAATAATGATACTGCGTAGTCAAACTATTCTTGATGCCTATAAAAAGAGCTAGATACTTGTAGAGAGTTTACTATGTTTAAGCCGATACGGTTTGAAGATTTTTTAGTCTTATTACAACATGCAGAATTTATACTTGGTAATTCCAGTGCGGGTGTACGTGAAGCTCCATATTTTGGAGTGCCAACAATTGATGTTGGTAGTCGACAAAAATGGACGGTATTCTGTAGAGGATACAAGTATTGTTCATGTAGAGTGTAAAACAAGATATTATTGTATCGGCAATAGAATCTTTATCAGATAGATACGAAGTTTATCATAGTTGGGGTAAAGGTAATAGTTCAGAATTATTTATGGAACTTTTTAAATCAACCAGAGTTTTTGGAAGACATCATTACAAAAACGTTTGAATTATTAAGACTGATTTAGCATGTATCAAAATAAAAGAATTTTTGCCATCATACCAGCAAGAGGAGGGGAGTAAGGGAATTCTCATAAAAAAATATTATTAATTTATGCGGTAAAACCGTTGATAGCGTATACCATTGAGGCAGCTAAGCAATCTACGTATATTGATACTGTAATTGTCAGTACGGATGATGTTGATATACAACGGATTAGTGAAGAATATGGGGCATCTGTTCCATTTCTTAGAGATGCTCAGATTGCATCTGATGAAGCAACAACGATTTCTGTTGTTGTCGATGTGATGGAACGATTAAAAGAAAAAGAGCAAACATTTGATGCTGTAGTATTATTGCAGCCAACATCACCATTACGGACTACAGAAGAGATTGATGTAGCTATTGATGTATTCTTTCAAAATGATATGCAAGGTGTCGTTAGTGTGAATGTAGCTGAAGTTTCACCGTTTTTGTTGCGTACTATTAAGGACTCACAATTACAACGTATTATTAGTAAAAGCAGTACGATTCGAAGACAGGATATGCCAACATATTACGAGGTAAATGGGGCTATTTATATCAATGCAATTTCCAATATTACGGAATCATTGAGCTTTTAACGATAATCCAATTCCTTATATAATGAATCGAGAACATTCTGTGGATATCGATACATGGGATGACCTTTGAAAAAGCAAAATATTATTTGAATAATAAACGGGGCTAGAAAAAAATAAATATCTTAATGAGGAATATGGTATGTATTATATGTTAGATGAATAAGGATTTATTTGACTTAATCTAATTTTTAATTTACAGACGTATTCTTATAACCGATTATTGAATACAAGGCGTAAACTTGATACAATGAAGGATGAATAAAAGACTATCACGAAAGGTGATAGTCTTTGTCATATGTCGATAAATACGAGGAAGTTTATGAATACAGTTAGTGCGTTAATTTTAACAAGAAATGAAGAACAGAATATTAAAGATTGTATAGAAAGTTGTCAACCTTTTGCTGATGAAGTAATTGTTATCGATGATAGTAGTGAGGATAATACAGTATCCATTGCAGAGTCATTAGGTGCAAAAGTCGTGCATCGTTCAATGAATGGTGATTGGGGAGCACAACAAACATTTGCTATAGAGCAAGCCAGCAGTCATTGGATATTCTTTATTGATGCAGATGAACGATGCAGTTCAGAACTATGTAAAAGAAATTAAACTAGCTATACAAGGAGAAGATTTTAGCATACTGGATACAACGACATAATCGCTTTCATCATAATGTAGCTACTCATGGAGTACTACGTCCAGATTATGTATGCCGTTTGATGCCGAAAGAAGGTTCGTATGTAGAGGGCTATGTTCATCCTGCGATTATTACACCTTATGATAAGAAACAATTAACAGCACCTATGTATCATTACACTTATGATAATTGGGGATCAATATTTTTTAATAAATTAAACAAATATACAACCTTATCAGCAGAAAAATATAAAAAGGCTAATAAATCAGTTTCTTTTTGAAAGATATTGTATTTAGACCATTTTGGGCATTTATTAAAATGTATCTTTTACAAGGTGGCATTTTAGATGGAAAATGGGATGGGATCTTGTCTCAGAACCATTATTTTTACACTATGACAAAAATATGTGAAGTTGTATTATTTATATAAATCCAATGGTAAGTTGTAATTAAAGTATTATAAGGTTGGGGTAAGGAGTTCCTCATGCGAGTTGCCATATTAGAAAGTATTATCATGCCAGCTGGTCATGAAGTAGAGTTTGATAGAATTCTTGTGAACGAAATGAAACGGCAAGGACATGAGCCTATGTTTTTTGTGCCAGAAAAATTTCCTTTTAAAGTTGATTATGGAGCACCTATGCATGAGTTGCAAGGTGGTGAAGTTGTCACGTATGCTGGAGCAACTTGGTACCAAAAACTATGGCGATCATTACAACGTGAAAAACGACGTGTAGCCTGGTTTAATAGTGCTTATGAATTAGCTAAACAAGGTGCTTGTGATGCTATAATCATTCCTACGGCGACATATCGCTATATTAAATCTTTTGCTAAGAAGTGAATTAAAAACTCACCAGTTCCTGTACATATTATATTTCATGGTATTAACCCTAAGGAACAACCTAAGTTTGAAAAACAAGCTAGACGTGTAGAGGGCTATAAGAATGTTCATTTGCATGTCATTACCTTACGAAATGATTTTTGCCAATAGTGGCTTAGCCAATGTTCAACTAGTAGCGCCACCTGTGTTTAAGCCGGTATTTGATGCTACCGACTGGTTAGAAAACCATGAGGGTCCAGTACGCATAGGCTTTTGGACAATTTCGTAAAGAAAAACTTAGAACCATTTATACAAGCCTTTTATACATGCAAAGTTTGCAGTACCTGTTGAATTGGTAGTACAAGGTGCAACAGCAAAACCTGAGGATACTGCACTATTTAGTTCACTTATAGAAAAGTACAAAAGATACTCCCAATATTGTATTCCGTCATGAAAACTTAATTGGCAAAGATTGGGAAGACGCCTTGCTATCTGTGGATGCCATTGCAATGCCGTATGCAGCTGAGAGATATAGATACTATTGGGGGAGCTATGCTATTTACAGCCATTGGATATAATAAACCAGTATTAGTATCACCAGAGTTAAATCCAGAGGTATTGGAACACTCCTATTGGATGTGTGATACAATCATTGGAAGAAACGGATGTTATTCATGCTATGCAAGAGTTAGTAGACTTGTTAAGTACAAAAAGCACAAACTAAAGTTGCTTTGGAAAAGGCTAATGAGGTATATAGTCATGAGGCGCTAATTAGAGGGATTTTGGAGGAAAGCTAGAATAAAAATAATTATGTCTACATATTATGAATAACTAGTATAGATTTAGTAAATGAGGTAATACTAATAAACGGATGATTAATAAAAAGTGCTATGTTTTTACTCCTGCGCATATTGTAGATATTATGCTCGATGAAGTAGGATATATAGAAAACTTATATGGAAAAAGTTTTTTTAGAGAATTCTGTGGAACTGGACATATTCTGTGCGAGGCAGTTAACAGATATATAAAAGATTGTAGAAAAATAAAATTAATGATGCTCAAATTAGAATTGGATTAGAGAATGATTTTTCGCAGTAGAGTATGATGCGTTGAACTTTGAACAGTGTAAAAGAAATTTAGATTTAATTATAAAGCGCAAAGGACTTGAGAACGTAAATTGAATATTGTAAATGAAGATTTTCTAGTACTACCTATAAAAACATTTGATTATATTGTAGGAATCCTCCCTATATATCATATACAGATATTAGTAAAGATATGAGAGCGGATATTAGAAAAATTTGTGTCCTGTGAAAAAGGAAAGTTTGATTATTGCTATCCATTTATTGAATTAAGCTAAAGTATTTAAGTGAAAATGGTAAATGGATATTTACTTCCTAATAATATATTTAAAACTGTATTTGGTAAATCCTTAAGAAAATATACTATTAGATAAGATAAAAAGTTTTTAGATTATAAAGATGAAAAAAATATTTAAAAGGTATTTTTAACTTCATCAGCTGTTGTAATTTTATGAAGCAAATAAAACCAATTTTATTAATTATTGTAATGTAAAAAAATAATGATAGTACAAATTTTAATAAAAAGAATTTAGGTGATAAAATGGATATTTGGTGCTAACAATAAAGGAAAGGAATTTTGTTTTCTGAGTTTTTTATAGCAGCATCTAGTGTAGCTACATTATTGAATGAAGCATTTGTTATAAAAAGAATATCAAAAAATAAAAAGATTTTTTATGTAGTTAATAATATATTTATAGAAAAAGAACTCATAAAACCAGCTGCTAGCCCTAGGTCATTAGGAAAAGGGAAGGAAGAGATGATAATTTTTCCGTATACTTATCAAGAGGGGGTTATAAAACGGTTTGATAATGAGCTTATTGCAAAAGAGTATCCTGGCGTAATAAAACACCTTCTAAGTTATAAAAAGAAGTTAGAAAAAGGAACTTAGATAATACTACCAATTGGTTTGAATATGGTAGAACACAAGCTTTTAAATCATATAAATAGAGAAACTACTAATGTCGTCTATTATAACGAAAAAGTAGCTATTTATGAACTTGGTAAGGAAACCGTTCCCTACTCTGAATTTATATTGTACCTAAATCTAATATAGATTTAAGTAAAGCAAAAAGAAATTTTAGAAAGTGAGGAATTTTTGAGATATGTTAAAAATGTAGGAATACAAATTAGTGGAAGCTCTATACGAATAACAGTAAATGATATTAAAAATTTTGATATTAGCAAATGGAGGTTAAAATGAGTTTACAAGATGAAATAATTGAACGATCAAGTAAAATTTTTCGTGATGCATATCAAATGTCAATAGGTGAACCAATTAATATATATAAAGATGGTGAAATGGATATACATCCAGAATTTCAAAGGGTATTTAGATGGAGTGAGTCACAGAAGACAAAATTGATAGAGTCTATCATGCTGAACATACCGATACCATCAATTTTTGTGAGTCAAAAATGATGAAGGAATATGGGATATAATTGATGGGGTTCAGCGATTATCTACTATTTTTCAGTTTGTTGAATTTTTAAAGATGATGATGATAATGAAATTTCACCGTTAGTTTTGAAAAACTGATTATTTACCATCATTTGAAGGAATGATGTGGGATAATAAAGTGGATGAAGGAAAATCATTTACAAAAGGAGCAACAACTTGCATTTAAGCGGGCAAGAATAGATGTTATTATTGTAAAAAGAAAGCTGATCCTAATACAAAAATATGAATTATTCCAAAAGAATCAATACGGGAGGCTCCAAATTATCTCGATCAAGAGGTAAGAAACTGCTTTAATGATTATGACTAACAGAAAATTTTTATATGTTTTTAGAAGATTTAGCTAGAAATGAAGACTTTAATCAGTGTATATCTATAACGGATAGAAAAGAAGATGAACAATTTAAGTTAGAATTAATTTTAAGACTTTTTAATATCAGTAAAAATTGATTTTACTAATATATCCGTATATGATGATTTAAAGGACTTATTGGATAAAGAAACATTGAAATTTTATTGAACGTTTGGAGAAAGAAGATTATAATATTATTCGAGATAATTTTTAATAAAACATTTAAACTGTTGAATAGTTTATTAGGAGAAGATTCGTTTAAAAATATACAGATAATAAACATAAAGGTGCTTTTCAGTGGGGGCTTTTTCAAGGAATTGCAGCTGGTATATATTATAATATAGATACTTTAGATAAAATATCTCTAATGATGTAAGGGATAAAATTAGAGTTTCTATACTCAAGAAAAATATGAGCAAAACATGGGGCGTGGTGAGAGCAGTACCGAGGTTTAAAGAATTAACAATTTTGGGAAAAGAGTTCTTCGATATGAAGATTGATGATTTAAGTGAATTAGAGGCACAAATCGATAGTGATTTAGCATGGAGGGAAAAAGAGTTAACAGCAATAAAACTGGATGTTGAAGCTTCTGAAGAGAAATCCCCTAGTGAACAATCTCGTGCTATTCGTACTGGTATAGTTCTTTTATATGCACACTGGGAAGGAGCAATTAAAAATTGACGGAATACTATCTTTGGTATGTATCGGGATTACATTTGAATCACTGTGAATTAAAAACAACTTTTTAGCAATTGAAATAAAGGGTTCTTTAGATAAATTAGTGGAGACAAAAGCTACCTTGTATAATCAATTAATTGCTGATATATGTGCTAAAAATGATATATCAAATATTCCAGTCAAAGATATTATAAGAACAGATAGCAACTTAAAAATGGAAACATTCCAACAAGTTATGTCTACAATAGGTTTGGAAGATAGTTCTTATATTTTAAAAGAAAGTGTTGATAAATGAAAAGGCTACTATATAATAGAAATAAAATAGCACATGGCGAACGAATCGAGAAGTTATATGGTATTTCTACACCCTCAGAATATTTAGAACTTCATGATGAGATGTTAATAAATAAATTTGCAAATGATATCAGAAAAGCAGCCGAAGAAGAGTTTTTACAAAATATAAAAAGAATAAATTTTCTACTTGAGAAACGAAAGTTTAATATAGTTTGTATATAGGGCTAGTGAAAATGTGTGTTGTCAATAATTTGTGTAAACTCTTTAAGAACTAAATGCTCTAAGCAATTAAATGGATGAAAAGTAAATAAAACCTCTATGTATTCTTTTCAAGATGTCGACTGTTATGCTCGCTTACTCGTGCATAGACAACTCGATCAAGAGAATCTTCTGTAGGTAATTGTTCTTTTTGGTTTATGTAACGCTTTAAATACTTATTGAAATCTTCAATAATGTTGGTGTTGTAGAGACCACGTTATATGCTTTCAGAAACTGTAAAAAGGTAAAATAAGTTTGTTAGCATTTGACAACAGCCCTTGTAATCGAGGATATTTTCCAGCCCAGATTTCTGAGAAGGACACTAATGTATTTGTAGCGGCTTCTTTTTCAGTTGTGCTAGAGTAAATGGGTTTTAAATCATCTAAAATAGCCCCAATGGCCTGTTTTCTAACGCACCCTTGACGTTGCGAGAGAAATGTACCAGCACCGTTGGTAAAGACTATTAGAGAAGATATTTTGATACATCTCACCTAAACCTTCAACTATCGGAAACAACGCGTGTACCCTTTTTACACCGCGCTTCTTTCATCGATATTAATTAAGATTTGTAGGCAGATATACTTTCAGTTGAAATAAAGCATAATTGATGACCTCTTTTTACCAGCCTTAGTAATCCCTATTATATAGTTGTAATGCTTCTTTTTGCACTGTACTCTACGTGCTAAAAGATAGGTGGCATCACAACAGACTACCAGATATTCTTCTTCTGGTTGGTATTGATGAAAGGCTTCTACTTAGGCAGTTAATAGTAGTTATAGAGGATTTGCTATCTTAATTAATGTATTAGTATGGGGAATTGTTACAACTTATCAAGAAATCATACTAAGGGTGCTTATTGTAAGCAGAGGAATTGTATTTGTATATGATTATAACAAGTGAGAGGTATATGAAAGTGTGAATAAAGAAGTTAGCAGAAAGATAAAACGGTAGTGAGGTATGGACATGCTTGAAAAATCTAAAATTATTGAAAGCAGATATGAGAAGCTTAATTGGATAATTTCCAGTTTCCTTTTACTATAAAAATGTTGAATACGTTGTTTTTAGCAAAGAGGTTTCTTTAGAAAAGAAATAAAGAAAAATCCCTATGCATTGCTTAAAAATTCAATTTATGAGAGCAGATAATTTGTCTAATGATTTGGTATGTGAAGCTAATAGTAGACAGTTGTTTATGGATGTGAAAGCTGTGAGAAAATATTTTGGGATAGAGTTCGTGGCAAATCTTGGAGATATTTTAAAAAGAATTTACGAAGTGTTTTAGTCAATGTATTCTGCATATGTACGAAGAGATAATTGATTTAGAAAAATGCAATGGTAAAGATCATTAAGCTTAAGTGATTCAGAAGATCCCAATCGAATATATTGTATGAGTGTCAAACGAAATGCAGATGGAAAGAAACGAAGTGAATATAATTCTAATAAAAACAAGGATTCTTAGAAGTGCTTAGTAGAGAAATTTAAAAATGATGAAACAATCAGTTTTTGTTTTTCTAGTAATTCAGAGAATGAGAGAAGTGATAAAGAAATATTGGAAGGGCTTTGCTAAGAGAAATAGTGTATAATGAGGGGGATGCTTTTGTAAATAAAAACATAGCTTTTGTTATGCAATTCATAATGATGAAAAAGAAGGAGTTACAGAAATTAAGACGTAATTTAGATATATAAAGTATCAATAAGAAGATTCTAATTGGCTATGCACTGAAAACCTAGAATGAGATTGTAATCATGGAAATCAGAGCGGTTGATTTATTTTGTGGAATAGCGGGTCTTACAAAAGGACTTGAAAAATAATCTCTGCCAGGAGAAACACAGAAAAATTGGGAGATAGAACTGTTATTACCATGCTATAAAAAAAGAGATGGGTAAAAGCTATAAATCAGTGTATGGTAGGATGGAATGGGATGAGCCAGCTCCAATAATCACAACGCAGTTTTACGGATATGGAAGTGGTAGATTTGGTCATCCTAGTCAAAACAGAGAATTATCTTTGAGGGAAGGAGCTTTATTACAATCCTTTCCAGTAGATTATGACTTTGGGTTAGGTGATACTAATCTTTAATATGAGGAAGGTGGGGCCCTCATATCGGTAATGTGGTGCCAGTTAAATTGGCAGAGGTGATAGGGCTAAGTATACTTAATCATTTAAACATTGAGGGAAGGGCGAAGGATGATTCATCGAGATAGTGTGCCTTAGAATAATGAGTTATGCGAGCATAATTGATAGTGTTGGTGGTATTATATCAACATATGATTACAAGAAATGAGTTTCATAGACTATTAAAAACAAGCAATATGAACGATTACAAAAACCATAAAGTAGATAATGCTGTGATTATGGTGGCAGGTCTTTTCCAAACGATTTGCACCAGTGAGTGCCTCACTGTCCCAAAGGGCTTACTCTTGTGAAAGGGAAGTATTGATTGAGCGACAAAATTCGGCAATTACAAGAAGCTGGTATTACCGATATATATACGTTGTTGTAGGCTATAAAAAGGAACTGTTTTATTATTTACGAGATACCTTATAATGTTACGATTGTGGAAAATGATTAATATAATACTAAGGATAACCCTTGAATCTTTGTACTTAGTAAAAGATATCTCTAGCAATACTTACATATGTTCTGTAGATAACTACTATCCTAGAATCCATACCCCTTATATGAATATAAGGGGTATTATTCTCTATTCATGTAGACGGTGAGACAAACGAATGGTGTATAGAAACGCATCAGCAAGGTTGTATTCATAAAGTATCGATAGGTGGATATGATGGGATATCATGTTGGGACATGTGATTTTGATGAAACTTTTAGTAAGCGATTTGTAAAATTATTGAACAGTTAGGAGATACTAGCGACTATTGGCACTCATGTGGGAGTATCTATATATTCAGCATTTTGGACACATTGAGTTTAGAAATACGAAAGTTTGAGAGACATCAGATACTTGAGTTTGATTCAGTGGATGAAGTAGTAGTTTTTGATAGTGATTTTTACTAACATAATAGTGAAGAAGAATGTTTAGGAAGACAGGGGAAACAACTCATGGGATTTTAAAAGGTCAATATTTTTATTAACAATGGAGTAATCAGTATTCAAGTTGAAAAATAGAGTTATAGAAATGTATTTAAAGAAACAAGCTTTTTATATTATAAAACGTGGATGAGAGAATTGAGGCAAAACTAAATGATTTATTTTACCAGCGATTTACATTTTGGCCATGAAAATGTGATTCGCTTTACTAATCGCCCCTTTCAGAAATGAAAGAGAGATGTCAGAGGTTCTGATTACGAACTACAATAGTATTGTAAAGCCCGATGATACTGTATATCTATTAGGGGATTTAGCGTATAAGATTAGTGCCGATGAGGCAAATGCCTACTTTCAAAAGATGAATGGTAAAAAGATTTTAATTATAGGTAATCATGATCGGTATAATGAGTATGATGCACTCTTGTTTGAGGAGATAACGCATTATACATACCTTCGTCAGAGGGAGTGAGCTTGGCGCTCATGCATTATCCCATTTTGGATTGGCAAGGTGGGCGCAATAAAGGTGGTCTTATGTTGCATGGGCATACGCATAATACGGCAAAGTATAACGAAGAAAATCTAGCGAACGGTATTCGGCGCTATGATGTGGGGTGGATGCGAATTATTACTTTCCAGTGTCCTTGACGTATATTAAATAATTTTTTGGGATTGAATATGGAATAACAGTAGAATTATTTTTAATTTTATTGTTCTATTTCATTATATAATTAAACAAAGTACTGAGTTAAACTACTCCTAGAGATTTTAATGTTTAATGATTGAATATACTGCAAAAATCATGACAGAGCGAGCTATCGCTCTGTTTTTGTTAAACATTAAAAAGTGATGTGAAGAACATCAAACGGTTAGAGAAGGATAAAAATACTTTTTATATGTTTTAATTTGTCAAGGGATATTTAGAAACTTTTATAGTCAGTTTATATTTTTGTATGATATACTATAGAAAACTGAAAATTGTTTTAGGAGGAGGATGCCTATGCTTTATATCTGTAAAAGTTAAAAATTTCAGGTCATTTTTATGACATAGCTGAATTTTTCTATGGAAACTGGATTGAGACTACGATTACATGGCACTACACTATACATAGATTTAAAAATTTGAGACTGCTAAAATCTGCTTTTATTTTTGGTGGAATGCGAATGGTAAAACGAATGTAATTAATGTAGCTTTTCACTTGTTAAAGCGCACTATCTTGCAAACCAACTCGACCTGAGTTAGAAGGGCTTTTGACAGATACTTTTGCGGTAATCTAGAACCAACATATTTTTAGTAAAATTCTTATAATAAATATTTTACCTACGAATTAGAATATACTGAAGATAGAGTGATACGAGAGTCTTTTGATGAGTGAAACGATCGTGTCATTTTTCGCGGATGGGGAAGAACTAGTTTTGCCTGAATCATTAATGCCATTATGCTCAACTATACGAAAAATCAACTATATTATTTTTACTCAAACTAATAATATTTTGAAGCAAAAGAAGCTTATGAATGGTTCTGTCATCGATGTTATCATTCCAAACACTAAAAAGCTCCATCCATTAATTCTCAAGGAATTAAAACAGAATAAGGAATTAGCTAGAAAAATTATACTATTTTTTAAGCTGCTGATTTCAATATTTTAGATATTGAGGTGCGCGATCGTATTGGAACAGGTGCCTCAGTGAGCTTTCAGTAAAGATGAGTGGCGAAGACGCAGAGATTACTGCAGGAGAGTTTATAGAACAGCGTGTGGCAGAAATGTATTGCACCCATCAAGGTGTAGGTGGTGATACATTTGTTTTGAACTTTTCAGAGGAAAGTGCAGGCACAAAAATATTTTTGCGATTAGCTGCATATATATTAAGAGATCGAGGTAGGAATGCAGTTTTTTAATCGATGAATTTGATGCATCTTTGCTATTAAATTAACAGAAGTTTTTGTTAAAACTTTTTAATCAATGGAATCTAGGAAGTCAATTTATAGTAACTACTCATTCATTTGATTTAATGGATATGCAGCTACGTCCTGACTCAAATTTATTTTTGTAGAAAAAGATAGATTTGGGAAAAAGTGAGCTATATAGCTTATTCGATTTTGATGATGTGGCATTAAAGCGTCATGATTATAAATATAAACGAAGATATTTGCGAGGGAATTATGGCGCTGACCAAATTATCAATGAGTCTGCTATTGCAGAAACGTTAGGAGTAGAGTATGAGTAGAAAAATCTAAAAAGAATGCGGCTTAAAAAGGTGTTCTACATTATAACTGAGGGTAAAACTGAAGAAGGATATATATCAGAGTTTACACAAAAATACCGTTGTAGTGCTGTGAAGATAAAGAAGATTAAACCTTGTGGAGCACAAATTATCCATAGAGCAAGTGATGTTTGGAAGCATGAAAAAAATAATAAGTCAAATCCTGGGACTAAAGGTATTATTATAGATAAAGACACCTTAACAGAAGAGCAAATTTAATAGTATTCTAAATGATGCTACAAGTAAGGAATAGAAGTGTTTTTCTAATTATACATTTGAAGTGTGTTATTAGCTCATTTTGAGCCAATTACTAGAGGTATACTGTCGGCTGAATTAAAAGAAAAATTATCAAGATATTTGTCGCAGGAATATAAAAAGGTGATGCAAGACAATTAAGGAAAAATAGCAGTTCATTTTCGATCAAGCTATTGAAAACACAAAAATGTATGTGAAGCTTCACATCATACCCAGAGTACTAATATAGGACACTATGTCAGAGATTGCGAGAAGAATCATGATGTGTTGGTTATACTAGACAATAAGAAATAAATCATATTATAAGAATGTATGAAATGATAATACAAGATATATAGTTTTATATTAACATAATGACAGAGTGAGAAATCGCTCTGTTTTTATTTTCTAAAAAGTTAAAAGTTGTATAATGAATAATCATAGGTGCATTTGTGTTAATCAAAAATATTTGAGAGAGGTATTTATATGATTACAGAATTAGAAACTATCAAAAGATTGATTTAATGTAGTAAAGTTAAAAGATATAAAAGAAGAAAAACGTTTATCTATGGTAAAATGGAACAGGAAATCATCCATTGTAGAATGTATTCAAAAACAATATTCTAATGAATATGATATTAAAGTTTTTCAAGATATGAACGAATTATTGGTGGACTAGTGGGAAACTGGGCTTATATATCTCTTTGGTGTAGAAAATGTGGAGATACAAAAGCAAATAAAAAGAAAAAGATGCTGAAATTAAATTACTTGAAGCAGACCTTGATGATACGCCTAGTGATAGAGAAACTTTACAGAAAAGATTTAAGTCAACAAGAAAAATTGTAAATGAAAATAGAAGCAGAATTAGATGAATTTATAGGTAAAGTGCAAAAATTAAAAGATGAGTATGTAACATAGTAGGCCCTTCAATTACAAACTGTAGATGAAGGCAAGGCGGCAGAATATATTAACAAAGCTATACAAAGTTTAGGAATTAGTCACTACACTTGAGAAAAGTGAAGAGCGTGATGAAATGGAGTCTATGTGGTTCGTGAATCATTCAGGTGAAATTAGAAAATACCGAGACACTTAGTACAGGAGAAAAATATAGTAGCTTTGTGGTTTATCCATACTTACAAAAATCTTAATCATCAATCGACTAAGGAAGAAGGTATGAATATTTGATGATCCTATGAATATAGTAATGATGATATAACTCAATACTTAATAATTAGTGAGTTAAAAACTTATTACAGAAGGCAAAATATCAGATTTTATACTTACTCATAATACTACACTTTTATATTAATACTAGATATCAATGGTGGAAAAAGATAAACAGAATAAGGTGACATTTCGATTAATTAAGAAAGGGAATGTGTCGGATGTTATTTTAATAAAAATGAAGATAGTGATATTAAAAACAAAGTTATGATGGATTGTGGCAAAAGGTAAAGTGGCTATATGAACAGGATAAACCTGACTTTTATGTTAAATCCAATACGCCGTATTTTGGAAACGTATAAAAAGTTTAATTGTATTGATGATTTATTTGATGGACATACTGGAGGCAGAAAAGTTATTCAGTGTAAACTCTCATTCTATCGACGACGTAGAATGCGATCCGAATGGAAAGAGTAGAGATGAGATTATAGAACTCGTTAGAATGGTGTTTGAGAATAAGGGCGCAGAAGATCATTTTAAAGCACATTGGGGTGAAAAATATAAATTAATATTTCAATGTGGTGAAGTTGTAGCATATCTTTGTAATATTAATAGAAACATTGTAGCTAATATATTTATATAAATGATATTAAGAGAGTTGATATAGCTTAATCAAGAAAAATTGGCATACAAGGGGAATTATGTCTAGGGAAGATGGTTAACAGTAAATGAACAAATTGCTCATTGTAAGGACAAAGGTATTACATTTATTGACTATTCTGAGGAAAAAGGTTAAAAATATCTTTCCACTCATAATACATTTTTCTGATTACGCTCCTATAGAAAGAATTTTTGTTAAAAATAATGAGGAAAGTATATTAATTTGGACTTTAGTCAATTAGTTGATTTATCAATTATTGATTATGAATTGCGTAGAATACTATTGGATATGACACTCAATATAGAGCATTATACTAAAAATTAATTTAGTTAACTACATAGGATTACGAAAAGCTGGAGATGCGTATCATTTAATTAAAAACTTTTTAGGTATGAATCTAGATATTCAAAAGTCTATTGAATCAAAACGAAGAAATATTTATGATGAAAAGCATCTTTTATGCTAAATATGGTAATCCCTAACAGAATGCCAATATGGGTGTTTGTTGAATTTATTACTTTTTAGTGAGCTAATACAACTCATTAAGTACACGGCAGGATATTTTTAATGATAAAAGGTTTGCAAAAAATGCAAACTAACTATTTGATATTAAAGCTGTTAGAAATGCCATGCTCATGACATTTGTATTCTAAAATGATATTGCTCATAGTAACCGTTCTACTAAAGTGAGTAATTTATTATCAGCAAGCACTTGGAAAAATAGGTATAAAGGAAAGTAGGAGAAAGAGTAAACTAGCTAAAATTAGGGTTGGAGCCAAATTGCAAGTGTTTTATTTTTCCATAAACGTATAGTAAATAGTACAGGAGTGGATAGACAAATATCCGAACAGCTCTAGTATATTAAAAATAGGGTTTTTAGAGAACATACATATAATAAAAATTTATCTTACAGTCTACGTTTCACTTTTTAAGTGATATAATTGACAATTCGTATAAAATTGTGTAATACAAATTTTAGAAGACAATAAACTATCAAAAGTTTTTACTCGGGAGCGATACTCGTATTGCCCCGGTTTTTGTTATTTATTAGGAGTGCTATAAAGAATATTTCATATAATGAATATTAAAAAGGCGCTCCATTCAGGAGCGCCTTTTTTCTTTTTATCCAAAAAGGATAATATGAAGTTAGTTTTAGGGGTTCATAGCCCAATTTGTACTTTTTATTATACATTTACTATTGAAGATGGTCAATCTTTTCGATGCATACAGAAAAATTGATATATTTAAATAATACTACTTATATAGTAAAGTTGAGAATATTGATATTAAAAATAAAGAAAAATATACTATAGCTGTAATTAGTAGATTCTATAAAAGAAATAAGATTTTGAAACAAAATATATCGCTTTTTCGCAAAGTTATTGCATGTTTTTTGGTAGATTTGATATAGTATAAGACAAGGAGGGATGTATGCAATCATCTATGTACATATCATCTATAGCCATTCGCAATATAAAGAAAGTAGCACGTATGGGCATGTGGACTTATCAAGTAGTAAGCATGTTACGGGAGCCAATATTATGGGCATATATGGTCAAAATGGATCCGGTAAAACTGTGTTTATTGAGCCATACATATTTTTAAAAATGTTTATTATTGGGGCAAAAGATTCAGAAGAGTATAATAACTGGATTTCTGTTGATGAAGAAAAAGGGCACTTTTGAAATTGTTTGTTCTAATGGGAACGAAACGACAACTATTTTCTATGATGTATCTTTAAACGAGAGATAGTTACGACTACTAATCCTAACACTAATGAGGATACGGAAAGACTAATTATGACTGTTGATTCAGAATCGATACAGTATACTGGTCAAGAAGCAGTAAGAAAACTGTTATTATGAATACTGTAACATCGGCTAATGAAGTTATCATGCCTAAACAACGACTATCTGTTTTGTTCTCAAATTATGAAGATATTCATGTGGAGTTGTTAGTTCAAAAACATATTTCTGTAATGGAGGGTAGGTCGTTTCTGTTTTTCCAAGTTTTTAAAGACAAATTAATCTTTGAGAAGTACCGATGAGTCTAGACCAAGTGAGTATAATGAGTTTTGGAAACCATATGAGATGGTAATACACTCGCCCAGAATAGTTTGTTTGTAGTAAAGACTTCTGCATAGTGCATTACATGGATTAAATATTTTACCATTAGAGATGCATTATAGTGATAGTAAAACCAACGCGGTAGGAACTATAACATTACCATTACATGAATCCATACTTTTGCCTGATGTTGTAGTTGAACATATTGGTTTTGCTATAGAAAAAAATGAATGTTGTACTAACAACAATCATTCCAGGTCTAAAAATAGGTGTAGAAATATTGTCAACAGAAGCAACAGATGATGGTGAAATAGGAAAAACGTATTTTTAGTATCCTATAAACCCAATAAAATTATTCCTTTACAAATGAATCTGAGGGATTCGTAAAATTATCTCTATTTTAAGCTTATTAATTGCAGGATATAACAATAGAAATATAGTTGTAGCTATGATGAATTGGATGAGGGATTTTTGAGTACCTATTAGGCGAGTTGGTTAGAAAGTTTATCCGATCGTGGTAAAGGACAGTTAATATTTACATCTCATAATTTACGTCCATTAGAAACTTTACATAAAGTTGCATAGTTGTTACTACAACTAATCCTATGAATCGGTATATTCTGATTAACCAATGTAAAAAGCAATGAATAATTTATGCAATTTTTATTATAGAGATATTATTTTAGGAGAACAAAAAGAAGAGGTGTATCACGCAACAGATAATGAGGAAATTGCTTACGCATTGGGAGTGCTGGGAGGCAGTAATGGCTAAGAGTGGTTTAGGTTTATGCTTTAAATAACTGCACCAAACCTCTGTTCTTGTAAAAAATAGAGGTATAATAACTTATGTAGTATAAGAACTTTTTAGGAGGAATTGATTATGGCAGTGAAGATTGGTATTAATGGCTTTGGTCGTATTAGTAAATGTGTAATGCGCGCTCGCTCTAACAATCCAGATGTAGAAGTGGTAGCTATTAATGATACAAGGGATATTGAAGGTTCAGCTTTTTACTGTTCAAGCATGACTCTATTCATGGTAACTTGAGCTGTGATGTAACAATAGATGGAAATTACTTAGTGTAGATGAAAAACGTATTGCGTGTTCTGTGACCGCGATCCAGCAAATATTGATTGGTCTTCTGAAGGCGTTGAAATCAAGTTGTAGAAATGTACAGGTGTATTCCGTTCTCGTGAAAAAGCAGCAGCTCATCTTGGTGGTACTGTGAAAAAGTAATTATTTCTGCACCTGGTAAAGATGAAGATAAAACTATCGTTATGGGTGTTAATGAAGGCGAATACGATCCAGCCAATCACCATGTAGTTTCCAATGCAAGCTGCACTACAAACTGCTTGGCTCCATTTTGCAAAAAGTATTGCATCAAGAGTTTGGTATTAAACGTGGTATGATGACAACAATCCCATTCTTACACAAATGACCAACGTGTACTAGATGCACCGCACAAAGATTTACGTCGTGCTCGTGCAGCAGCGATGTCGATTATCCCTACAACAACTGGGGGCAGCAAAAAGCAGTTGCACTAGTATTACCTGAATTGAAAGGTAAATTGAATGGCTTTTGTTTCTTCGTGTTCCTACTCCAAATGTATCTGTTACAGACTTGGTAGTAGAATTAGAAAAAGAAGTAACAAAAGAAGATATTAATGCAGCATTACGCAAAGCAGCGCAAGGCGAATTAAAAGGTATTCTTGGAGTGTCTGACTTCACCATTAGTATCTATCGACTTCAATGGTGATTCTCGTAGTTCTATCGTAGATGCAGATTGTAACAATGGTAATGGAAGCGCAATATGGCAAAAAGTAGTAGCTTGGTATGACAATCGAGTGGGCTATTCCTCCTCGATTGTGGACCTAGCTGTATA